>Ga0256837_1000011_pt1 | contig 173691 bp, 170 predicted proteins | sample 4562384metaG_FD_185976 | JGI IMG/M metagenome (GOLD analysis project Ga0256837, IMG submission 185976) | Hydrothermal vent microbial communities from Guaymas Basin, Mexico - 4561-384 | ecosystem: Environmental > Aquatic > Marine > Hydrothermal vents | place: Mexico: Guaymas Basin | collected...
TTTTAGTGATATTGACTGTTTTTGCCTATCTGCTTGGCTATTTGAAACTTATAGATACCGCACTTGTCGGGGCTTTACTCTTTACAACTTTTGTTAAAGGTGCACTTGTAAGTGACTACTTTATGGGACTGAAAACAATCCAGTTGAAATACAGGCTGATACCGATTCTCTGGCTGGGTATTGTTATATCACTCATTGCAGCGGCATACTATCTGCCGATTGCAGCTGTACATTGAGGGGGAGGATTACGGAGTCTCCCGTTCTCACTCTTAAACTCTAAAAAATAATCTCTCTCCTAAATTAAAAGCAAGATCAAAGTATCCAATCCAAATATATCGTATGGAAGACAAATCGTACGGAAAATTTAATAATTTACACTCTCTTCTTCTTTTTTTATTTGGTTTTAATGATTTCAGAGTATTGCTGTCATCTACGATAACAACAAGTGATTCATCCGCATATTTTCTCAATGCTTCTTTCAGTTCAATATGTTGCATGAAAATGTAAAAGAGTATCAGCCTTTGGAAAAAAGGCGTTTTATAGTTAGGTTTGGCTATCTATTTTAAACATTTAATCTTCATTTAGCTACTTATGCTATCATATGACTATCATTATCAAAAAGGTAGTCATATGAAAAAGAACTTTGAAGAGATGAGTTATGATGAATTGTTAGCAGAGTTTAAAAATATTATTAAAGCCAATAAACTCAAATTCACTTCACAAAGAGAAGCGATACTTCAAACACTTTATGACAATCCGCAACACTTTACCTCTGAAAACCTTTATCTGCTTGTAAAGCAAAAACATCCGGATCTAAATATTGGTATTGCAACTGTCTATCGTACCCTAGCGCTACTTGAAGAGAATGGTCTTGTTAGTTCTATCTCTCTGGGTATACAAGGTAAAAAATTTGAAATAGCCAATAAACCGCATCACGATCATCTCATCTGCGAAAAGTGTGGGAAAATCGTAGAATTTGAAAATGAAATGATAGAAAAATTGCAACATGCTATAGCCAAAGAAAACGGTTTTGAGCTAACTGATCACTTGATGCAACTGTATGGTATTTGTTCGGAGTGCCAAAGTATTAATTAATACTTGATTCTCATAAGGTATTTTGTAATTCAATTTAAATTTAGGGCACCTCTAAAAACCCTACATGCCAATAATGGGTTTTGCAAATGTGAGGTTGTGCAAGAGGCTTTTGAGTCATAGCCGTAGCTACGATGAAGGAAGCATCTTGTGCAAGATCGCGTTTACAAAGCCCACCCCGCGGGCAATACAAGCTTCCGCCCATACGGCGTTACTCACTTTTGAATTAGCTACGGCTAGTCCTGCAAGTGAGTGCCTTGCCTGAACGAAAGCTTGTAATGTTATGGGTATGCAGGGTTATTAGATGTGCCCTTTAAGTATTTAGACTTTGCCATAACTCCTCTTTAAGATCCGTCCAAGGCTTAGCCACCTCTTTCATATGTGTTGCAGCAGCTTGGTAGTCGATAGCTTCAAGGTCTTTGCGTTTAACCTTGTAGCCATACTTGAACAAACCTGTTTCTGTTCGCTTCAAACTGTTTTGTATTGATGCCGTATTTAATTTCCAGTCTTGTGAGTGCCGCCATAGCCGAGCTGTAAATCTCTCTTAGTACATCATATTCCATAGGTGTTGCCATCATTGCTCCTTGTGTTGAAATTGATCTAAAAGCAAACTCACCGTTTGCGACAAGTTCAGTCCCAGAACTTTGGCTTGAGCTGAAAGACATTCATACACCTCTTTATCTAAGGTTACTTGGGTGCGTTTGTGCCGGTTGCGTGATTTACCTACCCGCATAGCTACTCGGAGTTTTTTGAGCTGTTCAGCACCCAAATAGGTGGAGATCCACTCATTGAGTCCGTCAAAATACGATTCATCCACTGGCAGGGTATCATCGAAGTTTTGTAACGCTTCACGGGCTTGCTCTTTGTTTTTGGAGTCTTGCCAAAAAGAGGGGCTTTTGTCAAAGCTGCGGCGTAGATATGCCAGGGCGATGGAGTACTCCTCCTCATCTCTGATCCGCCATTGGTTAGCTCGCTGCATTGACTGCTCCTTTTCACAATTGTTACATTGTAACATATTTAAAGTAAAGGTGTCATTTTGGTATATTTGACAAACGGGACACTTTAGGGTAATATAATAACAAAAAAGGATTGACCTTGAGCGTTGCACAACAGATCAGATCACAACTGGATCACCTTGATTTTAATCGTGAATATGACGCATCTGTCTTTGACGGTATAGCCTCTAAAGAAACCATTAAAAAGACTTTGCAGCGCAGCCGTGAGAGGGTCGGCAAAACAACCACCAAATATTTTTATGTCAAATATACGCCCCAAAGCAAAAGAAAAGCACCGTATGAAGTCTATGATGATCAAGAAGAGGTCATGTTTGACCCAACCGAGTTTAGCTTCAATGCTTTTTGGCAAAGTGGTAAACCAACCATGCAAAAGGTCTCTTCCATCATCCGTAATTATCTGACAGCTATGGATCAAAATGATATTTGTCTACTCTGCCGAAAATTTGGCAAAAACAGGGTCAAGGCAGAACTCATTGCAACCTACAGAGCACTTTACAAACAAGGCTTCATCGATGTAAAAGGGCATAGAGTGCCACTTGAAGGCAGGTATGATCGCAATCCTGTTTTTAAAGAGATCCTGAAGATGATCCATGACTGCTAATGTCATCACACTTCTTGAGCAGATCAAAGAGCTTGATATCTTTGAATCACACCCGCTCTACTTTGTCGGTGGTACGGCTTTGGCATACCATCTTGGACACAGGATCTCTGAAGATATTGACATCATCTCTGCCGCACCCTTGCCTCATCACCAGATCACAAATACAATCATGGCTCTCGGTGGTACCAAACTCAAAGATGCCAATGCCCTGGCACTAAGGCTTGCCGGACTCTTTCCCGATGAATATATGCTGAAATTCAATCTTCATGGTATTAAGCTGGAGTTCTTTGCAGCATCTACACCACTACAAAAAGAGATCGTAAAAACAGCTTCACCCCAACCCTACCAAAAAGGAAAACTACAGATCATAGATCTGCCATCTATTGCAAAACTTAAACTCATAGCCCTCCTCAATCGAAAAAAATCAAGAGACCTGTTTGACTTTAAAACAGTGCTTGAAGAAAACACACTCACCAAAGAGCAGATCTTGGATACAGCATCAAAATCGATCAAGAAGATAGACTCATTTTTGTCATTCTGTGATTTTATTGAAAAGATGCAGGTAGCTGAAGATGATGAGATCGTCTATCTTGATGAAAAAGACCCCAAACCATTAAACTGGGATGAAATTCATAAAGAAGTACTTTCACTTCTTTCATCAAAAATGAAATACGATTAACTGTCAGTGAAATTGGAAGTCAAGAAGTGCCCATTATCTACTGACATTTTAATTTTTTAGATTTTTCAAAAAGCCTTCAAAGCACGATGATACCGTACTTTGAAGGCTAAAACACACTGTTGCCTGCTGCGGCTCGAGTCCCCGAGAACCCACCATTTTATTTTCCCCCGTTAAACCTCTTCTTATACGCACACTTCTGACAAAGCTCTTCAACCGCTTTACCCTCTTTAAACCCATTGATGATATTGAGAGTACGTTTACTTTTTAAAATGGCTTCAAGTGAATTTTCATGCAAATTCCCAAGAGTAATGACACCCTCTCCATCCAGACAGCAAGGAACGACACGTCCGTCTGCAAGAATACCTATATGAGACTGTAATCCCTGACAGGTTCCGTCTCCGTAAACAGGATTGCTCAGAGAAGGCCATTCAAAGTAAGTATCAAAATGGACAAGCAGTTTGGGAGCAAGACGGATGGAGCGGGGTTTCTCTTTGTAAATGGTATCAATAGACAGCGGCGTTTGGAATGCTTCAGAGAGTGTCGAAAAGAGTATTTCGTTAAAGCTGTGTTCACTCATCATCTCATCGAGATTCCAGACACGCAGGTTGATGAAACAGGGTGCTTCCCTTCTTTGGTGTTCATGACAAAGTACCAGTACAGGGGTAATATACTGCTCGAAGGTCAATGCCGTATCGTTCTTGTTGTAGCTGTTAAGCGAGATATTGATCTGTTTGACACAGGGGTGGAACAGGGTATCGTATGTCTGTTTTTTCAAAAAGTATCCACTGGTTGTCAGTATTGCTTTTAGCCCATGTCGATGAATGATATCAAGGTAATCGTGCAGGTCACTCTGGGTAAGCGGGTCCCCCATGACATGACAGGCGATCTCTTTGGTATAGCGACTTGCCTGAGCAATAACATCTTCAAAAAAAGGAAGCGTCATCTGCGTAGAGGGAAGGCTTTTGGTCGGGCAGAAGGTACATGCCAAACCGCAAACGTTTGTTAGTTCGATGTAGATACGGTAGAACTTCACTGTTGCAAACACATATTGATATCATGTAACTGTTTTGCACGTTTGATACATGGCATTTTGGCACGTAGTGATGCGATACTCTTTTCAAAATGTTCACTCACACTATCTTTCTCCTCCTGCCAATCAACGATCACTTGACGACGTTTATCATCTCCAAGATACTTGACCTCCAAAGCATGAAGATCACTCAAACAGACATTGGCATCGATCGTATTCTCTGCTTTTTGGAAACACATACGACTCTTTTCCAGCGTCTTAAGAAGATTTTCTAAAAAACGCTGTTGCATATGGAATATCTCTTGTTGCAGTTGATCATGGAACTTTTTATCTGTATCAGCAGAAAAAGGATCTTTCGTAACTTTCTCAAGCTCTTCTAATATCCTCTCTCCGATCATACGATCATTTTGTTGTGGGATCTGTATATTTGCTCGTTTATAAAGTGCAAAAGTCTGTATTAACGGAAATTCCGGCATCTTTTCACACTCTTTCAAAGTGTTCTGAGCAGGATCGAAGGTCGCATCTACAGCCTCTTCTCTGTAGTGAAAACCCAGTGCCTGATAATCTTTTAAGATAGGAACACCCTTATAAAAGCAGAGCTTTTCTACAGGATCTTCCCAAAGATCACACACTACATTACCTACCATCTGCTGCCCTACATAATGCATTGATGACGGTATCTCCTCTTTTAGAGGAAGATGCTGTTTGATAATACGTTTAGTACGGTAATCGGCAACATATGAGATCTCCCCCTCTTGTACCGTCATAAAATCAGCTTTTGCATGATATCGAAAAGAACCGTTCAAATATTCATCGATATGTTTTCGAAATGTCAAAGAAGCACCATAGTCATGAAAACATCGTGTGGCATCACCTTTGAGCGTCCAGTTAAGGTCTCGGTCTATCATACCTGAAGCATCTATCTTATAGTGGACGATCCCTTTTTCGATACTATAACAGTCACTCTTGTTTTCAGTCTTTGCACACAAAGGTGTATTAAGAAGAAGTGTCCCCACTATAGTTGCCCATACTATCCCCTCTCGTCGTACCATCACTGCCCCACTTGACAAAAACGCTTGATAAGCGTCTCAATTACCTTGATATCCAATGGTTTTGTTGCATAGCCATCCATTCCTTCTGCCATATATTTCTCTTTATCTCCACTTAAAGCATTAGCTGTCAATGCAATTATAGGAATATGAGGCAACTGTTTCTCTTTCTCGTATGCCAATATCTCATGTGTCGCTTCCACTCCACCCATTTCCGGCATTTGAATATCCATAAAGATCATATCATAGTTACCGCTTTTTCGTGCATTGACCGCTTCTACTCCATTGTCTACAAGTGTCACATTCAGACCGAAGTTCTCAAGAACCACCTTAATGAGCTTTTGGTTGATCGGATTATCTTCCGCTACCAAGATGTGGAGTTCATCAAACCCTTTAGGTTTACGTTTCTCTACAGCAGGACTCTTTTTAGCAGGTTTGAGACGATCTTCATCTTTACTTTTACTATCAAGAAGTTTCCCCACTTTCTCAAATGTCACAGGCATATAGACGATCTCATCAAAGACTTTACGTGCATCATCCAACTGGTTCTGAAGTAATGAAGAGGTCAGTAGTACCCGTTTCCCCGGTGTGCCTTTAAAACGATCCAAACCATATGCATCAAGCGCGGTTTGATCGACCAGGAGCATCTGTGTATCGGCAGGGACTTGCGATATTTCATCATAGGTATCGTATGTTGCCCCGTAATACTCTACATATTTCTTTAAAATATATTTCCATTGGCTGTTCGGATTGAACTCAGAAAGTAGTGCCGAGACATGGAACGAAGGATCTTTTTTAATTTCTTTTTCCGTAGAGGGTGCGATCTCCAATGCCAACGTAAAGTAGAACATCGCCCCCTTACCTTTCTGGCTCTTAACCTGAAGCTTTCCACCCATCGACTGGATAATACGACTGGAGATCGTAAGCCCAAGCCCCGTACCCCCTGCTTTTCTTGTGGTGCTCGCCTCCGCTTGAGAATAGGCTTCAAATATCTTCTTTTGCTGTTCAGGGGTCAGGCCGATACCCGAATCTTTAACCGAGATCTTAAAGATGACCTTATTGTCCTTCTTAGAGATATACTCGGCAAAGACATCGATCTTTCCACCCTTTTCGGTAAACTTAACCGCATTACTGACCAAGTTGATAATAACCTGAGAAAGACGGGTCGGATCGCCCACCACCTCTCTTGGGATCTGAGGATCGGTAAAGAGGTTGAGCATGATCCCTTTCTCTTCGATCTTGGAGGTAAATACTCCTGCTGAGGCTTCGATCTTTTGGAAGAGGTTGAAAGGGATATACTCAAGTTCCATTTTACCGGCATTAATCTTGGAAATATCAAGGATGTCATTGACGATCACACGCAAATTCTCCGAACTCTCACGGATCATGGAGGTGAACTCTTTTTGCTCTTCGGTCAGCTCCGTTCCGTCAAGCAGCTCGGTCAGACCGACAATACCGTTAAGCGGCGTTCTTAACTCATGTGACATACTCGCCAAGAAAAGCTCTGTGGTCTTGTTCTCTTTTTCGAACTTCTCCGCTTTGGCTAACGCCTCTTGATACTTTGCTTCAAGCGCTTCATACTGCTCAAATGTTACTTGAGGCTCTTCCTCAAAATCCTCGGTCGATGCTTCTTCCACAGCAGTGAGTGTTTTTCTTCTCCACATAAGTACAAGCGGTATCAACACTGCCCATAAAAGTGTCAAAATGGCTGTTTGTTCTTGCGTTAGATGAAGTAAACCTATACCTACTCCAGCACCCGATAATGCCAAAATGATCCCTATTACGATCTCTTTTATTCCTTGACTACCCATAGCATCTTCCTATTCTAATATAAACTCTTTAGATCATTTTACCCAAAAATAAGATGATATTAAAGAAAAAATAAGTTTTATTATCCTTTATTAACCTATTATGCCCTGTAATGATACGTTTTATTTACTTCATCGTTATCAATCATCTATTTAGCCCTTAATTGGTATGATTGTAAAAATTTAATATGAGGAATATGCATGGAATACATACAACCGATGCTTCAACTCCAACAACAGCTCAATGATGCGACAAACGGTGAAGGCTGGGAATATGGAATGACAAAGAACCAGAAGCGTATCGACTGGAGACGCTGTAGCTATCTTGAGTGTGCCGAACTGATCGAAAGCTATCCATGGAAACACTGGAAGAACATTGATGCTCAGCCCGACTATGAAAACATTAAAATTGAAGCAGTCGATATTTGGCACTTCATTATGTCTCAGGCACTAAGCGACTATAAGAGACAAGATCTGGGTACTATCGAGGACCTTGCAAGAAGTATCACAAAACTCCCGAACTTTCAACAGTTCCAAGAAGATGTCGTTCCAACGACCAAGGACTATTATGCACAAATAGAGGTCGTAGAGAATTTGATGCGTACACTTTTTTGTAATAACGATACCCAAAAGCTCATGGCAGCCTTTATTGATGTTGCCATGCAGTCAGGACTGAATCTCAAAAGCCTCTATAAACTCTATGTCGGCAAGAATATCCTCAACCAGTTCAGGCAGGATCACGGATATAAGGACGGAAGTTATATAAAGATATGGAATGGAGAAGAGGATAACGTCATTATGCAACGTATCCTTGATAAAATACCGGAAATCACACCCGAAGCACTCTACCAAAAACTTGAAGAGGCATACCCTGCATAAATAGCAGGGAATGGCAGGCGTAGTTTTGTTTACTCCCTCTTAACGGCTTCTATCTTTAGTACATCGGACCTACAAGATCCTTCTCTACAACTTGGTTCCCGCGAACTGTGACCTTGGTTGCAATACGGATACTCTTAGGTGATTCATACCCACACTCCTCACCACACTTGACCATACCGATAAGATAGTACTCTCCGGAAGGCACCCCATAGAAAGCAAAGTTCCCTTGATCATCCGAAGAGGTAAAGCGAAGATAGTTAAAGAGCCTATCGTCCGCTTTTGCCATTTTCCGCCCTCCGATATAGCTCTCTCGATACCACTGATCCGAGTAGCTTGTCTTTGGATTGAGATAAAGACGTGTCGATTTCCCATAAACCTTTCTATCATAACCGTCCGTAACGTAAATACGTCCCTTAACGGTTCCTTTTCCACTCTTTGCCAAACGTGCATACTCATTTGCAGGGAAAGGAATACGCGCGACCTTTCCATCTTCCGGTCTGATCACCGCTGCACTCTCACTAAGGTTCTGGTCAATATCGGAAATGTCAATATTCTCGGCATCCTCTTCACTACTGCTCCAGCCTGCAGATTGTGCTGCAGAAGAAATACGATCACCCGGCAGAGTAGGTAGTCCCCTCTCTACACATCCAGTCATGAACCATAGGGTCAATAGTGGTACGATCACACTTAAAATTCTTCTTTTCATCTCACTTCCTTCTTCAATAATGTTGTATTGTACTATAGTAAATTTAGTTCAACACTTCTTTCTGTGGTTCTCAAAATATTTTTCCAAAAACCCTTTTGCCTCTTCATCGCCACTAAAGGCAACTTTTTGATACCAGAAGGCTGCTCGTGCACAACTCTTCTTTACCATATCACCTTTTTTATAACTACGTGCAAGATACTGCTGTGCATCGATATCACCCTCTTTTGCAAAACGTTGCATATGCCTGAACATACGTTTTTTTGCATAATAATAGTTTATTGTATGACGAATAAACCATATGGTAAAGAGTGCCAATGCACCGAAAAGATAGATCTCTAAATCTTGCATGTTACTTCCCTAAACAGAACTCACCGAACATCTTATCGAGAATCTCTTCACTGTCATAGGGCTTCGAGATGGAGGAAATAGCCTTGACCGCCTCTTGCAAATGATATGAGAAGAACTCCAACTCTCCATGCAAAAGCGGCTCTTTAGCTTCGTAGATCGCCTTCTTGGCAAGTTCTACCGCTTCTATCTGCCGTGCAGAGATTAGCATCAACTCTTCACCTTCACCAATACTGTCCAGCAGTGCTTCAAGACGTTGAGTCAATACTTTGAACCCATGCTTCACACTAACCTCGACAGGATCAAAATCCTCAAAATGTTCACGTACCAATACTTGCGGCAGGTCCGATTTGTTAATAGCTACTATAACCTCTTTTTCTCTGTGATTTCTTACAAGAGAGAGGATCTTCTCATCTTCTGTATCGAACGGACGGGAACCGTCAAAAAGTGCGATCACGATATCAGCATCCTCTACTGAGCTGAGTGAACGCTCTATCCCGATCTTCTCTATCGTATCGTCCGACTCTCTGATCCCTGCCGTATCGACAAGGCGGATTATATGCGACCCGATACGTACTTGCTCTTCTATCGTATCACGTGTAGTTCCTGCAATATCACTGACGATCGCGCGATCATAGGAGAGAAGCGCGTTCAAAAGAGAGCTCTTCCCCACATTGGGTTTCCCGATGATCGCTACTTTAAAGCCCTCTATTAGACCACGTCTTCGATGACTTGCATCGACAATCCGTTCTATCTTCTCTTCCAAAGCATTCAACTGCAAAAGGATACTGGAGAGGATATCATCCGGAATATCCTCTTCGGCATAGTCGATCATCACTTCCGAGTAGGCAAGGGAGCGCAAGAGCGCTTCACGGCTCTCATCGACAAAGGCTTTAAGCTCCCCTTTCATCTGCTTGGCAAGGATCTTGGCTGCATCGACACTTTTGGCTTCGATCAATTTGGAGATCGCTTCAGCCTCCGTCAGGTCGATCTTCCCGTTAAGGAACGCCCGTTTGGAGAACTCTCCGGGTAAGGCAAGTCTTACCCCCAAAGAGAGTATCGTATCAAGGATCTCCTGTGCGACGATCATTCCGCCATGACACTGAAACTCTACGATCTCTTCACCCGTAAAGCTGTTGGGTGCGGCAAAATAGATCATAATAGCCTGATCGATCAGGTCATCCGTTTTGTTATAAAGAGAGACAAGATGTGCATAGCGTGGTGTGATCTGCTCTTTTTTAGAGAGACTTTTTGCAACCTCAAGCGCACGTGAACCGCTTACACGTACGATCGAGATAGAGGAGACACCATGTGCCGTAGCGATCGCTGTAATCGTATCAGACATGGAGTTTTTTATGGAATTCATTGATCACGACAAAGCGTTTACCCGACTTTGCCGTCTTGATCGCAACATACTTATCGGGAAATCTCTCTCTTAACTGCTCGAGTGCGATCTGTACCAAGATACCGTCAAGAAAGCGTGTCTTTCCTTTGCCGTACTTCTCGACATTCTCAATGACCGGCTGGATATAGTTTCGGATCATCTCTTGTTGAGAGGTCAGGAACTCTGCGATCTCAAGCTTGATATAGAGCTGATACTTCGAGTGAAGCCAGTTAAAGAGCATATAGGAGAGTGCATTATAGCGATAGCCCTCTTTCCCGATAAGCAGTGCCGCATCCTCACCGTCGATAAAGATCAAAGCGGTGTTATCCACCACATCCACTTCCACGACATCGATATCGAAACAGGAGAGATCGAAAAGATGTTTAAGGCTCTCTTCAACACTCTGGGCAAGTTCAACATCCACTTCCGGTTCATTAACAACATTACTCTTTTGATCCGATTCGAAAAAACTGTCTATGATATCATCTGTCTGCGGTTTAGAAACCTCCGAAAGTTCACCCATCGAAGTATTTTCTTCATAGTCGTCTTCCTTGAGAGATGAAATGATCTCATGTGCGACTTCCTCTTCAAGGGTTGCTGTCGTAGTAGTCGTATTCTTTTGAATATTGGGTTGTACAGGGATAGATGGTGTCTTATGTGTTGCGACGATGATCGCATTTTTTTTAAAGAGTCCCAAGACCCCTTTTGTGGGGTATTGGATAACCGTATATTGCAGTTCCGTTACAGAGCAGGAGAGTTCGTTTGCAGCAAGCTCATACGCCTCTTCAAGGGTAGGTGCTTCCACTTTTTTCATTTACTTTCCTTTCTTTGCTGCTTTGTATTGCTCATACTTCTTATTGATATAGTACTGCTGTCCGATCGTAAAGATGTTGTTGACCACCCAGTAGAGTACCAATCCTGACGGGAACGGCATAATGATGAACATCAATGCCATCAAGATAGGGAAGAACTGGAAGATCTTCTCTTGCAACGGATCGGTAAAGTTGTTCGGTGTGATCTTCTGCTGGAACCACATAGAAGCCCCCATCAAGATAGGGAGAATATAGTATGGATCCGCTGCTGCAAGGTTATCGATCCATCCCGGGATCCATACGGCACCTTGAAGTTCATCCGCATTCAAAAGCACACGGTAGAGCGCAAAGAATACAGGGATCTGAAGGAGCATCGGCAAACATCCGCCCATCGGGTTGGCACCGTGTTTCTTATAGAGCTCCATCATCTTCATATTGAGCTTCGCCGGATCATCTTTATACTTCTCTTTAAGCTCTTTCATCTTCGGAGCGAGGTCTTTGAGCTTCTGCATAGACATCATTCCCTTGAAGGAGAGAGGGAAAAGTACAAGTTTGACCAAGAGAGTAAAGAGAATGATCGCCCATCCCCAGTTACCGATCACACTATGGATCCAAAGAAGTACTTTAAAGAACGGTTTGGAAAGGAACGTGAACCATCCGAACTCAATCGCATCCGTCAATTCGGGATTGATCGATTCTAGGATCTTATACTCTTTAGGTCCGATATATCCGCCAAGATGCATCGACGGTTTACCCGTTACGAAGATCAGAGGATCCCCTTCTCCTACTTTAAGGATAGAGACATCCATACCACCTTTGAAGTCATAGAACATTGTAGCGACATAACGGTCAAAAGCAGATGCGATAATCGCATTTTTAAAGACTTCGTCCCCCTTTGCTTCTCCATCTTCGATCGTTGTGATCACACCGTCAGGTGTTTTGATCAATGCACCGCGAACAAGCATATACATGGAGTTATCAGCCATAGGACGATGTCCCGGAGTGACAAAGTATGCTTCCGGTTTGGATGTTTTGATCTCTACATCATATGCTCCGTTCGGTTGAACAGTCAATACTTTTGTTACGGTAACACGTGAAAGCTGCTGTGTCAATATCAATGTGACCGCTTTATCTTTTGCATCTACTGTACCGCTTAGTGATGCCGTATATGGCGTATTGAACGCCTCTTGGTTCAGTGCTGCATCCGCAAAACGTATCTCAAGCGGTTTTGCTACGTTCTTACCGAGGATCTGAGGCTTATGCCCCTCTGCATTCTGATACTTCTTCTCCAAAAGTTCGAACTGTGAGATACGACCGAGTTTATCAATGGTCATATTGAAGGTGTTGGAGACGACATTTACAAGTGGTGCATACGCGTGTTCCGCCTGTGGTGCGGCCGATGCCTGTTTCCTTACACTGTTATCCGCCGATATGGGAGAAGGGGTCGTCTTATTGCTAAGAGCCGGTGTTGCCGGTGCCTGTTGTGCAGCCGTTGCTTGTTGCGCTTGCGGGTTCTGTACTTGCTGTGGTGGGAAAAGATAGCTGTAACCTACAAAAACAAGAAATGAGAGTGCCAATGCAATAAGTAATCGTTTATTTAAATCCTGTTGTTCCAAAATAGTACCTTTAATAGTAGATAGTGAACGATAGTATAGTCTTTAGTGTGTTAAAAACCGTTTTAATTTTGAAGAAATGCAGTACACTTTTTCAGTGCGTGAAGATAGGCTTTGCGAGTTACTGAGTAGCTTTCATTTAAAAGAGCGGGTTTTGCCACCAATACATATGATCCACGCTTAAGCTGATCGATATTCTCAATGAAATGTGCCCTAAGCAAACGCTTTGCTCTGTTTCGGTGAACTGCATTCCCTATTTTTTTACTGGCGACAAAACCTACTTTATACTCATTTGAACGTTGATAGAAAAGTACAAAATAGGGAGTGTGCCAAGTCTTGGTGGAGCGGTTATAGACTCCGTTAAACTCTTTACTGGTCTTTATGCGAGTAAAATGTTTAATCTTTCCGATGGGATTATACCGCCAATCTTTTTCTACCTTTTGCTCTTCTAGCAGCAATTACTTTTCTTCCGTTCTTCGTTTTCATTCTTGTTCTAAAACCGTGTGTTCTTTTTCTTGGTGTGTTGTGTGGTTGGTATGTTCTTTTCATCTTAATAGATCCTTCATCTGAATTCCCGCAATATACTTACGGGTATAGTTTGGACGCGATTTTACCTAAAAACGACTTAATCTATTCTAAGGTTTTGCCCAAATCACGCCGCCTTTCCTAGTAAAGGGTCTTAAAGATGATCTCTCCACTGCTTTTTTGCTGCTGTGCCGCGATATATGTTTCGATCAGTCTAAAGATAATGTACTTGATATCGTGTGTCGTTGCACGTACTTCCAGTTCGATACAGTAAGGCTCTTTTGCATTATTATGCTTCAAATAACGCATCACCCTGTCACCAAAATGGAAACCGCCATCGATCTTAGTATCTTGACAGATGATCGCATAGATCGACTTCTCCTTATCTATCTCAAATAGTATATCGGTATTACGTTTCTGACTCTCCAATATCTCCTTCACTTCACACTCTTGCGCTGAGACAAGCATCACTACGAATGAACGCTCTTCTCCTCTATTCATAAGGTAGTAAACGATCTCGATCGTTGTTGAAATAGCATCCAACATCTTTGCCGCAAGTGCAATATCCTCTCCACCGAAGCGGATATTACCGCGACGTAATTCATTTTCTCTTGTAATCATCCTATACTCCAAATTCTTTCATTATATGCCTGTGATTTATTATATCATATTTTAGTTTCTACTGATATAATTCGCCCTATGATGTATGTAAAAAATAGGAATAACCTCCCCTCCCCATGCTGGCTTCTTGATGAGGCGAAATTGATCGAAAATGCAAAGTGCCTTTTTGATATCAAAGAAAAAAGCGGTGCGAAAATACTGCTTGCGCTTAAAGGGTATGCCCTCTGGAAGAGCTTTGATACCATCCGCCCCTATCTTGACGGCTGTTGTGCCAGCGGTCTGCATGAAGCGAAATTAGCGGACGAGATATTTCAAAAAGAGGTGCATACCTACTCTCCCGCATTCAAAGAAGAGGAGATCGAACAGATCGCTGCTATCTCCCATCATCTGGTATTCAATACTCCCGCTCAGTTCAAACGATTTGCCGCAAAAGCCAAAAGCATCAACCCTGAACTCTCACTGGGGTTACGGGTCAATCCGGAGTACTCCGCATCACCCAAAGAGATATACAATCCCTGCGGTACCTACTCCAGACTCGGAACGACATCTGCCAACTTTGATGAATACCTACTTGGAGAGCTTGATGGACTGCACTTCCATGCACTCTGCGAGCAGGGAAGTGATGCGCTTGAATCGGTACTGGAAGCATTCGAAGCAAAGTTCGGTGAGTATATCGGGCAAATGAAATGGATCAACTTCGGTGGCGGACACCATATTACCAAAAAGGGGTACGATAGACAAAAGCTCATCGATCTCATTCGGTCCTTTAAAGAGAAATACGATGTAGAGGTCTATCTTGAACCCGGAGAAGCAGTCGGTTGGGAGACGGGCGTATTGATCGCTACGGTGCTCGATATTGTGCATAACGGCATCGATATCGCCATCTTGGATACCTCCGCAGAGGCACACATGCCAGATACCATCATCATGCCTTACCGTGCGGAGGTCAGAGGTGCGGAGGCAGCAGGAGAGAAAGCCTACACATACCGTCTGGGAGGCAATACATGTCTTGCAGGGGATATCATGGGAGATTACAGCTTTGACGAACCGCTTCAAATAGGCGATAAGATCATCTTTGAAGATCAAATGCACTATACCATGGTCAAAGCAACCACCTTCAACGGTATCGAACTACCCGGCATCGCCATCGAAAGAACGGACGGCACGATCGAAGTGCTCCGTGAATTCGGGTATGAGGATTTTAAAAATAGGCTTTCATAGATAGCAGGTAGCAAACGTTATCTGCTTCTTACTCCCTTTGCTCTCTATCTCCCCTTGATCACGATATCGCTATCTTGACGCATATTGAAATCTTTGCGGTAGACCACATCGAGCGACTCGGAGCGTTCACTTGCCCCTACTACGATCTCGACATGGGGTGAGTAGTCATACTTTACTTCTACCTTCGGGATCTCTCCGTTAATGTAGATCACCGTTGTCTTGTCGGTCAATTTCTTTCCAACCTCAACACTATTACCCTCACCAAAGACCAAGTGATCGATCTGCACACCAAGGTCGTTCAAGGCGGATTTTGCCATTGCACCACCCATCATCTTCATCATATCGTTCGCATCATTCGTTCCCGCACCCTCTTCGGAATCAAAGAGAATAATCGAAAGTATCTGCTCCTTTTTCAAACTCGGTACGGAGGAGAAGAGTATGGTCGGTGTTGCCGGGGTACCACTGACATGAATAGAGATAAGATGGCGTAACGAACGGTATTTAACGGTAAGATCAAGGATCGGTTTACTCGGATCACCCGTCAGATAGATATGGCTCTTTTTAAGCACAAAACGTTTCCCTTCGAAGATATAACTTCCCCCATCAAGAAGGTCGATCGAACCTATCACCATAAAATCGGCAAAAGGTGCTTTATGTATCCCCAGTGATACGTTGGCCTTTACATCTACAGGACCTTGCTTATAGACAAGCGGTTTTTGACTGTCGACATTGATCTGCAAGCTCAAGTGGTCCATAAAAGGATTGGGCTCTTTCTTTTTCATCTCCTGCACAATAAGAATATCGCTGTCACTAGGGAAATTTTTTGTACCCAGATCATAATAGATATTTCCACCAAGGATAGTCACTTTTCCCTTCACATCGGTACGGTTACCGTCAAGAACAGCATGGATATTGATCTTTGCATCAAGGTCGATCATCTCTTGGGAGAAGTGGAAACGATCCGCAACCGCATCCACACTTCCTTGCATACGCTTCAAATCCACATCGGCAGAGATCTTCAATGCATCATTGACCCAAAGTTCCGGTACTTGTACTTGGGTTCCTTTCAAGATGACACGTGAAGGTCTGTTCGCAAAGAAGTGCATGGTATTATAGGTTACGTCATAACGGCTCAACTCCAGCGTATCCTTACGTTTTTTAAGCGATAAAGTAAGGTTGTCCAGACGTTGTACCGTATTTCTATCGGTATGGATACTCACCTTTGGAGAGTGAAGGCTGACCGATAGTGCATCTCCTTTGGCAAGATGTACGGAGAGTGAAAGCGCTCCTTCGACCTTAGGCAGGTTCTTCAGTGCATAGAACTGTGTTACGGTATCTCTAAGGTGTGAGAACGAGTCGATATCACTCTCGATAAGGAGTTCACCGTTCATATTTCCCGTAACACTGCTCTGAAGTCCGGCAAGACGCAACTGTCCCTCCAGCCGACCGCTTTTTAGATCACTCTTTGCTTGTGCAGAGAGCTTTTGTGCATTGAGTGTTACATCGACCCTTTCACCCATCTGGCGTAAGTGCAGATTCATAGGCATTAACGCTTTCCACTCCACCTTCTCATCCAATCCGTAAAGTAGCGAATTCTTCACCATCGAAACGGTCGCATCAAGTGTGGTATCTTCACCGTAGGTAAACGTAGTAGCGATATTGACGACATTTGAGGTCACACCAGCTTTGGCACGGATAGGCAGTGGCTTTTTTAAATTGATCGGAACATCTATCTTTACACTCGCTTCTGCGTCTACTAAAGCTTCAGGCAGTGTGACAAAAGAAGCAAGTTGCACAGGTTTACGCGTCTGAAGTGAACATTGAAGCGATGCTTTTAGGTCTTTAGAGACGATCTTCCCCTTTAGCCCTTTTGTCTCAATACTACTCTCAAACATCTTCTTGTTTCCATGATAGGGCATCTTCAAGCCCGAAAGAAGCGGGACTTCAGTACCGTTTACATCATATACTTTTGCAATTTGAATACTTCCTTCATAGCCAAGTGTCTCCCCCTTCATAACAAAACGGTTCACCAAAGAGGCATCTTGTGTATAAGGAGTAGTAAGTGCGATCGTACTGTTCCCCTCCAGCTCTCCCGTAGCGATCGTATAGTGTAGCTTTGTAGAGAGATTATCAAGATTGACATTGAACGGTGTTTTTGTTCGGTTCGTATCCTGCACCACTTTCAAAAGCGCTTTGGCATTAGTTCGAAGAGAGAGGTTCACCTCTTTGGGCGTAGCACTGATATCAACCGGAATACTACTGAATGCATCATGGCGTAACGGAATATTATAGCGGCTATAGAGCATATCGTGAGGGAAAAGGGTCAACCTTCCTTTAAAACGGTTCTTCTCTACATTACCTTTCTCTTCTATATTCGCCATATCACTTCGTAGATGCAGTGCGATCTCTCCTTTTTGTACCATTTGCTCTTTTAGGTCATACACCACATCTGAGAGTGAGACTTCCGCCTTCTCCAATGTGATCCCAAGATCGTCACGTTGACGAATATCCAGATGAAACCGATCGAGCACCAGACGTTGCGGTACTAAACCGTTCTCAAAGATACTCTCTCCCTCCTGTGCACTATTGGTCGTATTGCTCTCATTCTCATCGGCACTATCCGTTGAACTGAACATTGCCGTAAGTGCTGCCGTATCAAGCGATCCTACACGCAATTCACGGACATGCACCACCCCTTCTTTCTCCAGCGTTGCCTCGATCCTTGTTTTTGCGATACTGCTTAAAAGATCCAACTGAAGCGAGGAGAGAGTCAGTGCATTACGCTTCCGAGCCATAGCCTCTGCAACATCAACCCAAAGATCATTCAGCACAAGCTGGCACTTTGTGACGCTCATCTCTTGATAGCTAAATGGTTGCAGTGATAGCCTAAAATCATCAAGATGTACCTCTTTTGGAAGGAAGGGGGAGGTCTCTGTTTTGTTAGGATCTTTCGTACCCTCTTGCTCCTCTTCCCCTTTTTGAGAAGTCACAAGTGCCAATATAGCATCGGGGTCATGTACATCGATCTTGATACTTTGTAACTGTAGATCTCCCTGCTTAAACGATGCATCCAGAGTGAAATCGGTAATATCTGTATCGCATACAGCATGGAGTGATGCAACATCGATACCATCGGCGCTATACGCCACACCATCAATATCCAGACTGCTTTTCAAAAATGAGATCCCCTCTTTTTCAAAGGGGAGCAGATCGATATGAAAATGCGAAAGCGATACGCTCACAGGCGGCAGTTCATCCTTTCCTCCCTCTTCCTTCTCTATAGGGGTATGTTCCTTTTTCTCATCGGAAAATGAAGCGATCAACAACTCAACGACCGAATAGTCAAGATTGGTGATTTCCAGATCATTGATCGCTAGATCCAAATAGAGAAGTTTAGAGGGATTCCATGAGAATCGGAGGCTTTGTGCAAGCATGTTGTGCTGATATTCGATCTTCTCAACTGTGATACCTGTTAGGATATTCCCCGATATCCGCTTATAGGTAATACCATATTTCGGTGCGACCGCATCAAGCCCCTTGCCTATGACATAAGAAGAGTTCGCTGCGATCACTACAGCAACGATCAACAGTAGTATGAGCGAAAGAAATACCATTACTATTTTTTTTAAGATCGACACACTATACCTCCCTCTTGGTTACTATCCCTCATTAAAACGACTGTCCGATCTGGAACGAGATACCATATTGTGAGGGATCATGTACATTGAACCCCACATCAAGCTTGAACGGCCCTACCGGTGTTACATACCTCACCCCTGCTCCTGCGGAGGTAATGATCTCACCGCTAAAGTCATAACTGTCTGGTGTTAAGAGTGTATTGTCCGTAAATATCGCACCATAGAGAGCCCCAGCGATAGGATAATCCATCTCTAGAGAGAGGTTAGCCATGCTCAATGCACCATTGACAAGATCCTCTGTAGGAGAGACGATCACTCCCAATTCACGATAACCATAGGCACGGTTGGAGTAGGCACCGCCCCCGAAGAACTTCTTCGACTCCGGAATACCGTTACTTGAATCATCGGCGATCTCTATCGCACCCAGTTTTCCGACCACTGCCATCGTAAGATTGGACCATGTATAGATCCCCCTTGCCTCAAGCTCGGTCTTCATGTAGAGGCTTGCATCAGGATCGGAGGGAATACCATACTCGAAATAGGCAGAGAGGTAGTACCCATATTTGGCATTAAGTTTCGAGTCTCTTGCATCATAACGCAGATCGACATAGGGATAGGCAAGAAAGAATGTATCGTAGGCATACTCGGGCAGCAAGATCTCGTCACTCTCAAGCTTACTGATATCGATGTTCTCCAAAGAGAATCCCCCAATGACACGCAGCTTCTCATCTTCATACTTCAAAAAGGCTTTGGCAAAAGTCTTCTTCTCTTTGAAACCGTCGAACTCCAGATTGGAATACCCCATACTTGTCCCAAGATCCAGATCCTGACCGTACATATGCACGACCACAGGCTTATAGAAATCTACGATAGCCAACTGTTCAAGCTGTGACCACATCGTACGGATACGAAGCTGCTGTGCATTCCCCATAAAATTGTGTTTGGTAAAGGAGAGATGTACACGCGGTCCGACATAGGTATCGTAACCGCCACCCATCTCAATATGGTACGGGTCTTGCATCTCCTGAACGGTAATATCGACGGGCACGACATTATAGAACTTACGGTTCACATCGATCAAGACCGAATCAAACGACTGTAAGCCGTAGATCGCAGCAGAAGTGTTCTTGATCGCCTCAAGGCTGAATCGGCTTCCTTTGACTGCACGAACACGTGACTTGACGATCTGGGGATCGATCGTTCTAACACCCGTTACCGTAACGTTCCCAAAGCGGCATACCCCGCCTTTATGAAGAATGAAACGAATATCGACCGTATACTTCTCCAGATCGACATAGGCTTTGGAGTCGAGTTCATAACTACAGTACCCCTCCCCCATCAACTTCTCGATGATCGCACTCTTGACCTCAATAAAGTGCTTGGCACGGAACACCTCACCCTTCTCAAAGTCAACGACATCGGATATATCGAAATCACTGCTGATATTGATGTCGTTCACACGAACGGGTTTTCCTTCGTTCACTTCGATCAGAAGACATGAAGGCTTCTCTTCGACCTTAAAGGTCGCATCATAGTAGCCCTCAGCATCAAAAAAACTGCGTAGAGCCTGCGGTACGGTAGGAATAAGCTTCTCTTCGATCGTAACACGGTCCTCTTTCCAGAATGCAAAACGACTTGGGTATTTCGCACTGATCGCATCATAGATCTCCGCAGGGTCGAATGTTCTGACCCCTTTTAAGCAGACCTCTTTGGTCGGATGTTCCAATGGTGTGTGTTTAGGTGTAGTAGTATTGGTTTCCTGTGTCGATACTGCCGAGACTTGAACTGTGGCGATCAACAGGATCGCCCATAGTAGACCTTTCACTCTGCTCCCCCCTTATGTTGCATTATGCAACACTGTCAGCTAAAAGATCCCGCACGCTCTGATGCGGGTCCTTCCCCTTCTCTACCATCATATAGACCTCTTCCGCGATCGGCAGATAGATCGTTCGTTTCTCTGCAATTTCATGAAGCGCCCGTGCTGTAGGCACACCTTCGGCTACTTCCCCCAGCTCTTCAAGGATCTGCGGCATTTTCTTCCCCTCTGCCAATCCCAGTCCCACACGATAGTTACGCGAGAGTTTCGAACTTGCGGTCAAAAAGAGATCCCCCGCACCACCAAGCGAGAGGAATGTCTCCGCCCTCGCACCAAAAGCTTCCCCAAAACGGGTCATCTCCACCAAACCTCTGGAGATAAGCGCAGCACGGGCATTGTTACCAAGCCCCAGCCCGTCACATACCCCGCCGGCAATGGCGATCACGTTCTTGTAAGCACCCGATACCTCCGCACCGACCACATCATCACTCACATACCCTTTGATAAAATCGGGAAGCGCTTCGGCAAAACATTGTGCCAATGTCAGATTCGTTGCACTGATCATCAGTGCCGTAGGAAGCGATTGCATCACCTCTGCTGCGAATGATGGGCCGGAGATATATGCTAAACGCTCTTCAGAGAGGTAGCTTCCGTATATCTCATTCAAAAAAGCACCCGTACTTGTCTCAATACCCTTTGCCGCTACAAGCAGTTTCTGTCCGTAATCTTGAAAGTTCGCATCCATCCAGCCACGTACCGACTGTGCAGGTATCGCCATAACTAGATACTCACACTTAAGCGCCTCTTCCAATGAAACGAAGTTCTCTATCTCTCGTGGTGTCCGAGAGTGGATCACCACCTCATTCTTCTGTGAGAAGGCATGGTAGAGTGCCTGTCCCCACTTCCCTGCTCCGATGACTGCCATTTTCATGTTTTTGCTTCCTTTTTCGCCTCTTTCATCTCAAGCTCCGTACGGGCGATCATCTTTTTAAAGATACGAAGATCCGCCACTTCTCCCATGCAGACGATCACATCCCCAGCATCGAGCTTATGATTGTAACCTGAAGTAATGAATTCAAATCCACTACCGCGTTCATAATCGACCAGACCGACTAAAATAACATTATAGGCATTGAAGTTAAACGTATCGGTCATACATCCATGAAGGAACGAACCTTCGGGGATCTCCATCTCCATAAAGCTGATCCCCTCACGGCTCATGACAAAATCTTCCAAAAGGCGTGTTGCGACCGGACGCTCCAAAATACTGTGGATACGGTTGGCACTCACTTCATAAAGGTCAATGACCTTCTTCGCCCCTGCCATATAGAGCTTCTTAGTCGTATGGATGGAGTCGGATATCGCTACGATGTGGCTATCGGGGAAGAGTGCGTTAAGCGAAAGGGTCAAAAATACATTGTAGTGTTCATCGTCCATCACACAGACAAGCTGGTCGTACTGCATCGGATCAAGTGCTTCAAGCTCCTCATCCTTGCTCATATCGATAAGGGTTACGAAATCAAAACCATCCTCTTTTGCCGATTGAAAGAACACTTCATTCTCTTCGACGATATCGACACGATAGCCGTCATCGACCAGACCTTGGGCGATATGTTTACCGTGGTTCCCGTAACCAAAGAGTAAAACCCATCTATTTGCCACCACGTACCTCCCCGTTATTCTCTTTGAAGTAGTCCACACTGATCTTTCTTCCGATCACAAGCAGAACATCATGCGCTTGTACGATCTCCTTGGGTGAAGGGTTGAAAAGAAATTTCTTGCCACGCTGTATCCCCAAGAAGAGTAGTTTGTAGTCATGGAAACGGAGTGATTCGATGTTCTCACCCTCCAGTGTATCGTAACGGTCAACATATATCTCATAGATACGTGCCACATCCTCACCGATCAGTACCGCATGGAGCGCTTTATACATCGTCGGCTGCGTAATAGCGATATGGATCATGTTGTTGACCACTTCATGTGGCAGCAGAATGTGGTCCGCACCTGCATGCTCATACTTCTTGACCATACTTCGGCTACTTGCACGTACGATCACACGGATATTGCGTGAAAGACTCTTGGCACTGAGCGTAATATAGATATTCTCGATATCATCGGCGATCAGACACAAAATGGTAATGCGTGCATGTTCGGTATTGAAGCGTTTGAGCACTTCGTTACGACTGGCATCTTCAACAATGGCATTGTAGCCGTCCTTTCGCGCCGCCTCCACACGCTCAGGATCTTTTTCCAAGATAATATAGCTGTCTTGATCGATATGCCCTTGACGGAAGAACATCTTGGTCATCTGTCCGTATCCACAGATGATCAGGAACGACTCACTCTTATTGATACGCTCGACAATTCGGTTCTCTTTGAGCTCATCGAGCTTTTCGGAGAATGCAGAGACGATGACCGATGTAGCAAAGGAGATCATCGCGATCCCGATAATGATCATAATGATCGAAATACTTCTACCTTCCGGCGTGACCGGAGAGATGTCTCCGTAACCAACCGTCGAAATGGTAACAAGCGCCCAGTACATCGCATCGAAAAGCGAGTCTATATTGGGGTTGAGCTTCTCTTCTAGCACATAGATGGCGATTCCCGCTGTTGCAACGATGAATGCCAACAAGAAAAGAAGTGTAAAGAGTTCGAACTTCTTATTCTTTAGAACTTCAATGAACTGGTTGATACTTTTTGCATAGCGTAACAGCTTCAAGACCCTAAAGAGTACGAAGATACGCAATACCCTCAATGGACGGTACGCAGGGAAGATCGCCAAAAGGTCAATGATCGCCGATGGGGTAAGCATATATTTGAGCTTCTCCAAAAGCGCTTTTTTCAACGGCTTGGAAGGGTTGAAGGGGCGCTCAAGGAACTTGGCGTTTCGGTACTCCTCGATGATCAGTTCGGTCATATCATTATGGACCCATATCCGTAAAATATACTCAACGGCAAAGATAACCGAAACAAAATAGATATCGTAGATATCAAGCCATGCAGGTACGGAGTGTTTGACCTCATAGACCAGAATAAAGACCGATGTGACGATCAGAAAGATGATCGCAATATCGAAGTAGCGTTTGTAGGGATTGTGCGGATTGGTCAGAAGATCACGTACGTGTGTCTTGATCGAACGGTAGCGCTTTGAGTTGTGAAGAAAACGGGCAAAGCGTAGCACCCAACTGTTCATACCCGTCTCCTTATGCACGTTTATGACAACCTCTGTTTAAGAAGTTCGTTCACTTTTGCAGGGTTTGCCGCCCCTTTACTCGCTTTCATCGTCTGTCCGACAAAAAAACCGAAGAGCTTCTCTTTTCCACCCTTGTACTCGGCTACTTTATCTTCATTGTTCGCAAGGATCTCATCGATGATCGCCAAGATCGCACCGTCATCGCTTACCTGTACCAGACCGAGTTCATCGATGATCGCATCGACATCACGGCTCTCATGCTCCATCATGAAATCCAGTACCTCTTTGGCACCTTTTCCTGAAACCGTACTGTCATCTATCTTGGAGACCAACGTTCCGAGTGTTTTGGCATCTACAGGAGAGTTCTCGATGCTCATACCGCTTTTGTTCAAGCGCCCTTGAAGCTCCGAAGTCAGCCATGTTACCGCCGTTTTTGCTTTGGCACCCGACTCAAGCATCTGCTCGAAATAAGCAGCCGTCTCTTTTTGTGCAGTGATCACCAACGCATCATAACGCTTAATGCCTAGCTCTTCAACATAGCGCTTAACCTTCTCATCAGGCAGTTCGGGAATGTGGCGTGCCGCTTCGATCATCTCTTCGGTTACGATCAACGGGCGTAGATCCGGATCTGGGAAATAGCGGTAGTCCGCTGCTTCCTCTTTGCCTCTCATAGAGCGCGTTTCACACTTGTCCACGTCAAAAAGTCTAGTCTCTTGTACTACCTCTTGTTCATAGACACCATCTTCATAGGCTTCTATTTGACGCTGTACCTCATAAGCGATCGCCTGAGAGACGAAACGGAACGAGTTGATATTCTTGATCTCCACTCTCGTACCAAACGCTTCTTGCCCTTTAGGACGGATAGAGACGTTCACATCACAACGGAACGATCCCTCTTGCATATTTGCATCACTGATATCAAGGTAACGTACCGTTGCATGCAACTTCTTCAAATAAGCAACCGCCTCATCCGCACTGCGCATATCAGGGCCTGAGACGATCTCAAGAAGCGGAGTCCCCGCACGGTTCAGGTCAACTTTTGAAATAGCACCTTCATGCATGTTCTTTCCTGCATCGGCTTCAAGGTGCGCTTGTGTGATGGTCACACGCTTTTGAGTACCGTCTTCAAGGTCGATAAAAAGCTCACCGTTCTGCACGATCGCTTTGGTAAACTGTGTGATCTGGTATGCCGAGGGACTGTCCGGATAGAAATAGGACTTTCTATCAAAGAGTGAGTGGTGGTTCACCGTTGCATTCAGTGCATTCCCCAAACGCATTGCTTTGATAGCCGCTTCTTTGTTGACCACAGGAAGCGCTCCTGGCAATGCAAGACATGTCGGGCAGGTATTTTTGTTCTGATGTTCGGCGAACGAGGTCGGACAAGAACAGAAGAGTTTGGTTTTCGTATTGAGCTGTACGTGTACTTCAAGACCGATAACGGTTTCAAACATAGTGATTTTCCTTCAAAAATGATAGGTTTATAAATGGTAGATATTATAGCGTTTTGGTTATTTGAGGGAGATTAGGTGCCGCATAGCGGAAAATGAGGAGTTAGGAGTTAGGAGTTAGGAGTTAGGAGTTAGGAGTTAGGAGTTAGGAGTTAGGAGTTAGGAGTTAGGAGTTAGGAAATTTTACATGTGTCACCTAAGGTTGGGCTGAAGATCGATACTACATTGCAATTTTTAATTTTATCGTAGTCAAATTTGGAGAATCAACACTCTTTTTCGTTTGCCAGCTTTTCCAAAAGTATAGTCTGTTTTTTAAGCTCTGCAAGCTTCTCTTTATTGGTAATGATGTGTTCAAGCAGAAGTACTGCTACCAATCCGGGTATCGCTCCGATACATGCAGAGATAAGCGCATAAAGAATACTTTCATGATAAAAAGTGAGAAAAGAAGTCAGTGCTCCGAGCAGGGTTACCGCCCAGGAGACACCAAGAAGAAAATTGACCACAAAACCGAGTGGTTTGGTCTCAAGTCTCATAGAGGATTACACAGCACCCATCGTATCAACAACAGGATCCGGTGCTTTCTCATGCTCTTCATCGATCGCCACTGCACCTGCAAGGTATACGTAGATCAGGATCATAAATACGAATGTCTGAAGCAACGCAGAGAACGTTAGCAACAGATATGCCGGAAGCGGCGCGATGAAAGGTACGAGCATCAAAAGTACCCATAGGAAAAGGTCGTCCCCTTTGATGTTACCCATAAGTCTGAATGAAAGTGAAACAATTCTTGAAATATGAGAAACGATCTCAATGGGGAACATTAACGGTGCCAATGCTTTTACTGGTCCGGCAAAGTGTGCAAAATAATGACCTACACCATGCTTTTTGATCCCCTCATAGTTATAGTAGAAGAATACCATCAAAGCCAAAGGCAATGTTACGTTGATATTTGATGTCGGAGACTCGAACCCCGGAATAATACCGATCACGTTAGAGACAAAAATGAAAAGCCCTACCGCTGCAACCAACGGCAAGTATTTTCTCGCCAACTCTTCACCGATAACATCTTTTCCCATTGCGATCACACCACCAAGGTAAGCTTCCATCACATTCTGCGCACCGGTCGGTACCGCTCTAAGACTCTTAGTCGCTGATTTTGCAATAAAGATGATGATCGCAGCCACCAATAGCAAGTGAGCGACGAAAAGCATCTGTCCGTGTCCGAAAATCGCACCTAGGTAAGTAAATACACCTTCCATAAAACATCCTCTTTGTAATAATTTGCTGTATTTTACATAAAAAGGACTAAATTACGGGTTAATTCACACAAATATATCGATTATTTTATCGGGGAGGCGGGGCTTAGAAAGTAAAGTGCTCTCCAAGGTAGTATTTGCGTACATTCTCATCGTTGGCGATCTCCTCGGCACTTCCGGTAGCAAGCATCTCTCCGCTTCGCATCACATAGGCACGGTCACAGATACCAAGTGTCTCGCGTACATTGTGGTCGGTGATCAAGATACCCATATCAAGATCAGTTAACTGTTTGATGATATTTTGAATATCGAGTACGGCGATGGGATCGACACCGGCAAAAGGTTCGTCAAGCAAAAGGAACTTGGGTTCTCCCACCAATGCCCTTGCGATCTCGACACGCCGACGCTCTCCACCACTGAGGCGTATCCCTGTTCTAGCACGGATCGGCTCGATATTAAATATCTCCAACAGCTTCTCGATACGCGGTTGCCGCTTCTCCTTGGGAAGGTCTATCGCCTCTGCTGCAAGGATCAGGTTCTCCTCGACCGTCAGGTCTTTGAAGATACTCGACTCTTGCGGCAGATACCCGATACCCATTTGTGCCCTTCTGCTCAAAGGCAGCTTGGTGATCTCCTCCCCGTCAAGAAAAACCTCACCGCTGGTCGCACCCGTCAAACCACATACCATATAGAAAGAGGTTGTCTTTCCTGCACCGTTGGGACCTAACAGCCCTACGATCTCTTTGCTTTTGACCACAAGGGAGATATCGTGTACGATCTTTGTCTTTTTGATGGTTTTGGAGAGGTGTCTGGCTTCAAGTGTATGCATTAGGCTTCTATCCTGTAAATTCGTTTGCTGTTTTGTGGTTGGATCTCTATCATAAAGACATTATAACCAACCCCTTCTAAAAACGATTTAAGTGTATCACTCCCCCACTCGACCAAATGCCAGCCCGGCTTCTCGAACTCTTCAAAAAGCCCCATCTGCATGAACTCCTCATGCTCAAGCCTGTAGAGATCGTAGTGGTAGAGGTTCTCTCCCTTTTCAGAGAGATAACACTGCTGAAGGGAGAAGGTTGGAGAAGTCACTTCAGAAGTGATCCCTTTTGCTTTGGCGATCGCTTGAGTAAGTGTGGTTTTCCCCGCAGCAAGATCTCCACGGAGGAATATAATGGCATTTTGCGGTAGCACATCGTTCAAGTATGAAACTACCTGATCGAGTTCATTAAGTGATGCGACAATCTCTTTCATCTTCTTCCTCACGAAAAAGGAACCGCGACCTCAGTCACGCTCAACGGGACTGAGATCCCGACTCCTTTTCTCATTTCAATTCATTTATTTTTTACCTAATGGTCGGAACAAGAGCGACACCTACAGCACAACCAACTGTTGACTGACCTCTGCAATTTTCTTCAGGTGCGCTTCGGCTTTTTTGCTCTCAATAGCCTCTTTTACCTTCTCTACCGCTTCCTGAATATCTCTGACATTACCATTGGCAAAGAGTGCATAAGCGGCATTGAGCAGTACAATGTCACGTTTTGCCCCCTGCTCTTTACCTGAGAGGATATCTCTGGTGATCTGCGCATTGAACTGCGCATCACCACCGAGGATCGCCTCTTTGGGTGCTTTTTTGAAGCCAAATGTTTCAGGGTTGATCTCACCTTCTAGAATACGCCCATCCTCCACATAGGCGAACGAACTGTTACACGCTAGCGATATCTCATCCATCCCGTCATGGCTGCTGACGACAAAAGCACGTTTGGTATCAAGTTGCAACAGCGCTTCCGCCATACGTTTGATAAAGGCAGGGTCAAAGACACCGAGCAGGTACTTCCGTGCCCCCGCAGGGTTGGTCAAAGGTCCTAGGATATTGAAGATCGTACGGTGATCGATCGATTTACGGATCGGCATGATATACTTCATCGCAGGGTGATGGTTCATCGCAAAGATAAAGGCAAAGCCTGTCTCTTCAAGCATCTTAAGCTGTGCATCTACCGGCAGGTTCAGATTGATGCCCAGTGCTTCAAGCACATCGGCAGAGCCGGAGTTGGATGTGATAGAACGGTTCCCGTGCTTTGCCACCACACACCCCATTGAAGCCAATAGCAACGAGACTGTCGTAGAGATGTTGAACGAGCCGCTCTTATCCCCGCCCGTACCGACCACATCGATCGCCTTTTCTCTCAGTTCGTCAGAAAGCGGCAGTTTGACAGAGTATGCACGCATTACCGATGCCGCCGCTGCAATATCATCCCCATTTTCACCTTTTTCATAAAGATCGATGAGGAATTGCCGTGCCTCGGACGCTTCCATTTCGTTATTAAACAGTTTTTCGAATTGTTCTTTAATGTTCATTTTGATCTCCTGCAGGGGTCAACCTGTGTGTTGACCTTATATTAAGGGTAGACACATGGGTCTACCCCTACAGTTCCCTCCCAGCCTTCATGGCTCCGCTTCGCTACGACCATTCCGGTTTCGAAGCTATAAAGGCAAAGCAGTTTGCCTTTATTCAACACTTCTCACAAATTCTTCTTTTTGACTCTTCGGGATCGTCTTGGTCGTCGGTATCTGCAACACCTCGTACGATTTTGGCCCTTTAAGGTACTCTATCGTAATGGTATCTCCCACCTTCACATCTTTGGAAGCCTTTGCCTTCATACCGTTAACGAACACCACACCCGATTTTAACATATCGGTCGCGATGGTACGGCGTTTGACCACATTGACGGCACTGAGCCATTTATCTACACGCATCACATCACCCTTTTAAACAAAAGCTTTTCATCAGAAAAGCATACCAACACTATTCTCTATTCACTCTTAACTATTCACTTGTTCAAACAGTAACCGATAGTTACTGTTTGAACATCGATTCCGCTTCTTTGGCGAACTTCTGCCCCTTCATGGTCAAGTTTCCCATTGAATTGATAAGTCCGTCACGTTTGAGCTCTTTGATCAATTTTTTCGCTTCAGCAGGAGTGTAACTGCCTGTTGAAACCAGAGAATCGATCACCTCTTCGAGTGATTCACCCCGACTCTTTTTTAAGATACCAAGCAGAGTAACACGTTTGAGCAGTTTTTTATCCTCTTGTGTCACTATACCCTCCTCTTCTCAAGCCTCATGCTACTGCTTGAACATTTGCTCCGCTTCTTTGGCTGCTGTGATCCCTTTAAGGGTCAATGCCCCATCATTTAAGTAGGCTTCATCTTTAAGCTCTTTAAAGATCTGCTTCGCCTCTTTCATATTGAACATTCCCGTATCGACAAGCATCACACGTACATCGTTCAGTGTCTCATCAGGCTTTTTTTTGTAGATACCCAGCAGGCTGACCTGTTTAAGTATCTCTTTGTCTTCTGCGTTCACTACCTGTTTCCTCGTTATTTTTTCAAGGAGTGACCCACAAGGGTACCCCTACAAATATATCTTAGTGAAGGTCCTCGTTGAGTTTCACTTCTCTTGTACTTCTGCGTGCGATGATCTCACCGGTCGTAGAGTTCTGGCGGTAGTGGATACCGTTGAGCCCTTGAAGCTCCTCACCTTTGAAGGTCGTCTTGTTCTCAAGCTTTGCATCCGGGTTTGCCGCTTTGATCTTCTCAAGCTCTTCAGGAGCGATCTTAATTTTGGTTCCCGCCAAGATGGTCACACCCGCATCAACGATACATCCATCACCAAGTGGGAGTCCTGTGACTGAGTTGGCACCAAGAAGGGTGTTCTCGCCGATACTGATAGGATTCCCGTCCGTTCCGCTAAGTACACCGAGGATACTCGCACCGCCACCGACATCCGAACCGCTTCCGACGATCGCAGAAGAGGAGATACGCCCTTCGACCATCACAGGTCCGAGTGTTCCGGCGTTGAAGTTGATGTAGGAAGCTCCAGGCATCACCGTTGTTCCTGCTGCAAGCTGCGCACCCATACGTACTTTGGACGCATCAAGGATACGTGTATTGTCATCTGGGATGATGTGCTGGAGGAATCTTGGGAACTTATCTACACTGTCAACTGCAGGGTATGTCCCGTTCATCTTCATCTCGATCTCGTTCTCTCTGAGGTAGTCAAGCTCATACGGTGTATTTCCTACCCATGCGACGTTACTGAGAATTCCAAATGCACCATTGAGGTTCACTTTTCTCAGCTCCGCTTTTCTTTGAGAGAGTGCATAGAGTTTGATGTAGACTGCTTCCACGCTTTGAGGTGCCGCATCTTCAAAGAGGAATACGATACGGTAGTTCTTCCCGATATCTTCCATATTCGCCAATGTTTTGATCACCTGTACGTTCTTGTGTGCATCACCTGTCGCTTCTGCCGCATACGGTGCAAATGCCGCCATTGCATTTTGAACGAAGTTATCATTGATCGTTGCGACAAACTCACTTCCTGAGAAGTCCACGTTGACCTTCGCTTCCTGCAACGCTCTAATGAAGACTGCCGCAGAACCGAAGTTCTCTTTCCAGTTAATGAGCCCGAAGCTTGCCTGAAGTACCTTCTCCGCATTCTTCTGTCCTCTGTCGACTCTTGCGATACCAAATGCCAAAGGTTCTCTGTAACCCTCTTGTGAAGTCGTCTGGGCGACCAGTTTTTTGAACTCTTCTGTTGATGTAAGCGTTTCAATTGCCATAAAAACTCCTGTGTTTATTTACGTCATGCTGAACTCGATTCAGCATCCCCAAAAGGTTCACTGAACAAATTATAAGATCCTGAATCGAGTTTCAGGATGACGGTTCTTAATTTTTAATAACGAGGATTATACTCGGATTTATTTAAATTAGTGTAAAATCCGCGCATGAAACACTTACGAGGTCATACCAAGCGGTATTTTTCACTGGCGGTCATTGCAATGTACTCCACACTGCACAAACTCTGCCGTCTTGACAGCAACTACCAGTACCATAAACTTGCCTACTCTCCGCTGCCTCGTAAAACCGCACCCCCTTCCATATAACCCGATACCCTAATTCTCGTTTCCTCGTACAACATAGGAACAAAAACATTCATTTGTCAGAGGATACTCGACCAACACATTTATATATTAAAGGAACTATATCTATGAATAAAACGACTCTCAGCATTATTACGGCATCACTGCTGTTGGGACAGAGCGCATTTGCACAAGAAGATCTTGGAGAGATCACTGTTACCACAGCCTCACAGACAACACAGACACTTGATGAAGTCACATCCAATGTCGATGTGATCACCGCACAGGATATTCAGGACAGAGGCTACACTACCGTAGCACAGGCGCTCAGTTCAGTTACGGGTATCTCTTTTGTCAGTAACGGCGGCATTGGAAAAAGCACTTCAGTATTCGTTCGCGGGATGGACAGCAAACATGTGCTTGTACTCATTGACGGAGTACGCTACAATGACCCGACCTCTTTGGGTGGCGCACCGTTTGCAGACCTGATGGTAGATGATATCGCACAGATCGAGATCGTCAAGGGGGCGCAGTCGGGCATTTGGGGAGCAGATGCCAGTGCCGGTGTGATCAATATCATTACCAAAAAAGCACAAAAAGGTACCCATGCCTCTGCACATCTTGAAGGAGGAAGTTTCGGTACATGGAAGTACGGTGCAACGGTTTCTACGGCAACAGAGAGCTACTATGCAAAGCTCAGCTACAACGTGGTCGATACGGACGGATTTACAACCGTTGCTCCTTACGGTGAGGATATCGACAACTTCGAAGATGATGAGTATAAGAATGAAACACTGAACATTCAGGCAGGATACCACTTCAACGCAACCAACAAACTGGAACTCTTCTATACGCAGATCGATGGTGAAGGCGATGCTGATCCTTACGATATGAGCACATACTCCTTCAACCCCAACGGAGACTACAGACTGGAGAGTACCTACAAGTTCATGAAAGCCAACTTCAACCATATCGACAGCTTCAATGAACTCAATATCTATGCACAGCGTTCGGACTTCAGCCGTACCTACCCTGATGCGACATTCGGTCAACACTTTGACGGTACGGTCGATGAGTATGGTATCAACTCCAAGATCGGCTACAGAGAGAAAGATTTTGTACTTATCGGGATTGACCATAAGAACTATGAGCATGAGAACAGCATTGACAAAGAGTATGACTCTACCGGCATTTTTGCAACCAACACCAACACATTTGAAGGTATTTTGGGTGGTACGACCATTCTTACCGAGTCTCTGCGCTTTGACAACTACAGTGATTTCGACAACAAAACTACCGGAAAGATCGGGCTGAAACACATTCATTCACACATCGAAGGGTTGACCACCTCGTTCAACTACGGCACAGCCTACAATGTACCGACCATGTATAACCTTTACGATCCGTTTAGCGGTAACCCCGACCTCGATCCTGAAACAGTGGACAGTTTCGACATCACCATCGACTACAAAGGTTTTAAAGCAACCTACTTCAGCAACCGTATTGACGACATGATCGACTACGTCAGCAAATTCGATGCGGACGGAAACTGGGTCGGCGGAGGGTATGAGAATGTCTCCGGTACATCCAAGATCAACGGTTTGGAGCTGGCATATACGCAGGAGGTGTATGAGGGCGTGGTACTCAACACCAACTATACCCACCTTTTCAAAGCCGAAGATAATGACGGAAAAACACTTGCCAGACGTGCCAAAGACACTTTTAACATCGCCCTTGACTACTACGGCATTGAGAACCTGCACCTTGGTATGGATGCACAGTATATCGGGGAGCGTTACGACAGAGCAGACAAGCAGGGAGAGCAGACCGGAAAGTACACTGTCTTTAACATGACTGCCGACTATCAGATCACCGATAACGTTCAGGTTTATGGTAAAATCGAGAATCTCGGTGACAAATACTACCAGAGTGTTTATGGCTATGCAACCAGTCCAAGAGCATTCTACATCGGTGTAAGAGGGAAAATCTAAAAAGTGTTCAGCGTTTAGAAAACAGGAATCGGGACTTCAGTCCCGCTTTAACCAAGAGAGAAATATATGAAACAATTACTCCATTTTATTGTACTGTTTGTTTTTCTCAATGCTTCCGAACGCATCGTCACCCTCTCCCCTGCCATCAATGAAATAGTCTATGCCCTTGGTGCGGGTGATCAAGTGGTAGGGAACACCACCTACTCTCTCTACCCTGAAGCTTCCAAAAAAGTCACCAAAGTAGGCGGCTACTTCTCTCCGAACTTGGAGAAAATACTCTCATTAAACCCTACCCTTATCATCATGCAACCTAATAACCGTAAACTGGCAAGACAACTTGAAAAACTGCATATCAAAACAGAGATCGTCGCCATCGACAGGCTTGAACATATTGAACACGCCATTGTGAAACTAGGAAAGGTATTGCATCAAGAGCCAAAAGCACAAGAGATCGTCAGCCAAATTGAAAAGGCGCTTCAAGACCTTAAAGGCATTGTCTCCAACAAAAAGATCCTCATTGTCTTTGGACATAACACCAAGATAGCAAGTAACATCTTTGTCGCAGGGCAGAACCTCTACTTTGATGACATCATCAACGCTTCGGGCAATACCAATGCCCTGCACTCTACCCGCAAAGGGCAGCCGGTACTCAACCGTGAGAACATCATTGCGCTCAACCCTGACATTGTCATTCTTTTGGCACACTCCATGAAAGAGCGAGGGCTAACCAAGCAAGACCTCATCGACCCGTGGCTGGAGCTGCCCATTAACGCAGCCAAACAGAAAAACATCTACATCATTGACAAAGTGTACTCCGGCATCCCAAGTGACCGGCTGGTACTCTTTTTGAATGACATGAAAGCGATCCTCCATGCCGTTAACGATAAATAACTACGCTGACGGCATCCTGCACGGTGTCAGTTTTGAAGTACAAAGAGGAGAGAACCTCATCATCCTCGGTGCCAACGGTGTGGGCAAGACCACACTGGCAAAGGTACTTTGCGGACTTCTGCCAAGCGATGCGGTGAACATTGGTGGCATGATCCCTTCCCAAACCTACTCAGAGGAGCGAGCCAAACGCATCAACTATATCCCTGCCAAGATGGAAGTCTTTGATAGCTATTTGAGCGTAGCGGAGTTTTTGTCACTGAGTCATTTCAACCAAACAATAAGCATCGACGAAGCACTCTCGAAGCTAAATATTTTACACCTTAAGACACATTCCTGTCAAACACTCAGCTCGGGAGAATCACAACTGGTATTGACGGCTTCAGCATTACTTCACAGTGCTGTCTATACCCTCTTTGACGAGCCCACCGCAAACCTCGACCCCACCCGCATGAAGATGCTTTTTGAATTGCTCAAGAACGATACCACACTACCAAGCAAGATCATCATTACCCACAATCTCGATCTTGCCTACCGCCTGGGGTTTGATGTGCTTTACCTCAAAGAGGGACGGGTAGCCTTTCATGGCAGCAGCGAAGCGTTTTTTGATCAGACACATCTGGATGCGCTCTATGGCAGCAGCGTACAGAAGGTCAATAACCATGTGGTGGTGGCATTATGAAAAAGCTGCTCCTGCTTACTTCCCTCCTGCTTTTGGCAGCCGCCCCCTTCTTCGGACAGATCGACCTGCCTTTGGACAAACTCCTGCAAAGCGGAACGATGGAGCATCAGGTCTTTTTTGAACTCCGGCTGCCCCGTGTGCTGTTGGCATTTTTGGTCGGTGGCATCCTCTCTCTGGGCGGGCTGGTCTTTCAAGTGGTGTTCCGAAATCCTATGAGCACCCCGTTTACCCTCGGTGTGGCAAGCGGGGCTACCCTCTTTACCGCCATTGCCATCATCGCAGGGTTCAGTACTTTTAGTCCTCTCTTTGCATTCCTTGGGGCTATGCTCACAGTCATTGTACTCTTTGCCATTGCCGCACGTTTTCAAAATTATGATCCTACGGCACTCTTGCTGGTAGGGATCGCCCTGAGCTTCTTCTACTCCGCCGCCCTTATGGTGGCGTTCTACCTCTCCACCCTTCAAGAGAGCTATGAGATCATGCGATTTACCATGGGGAGTCTCGATGTGGTTGGCTTTAACAACATCTGGCTGCTGGGCATGGTCTCTGGGCTGCTGCTTGGACTTGTTTACCACTACCGCAAAGCCTTTCAAGCCCTGCTTACATCCTACGAGTTCGCCTTTTTGCAAGGTATCCACGTCAAAAAGCTCAGTTACACCCTGCTTTTTGGCGTCTCGGTAGCCGTAGGGGTGGCTGTGAGCATGACTGGCCCCATCGGCTTTGTAGGACTCATCATCCCCCACATCCTCAAAACCCTCTACCGTGTCAGTGCGGACAAACTGCTGTGGCAGAGCTTTTTTTACGGCGGCATATTCCTCGTACTTAGCGACCTCATCGCTCGTAATCTCGGGGAGAGTGATCTGCCCATAGGTGTGGTCACTTCTTTTGTGGGTGCGCCGTTTTTTATCTATCTGTTATTGCAAAGAAAATCATAATTTATAATAAGAATTCTTCTACATCAGGGCTGTTTGAGCTTTCCTTGGGTAAAATCCGCGCATGAAACACTTACGAGGTCATACCAAGCGGTATTTTTCACTGGCGATCATTGCAATGTACTCCACGCTACACAAACTCTGCCGTCTTGATATCAACTACAAATACCATAAGCTTCCCTACTCACCTCTCCCACAGAAGACAGCACCCCCTCTTTGTGACTAATATCAATAAAATCTAAGTATAGTATGGTTATATAGTCTCATATAACCTTTGAAAACCGGTGTGTATTTTTAAATAAACACAAATCATAAACATAATTAGAACTTATGACTTAAGGAGTCACAAAATGCATATTGAAGCGGGTGTGGTACAAGGTGCCAAAATGATATTAGGATACGCAACGGCGGCAGGAACCGTTGCTATGGGTGCCAAGTTGGCATGGGAGAACATTAAAGAGTACGGACTTGTCTCTTTTCTTTTAAAGACACTGATCGCTACGGTTATTGTCTTTAGCTGTTTTGAAGTACTGCCGCACTACCCTGTCGGGGTGAGTGAAGTGCATCTTATTTTGGGGACGACCATCTTCTTGATGTTCGGTGCGGGGCCTGCAATGGTCGCTTTGGCACTGGGGCTTCTTATTCAAGGGGTCTTCTTCGCACCATTCGACCTTCCGCAGTACGGGATCAACGTTACAACACTTCTTGCCAGTATGCTCCTGTTGAACATGGCGGCAAAACGTATCATCCCTCAGAATATCGCCTACAAGGACATCACCTATACACAGATGCTCAAAATGTCCGTGATCTGGGAAGGAAGCATCGTAACATGGGTTGCTTTCTGGGCGTTCTACGGGCAAGGGTTCAGTGCAGAGAACATTCAGAACGTCTTGAGCTTTGGCGGGTCATATATGCTTGTGATCATTATCGAGCCGCTTATCGACCTTGCCGTACTCGCAGCGGTCAAAGCGTTCAACTCGGGTAAATGCAACCTCTTGCTTGACAAGCGTGTGAACAACTGTAAAGCCTAACAGATGAAACGCTACCGTCACCACAACAAAGACAAAGCGATCGTTCTTGCCTGTTTCGGCTCGGTAATCGAACAGCAAATGTACCTCGACCTCAAAGCCGAGGTCGAATCGCGTTTCGAGGGGATCGATGTATTTCTCTCCTTCTCCTCAAGAATGGTACTCAAAGACCTGCATCGACGCGGCATGGCATACAAGAACCTGACACAGACCCTTGCCGATGTCGATATGCTCGGATACCGTCATATCGTCGTCGCTTCAATCAACCTCTTCCCGACCGATGAGCATGAGCTTCTCATACGTACGGTCAAAGGGTTCAAGATGTTCTCGCTTGCCAATCTCCGCTACACCAAAGCGATCATCAACAAGACCAAAGAGAGCTCGCTTGCGCTCAAAGCACTCGATGAGGCTATCACACAACCCAATCAGGCGAACCTCTATGTCATCCACGGTGTGCCGGTACTTGACCTTCCGGGACTTCACTCAGTCAGCTACACAGAGCAGTTCTTGCGTATGATAGGCAAATACAACTATACCTGTTCTTTAGAGGGGGCATTCCCCTACTATTCCATCAAAGAATCCCTTATCACACAGATGAAGGCTGACGGTATCACTGCGGTGCAGATCGTTCCGATGCTGCTGGTAAGCGGGAACCACTACCGTAAAGATATGGTTGAGATCACAGAGGAGCTCTCAGAACACTTTGAGGCGAAGATCGTCCCTTCACAAAGCCGCTCCGAACGCTTTAACCTCATTGAGCTTGAAGATATCAGAGCGATCATCATGCAGAATATTCAAGAAGAGATCACCAAACTTGGATGCTAAACGACTCTATATGGTCTCACTCGGTCCAGGAGACAGTGAGCTTGTAACCATCAAAGCACTAAAAGCACTCCAAGGGTGTGATGCGATCTGCATACCGACAAAGAGCGAGGATAGAAGTTTCCACCGTTCTTTAACGCACAAGATCGTTCAAGAGCTGATGAAGGCACACAATTTTAACAAGCCGCTTATTCCAGTCTATACACCGATGCACTTTAAAAAAGAGGATTGGCAGTCACAGGTCGATGTGATCTATAGCAACTTTGAGCGTTATAACACTCTCTGCTTCGTAACACTGGGAGACAGTGCCGTCTATAGTACCGTCTACTATCTGCTGGAGCTGATCAAGAGCCAACATCCCAAGCTCTACGAACGCTCGGAAGTCATTGCGGGAGTCACCTCTTTTTCACAAGCTTCCGCACTGGTTAAGAAGCCCCTTTGTATCGGGGACAGCCGCTTCGAGATCGTACCGCTTCTGGACAAGGAAGTACCTACCACCACGGTCTATATGCGTCCGAAGATCGGGCTTGATACACAGCACATCACCCAACATGGTGAGCTTTACAGCTTTGAGAACATCAACTATGCGGGAGAGACCATCACCCCGCACAAGATCCCGCGGGTCAAACGATACATGACCCTCTTTATCGATTTTTTCAAACAGGAGTCCTAAATGGCATTTATCCAAGAGCAACCGCCCATCAACATCGGTGCCGATATCTCCGTACGTTCATTTGAGATGATCGAAGAGGAGCTTCAGCACTACCCACAGGCAAAGAACTTCAACCAAGAGGAGCTCGCTGTCATCTCACGGCTCATCCATACCACCACCTGCTTCAAGGAGATACTTGACAATATCTACTTCTCTCCCAATGCCTTACAACGCATTAAGGGACTTTTGGAGCAAAAAGCCAAGATCATTGTCGATGTCAATATGATCAAGGTTGGGCTGAGCCAGTTCTACCTCGATACCTACGGCAATGAGGTCATCTGCTACATCAATGAACCCTTTACCTATGAACATGCCGCCAAGAACAAGACAACACGCAGTTACGCCGCCGTGGTCGAGGCGATCAAACGCCACAAGGATGAACCGATGGTACTGGTATGCGGGAATGCCCCTACCTTCATCTATGCCGCCATCAATACCCTGCTCGATGAGGGGGTCGACCTGAGTCGTGTCGCACTTCTGCTCTTTCCTGTCGGATTCGTCAACGTACTCGAATCCAAAGAGTACGGCAAGCGTTTTAGCGAACACTTCGATGTACCCGCTGTCATCATGCAAGGGCGCTTCGGAAGCTCGACCATGGGCGTTGCCACGCTTCATGCGACATACAAGCTCATCAAAGATTACGATGGCACCACACACTACAACGGGAAGAAGTAACGATGTGCGCATACTATGAAGATGGTCAAGAGAAGATCAGACAAGGAGATATCGCCAACTATCTGACCAATCAGATAGAGATACTCGAAGCCAAACATCTCAAAGAGAGCAAGACCATGCGCATCCGTTACCGCAGTAACGACAAGGAGATATCGCTTGAAGTCCCCTACAAGACGGTCATGAACGCCATGACGCTCATTTCGCGAGCGCCAAAAAAAGAGCCCAAGATCAATGAGATGGGACAAGAGGTGGTCGAGGGCTACGCCTGCAAACCCAAAGACTTCGACCCCGACCGTCCCATCATGCACTTTAAGTACCAGATATTCATCTGTGACGATGAGCGGTGTACCAAGGCGGCAAAGACCGATAAGGCGGCATGGCTGAGGGAGATACTCAAAGATATGGGGCTCAATCAAGGAAAAGACCGTATCAAGATCTCCCGAACGGGCTGTTTCGGTGCCTGCCGTTTTCGTCAGGTCGCCGAGTGTGTCGCCAATACGCAAGCCAACGGAAAAGCGGAGAACAATGCACTCTGGTTCAGACACACCCACAGATGGGACGAAAAGCAGTGGCGTGCACTCTTTGCTGCACTCAGAGATGATAAAGCGCTCTCTTCATGCATCGATGCATCGGCTTATATCCCGATGAAGGTCTACGGAGAGTAGCATGAAAGAGCAAAGTGCTCCGCTGCGTAGAGGCTATACCACAGGCGTTCACGCTGCGGTAGCCTTCGGTGCGGCACTTGAAGGGCTCTTGGCATCGGGAGAGACCACGCAGAGCCGAACAGAGAAGATGGACAATGACGACCTCGATGTCACCAAAGGGTGCGAGATCGTCGTTACCTGTAGCTATTATCGTGATGTGCTGGTATGTAACCCCATTGCGCATACGCCCTACACCATCGGAAAGATCGAACTCTATGCCGGAGAGGGGGTCGGGGTGGTGACCAAAGCGGGGCTCAAGCCGCCCAAGGGCTACCCCGCCATCAACCCCGCTCCGCTAAAAGCCATGGAAGCGAGGGTCGCACACCATGCCCACAAGATCACAAGGCACATCTATGCGACCATCTCCGTTACCGACGGACAAGCACTTGCCAAAAAGACGGCAAATGCCAAAGTGGGCGTGCTTGGAGGCATCTCCATTCTAGGCAGTACCGGTATTGTCAAACCCGTCTCCAGCGATGCCTATCTCGACTCCATCGCGACCGAGATCGGTTTTGCCAGGGAGAACGGCTACGAAAAACTTGTGCTGACACTGGGCAACAGTGCCTTGGCATATGCCAAAACGAACTACGACGAAGCGCAGATCGTCGAGATAGGCAACTTCGTCCACGATGCGCTAGAGATCGCACAAGAGAAAGGGATGTACGATATCACATTCATCTGCGGTATCGCCAAAGCGGTCAAAGTGATGCAAGGGTGCAAAAATACCCACAACCGATTCGGCAGCATCGACTTTGAAGCGCTCTGTATGCAGATCAAAGAGGATCTCAATATCGAGATAGCCCATCAGAAGCTCAATACCGTCAAAGGGTTGACCAAAGAGCTGGGCGCTTATGCGGATGCCTTTTACCATATGGTCAAGGCTGGAACAGACGAACAGATCAAACATTGGTTCCCGAACCTCAAGGTCGGAACCGTCATAGTGAGGTAAACAATGCTAACGATTACAGGAAACGGTATGGGCGGATATACGTTCAATAACCTAACCGTCGATACCGATGCGTACGATGTCATTATTTGTGACAAGAACTTCGAGGTCGACGCACCGAATGTTAAAAAGCTCTCCTACTCAGAGGCGCGATCGTATATTCTGGAACACTACGAGCATATGCAGATCCTCTATGTGGTCACAGGCAGTCCTTTCTTCTACTCGGCGGGAATACTCCTTGCCAAACAGTTGCCCAAAGATGCCGTAAAGATCATCGATAACACCTCCTCCCTGCGCTATATGCAGGCAACTTGCCACTTTGCAGATGCGCAGACGGCACACCTCTCCATCCACGGGCGTGCGCACATCGACCTTGAAGCGTTCCTGACAAAGCCCTACACCTTCATTCTTTGTGATGAGAAGAGCATTGAGAAGGTACGCCGCGCGACAGCCTATCTGCCCAAAGATGCCCTCAAGGTGACCATCGGCTACAAGCTTGGCTACCCCGATGAGCAGATAGCCCCCATCGATCTGGCGCAAGTACCAGATACGTATGACCTGTGTGCCCCCTATGTGCTGCTCATAGAGCGCTGCTTCACCCCCATACCCTCCGTATGCAGTGACGATCTCTTTGCTACCGAGCGCGGGATGATCACCAAACAGTACAAACGCCACCTCTCCTTGCAGCACTTGGACCTTTCTGGCAATCAACTGCTCTGGGATGTAGGTGCGGGCAGCGGAAGTTGTGCCATTGAGGCGTACAAACGCTACCGTGTCCGTACGGTTCTTTTCGAAAAACAGCCCCAGCGCTGCGACTTCATCCGTCAGAACCTCCGTACGCACTATGTGTGTGACACACAGCTGATCGAAGGTGATGCCCAAACACACTTTGACTCACTCACACAAGACCCCGACCGCATCTTTGTAGGCGGCGGTGGCGAGAAGGTCATCGCACGCCTTCCTTACCTCTATGAGAGACTGACTAATGAAGGGGTGATGCTCATCAATGCCATTACCCTCAAGAACCTGACCCAGATGATACAGGTGCTCAATGAAGCGAAGATCGCCTACAAGGTCATCTCGCTCTCACTCACCACCTACAAAGGAAGCCTTGACCTTATCGAGCCCGAAAGACAGCTGTTTCAAATCAAAGTATGCAAAGGAGCATCCCAATGATCTACTTTATCGGTGCAGGGCCCGGAGACCCTGACTTGGTGACCATCAAGGCACAAAAGATACTCCAACAAGCAGATGCCGTACTCTACACCGGTTCGCTCGTACCCCGCGAGGTGCTGGGCTGGTGCAAGGAGGATGCGCTTATCGTCGATTCTCAAGGGATGAAATACCCTGAGATATTCGACTTTCTCAAGACCCATAAAGAAAAAGTGGTCGCCCGTGTCCATACGGGTGATCCTTCGCTCTACTCCACCATTGCCAAGCAGATCGCCTTTTTGCAAGAGGAGAAGATAGCCTACGAAGTGATACCGGGCATTACCGCAGCCTTTGGTGTGGCAGCATCGCTTGGCATTGAATACACCGTTCCGGGTGTCTCACAGACCATCATTCTTACCCGCGTCGAGGGGCGCACCCCCAACCCCGAGCCGCTGGAGAACATCTTGGCGTGCAAGCACTCCTCTTTAATCTTCTACCTCTCCATCCTCCTGCTCAAAAAGCTCAAAAGTAAAGCGCTGGAGATGGGCTATGACCCGAAAACCCCCTGCTGGGTGGTCGAAAAAGCAACATGGGAAGAGGAGGCCATCTACAAAGGTACCCTTACCGACATTGAAGAGAAGGTTTTCCATATTCGCGGTGTGGCGCTTATCTTGCTGGGGGATTTCCTCCATCAAGAAGAGAGTGAGCCCTCTCGCCTCTATGTCAAACCCCTACGCAAGGAGCAGAAAGCATGAAGATAGCCGTTATCACCATCAACCAGCCTAGCCTCGATGCTGCGGGGCGACTCCTTGGTGTTCTAGGTGAGCATGACGTGGACGTTTACGGCAAAGCGGGACTGGCACATAGCCTTGAGCGTTTGCACACCTACAAAAAGCTCGATGACATTCTCCCCGATGCATGGAAGCATTACGATGCCATCATCGCCATCTTGGCAATGGGTGCGGTGGTTCGCAAGATCGCTCCGCTACTTGAAGACAAAGCGACCGATCCTGCCGTGATCGTCATCAACCTTGCGCTGGACAAGATAGTTCCGCTGCTTAGCGGACATCTCGGCGGTGCCAACGCACTGGCAGACACCCTTGCTCAGCGTCTACCAAACTGCATCAACTTCATCTCTACCGCGACCGACCAGACAAAAACACTGGCGTTTGAAATGCTGGCACAAGAGCGAGGCTGGCAGATAGCAAACCTCAAAGCTCTTGCACGCATCTCCAACCGCCTCATCAACAAACAGCCCGTCAAGGTAGCCACCTACCCCACACTCTTTAAGAGCATCCCCGACAAAACACACCTTACCCATGTAGGGTTTGAGCATATCGATGAAGATACCGTGGTCATCGCCCCGCACATCCAAAGCGATGCCCTTACGCTCAAACCTCCTGTTACACTGGGTATGGGATGCAACAGAGATACCCCTTTTGCGCTACTTAAAGAGGCGTTTGAAGCCTTTTTGACCAAACATCACCTAACCAAAGCCTCCATTGCAGGCATCGCCTCTTTTGAAGCGAAAAAAGATGAGGCAGGACTCTTGGCACTTGCCAAAGCGTATGACCTGCCCATCCACTTTTACGACAAAGCCAAGATCAACGCACTGGAAGCGACCTTCAGCCCCTCTGCCTCTACCAAGTTCTTCGGGCTCAAAGGGGTGGCTGAACCAAGTGCGGTTCTAGGCTCTGTCTATAAGGAGCTTGTGATCAAAAAAGAGGTATATAACAAAGCAATTACCATAGCAGGAGCGATCTAATGGCACATAAACTCTACATCTTAAGCAGCGGTGCAGGCGGCACCAAATATATGACGACCGAGGCGCTTGCCGCACTGGATGAGTGTGAAGTAGTGGTAGGCTACCGCAACTATGTCAAAGAGCTCTCCGAGCTTATTGGCGACAAGCCGGTATTCATGTCGGGAATGACAAAAGAGATCGCACGGTGTCAAGAGGCGATCAACTACGCCAAAGAGGGTAAGACCACCTGCATCATCTCCAACGGTGATGTCAATGTCTTTGGTATGGCAACACTGGTCGTGGAACTGATGGACGAACAGAACCTTTGGGATGAGATAGAGGTTGAATCCATTGCAGGAGTCACTTCGTTTTTGGCAACGGCAAGCCGTGTGGGTGCGCCCATCAGCCAAGACTTTGCCGTTATCTCCCTCTCGGACAAGCTTACCGACATCGACCTCATTGACAAACGTGTGCAGTTGGGCTTGGAGGGTGATTTTGTTCTGGGCATCTACAATCCCAAGTCCAAAAAGCGCATTCAGCCCTACCTCAACTTTTTAGAAAGGCTCAAAGCGATTGATGAGCGCATTGCCATCATCGCCTCTCATGTGGGGCGCAACAAAGAGAAGGTCACCATCACCACCACGACCGAGCTTATTAAAGAGGGGCTGGAGCATCCTGAGATCACGATGTCGACACTCATTATCGTCTGTAACACCAACGCCAGACTGACCAAAAACGGGCTGGTACTCACCCCACGCGGCTACCTCAACAAGTATGAACTTAACGGGGAGCTCAAAGCCAAGTGAAAGCCTACTGCATCTCCGCCATCGCTTCCAATCAGGGGAAGACCATCTTGACCACCGCACTTCTGTGGCACTTTCGCCACCGTGTGCGCCCCTTCAAGATAGGCCCCGACTTCATCGACCCGCAGTTTCACACCCGTGTCTGCGGTACACCTTCGGTCAACCTTGACAGCTTCATCATGAACGAAGATCAGATAGCGTGGATGTTCGCACACTATGCCACCCAAGAGGTCGCCGTCATCGAGGGGGTCATGGGCTTTTACGATGGTCAGAACAAAGGGTGCTCGGCTTATTCGGTAAGTAAACGTCTGGGGGTTCCTACCATCTTGGTGCTTGACGGCAGCGGCAGCTACATCACCGTCTCTGCGGTGCTTAAAGGGCTGCTTAGCTACAGAGATGACAACACCATTCAAGCAGTGGTACTCAACAAACTCTCCTCCCCCATGCACTATGCGCTCATCAAAAAACAGTTAGAAGCAGACCATCCGCACATCAAGGTGTTAGGCTGGATCGCCAAGAACCTCCCCTCTTTAAGCGACACCCACTTAGGGCTTGACCTCAGATCGCTTGATGCCATAGCCAACATCAGCCAGGAGGTGCTTACGCACATCGACCTTGAAGCGCTCGAAAGCCTAAACCCCTGCACCCCGAACACCCCTAGCCACTACCCTTTCCCCAAAGTACAAAAGCAGCCAAAGAGCATCGCCGTAGTGCATGATGAGAACTTCTCGTTCCTCTACCACGACAACTTCATGTTTTTGCAAGCACATTTCCAAGAGGTCATCACCCTCAACGCAACCCGCAACGAGCCCATTCCACCCCATGCGGACATAGTCTACATCCCTGGCGGTTACGTAGAGAGCGACGAAACCTATGCTCGCATCAAAGATGCTGACATATTCAAAGCTTCACTCATAGCCCATGCCAAGAGCAAACCCGTCTATGCCGAGTGCGCAGGACTGCTCTACCTTGGCAAAAGTGTCGATGACAAACCTATGAGCAACATTTTAGACATCACCTTTACGCTGGAAAAACGCTTTGTCAGACTAGGCTACTACTACAACCAAGCAGACATCAAAGGACACGCATTCCACTACACCCGCCCCACCCCCTCAACACTGCAAAAAGGGTTTGATATACTCAGCAAGACCCCGCAGGGCAAAGGAGAGATCGGTAGCTGGCAAGAGGGAAAGGTCTTTGGTACCTACCTGCATACGATGTTCAGGGCGTATCCAGAAGTGATAATGGAGAAAATAAGATGAAACACTTCACCCCCAAAGATGCCGAAACACTCATGAAGATCATTGTCAATCGGCGGGATGTTCGCGGGCATCACTTTAGTAGTGCCCCTATCAATGAGCAAGAGCTGCAAATGCTGCTTGAAGCCGCGCACCATGCCCCGTCAGTAGGCTACTCTCAGCCGTGGAAGTTCGTGGTAGTGAAGGATGAAACACTGCAAGAAGCCATCTACCGAAACTTCAAAGAGAGCTTTAAGAAGAGCAAAAAGAAGTTCAAGCACCGCCCCGAGTATGCCAAGCTCAAACTCGAAGCGCTCAAAGAGACCAAGCTTCATATTGCCGTTTTCTATCACCATCAAGGAGGGTACATTTTGGGGCAGACAAGCCAAGCGGATGTAGGGCGCTACTCTGTGGCAACTGCCATTGAGAATATGTGGCTGATGGCACGAGCACTAAATATCGGTATGGGGTGGGTAAGCATCCTTAAGCCTAAGAAGGTGCGTAAATTGCTGGGGCTTGGCGAAGCGTACGAGATGGTCGGCTACCTCTGTGTGGGCAAACTCAAGAGCCTCCCCGATGAACCCGAGCTCAAAATCCTTGGCTGGGAGACGCAAAAAGAGCGAAGCCGTACCGTAACGGTGCTTGATGGCACCACACCATACGGATCAACCAGGCACATCCGCCCCATTTGCGGTACCAAAGCCCCGTTAGAGCGACTCATAGACAAAAAGGCGACATTTCTGATTGCTCTTAGCCACACAAAAACCGCCAACATCAAAGGCATTACCCAGGCAGGTCTTCCGGGCTTGATGCACCTTACCCCCACACTCGATGCGGAGTTTGTCAAGCTCGGCAGGCTCAAAAGCCTTAAAAAACTTCCCAAGACCGCCAAAGGCATCCCTACCCCTGCGCTCATCACCCGTGCCGTGCATCTGCTTACCCCCTACGGGCACATCGAAGCGCTCGATCTGGGGCTCAAAACACCTCCCAAGCTCAAACAAAAACATCTGCACCGTTTTGGCATAGTACCTAGCGGGAACATCGCCAAAGATGCCAAGATAGACGCACGCGAACTCTTTGAAAAGGGGTACCACTTCGGAGAGAGTTACCAACTCAAAGACAACTACCTCATCTTGGGTGAGTCTGTCCCCTCAGGTACGACCACGGCAACGGCAACGGCTTTGGCACTAGGCTATGAAGCGGAGGGGCTCTTCTCTTCAAGCTTCAAAGATGTCCCCAATGACATCCGCCAACGCACCATTACCAAAGCCCTGAAAAAAGCAGAGAACAAAACCGACCTTTTTGACATTCTTGGTACAGTTTCGGACAACATGCTCATCTTCAATGCAGGCTTCATCCTCGGTGTCAACGGACGCTTCCCTGTTGTCCTTGCAGGCGGCACGCAGATGGCAGCGGTACTTCTGGTAGCCAACCGCATCATCGACTACATGGGTACGGCATTTGAAGTACGCAACCTTGCACTCTGCACCACAAAATGGGTCGCCAAAGACAAACACTCTAACATCAAAGCCCTCTTACAGATGCTCGACTTCCCCATCAACGCCTACTACACCGACTTTGATTTCTCCTGCGCACACACCCCTGCACTCAAACGCTACGACAAAGGCGAAGCCAAAGAGGGTGCAGGAGCCGGCGCAGCCATCATGTACGGCTACCTCAACGGACTTGGCAAAGAGGAGATCAGCAGGCAGGTAGAGGGATTTTTAGGCTAAATGATACAAATATGTTATAATCATTCTCAAAAAAGGAGAGGATAAATGAACCGTCAAGATATACTTACATTGCTTAAAAACAACAAATCATTTTTACAACAACGGTTCAATATTCAATCTATCGCCTTAGCAGGCAGTTTTGCCAGAGATGAGGCTACTTCACAAAGTGATATCGATATTATCGTCAATATGCCCTCCTCTTTTCAAAATTTTTTTGATCTCAAATATTTTTTAGAAGAGAAGTTAGGCAGAACCGTTGATCTCGGATTGGAAAAAAATCTCCGTGCATTCATCAAAAAACAGATGCAAGATGAGATGATATATGTCTAGGAAGATAGAATTTTATCTCGTAGATATTTTCATCGCAGCCGATAAGATATCACGCTATATTGAAAAATTTGAAAATGCAGAAGTTTTTTTGCATAGTGAATTGGAGTGGGATGCAACTATCCGTGAGCTAGAAATTATCGGTGAAGCGACCAATAAATTATTGCAAGAGAATATACTAGCACCACAATTTCGTATGATCGTCGACTTTAGAAACCAGATCGCTCATGGATATTTCGGAATAGATGAAGAGATCGTATGGGAAGTTGCAACCATACTCTTAGAAGATTTTATTTGTACACTTCATGATATTGTACAAGAACATAAGATCGATCTTAATGAAGCTATTGAAGCAGCCAAAGAAGATCATCACTACAACTTAGCTACACTGTCACTTCTTGAGAGACTTTCATGAAAATACTCTACTACGGCGGACAAAAATCGGGCAAGAGCCTACTAGCGGAACAAAAGACACTCAGCCTTGCCAAAGAACAGAAGCCCTACTACATCGCCACATACGACAACAGCTACGAAGATGCGGAGATGGCCAAGCGTATTGCCAAGCATCAGTCACAACGACAAGAATCGTTCCATACTATCGAAGAGACACATCATCTTGCCAAAGTCATTGAATCAGGGCAAACCTACCTCATCGACTGTATGAGTATGTGGCTTCTCAATACCCTTACATGGGAAGAGGAAAAACTCTTTGCAGAGCTTGAAGCACTTTCTACAAAAGAAACGAACATTGTCTTTGTCCTTAATGATGTTAGTTCAGGTGTTATCCCCATAGATAGTATAAGCCGAAAGTATGTCGATCGTTCAGGGGTCATCGGGCAAAAGTTAGCAGCAATGTGTAATGAAGTGTATGAGGTGAAGCTGGGGTTGGAGATAAGGCTGAAATGATACAAACATTCCAACACGGCGGCGACATCACCGCATTTGCCAAAACCTGCGGATGCAGTATAAATGAAGTGATCGACCTCTCTTCCAACATCAATTTTGTCAAGCCGCATATCGATGTGGACTTCAATGCCATCGATATTGCACCCTATCCCAACTACGACAGACTCCATGAGAGCATTGCCGACCATTATGGTGTTGCAACAAAACAGATGGAACTTTTCAATGGTGGGAGTAGTGCTATATTCTCACTTTTCCCACATATCAAGGGCAACCACAAGGGATTGCCCCTACGGTGTGCAGTTTATTCTCCGGCATATTTGGAGTATAAAAAAGCGGTGGAGCGGTTCGGGTATGCACTGCATCTCATCGACCGTTTTCAGGCTATTGATATGGAAGTACTGCAAGGGAGTCTGGTGGTCTTCGTCAATCCTGCGACACCCGATGGAAAGTTTTACGACATCCACCCCCTGCTTGAGAAGTGGCACAGCCGTGAGTGTACGGTACTCATCGATGAGTCGTTCATCGAGTTTACGCCACACGCTTCGGCTACAAAGCACCTTGCACAGTACCCTAACCTCTTCATTTTAAAGTCACTCACCAAATACTGGGGAGCGGCGGGGATTCGTATGGGAGCGTTGCTCTCTTCAGCGCAAAACATAGCCGCACTCAAACAGAGGGAACCACTCTGGAAACTCTCGGCATTCGATGCTGCCTATATTCAATCCGCCTTACACGATAAAACGTTTGCCAATCGTTCAGAGGCAGCAAATCAAGAGAGCCATGCCTACCTGCTTGCACTGCTGCAAAAAAGTCCGTTGGTCAAACGCATCTACCCCTCCGAAGCGAACTTCATACTGGTCGAACTTCAGGGTATTACGGCAGAGGAGCTACAAAAGAGGCTGATTCCCTACAGAGTGATGGTACGCAACTGTGAGAATTTCAATGGTCTAAACAAGTACCATGTGCGCATCGCACTTAAAGAGATAGAAAAACTGCAACGACTCCAAGAGGTATTCCATGCATAATATCAGCATTTTCGGTACCAGCTCCGATGCGGGGAAAAGCACTGTTACATGGCTCATTGGGCGTATGCTCCAAGAAAAGGGCTACCGTGTTGCACCATTTAAAGCACAGAATGTCTCAAACAATGCCCATGTGGCAGATGACGGCAGCGAAATCGCTATTGCCCAGCATTTTCAAGCCAAGGCTCTAGGTGTACCGACAAGCTGGCATAACAACCCCGTACTGCTCAAATCGGGGCGCGAGTCAATGGCATCGCTCATTGTCGGAGGAAAGAGTATTGCCGACAAGGATGTCTGGGCATACTACCGTGACCTTGACGGACTCAAACCTATCGTCACCGATGCATTCCAAACACTTCAAGAGCGCTACAACATTGTTATTGCCGAGGGAGCGGGCAGTCCTGTCGAGCTGAATCTCATGGACAAAGACCTCTCCAATATCTTCATCGCCACCAAGTTCAACACCAAGATCATCCTAGTTGCCGACATTGAAAAAGGAGGAGTCTTCGCCTCTATCTACGGGGTCTACCACCTACTTCCCCAACAGCTTAGAAACAATGTCATCGGAGTCATCGTCAACAAGTTCAGAGGCGATATGCGGCTCTTTGACGAGGGGGTGCGCATTATCGAGAAAGAGTTTGGCATTCCGGTACTTGGCGTACTGCCTTACGAGCCTTTCAACCTTGGGTTCGAGGATTCGCAGAGTCTGGAGAACTACCATCAGGACTGTACCCGCGCTACCAAGCGCATTGCCGTGATCGCCTACCCCACTATGAGCAACTACAACGATTTCGAACCGCTGCTTGCCACCCCTGAGATCTGCCTTGAGTTCGTTCGCTCCAATATCGACCTGAACCGATTTGACCAGATCATACTTCCCGGTTCCAAACGGGTCATCGATGATCTCAGATGGCTTAAAAGTACCGGTCTCTTCACTCAACTACAACACATCCGCACAGAGCAGACAAGTGAACTCCTCGGTATCTGCGGCGGATACCAGATGATGTTCGAGCGTATCATCGATGAAAACTGCATTGAGACAACCGAGCCTACTATCGAAACGGGGCTTGGGTTCATCGACGATGAGATTGTCTTTCAAAAAGAAAAGAGCCTTAGTAAGTACGGGTCACGCTACGAGATACACCACGGTACCAGCGCAAAATACCCCCATAGCTACCGAGACAAAGGGCTTTACGGTACATTCGAACACGGGCTTTTTATCGATGAACGGTTCATAGCCTATGAAAAAGTCCAAATAGCAGCCTTTGTCGAGAAGATGCGTCCCCATTTCAAGCTGGATAGACTCTTGGAGGAATTATAGTAGTTTTAAGCGCTATTTGCCTACCATATCATAATTACATTGCAAGGAACAGTACCGATGAAACAGTTAAAGATCACCCTATTACTCCCCCTTTTTCTTACCGTAGCGAACGCCTCCGTTCTTCCTGACGGTGTCATGGCGTATATCGATGCGATCTTGGCGGCATTGAGCCTCTTGCTGATCATCCTTTTTATAAACAACACTTCAACAAAGCAGAAGCTCAAAGAGGCGCAAGAGACCATTGAAGAGAAAGACGAGAAGATCAACTGGCTTCGCCGTATCGGGGCGGAGAACGAACATAGACACACCACCAAGATCCAAGAGCTGGAGAAGCAGATCGTAGAGCTTAACCATACTATCGAGAAGCTTGAACAGCGTGTCAAGGAGGGAACGAAAAACCAGGTGGTTGCAAAACTCGAAGCCCTACAGCATAAACGTGCCAAGGCGATGGAAGAAGCCGGTCTGGAGGCTTAATATGGCAAAAGAGCAAACACAACACGCCCTCACTACCGCCCAAGAGAACGCGCAGTATGAAAAAGAGATCACCCAACATGTCACGATGGCACTGGGAAAGATGGAGCATGCCTACCAAGCGCGCATCAGTGCCTTTGCCGATGAGTTGCATCACCTCAATGCCTTCATCGACAAGCTCACCCAAGAGATCCAACTCCTGGAAGAGGCAAAACAAGATAAAGAACAGGCTGTCGATATTCTGACACGAGAGATAGACTCGGAGATGAAGTTCCTTGAACGTATGACACAGCAGTTCTTGAAAAAAGCGGAGGTGACCGCAGAGCTTAAAAGCGAGCTTTCCGCCATTGACAACCATGAGAGCACCCATCTTCTCCGTTCCCGTCATCTCATCTTAAAAGAGTTCACCAAAGAGATAGAAGAGACAGAGATCACCCTTTTACAAAAAGAGCTTGAGAAACAGAACCGAGAACTTGAACTCGAACCGCAAAGACAGCAGATACGCGCACTCAAACACCAGATCAACGAGCTTCAGGCACAAAAACGCTACATCGAATCTTCGGGTATGCATAAACTCTCAAGCCACTCCGCCCTCCCTGCACAAACTACACAGAACCCTGAGAACGGGGAGAGTGTGATCGACACCGATGTAGACTGATCGGAGCGATGTATCCTCTTCTTGGGCTCATTGCCTACATTATAGACCACATATTCGGAGAATTCCGCTTCATTCGCCATCCTGTCATCATGATGGGCGACTATATCAAATGGTTTGAACAAAAGTTCTATGCCAACAGCATCTTAAGAGGTGTTCTTTTAACGCTCTCTCTTCTTGCTTTGGTCTATGCTCTCTCTTATGGTTTCATGGTATTCTTATCAGAATTGACACCCCCTGACCTACAGGTATGGATAGCAAGTATCATCGCTTCAACGACCATCGCTTCAAAAATGCTCTTTGATTCGGTCAAAGAGATCATCACAGAGCCAAAGAAGATAGCCTACCTTGTCAGCCGTGATACGCAGTCACTTAGTCCCTCTGACATCAACAAAGCTGCTATCGAAACCTATGCCGAAAACCTTAGTGACGGTGTTATCGCCCCACTCTTCTACCTGCTTCTCTTTGGACTTCCGGGTGCCTTTGTCTATAAAGCCATCAATACACTTGACTCGATGGTCGGGTATAGAAATAAGCGGTATGAGAAATTTGGGAAGTTTTCCGCAAGGCTGGATGATGTGGCAAACTTCATACCCGCACGGATCACGGCGGTATTAATCGTGTTATTGACACCCAAAAGGGCAGATGTAGAATCTACCCCTACAAATAACAAAAGCATTACAAAGCAACACATACATTCACACCTCACTCCTCACTCCTCACTCCTCACTAAAGTTTTCCGCAATGGAAAACTACATAAAAGTCCCAACGCCGGCTATCCCATCTCCGCTGCGGCATATGCCCTTGGTATTAGACTCGGCGGTCCCACTTCCTATTTCGGAAAGATCGTTCCTAAGACATACTTCGGAGAAGGCAGAGAGAATATTACCACTCAAGATATTGAAAATGCACTCAAATTACAGCCAAGATTGGCTATAGTCATCATCCTACTTTTGATCACAGGAGCATTGATATGAGAGATTACTGGCTGGGTTTGAAGTTCATGCTCTCCTACTTTACCATCCTTCCCGTTCGATTTGACAAAAACGATGACCTCTCCAAACCACGCGTTCTTTCGTCCATGCTTCTGTTTTTCCCGCTTGGCGGGCTTCTTATCGGGAGTATGGCAGTAGGTCTTCTGCTGCTTCTCTCCCCACTCTCATGGTTAGCATGTATCGTAGCGGCAGTAGGCTACATGATGCTCTATGGCTTTTTGCATACAGAGGCGATCATGGATGTTGCAGATGCACTTTACGCTTCTCATTCTGGTAAAGACCCCTACGCTGTTATTAAAGAACCGACCGTAGGTGCCATGGGGGTACTATGGGCTGGCGGGCTTAGCCTGCTTAAGATCACAGCGATCGTTTACCTCTTTGCGCATCAAGCCTACACACTCTTTCTTGGCATACTCCTCATAAGCCGTTTGGGACTTCTAATGCTCTTTTACACACAAACCTTCCGTTCAACGTTCCTTACGACACTCAAACATGCATTTAGCCGTGAACATATGATCGCATCACTCATACTCTTTAGCATACTTGGCATCATATTGAACGGTTCAGGGTTTCTATTACTTCTTTTTTTGGGCTTGCTATCAAGCTATCTTGTTACCCAATGGCTACGATATAGGCTATCATTCATCAATGGTGATGTACTCGGTACCATATTAGAGGTTACGGAGATACTTCTTCTGCTCATAGGGGCACTGATATGGCTATAACCCTACTTAGGCATGCTCCATTGCATCCGCAATATCAAGGACGCTACAACGGCTGGACAGACCTTTCTATCGACTATACACAGTTAAGTAGCACCTCTGTCGATATCCTGACCCAACACCCCTTTACCCATGTCTACAGTTCCGACCTCAAACGGTGTACCCAGACATTGACCTATATGGGCATTACGCACTTCACGACCGATCCACACCTTCGTGAAGTACGCTTTAAAGCCCACATTGAAGGAAAGTCGTTCGATGATATCACAAAGTTAAACAGCTATGACCCAACCTTACTTAATGATGCCGATGCATGGCACAGCTTTGTCTGCGCAGAGTCAAAAGAAGCATTTGAAAGGCGCATCTACCACTTTTTAAATACACTGCCTACCGAAGGAGAGATACTCATCTGCTCTCATGCCGGTACACTCCAAAAGATACTTGCCATTCTAGGACTTGCCAGACCCAATATCGCTTATCTTGAAGCTATAAGGATCGAACATGGGATATCGTGAATGGTTTGAACAACATGGTAAAAAACATGCGGCGATCATGGCAAAACTCACACACTTAAATGATGAAGAGGTGATCGCGTACTTTTCTTATGATAATATGAAAGAGAAAGAGCCCGACTTCTGTCCACTCTATAAAAAAGAGAGAAAATGCCACGACATGGAAGATCTCAACTGCTATCTCTGTGCCTGCCCCCACTTCAGATTCGATGACGAAGGGTTTGAGATAAGAGAGGGTAAACCGCTAAAGAGCTACTGTAGCATCGATGCAAAGGAGGGAAAGTTCAGCGAAGGCAAAGATGCCATCCACCAAAACTGCTCATCCTGCCATATCCCTCACAAAAAAAGCTACATCAAAAAGCACTTCGACCGAGACTGGTTCCATATCATGAAAGATATCTATGACATCAAAAAGGATTAACAATCCCTCTTTTGTCGGCGGATCATTTCAGCCAATACCAAATAGAGCATGATAACATTTAGAATGAAGAGTATCAGTATCCACCCTTCATCTGTCTGTTTATCCAACTGTAATGCCGTCATTGAATAGATCGCTTGAAGAATGATCAAGTAGAAAACCGTTCTTTTGGTATTGAATTCAAAGAATTGGTGCAAAATATGATGTAAATGACATTTATCTGCACAAAAAACAGGTCGTCCATGCAATTTACGTCTAAAGAGTACGATCAATACATCCATATTCGGTACAGCTGCTAAAAAGAGAATACTGACCGCAGGAAGGTACGCTAGTGCCTTAATTGAGAGGATCGCGATCACAAACCCTAAGACCAAAGAACCGCTATCGCCCATAAAGATCGATGCAGGGTTCCAGTTAAAGAAAAGGAATGCTAAAAGTACAGAGATAAAGAATGAAGAGAGGGTCATAATGAACGTGTCATGGTGAAGATAGCCGACACTAAAGAGCGATGCGAATATCACAACCGATACACCTCCAGCCAGCCCATCCAGACCATCGATCAAGTTCAGTGCGTTACTGAAACCAACGACTGCCAACATCGTAAAAGGTACTGCAAGCCACCCCAATGATACTTTACAACCAAAATAGGTTCCTATATCATTGATCACAATACCATCAAAATAGACCAAGAGTGTTGCAAATATGATCACCTTAAACTTCGTATTTGGAGAGGTGTCCTTATGATCATCCAAAAATCCGACGATCAGAACCAAAACGATCGCTGTGAAGGTCCAAGAGTAATCATGTACAAGTAAAGGTGCGAAGAGTACTAAAGAGAGAAGCACCGCAGTAACGAACCCAAGACCAGCACCACGAGGAACTATACGGGTATGGCTACTACGATCATTGGGGATATCAAGAAGACCGACCTTTGGTGCGATCCTTCGCACCAAACAGATGAAAACTACACTTAATGCAAATGTAGCTAAAAATTCAAAAAACATTATCTACGATCAATCGTTAAGATACTTCAATGTTACGAAAGGTGCTGCAATCTTTGTAATGGTCTCAAACGGTGTAGTGAAATTCGTTGATGAGATCTTAAACTCTTTCCAGTCATCCGGTTGCACATATACAATATCATTAGGACGAAGCATCAAACTTGCATAGTTCATTGTATCAAAATGTGTTAAATCCACTCGTCTTATTTGAAGTCCGTGCGAAGTATTTGACAAAATAATAATATTATTTCTTACAGCAGAATCTGTAAGGTCCCCTGCATGTGCGATCGCTTCAAAGAGTGTCATTTTCTCTTTATCTAGGGTAATAGGACCTGGCTTATTTACTTCTCCTAAGACAAATATACGCTTATTCAATACTTCCAAATAAACAGAAGGTGTATTCAAATACTTTTTATACATTTGTGTAATCTTGTCAGCAGCCTGTGTCTGTGTTAACCCAGCAACCTTTACTTTACCGATAAGAGGTAGTGTAATATACCCTTTAGCATTGACAAGTATACCATTCTTACTCATACTTTGTCCAAGTTCACCACTACTCCCCATACTTTCTTGATTCGGATCTTTATAAAGCACTACTTCCAATCTGTCCTGTGGAAGAATACGGTACTCTATGCTTCTATCCGTTACTTTCTGTGTTTCTATACTGTGATCTGTCTGTAGTAACTTATAGTCCTCGTTCGTACTACAACCTGAGATAAATAATCCAATTAATAACAGCCCGATCCAATAACCCAATCTCATCATATTCTCCTCACTTTTCCTATAATTTTGTATCTTACCATAAGTTCGTTAAAACCTATTCCATTAAAGTATCATTCAATATTGTGTTATATTGCAATAACTGATGACACTCTCGAGACGACAATAGCCTTGCAAAGCTCTCAAGGTGTTTTTTATGATGGGTATCCGATCCAATAAAATCAACTAGTCCCGCTTCAACAAGATATGTAGCCAATATTTTTGCCTGCTTCCCATAGTGACCGCCTAGTGAATTCAAATTTAGCTGAAACATTACACCAAGTTCTTTTAAACGTCCATACTCTTTTTCCGGCTCTCTAATATACCTGTATCTTTCCGGATGAGCCAATAATGGTGTAAAGCCTGCTTCACCTATAGCGAATATCATCTCTTCAAGTTGCAGGGGTTTTGACATATACGAGGTTTCAAAAAGAATATATTTTCCATTTATGGAAAGTATATTCTCTTTTTTCATCTCATCATAGAATTTTTCATCCAGATAGTACTCAGCCGCTGCATCTATTTCGATCTCTATACCCTCTTTTTTCACAGTATCTCTTAAAAGGTCTCGACCTTTCATAATAATCTCATAATCATTCTTATAGTAATCCGACATAATATGCGGAGTGGTTATCACCTTTTTGTATCCAAGCTCAACTAACATCTTCAGAAGAAGCATACTCTCTTCCAAAGACTTTGATCCATCATCAATTCTAGGGATCAGATGTGAATGGATATCTACACTAAATTGACATGTTGCTACTTCTTTGATCTTCTCTTTCTTTTTAAAAAAAGAGAACATTATTTTTTATCCTCATCGTAATAGCCATAGCCATAACCGTAGCCATAACCGTAGCCATAGCCATAACCGTGTTTTTCCAAGTTAACATCATTTAAAATAATCCCCAATCCTTCTATTTCCTGAAGCTTGGAAAGCTCATTAATATTTCGGACAAAGGCTTTTTTAGAGTATCCTGAACGCAATACATAGATACTTGTATCTGACATATGTATTAATGTTCTAGCATCTGTTACCAAACCAATTGGTGGTGTATCAAGAATAATAACATCATAGACCTCTTGAAGCTTCTCTATCACTTTTTCCATCAGTTCACTCTGTATAAGTTCACTTGGATTTGGAGGAACAGGTCCGGAAGTAATGACATCAAGATTTTCATACTGTGTATACTGAATCACTTCTTTCAAACTCGCACTTCCTGATAATAGTGTACTCATTCCCTGCTGGTTGGACAAACCAAACTTTTCATGCAGTGTCGGTTTTCTCATATCAAGGTTGATAACGATCGTTTTTTTATCTGCAATACTCATAATAGCTGCCAAATTAATACAGATTGTAGTTTTACCTTCTCCACCGATCGTTGAAGTTACAGAGATAACATGAGACTTATCTTTTCGTATCATAAACTGTAAGTTTGTTCTTAGATTTCTAAAAGACTCAGCTACCGCAGATTTTGGAGAGAGTAGTACTTTTAGCTTATTATGATCATCTTTCATATGAGGGATACTTCCTAATACAGGAATTTTTGTCATATGTTTAATATCTTCCTCAACTTTAATTGTGTCATCTAAGTAATTTCTTAGAAATGCTAATATTATTCCTGCAATAAGCCCCAATATAAGTCCTACTGCAATAATAAGACCTCGTTTAGGTTTAATAGGTGTTTTAGGTAAAAGAGCCATATCGATAATTCTATTTCTACTTACAGTTGAAGCTTTAATAATTGCTGTTTCGGAACGTTTTTCAAGTAGATATGAATATATTTTCTCATTTACAAGAAATTTTCGTTGAAGCTGCCCGAACATACGCTCATCAGCAGGAAGCGTATTAAGACTTTTTTGATATTTTGCAATCGATCTTTCAAGGAGGCGTTTTTTCTCATCCATACTTGCTTTTAAGTTCTTGATCGTATCAATGATCGTACGCTTCAAATAACGTATTTGCTTAGTTAGTTTTACAACGCTAGGATAAAGCTCCGTATAATCCTCGCGCAATATTTTCTTTTGCATGATTGCATCTTGCAATGCCTTTATCTGATCACTTAGAACATCTGCACCTGTACCTAGACCTGCAATTGAGATGGACTCTAAATGTTTACCTTTCTTTATTTGTTTATAAAGTGTATTTAGAAGTTCACTCTCAATAGATATCTCTTCCAATTTTGTTTCGGCATCACTCATTTTTGCAATGATAGACTCTGCTTTTGAACTTAAGTTTACAGTATTGGCACCTCTTTTAAACTCTTCTATCTTTACTGCCGAACTTCTTAAGTTTTGTGTGATACTTTTTAATTGTTTATCAATAAAGTCTAATTTGCGGGTTGCTTCTTTCGTTTTCTTTTCAATATTTTGCTGAATATAGGCTTCTGCCAACGCATTAGTATACTCTTGAGCACGAAGCGGTACATTATCCTCATAAGATATCTTTAAAATAGATGAATATTTAGAGGTTTGCGATGCAAGAACTTTTCCTTTTGGTCGATTATGCTTATCTACAACAAATGTATATGTACCATCCTTAAGTGGTGCTTTTCTCACAACATTTAAATGAAAATGTGCAGTAATTATATCTTCACCATAAGGAAGGACTTTATTGTAGCTCCACTCTCTTCCTTTTTTGTCAAATGCCTTTTCAACAATAAGTCTATAGTGTTTTTTATCCACTTTTTCAATAGTAAAAGGTATACCGAATCCTTTAAGCATACCTACTTTAAACGGTGAATCTTTATAAAGTTCAATCTTTCTAAACTTTTTGGTTGTATAGTAGTGATGACTAAAATCGACTTTATCCAAAGCTTTTTGTGCAAGAAATCGAGATTTAATGATCTCTATCTCTGTACTGGGGTTCACTACACCCGGATCCATTGCCATACTTAGAACATCGTTACTGCTATACCCTCTTTTTTTCAAACCAACCTCAACTGTAGATGACGCCTGATAAATATTTGGTTTAAAATAAGCAATATATGCACTTACAATACCAAACATTATTATTAACAAAAGAATCATATAGCGATAACGATGTACTACCTGGAATACCTCCTTAATATCAATTTCATCATTATGATCTATTTTAGATGTATCCATTGTTATCCTTAGTAAAATATAATAGGGGAGAATTTATTTGTAGAAATTGTTGAGTGGTAATTTCTTACCACTCTTTTTTTAGAAGTGATAAGAAACACCTACACTTAATCCATTCATACTAAGTTCATCATAAGCGTTAAGATTATAATCATATAGCCTTTTCGGATTCATTGATTGGCTGTCCATATACATTGTATATTCTGCAAATATACTCCAGTCACCAGAATCATTTTCCGGATGATCTTTATCTGTAAATGTATAACTTATACCAATTCCGTACTGAAACTGCCAGTCATCTACAATAGTCTTACCAATGATCTCCGGTGCTCCAGGTGTATTACCATCCGTACCTTCAACATTTACATATCCAAACCCTAAAAGTGCATATACACTAATATAGTCTTCTTGATATGCATCATCTCTAAATTTATATTGCGGTTTTAGGAAAAAACTAAAATGGTATTCGTCCGCATAGTCCTCTTGAAAGAAACTTTTTGATGCTCTAGCTTCAAAAGCAAGATACTCATTATATTCATAACCGGCAATAAGCGTTACACCTGCCAACTCATCCTGTGTATCCTGTGCATCGTCAAACCAACTGTAATTATCTGAGTAAACATTGTTATAGTATATTGCACCAGATACATATACCCCAGAAGAGTCATGCTTTACAAGTGGAATTACGGGAGCCACCGCAGGAACCACTACTTTTCCTCCAGCCATTGCCATACTATTAAAAGCTAAGATCACACTACCTACTGCTATGATACGCTTCATTCATCATCCTTTTCAATCAAAATATGGATTAATTATATCTTTTATTTCTTAAATAATTGTATAAACATAACTCATGAAAGCTATAGTATAAGTAGGGATTCAAATTTTTCTAAAATGCTAAATATCTCCTATCGGCATATATTTTCTAATAGGGTGTCATCTACATATCTACCATAAAAATAATTTGGCTCTATAGGAGAATGGTAATTACCAAAAAGATAGATTTTACTTGTATTGGATAATTTATGAAAGAAAACTATATTTTTTTTATATGTTTTATACGGAACAACAACATATTCAATATTCAAACTTTTTAAAAACCGTTTGGGATATGTAAGCTTTCTAAGCACTGTATTCCAAGAAGGCATTGGTGTAATCCCAAGATCAATAGCTTTAATAACAGCTTCTACACTAAAAAGCTCCATCCTGACTCTTTTTTTATCAATAAACTCTCGATATATAGCTTTTGGAGAATTTATCTTGTCTGTAATTAAAATAGCATCAGGATGACTATTAAACCATTTATTGATCTTTTCCATATCTAATGGGGTAAACTCACCTTTAATTCTATATGAATTAAATTCTTTCAATGTCGGTTTTCCTTTTTTCATAAAACCTACATTTTCTTTCCATTTCTCCCAGTCATGTACTGCGACGATCTTCCCATCTTTTGTTTTTTGAAGATCTAACTCCATAAGTCTTATACCATTATGATATGCATTTTCCAATGCTTCTAAAGAGTCTGTATAAGTATATCCATTGACCTCTCCACCAGCATGTGCAATGATCTGATCTCCTAAACAAGAAAATCTCTCCATAACATATCGATTTTCCTCCTTATCGTTATCTTTCAAATAGTGCAAAAGATATACATGATAATAATTAATTAACGCTTTTTTATTAAAATGTAGCATTGGTGTTGATACAAATACAATAAAGGTTCCTATCAAAAATATCCAGACATACCTATCAGTATATATTAGGAAAAACCACAATATTAAAGTTATGAATATGGTGATCCATAACAGTATATTATGTACATTTAGTTTTTCCAAAAAATAAAAATTAAAAAATCCACCATTTTGATAAAGGCTTAACAAATTCAATGTCACAATTATTGATAATAGTAATAATAAAAGTTTTTTTAAAAAATCAATATATTTTTTCATCACACCCAATACGTTTTAATTTAGTATAATCAATAACATTGTCCGGCGTTAAAGATATCACATTTGATCGATTAGATATATTAATGTCATCTCTCATATATGAAAGATATTCCACATAGTTTTTAAAATTCTCCAAATTTAAAGGAACATTACTATAATGATCCTTGATCTTTTGAAGCCGTTTATTGGGAATAGAGCTATATATGATAAATGGCACCTCATACTCATTTTTATAACTTGGAGCAAAACCATGCCCATGTTTTTGTTCGGATACAACTTCACCATGATCTGAAAGATATATGATCAAAACTTTTTTATTCCGTACCATAAAATATTTAAAAATACGTTCTAATACTTGGTCTGTATAATAAATACTATTTTCATACTCTTCTGCAATACCTTCGGCATTTGGATTCAAAGCTATATTCTTAGTATAACGCTTTTTATAATCAAAATGGCTTCCAATTAAATGTAAAAAATAGACACTCCTTATATCTGATAAAGGATGCGTTTGAAAATAGTTTAAAAATACGTTATCTGTCTTTGCAGCATAATACTCCTTACCTTCATTAAAAAAAGTAGTACTATTAGATTCTTGTGCAATTGCTCTGATCTTATCATCATGTTTTCCTGCACTTCCCTGATTAGAAAGCCATAATGTTCTATACCCTGCATCATTATATGTTTTGATCAAGGAAGGATTATATACATAATCTTTGTCAAAATGATCCAATCTTGCATTTACTAAATAAATAGGTATACTTAATTCTGTTTGATTTGTTGGCGCAATCGCATTCAAATAATTTAGATTTTCTCTAATAGCATTCATAAAGGGAGTAGTTTCTTTATGATATCCATATAAAGAGAGAAATCCTCTATTAACAGATTCACCGAATATAATTACAATATCATCATAGACTTTCTTTTTTCCCCTGCCCACTATCGGTACATCATACTGTTTCTCTTGTTGTTCGACACGGTCTATTGTTAATTGATTTCGATGAATTACATTTATGAGTTCATCAATAATTTTAACCGGTTCTCTATGTTTTATTTTTCCGATAATTAAAATTGCAAGTACTATCGCCATACCTTTGACCACTAAAGGTATTTTGATGTGAAACCGAAATATAAATAATGTAATGACAAATGAAACGAAAAGGTATACTAATATACTCAGGTCATATATATTGATATAAGTTTGTAGATATTCGAACGTCTCATAGGAAGGAGAGATATACGCTACAGCAAGCCTTGGTTCTATATTACCATCATATCCACCCCAGTGAAGATATGTATGAACGATGAATATACTTGTAATATCCAGCAAAAAAATAGCGATAACAAAAATAACTCTTCCGATCAAACCGAATATAACAAGTAATAGTAAGAGTAGTAAAAGAAACTTTGATTGCTTAATTGAATAAGAGACATATAGTTGGGGAAGTATGGCTAAAAAAGCTGTTAAGCATAAAAAAATAAAATAACTGAATTTCTTTTTTATCATTTGACCACTATCTCTTTTTTTGTATTATCTTCTTTAATATCAGTAAAGGCAATATTATATCTTTTTATCTTTTAAAAATGAGTTAAAAAAATAACGATATAATTCCTCCTATGACCAATAAAACATCTACTCAGTTGGATTTTTTAATCCTATGTACTCGTTACCATCATACTAAGACCGAAAAAGAGAGGATCATCACATATTTTGATGAAAATATCCTTGAAATCGATACCTTCATTCAATTTGCAAGGCAGCATGGTGTAGTACCTATTCTCTATCATTCTCTAAAAAAAATTGAGCATATTCCTTCTCATATTCTGAAAAAACTTAAAGTTCATTATCATATTTTTGTTCAAAAAAATATTCTTATGAGTGCAGAAGTGATCAAGTTGATCAAACTTTTTCAAGAAAACGATATTAAAGCTCTTGCGATCAAAGGTCCTGTACTAGCCCAAATACTTCACAATGATATTACCCTACGTCAATATGGTGACCTTGATATTCTCGTTCACCCCGATCATGTCTATCAGGCGGCTATGCTATTAGGAACACACCACTATAAACTTTACGGATCGATCGATCTCCTTCAAAACCCTACATGGATCAAACTTGCAAAAGATATGACATTGATCAATCAAAAGAACAACATTGTTCTTGAACTTCATTGGAAACTTTTTCATAATACATTTGCAAAAGCGGATAGCAACCTTGATCTATGGAAAAATATAGATCAAGTACTTTTACATAAAAAAAATATTCCAACACTTCAGAAGGATATTTTATTAACATATCTTTGTATTCACGGATCAAAACATTTATGGGAAAGACTAGGCTGGCTTACAGATATTGATCGCCTGATCCGACAAAAAGAGATATCTTGGGAGAATGTTCTTCATACTGCATATCATTTCCAGTCAGAAAAAATGTTTTTTTTAGCGCTCTCTCTCACACAAAAACTCTATAACACACCCTTACCACCGGAAATTCAGATATATCTCAAAGGTTCATCCATACAGAAACTTACAAAAAAAATCCATATGCTTATTGAAACCCCCTTACCAAAACCTCCTTCTTTTAAAGATGTTTTCTATAGAAAACATCTCCATGCATCTATGCAAAACTCATTTTTACACTATTTAAAATTTTGGAAAAATGTCCTTTTCTCCTATAATGATGCTGCAATACTTGAAAAGGGTGAACCTTTTGAAAAAAAATCTATCTTCAATCCAATACGACCATATAATCTTATAAAAAAATTCATTCTTAAAAAACTATAATATCTCGGAAAGTGCTTTTTTGTAATATGCGATCACTTTCTCTTCCGAAAATGTACGTAGTACTTTTTCTCGTCCCATCTCTCCCATTTTTCTTCTCTCTTCAGGAGAAAGCGTAGCCATTCTCACCATTGCATCCGATAAAGAGTCTATATCTTTAACCTTACATAAAAATCCATTTACTCCATCTTCAACGACTTCTCTACAACCAGGAACATCTGTTGTAACAATAGGTTTTGCCATACTTGCCGCCTCTAAAAGAACACGAGAAAGTCCTTCTCTGTAAGAGGGCAGTACGATACTATCATACTCACAAATAACAGACTGTACATTATCTGTTGTACCTAAGTAGGAAATAATGTTCTCTCTCTCCCAAGAACACACATCTTCCTCTGTAACTGCTGTAGGATTTCCTGGATAAAAAGCACCTAGAATATCACACTGTACACTATTTTTTAGTAAAGACTTTATTTCCTTTGCAGCTTGAACATACTCCAAAATCCCTTTATCTTTTACAAGTCGTGCGATAAATAGAAACTTAACAGGAACCTCCTTCTCTTCAGAATCACTCTTGCAAGGTTTGAACTTCTCCGTATCGATCCCTGAACCGGGAAGAAGTACAGCCAACTCTTTTTGTACTAAACCTTTTTGGATAAAGGTCTCCATATCAACACTATTTTGAAAAAATACCCTCTGTGGGAAACGGAGTGCAATACGATATAAAAATCGTGCTACTCTTGATGAAATACTTTCATCAAGAAATACCGTTCCAAACCCTGATATATTGCTAATTACTGGAATACGGAGCAGACCTGCTGCAATAGATCCATAGATATTAGGCTTGATCGTATATTGCAATATTACATCCGGAGATATTTTTTTATAGAACTGATAGTAGCGATAGAGAAGTTTTAATTCTTCTTTTGGATCAGTCCCCTTATTATTCATCTCTATTGTGTAACATGAAAAACCTAGTTTTCTAAGTTTTTGTGTATAGGCATCTTCAGGTGCTACGATAATAATGTCATAACCATCCTTCTTTAATGCATGCAGAAGCCCCAACCTAAAGTTATATACATTCCAGGATGTATTGACCGATAATACAAGGGTTCTAGGCTTGGACATTTATCTCTTTTCCCATACAACACGATTGATATAATCCGTATATGAAAGAATGATTCTCAAGACCTTATCAGACACATTAGGCATACTATAATCAAAAACTTCTCTCAAGGTTTCTTCCGCTTGTGATTCCAAAATCTTCAGTCCCTGCAATATCCGTTCTTTATCCAATCCGACCATCATCACCGAAGCCTCTTCCATCGCTTCCGGACGCTCATGTGCCTGACGGATATTTAAAGCAGGAAACTTGAGAATAGAAGATTCTTCGGAAATCGTGCCGCTATCACTCAGTACTGCTTTTGATTCCAGCTGAAGCTTTACATAATCATTGAATCCTAGAGGCTTCAATAGCATAACAAGAGGATGAAAAGAAACGCCTTTCTCTTCTATTTTCTTTCTTGTACGCGGATGTGTTGATACAATGATCGGTAATTGATATATATCTGCCATTGCATTAAGCGTTTCGACCAAGGCAGCAAAATTCTTTTCGCTACTAATATTTTCTTCCCTGTGTGCAGAAACAACAAAGTAATTCTTTCGCTTTAATGAAAGAGCTTCAAGGATCTGTGAAGCTTCAATATCCTTTAATTTATTATGGATCACTTCATACATTGGACTGCCTGTCTTAATAATTCTATCGGCAGGAAGTCCTTCTCGCAATAAATATTCTCTAGCTATATCACTATATGTCATATTGATATCTGCAATATGGTCAACAATCTTCCTGTTTGTCTCTTCAGGAACACGTTGATCAAAACATCTATTCCCTGCTTCCATATGAAAAACGGGTATCTGTCTTTTTTTTGCAGGAATTGCACAAAGACATGAATTCGTATCACCTAATACAAGAAAAGCATCAGGAGATATCTCTTCAAGTAACGGATCTACTTTGATCAAAATGTTACCTATTGTCTCAGCTGCCGTACCCAATGCCGCATTTAAGAAAAAGTCGGGTTTCCGAAGATTGAAATCTTTAAAGAACACTTCATTTAACTCATAGTCATAATTTTGCCCGGTATGAACAATAATGTGTTCAATCGCTTCTGACTCATCTAGTTTTTTCATAACGGCCGAAAGCCTTATGATCTCCGGTCGTGTTCCTACAACAGTCATTACTTTTAATTTTTTCATTCTTCCACCTCTAGAAAATATGTATCGGGGTTTTCCCTATCAAATACTTCATTTGCCCAAAGTAACAAGATCATCTCGTTATCTCCTGTATTTGTAATATTGTGGGTATATCCCGGTATCATTTCCACTACTTCCATATTTTTATCACTCACTTTATACTCTATTATCTCATCACCATGTATCTGACGGTATTTAATACTGGCTTCTCCCTGAATTACAAGGAACTTCTCATTTTTAGTATTATGATAATGATTTCCTCTTGTAACACCCGGGGCGGTCGTAGAGATAGAAAACTGCCCACTATCGATCGTTTTAAGAAACTCATAAAAAGTCCCTCTCTCATCACTATACCCTTTTAAAGAATATGAGAATTTATCTTTAGGTAAAAAACTAAGATAGGTTGCATAAAGTGCTCTTTCAAAACCTCTCCCCACACGCGGGATAAGCAAACTCTCTCGGCTTATCTTGAAATCTATAAGTAACTGGTGGATCTCTCCAAGAGTTTTTTTATATACAGGTGATATATCACCATAAATCACTCCCTCTTTCCCATTTTCGTCAATATGACGTACGATACTGTTTATCACGTCATCTATATAAACCAGATTTAAAGTTACATTTTCATCATTGATCTGAATGGGTAGCTCTCTTATTATATTGTAACACCATGTAGCGATCACTGAATTATAGTTGGGTCTGCTCCACTTTCCAAAAACATTCGGTAAACGATAAATATAGACAGTAGCACCTGTTTGATGAGAATAAAGCCGAAGAAGTTCTTCCGCTTTATATTTGCTCTTACCATAGTCATTATCCATCTCTGCCTGAATAGAAGAGCTTATAAGAATAGAGGGAGGATTCTTTACCTGCATTGCATAATCAATAATCTTTTGTGTTAAATTACGATTTCCCTCATAAAACACTTGAGGATCTTTTGGACGATTTACTCCGGCAAGATGAAAAATAAAATCCGCTTGTATGACCTTTTCCTCAAGCACATCAAAAGATTCATCTTTGGTAAACGTATGAATTTCTAGACCTTCCATTCTAGAAAGTTTTTCAAGAAGGTTCCTCCCTATAAAACCATTACTACCCGTCACCAATATACGCATTATACAACTCCAAAGCTCTTTAGATCATCTTGAATTTCCAAAAGTCCCAAAAGCATTTGCCTAAGCTCCTCTTCATCCAAACGATGGGTATTGTGAGAATGGTACTCATGTGCCTGTGTCACAACCTCTTCTCCATCTTCAAAGAATTTGTTATAGTTCAAATCACGCGTATCGGCAGGAATACGATAGTAACCTCCCATATCTTCCGCTTTGACCATCTCCTCTTTGGTCAACAATGTCTCATAGAGTTTTTCTCCATGTCTTGTTCCGATGATCTTGATCTCATGTTCAGGTCTGTTCAACATATTTTTAAGGGTATACGCCAACAGTTCAATGGTCGCAGCAGGTGCTTTTTGTACGAAAATATCGCCGTTTCGTCCATGCTCAAAGGCAAAAAGCACCAACTCGACCGCCTGATCGAGACTCATCATAAAGCGGGTCATCGCCGGATCGGTGATCGTGATCTCTTTCCCCTCTCTGATCTGATTGATAAAGAGTGGTATGACCGAACCTCTTGATGCCATCACATTACCGTAGCGGGTAACGGCGATCATGGTTTGCGAATCATCAAGATTACGCGATTTTGCAACTGCCACACGCTCCATCATCGCTTTGCTTATCCCCATTGCATTAATGGGATAGACCGCTTTATCGGTACTAAGCACGATCACTTTTTTCACCCCCGCATCGATCGCCTCTTCCAGCACATTCTCCGTACCGAGCACATTGGTATTGACCGCCTGCATCGGGTAAAACTCACAAGAAGGTACCTGTTTGAGCGCAGCCGCATGAAATACATAGTCAACCCCACGCATTGCATCTTTAACGGAGCTTCTATCGCGTACATCTCCCAGATAGAATTTCAACTTGTCGTTATTGTACTGTTTTCGCATATCATCTTGTTTCTTCTCATCCCGTGAAAAGATGCGGATCTCTCCTATCTCTGTATTGAGAAACCTACGCAAAACCGCATTTCCGAACGACCCCGTACCTCCGGTGATAAGCAGTACTTTGTTCTTAAACATCTTCTTCCTATCCTTATATAAAATTAAATTTATTTTATCGTAATTTTACTTTCTCATGAGCAATGCCGCTAACTCTTCACCATACCGATAACAATCAAATGTACTTTCAGCCTGTTCCCTTGATGCATATCTCATTTTCCGCTTTTTCTCCGTAGAGAGATGAAGTGCTTTTAGAATACTCTTTTTTAATGCATCAATAGAGTGGTCAAAACAAATAAAACCTTCCTTTCCTTCCCCTATATATGCTCCAAGATCACTGGTGATATTGCAAATAACCGGCGTTCCCATACTCAAACTCTCTACCACTTTGGTAGGGAAACCGGCTTGCGCATATCTCTCCGGGCGACGAAGCAGTAAACTAAAGTCTGCGTTACGTGTAATTTCCATCGCTTCTTGTTGTGATGTGATCCCCCTGCAATCCAGTACGGGGGGGATACTCTCTAATGTGATCTTCCGCTTCTCTATAGCTTTAAAGCACATCAGCTGTTCTTTTGTTACACCGGCAAAAGAGAATTGTAGATCATTCCCCTCTTCATGCAGTTGCAAAACCGCTTCGAGATATTCGTTAAAAAGATCTTTATTACCCGGCGTTCCTGTATATGAGAGAACAAGCCGTTCATTTTCAGGTTCAAGATTCGGTTCCACTTTTTTCATATCCAGTGTCGGCGGAACCCGTACCGTCTCGCACCCTTTCGATGTATAGTGACGCTCCAAAAAACTGCTGATGGCGATCACCGCATCCGTTTTACGGCTGTAATAACGCAGTGCCAATTCGATATTCCACTGATAAGGAGAGAGAAGCCCATGTAAGAAGCTCTTGGGATCATACCACTCCACCGCATCAAAAACAAACTTGACCCCATGCTTTTTGCACCATGGGATAAGGCGCATCATATAGGGACTGTATCCGCTGTAAAGGATTATGGCATCGGGTTTTTCAGGAAGCTGATCAAGCCATGCGACACTCTTTCTTCCCATACCAAAATAGAGAAGATGTTTCAAGTAGCGCGGATACTTCTCTGCTGTTCTCTCCCCTAACGATACAACCTTCAGACCTCTGTATTCACTCTCTGCCGGTTCATCGTTTCGACTATTTTCTTCTGCTACTTGCCCCGAAGCGATCACCACTTCCGCTCCAGCTTCTTTCAATGCCAGTGCATTCCCCAATATCCGCCTTGCCGCCGCTCCTCCGTTAGGAAAAGAGAAGGGACCGATGTAGATTATTTTTTTCATTTAATAATTCCTGATTTAAATATATATTTTGCTAAATTTATATGAGCTTCATCATTCCAGTGTTTATCACAACTAAATGATGGAAGTGTAAGAATATGATGTGAAGTCAAATCATATAAATTCAAAAATGGTATGGAATATCGATGAAGTATCTTAACAAGTTGTTCTATATTATCTTTTTTTTCAGAATTAATAATTACTATATATTCAATACCCTTGGATTTTAACAATTTTTTTGTTTGATAAATGGCACCTTCAATTTGAAGCCAGTTTTGAGCTAAGTTCACCATTTTTTTACCTATAGTCTTTTTTTCTTTAATTTTATTGTTTGAAATGAATTTTTTTACCTCTTTTTTTAAAAAGTAGATAGATTTTTTTAATGGAACATAAATTTGATAGCTACCAATAATATCTATTATTTTATCTTTTAGCCCTTGTTTTCTTGGGGGAATAATAAAATAATCTTCTACTGATATAAATTTTATAGCTACTTTTGGTCTAGAAAAAGAATCAATGTTTTTAGGATCAACATCATATAAATCACTATCTATATTTATAATTTGCAATATGGTTTTTACGTTATTTAAATTTGCTTTTTTTACAAGTATCATATATTGTTGAGTAGGGGATGTTCCACTTAAACCATAATTTAAAAAGTTATATTTCCCTTTAAATTCTTTCCAAAGTGAATTATGTAATATATTTTTATTCTTAACCATAATTGCTTCAGTAAAAGAATCACCTAAAATTAAAACATCTTTTCTTTCATCGTTATATATATAGTTAATATCAACTAATCCATTTTCGTCAAAAAAATATTTTGTGTTATAACATTCTTTAATGGCATAAGATGAAAAGTTCTTTTTATGCCACATTCCGATATCTTTATCATAGAGCACAGGGGAAACTCCATAAGAAAATGGTGAATACCTTAAAAACAATTCAAATGATATAATAGATAAAAACATTGCCATTACTATAATTAGTATTTTTTTAACCATTTTCTAATTCCTAAAAATTAAAATACAAAAACTCAGAAACTTTATTATCCTGCAACATAATATTTGTTAGTTGCAAAAGTGCAAAAAAGAATAAAAAACTACCTAAGAACAAAGCATATCTCATATATCTTTTTTGCATAATTACTTCATAGCTATTTTTAAATCCTAAAACTAGAATAAATCCTAATATTATATATGTATATTGCATATTCCATACCTGTTTAAAAGCTCCAATATCAAACATACCATGTAAAACCTTTAGTGCATCATCCCACTCTTTAGCTCTAAAGAATACCCATGCAATATTTACAAAATTAAATGTGATAAACCATGCTAATAGTGTATGCATCCTAATACCCAGTTTTTGCCACATACGATGTATAACGATCGCTCCTCCGTGAAGTGCACCCCAAAATATAAATGTCCAACCTGCACCATGCCAAATACCGCCAATAAGAAATGTTGCAAAAAGATTACGGTAGGTATGTATTTCACCCTTTCGATTTCCTCCAAGTGGTATATAGATATAATCCCTTAAAAAACGGGAAAGGGTTATATGCCATCGGTGCCAAAAATCCTGAATAGAGACGGCTTTATAGGGACTGTTAAAGTTGATCGGTAATTTTATATTAAAAAGCAATGCCGCTCCTATCGCCATATCGGTATATCCGCTAAAGTCAAAATAGAGTTGAAAAGTATAGGAAAGAGAGGTCACCCATGCTTCAACAAAGTTAAGCTCTTTTGCAACATCAAACCCTTTGGTTGCCCAAACGGCAAAGGTATCTGCAATGACCACTTTTTTAAACAGACCTATAGAAAAAATAAAGAGTCCCATCGATATATTATGGTAGTTCTTTAGTTTATTTCTTGTTTTGGCAAATTGCGGTATCATCTCTTTATGGTGCACGATTGGCCCTGCAATCAGTTGAGGAAAAAACGTAACAAACAGTGCATATCGTAAAAAGTCATACTCTTTTGTCTCCCCTCTATAGCTGTCTACAAGATAAGCAATCTGTTGAAACGTAAAAAAAGAGATTGCCAACGGCAGTGCCAAATGAAGCAAAGGAATTTTCGTTCCTGCAACAAGATTAAAATTCTCTATCAAAAAATCCGCATATTTGAAATATCCAAGCAAAGCTATATTTGCAACAATACCTATAGTAAGCAGTGTTCTTTTTCCTACTTTTTGATGCTCTTGAGACTTACCAAGACTCTCTCCGATAATATAGTTGAACAGCATTGATCCTAAAATAAGAGGAAGGTATGCAATATTCCACCAACTATAAAAAAAGAGTGAAGCAAAAACCAAAAAACCTTTTGCCGCTTCCGTTAAATGCTTTTTATTTAGATAGAAATAAATGAAAAATGTAATCGGTAAAAAAGCAAATATAAATATATAACTATTAAAAAGCATATCTAGTTCCTATTTCCTATTCAAAAGTAACTGATGTATTTTTTTCATCAAAACAGAAGAAATTAAAACGGCAGATACAAATATCATACAGAAAAAAATATTCATATACCAATTTGTAAAATATTCAGCAAAACCTATCCATGGATTTCGAAGAAATCCATGGATAAAAAAAATATACATAGACAATGAACCGCACAGCATTATAATAGACTTAAAAAGTCCATCACTATATGTGTAAATTCCTTGTATCACAAGTAGAAGTATTAATACTATACTAATATAACTAAAATACCAAAAAAATAGATAATAGTTTGAAAGTATAAAAATAACGATCAAAGCCCCAAAAAATAATAAGGGTATCTTTACCTCTCCTCTTTTTGCAAATATAATTCCTAAAGTAAGTTCAGGAAGGTGCATAAAAACAGTTCCTCCTAACCTTATATCCAAATAAGGTTGCAGTAGATATGATAGGAGCAAAGAAAAAAATGAAAGCATCAATAGTATATAATATCCATATTGATTCTCAATTTTTAATAAAAGAGGAAAAAGTATATAAAACTGAAATATTAATGAAAGAAACCACCATGGTCCATTAATTGTGTAGAGTTCTCCCGGAACAAAGTTAGATATTAACAATAGTTTCATCCAGAGTGATTCCCAATGGTCACATATAACCTGTAAAGGGCCACCATATTTCAAACCTACATAAAAAGCCCAAAAAAGTACTGAAAGTATAAATACCGGATAGATCTTTTTAAATCTAGTTTGCAAGAAATAACCATAAGTTACCGTACTATTTAGATATTTTTTTGTTAATCCGTAAGCACTCAAAAAAAGAAAGACCTGTACTCCATAGTGCCCTAAAAACGAGAAAAATGCTTGAAAAGAATATAGAGGTTCATTTATTACAAGAGCAGTGAACCTTTTTATATTATTAAAATCAAAATATTGTTCATTCTCTCCAATATAAGGGGAGAGTTTACGAAAAAAATTGTGTAATACAATTAGAAGTATGGTAATCCCTTTAAAAAAAGTAGTATCCTCGATCGTTAAATCCCGATAAAGCATTGTATGTTTGAACCTACTTTTCATAAATACGGTCAACCAGATATTTACACAATGCTCTCTCATCCAATGAAGAAAGTGTTTCACACTCTTTCATCGGAATTTTTATTTGTTTTTGCATATTTCTATAGTAAAAATGATCTTTATATTTTCCTACAGCAAAACTACGATTACTATCTTCAAAGATATTTCTTCCCATAAAACTTTTAGGTACCTCTACTTTATACATAGACAAAAGTGTAGGCGCAAGGTCAATTTGAGAAAAAATACGATCATTTATAGAAGAGTATATTGTAAAATCTTTATTTTTTGTAACAAATATCAATGGTATTTTTGACAGTCTGTTAAAATTGCCTTTTTGTGCAAACTTTCTAAAATCAGCTCCTAAATGTGGATTGTGATCCGCCGTAATAATTATTAATGTTTTTTCATCAAAAAGCTGCTCTTTTTTAAGTTCTTGCATAAATTTCTTTAGTTGACTATCGATCCAATACAATGACTTTAACAAAATATAACTCTTTTGAAGCCCTTTAGGTAACGCTTCATCCAAATAGTTACACTTAGGTCCGGGAAGATGAAAATCGATCGTTTTAAGCACTAAAAAAAGTTTCTTTTTTCTATTTTGATCCATTACTTCAAGTGCTTTGCGGTAGACATATGCATTATCAAATCCCCAACCTGAATATTTTTCACCATAAGACTGAATCATCTCCTCTTGAAAGATCCCATGTTCATAGCCAAAAGCTTTAGGATAGTAAGTTAAATGGTCTCCATAGAACTTTGTACTGCCTCGTACAAAATAGGTTTGATATCCCAAATCTTTCATTAGATTAAAAATACTCTGATGCTTCACATCTTTATCTAACCTAGATTTCAATAAAGCCGTCAATCCATAATCTGTCGGCATATTGGAGGTATAAAAACGATCTAAATGAAAATAATTTTGTAATAAATAATCAAAATATACCGTACTCTCTTTAGGAATACTCTTATTATAATAGTGAATAAAATCTGTACTTAATGACTCAAATACCAGTAACACTATACGATCATACTCTTTTGTAAAGACAGGTTCTTTACTTTGTATCCATTCTTTTTGAAATAGTTGACCTAAACTTACCTTCTCTTTTTGAGTTAACTGATAATACTTTATTTTATTACCAATTTTACCTTTTTCACTCTTCCATGAACCATATGACAGAGTGTAAGCAGACACCAAATTCGGTATTGACAGTGTAGCAATCTTTTCAACAAGCTTGTTTTTACTTTCTCTTGCGGTTGCATACCGAGAACAGACTTTACTAACCACATAGTGATCCCCTACAAATAATACTCCATAAAAAAGTGCTAGAATACTCCATGAAATAAAAAGACCCTTAAAATACTTTTTATCATGTTTTATATCAATTATTTTAAAGTAATAAAAGAGTATTACGTTCAATAAAACAAAAGGAGTCAATACCCTTACAATATCTTTGAATGCAATATCAAGAAAAAAACCTTGTATTGATGTCCAATTCAAATTTTCAAAAAGAATATATTCAAAGGGCTCCCCAGTATTATAAAAATATACAAAAAATGCCAAGTTAACAAATAAAATCATATTTGCCATAAAAATATATAATACTTTAATATATTTACTCTCTAACCATGGCCGAACTAATAATAAAGGAAGAACTTCAATAAATGCTGTAAGTATAACACGAATCAAATAGATAAGATCTGGTGTGATCTGTTGCTGTTTTACAAGATATATTCGTAAACATACAATTAATATAAAAAGTATTAACTCGACACTATATTTATAAAAAGTATGCTTTAAGATACTTCGTTTCAACACTAAGATCAAAATTACTAAAAAGTAAAAAAGTAAAAACATATGAATAGAGGCAGTAAGATCACATGGTCTAATCTTGATCGCATGCACTACATAATCTACAATTTTATACAAGAACCATATAACCGGTAAAGACAACCCTAGTTTTTCGATGATAGTCAACTGCATGATCTAATCTAATTCTCCCTCAATATCTTTTCTTCTTGCATAAGTTTCAAATATTTTGCTACGTTAACCTCAAGTCGGAACTTTTCTAATTTTTCCCGTTCAATTTGAGGATATTGATCCAATGCTTGTTTTATTTTATCTGCAATATCTTTATAGTCTCCAACTTTTGCCAAATATCCACTAAGCTCTTTAGGAATGATCTCTCTTATGCCAGAAGGACAGTCTGTCGCTACAACAGGTGTTTTTAAAATCAGAGATTCAATAACTACCCCGGGTAACCCCTCAATATCTGAAGTCTGTACGAATAGTCTTGCCCTCTTAATATACTTATATGGATTTTCAACCCATCCCAACCATTGAACTTTATGGGAAATCCCCAATGTATCTGCTAAAGCATGTAGTTTACGCTCCTCGCTACCCATCCCAAGGATCAATAAGGATTCCTTAGGTTGTAAACTAGCATAAGCTCTTAATAGAAGGTCATAACGCTTAACCGGCTCCAAACTTCCAACGGCAATAATATAAGAAGAGTCTAGACCTATGGGTGTTGTAGCCAATAGTTCTATTCTATTAAAGTCAAATGGATTATATATCGTTTTTACATATGATGGTTTTATCTTGAGTAATGATAGATCTTTCCGTACCCAGTCAGATACAGTAACTACCTTTGCTCCGCGATAGATCAATTGTAATTTCAAATATTCAATAACCCGAGCTTTCCATGACATTTTCTTTAATTTTGCCGATATAGTTGTATGTATGACAAAAAAGATACGAGGATCTTTTTTCATATTCCTCAAGACTTTTGCCGTATGTGTCATATGCCCGATCAAAAGATCGAAATCTTCTTGAAGTATAGTAGCTTCTATGTTTGCAACTTCTATATATTCTACATATTTTTTATCAATGGGGAACTCAACAATATTATGTGTTATATATATCTTGGAATCATATCCTGCACGTAGAAAACCTTCATGTAGGTCAATACAGACCCTTTCTGCCCCTCTTCCTTTTAAACTAGGAATGAACTGTATAATCTTCATACTATACTCTCCATCCTAATCTACGATAGAGTACTTTTTTCTTTTCATCGGTAATCATTGAAAAACGAAACACTTCCTGTGTTACATTTTCTTGAACTTTACCTTTATTTCCTTCCTTAGCTAATTTTATTGCATCCGGAATCAATTCAATTGCTGCTAGAATATTTTTATAACGTAAATCATAGAAAGTATCTTTATCTTCAACCTGAATACTTTTTTGAAGTAATATATTACCAGTATCCACACTATTCTCTACATAATGTATTGTAACACCACAATACGCATAATCTTGAAAATAAAGTTGCCAAAACTCAGGCATCGTTCCTTTATAGTATGGGAGTAGTGAAGAATGAATATTCAACATTCCGACTTTAGGAAGAGAGATCAGCGACTGCCCCACAATTGATGTTCCAAACAATATGATAATATCATAGGATGATGCTTCTATTCTATTCAAAAACTCTTTTGAGTGAATGTTAACAGGACACTTTGGCATTTTTACAGACTGAATTACGTTCTTAAAATCAGGGAAGTACCTCTTTCTTGCACGACATTCCATAAGTATCTCTATATCCGATAAAGAATACTGTTTCGTAAAAAAACGTTTATATCTTTTTAATTCCTTTTTTATAGAGGTAAAAAGACTAATATGATTCTTTTTCTTTTTTTTCTTTTCTATATAAATATCTATAGTTCCATTATTCATCTGGAGAAGTTTTCCTACAAAATATTTTGCTGGCAAAGAATCATTTGTCAAGATTGCAATCTTCAAAATTTCAACTCCTCAATTACTCGTCTATCTGCAGGAATACGCTTATACCCTACATCCTTTTCTACATTTATACCACCATTTGCAAAAACAATTTGTAATCCTAACTCCAAAGCTACCTTGATTGTAGTATGGTTCCAATCTCCCGTACGACCAAATGGGATTGCAAAAATATGTTGGTAATATGGATGGTCTTTAAAACAAACAATATCTTTCTCAAGGTTATCTCTCTGCCAAGATTCATCCATCATAGAAAATCTTTCATGATAGTATCCATGTGGTGCAATATTAAAAAGAGGATCATTAATCACTTTTAGTTCTTCAGATGAGAGATAAAGATTAAAATCTGTTTTTATCTCTTCAAATAGTTTTTGAAACCTAAAAACATACTCTTGGTAAAATTCTCTATCTAAGGTATGCCTTAACTTTACAATATCTTCTTCTATTTGTTGTGTTATTAATGTATTATAAGAAGAATGATGTTTTATAAAATTATAAATAGCATACCAATAAGACATCTTATTATCAAGATGAGCACCATTGATAAAAAATGTAGCTGGTATTTGAAGCTTTTTTAAAATTGGGATCATCTCTAAAACAGACTTATCCCCATCATCTACCGTAATTGCAGCATAATTTCCATCTAGCTTTCCATGATTTAAAAGCTCTATACCCTCTGATAAAGAGATAATCGTATATTCTTTTTGGATATATACTAGTTGTTCTCTAAAAAAAGAACTCTCTGTAAAAGTACCCTGAGTATGTATACCTGGAATAAACTTTTTTCCGATCTGATGATAATTAAAAACTGTTAGTGCATGAGGCTTTTTTCTTATATGACGTAAAAGTTCAAGGTTAATACTATAATTTCTATAAGAAAACTCAAATTTCATTCATGTCCTTTTTTATTTAACTGTTTCTTTACAAAATGTATATATCCATAAAATGAATACCACCAAAAACTTATACGATCACTCTTATTATGAAGAAGTATTTTAAAAAGCTCTCTTCTTGATATCATAAGAATAAAAACTACTTTTTTATGATTAGAAATAGGTGCATTCACCACTTTACTAAGTAACTTATACAGTGCTTTTTGAAGTGCATCTTTAACAACATTGTCATTGGCACGGGAGCTTACCATGATCCACTGATATGACATCTCCAAATAGTGAAGGAAGGACTCTATCATCATCTGTGTCTTTTCCAATGGCGCAATATCTCTACGCTGATCATCGATACGATGGTAAAAATCAAGACTTTCATCTACTAAATACTTTTTCTCCTCTACCAATAATGCACGAGTATGCAACTCTACATCCTGCAATCGTTTAAAGCTTTCGTCAAAACCTTTTAGCTTCATTAAAAATGCTCTTTTCCAAATAGGAGATGTTGTATGCCAAGGAATTTGATAGGAGAGAAATAGTAAAAGATGATCCTCATTTGGCTGAATATATTTTACAAATGTTGTATCTCCTATTTTTTTATTGAAATGCCCTACCGGATAGATCGCAAAATCGATCTCCGGATTATCTGTTAGCTTATTAACCCGCTGTTTTAATGCATGAGGGAGAAGAAGATCATCCGCATCAAGAAAAATAATATACTTTCCTTTTGCTTCTTTCAATCCGATATTACGGCAGACAGATCCTCCTCGTACTTCACTCTTCCGTTCAATCAAATGAAAACGACTCTCTTCCAATAACAGATCCTTTACTATATTAAGTGAAGTATCTGTAGAACCATCATCTACTATAATTACTTCCCAGTAAGGAAAGTCTTGAGCTTTTACACTTTCCAGTGTCTCCTGAATATAACGTTCCTTATTATATAAAGGAATAATAATCGAAACTATAGGTGTATCATTTTTCATTTTCTCTTCCTCTTTAACAGGTCAACTATTACTTGCAAAAACTCTCTATTGTAACGGTGGTTCAAAACATAAAAAAATAGACCCATGATCCCAGTAATAATAATCCCCTTCAAATAGATATTGTCAATACCTATCATATAACATAGGAGTTCTCCAAATAATGCACCTGAAATACTAATAAGAAATGGTCGTACGATCTGAAGAAGGTATGACCTTAGTGTTGCACCACTTAATGGACGAACAACAATATACCAGTTTGGGAAAATAAACCCTGTTGTCAAAAGCAATAAACTCCATGCAACCCCAATTAAACCCCAATGAGAACCTATATAGATCACTGCGACCATAATAAAAAATTTACCTAAATTTAAATAGAAACTAAGATCTGCTTTCCCTTTTGAAAGTAATAGTGTTCCTTGAGGGTTACCGGTTGAACGGATCGCACCATAAAATGCAAGTATTCGTAATATATCTATACTCTCTTCCCATTTATGTCCAAATAAGATCAATATGATCGGTTCTGCCAGAACAGCCATTAGAATATAGATAAAAAAGTTCACTGTCGAAAGATAGTTGATCGTTTTCAAATAGATACTTCTTAATTTTTGCGTATCATCTTGTAACTTTGACATAACAGGGAAAGTGACTCTGGTTATGATCGGATTTATCACCTTTGCAGGACGTAAGGATAAATTCTTAGCAATACTATAGATACCCAATGCTTCAACACCCAAAAGTTTTCCGATCAATATTACATCAAATTGTGAATTAAAATAGGTAATACTACGATCTGCCATTTGAAAAAGCCCAAATGTGATCATAAAGCGAATCGCACGATAGTTAAATATAAACGAAGGACGATGCTCCTTCATACCCATAGAAAGAAAAACCACTGTATTAAAAAAACTACTTCCCAGTGCAGCATAAACAAGAGAATAGATACCAAAATCATTTATTGCAAGTATTGTAGCAAGTAGCAAACTGGTAAAAACCGTCAAAATACTTATTTTTGAAAGTATATTGAATTTTAATTCTTTTTGAAGAAGTAATTTATACTGGCTTGCAAAAGCATTCATGACAAAGGTCAAAGCAAGCAAACGGATCAATACAACTAATGACTCTTGATGGTAAAAATCTGCTATAAAGGGGGCTATCATATAGACTACAAGAAATAAGAATACTCCTGCAAATACATTTAACCAATATAAACTTGAAAGCTGTTCATGACTTAAGTGCTGTTTATGAATAATTGCTGCACTAATCCCCATATCCATAAAGAGTGCACTAAAACCGATAATCACATAGACAATTGCCATCAATCCAAAATCAGAAGAAGATAGATAGTGCGTTAATATTGCAAGTTGTAAAATTTGAAAAAGCGTATTGATCGCAGATGAAAGTGTTGTCCACTTGACACCTGAAAGTACTTTCTCTCTCAATGACATGATACATCTCCCAGAAGTGTATGAAAGCTCTCCTCGATCTCTTGCATTTTCTCTGCTAGTGAAAATCTCTTCTCTACCATTAAGCGTGCCTCTTTCCCCATACGTTCTCTGCCTTCAGAATCCTCAATCATTAAAAGCATTGCCTGTGCTATTTCATCAAGATCTTCAGGATCAACCGTATATCCTGTAACACCCGGGATAACAATTTCAGGAATCCCTCCTGTTGTTGAACCGATCATGGGAAGTGCCCTGGCCGCTCCTTCAAGTAAAGATATCCCCAAAGCTTCTTCTTGTAGCATTTTACCAGGTTCTTTATAGATACGACTAACCAGTACGACCACATCTGATTGACTGAGCTCGTCAAGCACCTTTGAATTTTCCATTGCTCCTTTGAACACTACTTTGTCATTCAATGATAACCTTTGAACCATATCTCTGATATTATTCTCCTCTTCTCCGGAGCCGATCAATACCAACTCTGCATCTGTAATACCTTTTTGAAAAAGTTTGGCAAATGCTCGAATAAGATTAATATGGTTTTTAACAGGCACAAATCTTGCGACACAGATAAAACGAACCCTGCTACTATAAGGTTTTGTCACATATATACTATTTGCTACACAGGGTACCCCTAAATAACGTACTTCAGTTTTTTCTTTTGGTGCACCAAGCGTAACAGCTATTTCTCTTAAAAACTCGGATACAAAAAATATCTTCTCTGCCTCTTCCCAAACATGAAGTAATCTTTGTCTGTAATATTGATCTTCTCTTGCTCTATTAACATCCGATCCATGATGGAATATACAAAATTTTTTTCCGATCCGTTTAATATCTTTTCCAAACTGAATAGGAAGCGTACCAAACTGAAAACATACAAGATCCACTGAGGTTGAACGAATCTTTTCGAGTATAAGACTATGTAGTGCAGAGTAACTCCCTTGAAGGTGTAATTTCCTATTAATCCATGGACGTAACTTATGTGAAATACGGATCTCTTGAGGATCCCAAAAGTAGATCTTCTCTTCAGGAAAAGGGAAGGCATCACGATTGATATACTTCCCCGTAAGTAGTATAATGTCCCAACTTTTCATTTGTGTAAGCATTCTATATACAAAAACTTCTGAAAAACGCCCAAAAACCTCATGTACAAAAAGTATCTTTTTCAATACCGTCCCTCAATAATCTCTATGAGCTTATCTATTTTATGACCATCATCCATTATCTCTTTTGGAAGTTTTGCACAACTTAGCTTCTCTCGTAATTCACTATTACACAATAATTGACGCATACCATTGAAGATCGACTCTTCATTATTTGCGACAATAATCCCTGTCTCCCCGTCCTCTATTTGCTCGTATATACCGGAAAATTCCGTTGCGATAACCGGTTTACCTATTACTTTAGCTTCATTTACCGCACCACAAAGCCCTTCATAATATGAAAGCGTTGCAGAGATATCTGCATTTTTATAGTAAGGAAAAGGGTTTTCTCTACTTCCAAGGAGTATCATTTTATCCGTAAGTCCTGCTTTATTAATAGCAATTTGCATTTTTTCTTTATCCGGCCCATCACCAACAATAAACCATTGAAAATCGATACCTTCTTGATTTAGTCTGGAATGGACACTCACCATTCTTAAAAGTCCTTTCGCCTTATCACTTAATCGACACACTGTTACGACCTTTAAGAAAGAAGGGTTATTCTCCATTTCAGGTGCTTTACCATCTTCTGCAAGCTTCTTCATCTCTTCTGGTGCAATAATATTATAGACAGTTGATGTTCTATCTTGAAGTTCTGGGAATAACGTATTAAGCGATCTTTCTGCTGTTTGAGAGACACAAACAAAGTGATCAAGACAATTTTTGTATTGTGTAATATTATTCTGAGCCTTCTGCTCAGAATCGCAGAGTAAAAGGTCATTACGTATCCACTGTATCCTACATTTTGCTCGTATGAATCGACATACAAATTTCGGTGAAAGTCCATGTAGCGAAATAGCAGCAGCATCAAATCGATATTTACTAAAAAGAAATATACTTTTTATATACTCTTCTATTCTGGTAATACCATACAAACAAAGATCCGAAAGATTAATGATCCTTCCTAATAAGGTTGATGCTCCTTTAAACTGATTTCCTGCTGCTATACTACGAAGATGATAAACATGAACTCTCGGATCTATTTCATCTTCAAGGGTACCACCACCTGCAGTAAGAACAAGAAAAACATTCCATCCTTTATCAGATAAATATCGCATCAATCGTAACAGTGATCTCTCTGCACCGCCAACATTCAGTATTGAGTAGTGAAATAGAATCGATTTTTCTTTTTTCATTTACCTAATACTCTCCGTAAAAACTGTTCAACTCTTTCAAATCCATTACTTCTTAAATATCGTGCTAGTTGCGTAGAAAAAGAACCAGAATATAGTTTATAAAGTTCCTGTATTATCTTTTGGTTAGGTTCGACGTTCTCTAGTATAAAAGGGGTAGGCTCATGAGTGATATGGGTATCCAAAGGTCCACTATAAGTTCCATGAACACCACTACCATCCCAGCCAATATGCTGAATACGTGTTCGTGCAGGAAATACAGTAAGCTTTTTTGCTCTAAATTGCCAATAACTAAAACGTACAGCCCAAGAGTCTGCTCCTTCATTCATTTGACGATGTAGTCGGTCATATTGATCGGAACCGCACCGATTAAATTGCCGGATTTGATAACGATCTTTTTGAAAATGATGAAAATCTTTAACATCCCAATCAACCTCTTTCCATCTGTTAAACCATGTCCCCCACCCCAAACTACTACTACGACATGCTGTCCAAACATCTTTTTGGTATTGTTTTGGAAGGGAGGCTATGGGTGAGTAACCTGAAATTGAACCTATTTTATCATTATCATAATAGTAATCCAATGCCTCATTCATGAAAGATAAAAAATCCGGAGCGGATAAAAGATCATCCTCTAATACAATTACTTTTTTATTTTTTTCAATTACCTGGTCTACTCCTGTAATAATGGAAGTTGCCAGCCCTTTATTATGTTGAGCCTTCACAATATGCACTTCTTTAAAATAATCTTCTTTTATAAGTAGATCGATATAATTTCTTACTTTTTTTACACCTTCCTCTGCCTGTCTATTTTTAGCAGCATCAGAGAAGATATATAAAATACTATCCTTTGCAAGTGCATTTTTCGCCAAAGATTCAATGGTTCTTTGTGTATGTTCAGGACGATTGTAGACAAATACTACAATTGGAGCTAATGCTTGATGCTCCATCTATTTACCTTCTATTATTGTCTTTTCATCTTGAATGATACCGGAATAGATATGTACCATACGATCAACATTCATCTGAGGATCATGATCATGTAATGCTCTTTTCCGTGCATTGACAGAGAGTTTTTTTGCCAAAACATCATCATCAAAAAGACGTTTTATCTGATATGCTAACATTGCAGGATCATTATCTCTATAAAAAAGTACTTCCTCCCCGTCTACAGCCATATCCTGAACTCCTCCAACAAAAGAGGATATGGAAGGCACACCCATGATCATTGCTTCACTTAGTGTTGTAGGGCTATTTTCAATTACAGACGGCAATACAAAAAGATGACACTTTACCATACGTTCTGCTAACTCTTCCGCTTGTAAAACACCGGTAAAATGAATATGTTTTTCTATTTCAAGCTTATCGATCAGATAGTTAATATATGCGGTATAGCCAACTACCCTTTTCCAATCCCACTTATGACGTTTTTTAGGTTTTTCACCTGCAATATATAATCTAATATTAGGGAACTCTTCTTTTAATTGAGCAACAGCATATAAAAGAAAATGTGCTCCTTTTCTAGGTACAGCAGCATTCCCAACAAAAATAGAATGTTCTTCTTTTTCTTCCACAGACCATACTGTTTTATAAAAGGTATCACGAAGAATATGATGACAATGGTGATAGGTTGCACGAGGATTGATTGCATATGCATGTGAGCGATCCCATGTTGTACGTCCAATAATATTATTGGCTAAAGAGATCGTCTCCCTCTCTTTTTTCATACGTTTTTTAAAAAATAGAAATTTATTACTCATTAACACCATTGCTATGAGCATTTCACGAAAATGAAAAGAAAAAAGCATATCCGCTACAGGAAGATTCCCGTATTCATATGGTTCATATCCATTAAGAATACCTTGCAAAGAGACACTATTCTTCCCTCTCCATGTCTTGAAAAAGCGCTGTGTAAAAGCTCCTTCTGTTCCTTCAGAGTGTAAAATATCAGGTAAAACTCTCTGAAGTATCTCTTCACAATCATTTTGATAGACATCAAAACGATCCTCTTTTGATTGAGGAATTAAATAGTAATGAATACCATTGATCTCTTCATAAATAATCTTATCTACCGGTGACTTCATTGCCACATAAAATGAAAAGCCTTCAACTTTTGCCAAGCGATGCAGCATTGTTCCTACCCAACCACCAAAAGCATTTTTTTCAACACCTGCCAAGTGGGAAACTTCAGGGAGAGGAAAACTGATTATCCATAATATCTTCATTCTTTACCTTTTTCTTCAATTAATGGGATGATAACTCTTTTATAATGTATGGATAGAATAAATACAATATAAATCCATACAGCATTGCTACATTGTTCAAACTTATAAGGAGTATTGCCAAAGCTAATATTGTAACAGAAAGTGCTTTAGCTTTCTTTATTCTGATATAGAGATCAAGCGGGATCTTCAAAAGGATATATATAAGTATAATCCCCATAAAAAAACCATACTGTGCAAATGTATCTAAAACCAGTGAGTGCTTACCAATCGGTGCAATCCTCCATATTCCCATAATAGGATGTTCCATAAATATCATTAAGCTTCTCATATATCGTTCAACCCTGTCAGCTGTCGTACCAGTCACCTTTCCTATTTCCATTGAAGCAATAATATCTCCAAGCTTTAACCTATATGCACCTTGATCGATACTATTGTATAAAAGCTTTAACATATCTAGTAGATAAGACTGTAGAAAGAAATACAATATAATAATAAAAAAAAGTAGAAATATATTTTTTATAGGGTTTTGCGAATAAAAAAAGAAAAATACCATAGATAGAACCCATAATATTACAGCAATAGAATATCCGGCTTTTAGAATAACCAAAGAGGATATACCTACACTAAATATTAAAAAATAGGTAAAAATAGAGAACTTTTTATACTTTAAATATTTGTATCTTAACAGTGCCAAAACAGAGATATTGTAAATAAGAAGAGAGTAAATGAAGGCAAATCCTCCAACCCCCTGTTGCATTAATTGCCTTGCATATGCATTACTTTTAATTACATAGCGAGAAGCATGAGGATCAATAAGTAATCCTTTATAGGTTGTTACTGCCCATAAAGTAAAAAGTATAATATTGATATAAACAATAGGTTTTAAAAGATATAACGATCTTCGTTCATATGCTGCATAAATAAAGATAAAAAAAAGCATCATATAAAACTGAATATTTCTATTGATCGCAGAAATACCGTCTACATTATAGCTGATCAGTGTTGTATAGAATATAAAAAAGAGTGTTAAGATAAGATAAAGTGGGGGTTTAATAAAAATATTATTTTTTCTGAACAACTCTACCAAGATCCATACAAAAATAGATGCAAATGCCAAAAGCCTATAGGTACTACCATAGGCTAAAAAAGGAGAGCTTACCCATATTGTAAGATATAAAAGTGCTGTTAATTGGATTTTATCACTTATAGGAAGCTTAAAGAATCGAAGTGTATACGGCTTATGATGTTCTATTGTCTGCACTGTCATTCACTCCAAAAAATGCCAAATACCAGTCAACGAACTTATCGATCCCCTCTTCAATAGATGTTTGCGGCTTATAACCCAAATCTTCAATAAGATCACTGACATCAGCATAGGTACTAGGTACGTCACCTGCCTGTAAAGGAAGCATGTTCTTTTTGGCTTTTTTCCCAAGCTTCTTCTCTATCGCTTCGATAAAATCCATTAGTTTGACCGGATTATTATTACCGATATTGTATATTTTATACGGTGCAGGAGAGCTTGACGGATCGGGGTTCTTCCCATCCCATTGAGGGTTTCCTTTTGGAGGATTGTCATTGACACGAACGATCCCTTCTACAATATCGTCGATATAGGTAAAATCCCTTTGCATGTTACCATGGTTGAACACATCAATCTCTCTATCTTCAATGATCGCTTTGGTAAAGAGGTAGAGCGCCATATCGGGTCGTCCCCATGGTCCGTAGACTGTAAAAAAGCGTAACCCCGTCGTAGGAATGCCGTAAAGATGCGAATAGGTATGTGCCATCAGTTCGTTTGACTTCTTGCTTGCTGCATAGAGGCTTATGGGGTGGTCTACATTATCATGCGTTGAGAAGGGCTGTACTTCATTAAGCCCGTACACAGAGGAGCTGGAAGCGTAAGAGAGGTGTTTGACACCGTTATGACGGCACGCCTCCAAAAGATTGACGAATCCGACGATATTACTCTGCACATATGCCAGCGGATTGGTTAATGAGTAGCGTACACCTGCCTGTGCCGCAAGGTTAACGACCGTATCGAACTTCTCTTGGGCAAAGAGCGCATCTATCTTCTCTTTGTCTTCAAGGTTCAATTTAATGAAGCGGTAGTTCTCAAATTTCTTCGACTGAAGCATCTCGCCGTATGGTATGGACTCTCCCTCTTCGATCGAATCAATAATACCACCACGTTGCAAACGTCCGTATTTTACACGCTGATCATAGTAATCATTAATATTATCAAGTCCTACTACCTTATCTCCACGTGCCAAAAAACGCAATGCCAAATGGCTTCCTATAAAACCTGCTGTTCCCGTAATTAAAATCTTCACCTTGTTATCCTCTAACTATCACTATTAAAAATATCTCTCGTATAGACTTTCTCTTTTACATCCATAATATCTTCAGAAAGTCTGTTTGCCACGATCACATCCGCTGTTGTTTTAAACTCTTGCAGATCTTTAATGACTTTGGAGTGAAAGAACTCATCTTCATCCAAAACAGGTTCATAGATCACCACTTCGATCCCTTTTGCTTTGATGCGCTTCATGATCCCCTGAATAGCCGATGCTCGAAAATTATCGGATCCGCTCTTCATGACAAGGCGGTAGACACCGACCGTACCGGTTGGGAAACCATGGGCATCTTTAGGTAGACGTGCAATGATCTGATCGGCAATGAAGTCTTTACGCGTACTGTTTGCATCGACGATCGCTTTGATGATATTGGACGGTACGTCTTTATAGTTTGCAAGCAGTTGCTTTGTATCTTTTGGAAGGCAGTAGCCGCCGTAACCAAAACTCGGATTATTGTAATGAGAACCGATACGGGGATCAAGCCCCACTCCCTCGATGATCTGTCTTGAATCCAAGCCGTGTGCCTCCGCATAAGAGTCAAGTTCATTAAAGTAAGCCACACGCATAGCAAGATAGGTATTGGAAAAAAGCTTGATCGCCTCTGCCTCGGTCGCATCGGTAAAGAGCATGGGAATATCCTCTTTCAAAGCGCCTTCGGCTAAGAGATTTGCAAATACTTTTGCCCGTTCGGAACGCTCTCCTACAACAATACGGGATGGATAGAGGTTGTCATAAAGGGCTTTACCTTCTCGAAGAAACTCCGGTGAGAACATGATATTCTCTGTATTGAACTTCTTTTTTACCGACTCTGTATAGCCCACAGGAACGGTTGACTTGATCACCATTACCGTATCAGGATTGATAGAGAGTACATCTTCAATGACCGCTTCGACACTTTTGGTATTGAAATAGTTTGTTTCTGGATCGTAGTCCGTTGGAGTGGAGATAATAACAAAATCCGCACCGCTATACGCCTCTTCCTTATCGAGTGTCGCTCTAAAGTTCAAAGGTTTTGTCTGAAGGTACTCCTCTATCTCTTTATCTTCGATAGGAGACCGTTTTGCATTGAGCATCTCCACTTTCTCAGGAACAATATCGAGTGAGACCACTTCATTGTTCTGTGCCAAAAGAATGCCGTTTGAAAGCCCAACATAACCAGTTCCCGCTATAGCTATTTTCATTTACAATCTCCCGTCAACACTATTTTGATCGAGGATCGCCTTAATATCAAAGATCACTTGACTATCATCACTTGAAATAGCCAGTGATCTAAACTCATTATGTGCCACTGCTAGTACAATAGCACCATACTTATCGAGTTCAAGTTCATCTTCAGATAGAAGAGACAACCCATACTCACGCTCTACCTCTTTCGGATCCGCCCAAGGATCATACACATCGACTTTCGTACCGAACTCTTCAAGTTCTCGGATCACATCGATCACACGTGAATTTCTGATATCGGGACAATTCTCTTTAAATGTAATACCCAATACGAGTACCTTGGCACCCTCGATCTTCTGCCCTTTTTTGATCATCAGTTTGATCACTTGGTTGGCAACGTAAATACCCATATTATCATTAAGCCGGCGACCGGCAAGAATGATCTCCGGATTATAACCGACCTCTTGTGCCTTATGGGTCAGATAGTAAGGGTCGACACCAATGCAATGCCCTCCGACAAGTCCCGGACGGAAAGGCAGGAAGTTCCACTTGGTACCGGCAGCTTCCAGTACCGCTTCCGTATCGATACCGAGTTTATTGAAAATGATCGCCAGTTCATTGACAAATGCAATATTGATATCACGCTGAGAATTTTCGATCACTTTTGCCGCTTCCGCTACTTTTATAGAAGGTGCAAGGTGTGTTCCAGCCATGATCACGGAAGCATAGAGATCATCTACGATCTTTCCTGTCTCAGGAGTTGAACCGGAAGTGACCTTAAGGATCTTTGTAACAGTATGCTCTTTATCCCCCGGGTTGATACGCTCGGGCGAGTAACCGCAAAAGAAATCTTCATTGAACTTCAAACCGCTTACCTTTTCAAGGATCGGCACACAATCCTCCTCGGTCGCTCCCGGATATACTGTTGATTCATAGATAACGATATCACCCTTTTTCAACACTTTCCCAATACTCTCACTTGCTTTAAGCAGCGGCATAAGGTCGGGGCGTTTATGCTCATCGATCGGTGTTGGGACTGTTACGATATAGGTATTGCAATCAGCAATATCATCCAACTGATTCGTAAACTCCATACCATTAGCAATCGCTTCTTTCACCTGTTCATCACTCAGCTCCAATGTTCTGTCATGTCCGTTTCGCAGCTCATCGATACGCCACTGTGCAATATCGAAACCTACAACCTTATATTTCTCACTAAATGCATGTGCCAAAGGTAGTCCGACATATCCTAAACCGATCACTGCTATTTTATGTTGCATTTTAATTTGATCCCTTCTTCCTCAGATAATAAATCTTATTTAATATATTATAACCAATTAATCGTTATTGGCTCTTTGTCAGCATCTCTTTTAACAATATTTTACCCCTCTCAACACCGGGTTGATCATAGGTATTGATCTGCAAGAATGCACCGATAATAGAAACAAGCAGCTCGTAACTATAGATCAGTTCCGCGATATTGTACTCATCGACCTTATCGATAGTGATCACATCATAAGGAATATCTCCCTGCTCTGCAATGGATCGTATGGTCGCATCCGCTTGCATATCGATAAGTTTTGAAAAACTGATACCTTCTAGATAATCCAACTCCGAAAGAGGACTTTTTGTAGGCACGAATATCTCCTCTTCAAAATCCTCTACCTTGATGAAAGTAACGGTCTTGTCACGTTTTCCTTCCATAATAAGCTGAAGAAAAGAGTGCTGGTCTACCGGACCGATAAGCCCTACGGGAGTTAATGCCTGACGGGTACCGTTTATGTTGATCTTTCCCAAACTCTCAGCCCAGAGTTGTACATACCACTTGTTAAAACCTTCCAGTGCCGAAGAGTAACTAAAGAGTACGTTAATATTGAAACGATATTTATTCTCGACAATAAAGCGTGCCTTCTCCATCAACTCTTCATAGCTTTTACCTTTTTCAAAAAAGCTATGGTAGATCTTCTGCGCACCACGCAACATATTGTCAATATCGACACCGATCAGTGCCAGAGGCAGTAGTCCAACAACACTAAAAACGGAAAAGCGCCCACCGACATTCTCAGCAAGAAAGAAGAAAGGCAGGCCGTTCTCTTTGGCATAGGAATCAAGGGTACTTCCTTTTGAACTTATGATGACCGTATTGTTGTGATCTAGGCTGATACGTGTCGAGAGGTATTTTAAGATACTGATCGTCTCAACGGTCGTACCGCTTTTACTGATCACCAAAAAGAGTGCATTCTCAAGATTGATCGCTTCAAGCTGGGAACGGATATCGACAGGGTCGGTACTCTCTAAAAAAAAGAGCCTTTTGGAGAAGTCATGTTTATGTCTAAGGAACTGATAGATCGCACGTGCTCCTAAACTACTCCCCCCAATACCAAGTACGACAATATCCTCTTTGGTATTCTTTGATGCGAACTCTTTAATAGGATCAGTGTTTTCAAAAGGGAGACGGTAATAGCCTATATGCTCTTTTTCTTCTTCTAACTTCTCAAAGATCACTTCATTGGAGCGAATACTGTAGTAGTTCTTTTCAAACTTCATTTATATCTCTTTCTCGTAAAAGAAGTTCGTTGCTTCCACAAATCCATTGACCGATCCGCAATCGAATCGTCTGCCTTGAAAACGGTATGCCAAGACTTTTCCCTCTTTGGCAAGTGTTAATAGTGCATCTGTGATCTGAATCTCTCCGCCTTTACCCGGAGGGGTCTGCTCCAATACATCAAATATCTCGGGAATAAGCACATAGCGTCCGATGATCGCAAGATTGGAAGGTGCTTCCTCCACTGACGGCTTCTCCACCATATTGGTGATACGAAGCAAGTCGGCAGTAGTATTTGAAGCAAAGCTTTTTACCTCGACAATACCGTATTTGCTCACATCTTCTTGCGGTACTTCCTCTACTGCAACGATACAGTGACCGGGATGTTCAGCATAAAGTGCGGTCATTTGTGCAAGTACTCCGTCTCTATCGTTATGACAGAGGTCGTCCGGCAGGATAACGGCAAAAGGGGTATTGCCCACCAGTGGTCTTCCCGTTAAGATAGCATGTCCCAAACCTTTCATCTCTTTTTGGCGGATAAAGGTGAACGATGCCTGCTCTATCAAAGCGTTCAACGGTTCAAGCAGTGTTTCTTTACTACTGCCTTGGATACTCTGCTCGATATCGGTATGGGTATCGAAGTGATCCTCGATCGCTTTTTTGTATTTGCTCGTTACCATCGCCATCGTATGACACCCCGCTTCCAACGCCTCTTCCACCCCATACTGGATCAGCGGTTTCGTAAGAATGGGAAGCATCTCTTTGGGGATTGCTTTGGTCGCAGGCAGAAAACGGGTACCGTACCCTGCTACCGGGAATAGACACGCATGAACATCCGTATGGATCATGAAGGCTCCTTTAAAATCGATTGGGCTTGTGATATCAGTGCATTGACCGCCTCTTCATATTTTTTTGCCAATGCTGCGTCTGTTGACTCGAAACGTGTTACCAGTACAGGGGTAGTATTGGATGCACGCACCAATCCCCACCCTTTTTCAAAATTGATGCGTACACCGTCCACATCGATCAAACTTTTGATCTTTGGAAAATCTGAAGGAGGGTCTTGTAAGAGGAGTTTCACCTGATCGATAATGGCGAACTTCTCCTCTTCTGTCGTCTTTACCTTGATCTCCTCTGTTGAGAATACTTGAGGAAGCGCTTCGATCTCTTTATCCAGGTCGACCCCATCTTTGATAAGCTCCAACATACGCAAGGTAGCATAGATAGCATCATCATAGCCGAAATAGCGGTGTTTGAAGAAGATATGCCCGCTTACTTCACACGCAAGGTCCGCACCGGTCTCTTTCATTTTGACTTTGAGGTTGGAGTGCCCGGTCTTATACATGATCGCCTTGGCACCACGGCGTTCTAGTTCATCATACATCACCTGCGAGCATTTCACTTCACCAATGACCGTAGGGTTTTCCATGCTCATGGCAAAAAGCAGTGCCATTTGATCACCTTTGATATTGTGCTTCCTAGTCAGTACAGCGATCCTGTCCGCATCACCGTCATACGCAAAAGCAATATCTCCCTCTCTCTCCAACGCCTCTTTCACATCGGCAAGGTTCTTCTCTTCGGAAGGGTCCGGATGGTGGTTTGGGAACGTTCCGTCAGGCTCACAGTAGAGTCCGCGATAATCAAACCCAAGCACATCGAAAATATCGTTAATGACCGTACCTGCCACACCGTTCCCGCAATCAAGAACGATCTTGCTCTTCAATCCCTTCAAGTGTGAAAAGTGTGTGACCATATAGTCGATATAAGGAGTTTTTACATCAATATTGACACATTCGCAAGAGGCGCATAGAGTACGGCTCTCATCTGCGATAATAGCATCACCCAAAGCATAGATCGCCTCACCGAAGAAGGGGGAACGATCGAGCGTGATCTTGAAACCGTTATACTCAGGAGGATTGTGAGAGCCGGTGATCATCACGGAAGCATCGATCAAGGCATCGTTACTAAAACCGTTGGATTGAGGATCATCCATCAGTACGGAGAGCGGCTGATAGTTACTGAAATAGTTCACCGGCGTGGCGACCATACCCATATCCAGTACCGTACAACCCGCTTCATTCAAACCGGAAGCTAGCCAGTCACGCAGCTTAGGAGAGTGTGAACGGGCATCATACCCGATAGCAACCAGTTTCGCACCGCCTACCTTCTGTCCCAAATGAAACCCGATAAGCTTTACACTCTGCTCATGAAGCTCTTTTTCAAAAATACCGCGTATGTCATATTCACGAAAGATCGACCGTTGAACCATTATTACCTCTTTGCTGTTTGATATCCGTCAGGATTGTTAGATTGCCATCGCCATGTATCTTGACACATCTCATCGATACCACGTTCCGCTTCCCAGCCTAAAACCTCTTTGGCATAGTGCGGATCCGCATAACAGACCGCAATATCACCGCTTCGTCTCGGAGCGATCTCATACGGTATTTTTTTACCTGATGCTCTCTCGAATGCAGCGACCATCTCTAATACAGAATAGCCTTCTCCCGTACCGAGATTGACAGCAAGTACACCATCGATATCCAAAAGTTTTTCCAGTGCCTTCAAGTGTCCTTTCGCCAGGTCCATGACATGAATATAGTCACGTACACCCGTTCCGTCTATCGTATCGTAGTCGTTACCAAAAACAGAGAGTTTCTCCCGTTTTCCTACGGCTGTTTGGGCAATAAAAGGCATCAGGTTATTTGGAATACCGTTAGGATCCTCTCCTATAAGTCCTGACGGATGTGCCCCTACGGGATTGAAATAACGCAACAATACAACCTTCCATGCAGGATCAGCATGCTGTAGATCACGCAATATCTCTTCGACCATTAACTTGCTTCTGCCGTATGGATTGGTGGCTGAAAGAGGAAAATCTTCTTTGATCGGTACAGTATGTGGATCACCATAGACCGTTGCCGAGGAACTGAAAACGATCGATCTGCACCCGTGTTTCGCCATTACTTCACACAGCGTCATCGTACCGCAAACATTGTTCTCGTAGTAGCAAAGCGGTTCTTCTACGGATTCTCCCACCGCTTTTAAACCGGCAAAATGGATGACAGCATCGATCGTATGATCGGAAAATAGCGTTTGAAGTTCAGACTTATTACGAATATCCCCTTCGATCAGTGTCACCTTCTTACCGGCGATCTTCTCGACACGAGAGATACTCTCTTTCGAAGCGTTGCAAAAGTTATCATAGACGATCACATCGTACCCTGCTTCCAACAATAGTACACAGGTATGTGAACCGATATATCCCGCCCCACCGGTAACAAGAATTTTCAAAAGGTACCTCTTTCGTATCCTAAAATAAAAGTGTTGGAATTATATCGTAAGAAAGGTTAGAAAGTAAGGGAAAATAAAAATTTTTGAAAGTGGCTCCGGATGCTGGATTCGAACCAGCGACCAAATGATTAACAGTCATCTACTCTACCACTGAGCTAATCCGGAACAGATAAAAAGAAGTTACAAATCGAAGTGGCTCCGGCACCAGGATTCGAACCTGGGACCAAATGATTAACAGTCATCTACTCTACCGCTGAGCTATGCCGGAACATTTGAATTTGTGAATGGGATTATAGAGAAAAATACCTTGAATGTCAAGGTATTTTTAGACTTTTTTATAAAAAATCACACTATTTATCTCAACTGATGCGATTTTTCCAGATTTTAGAAGTGATCTGAAGTTTTTTTGACTCTCTTCATTAAAAAGTGCTTGAATATCGTCCTCGGTCAAAGGGCGCTTTTGCAATGTAGAGAGGATCTCCTCTTCACTATAGAAAGTAGATTTGATCTCCGCCTTTTTACGAGAAGCGATATAGACAGGTAACGTAGTATCAAATTGACGGCTGATCTCAAGCAGTGTTTCATAACCGACTGGTTTGACATCAAATGCAGGAGGACGATCGATCGTGCCAAGATCGATACGTGTAGGCTGAAGTTCCAGTAAGTAACGGTTCAGTTCGGCTATCTCTTCTTCTGAATCGTTCAAGCCCTCGACCACCAATATCTCGATAATAAGCGGGTTTCGATACGCTTTTTTAAATGTCAACATCCCCTCTTTGATCTTCTCAACTAAAATACCGCTATGGGAACGGTCGAGTTTTTTCAGACACTTCTGCGTTGCACAATCCAATGAGAGCTTCACTTCATCAAGTTTCAAGAGCGCCGCTTGTACGTTAGGGTCATCTATCGTGGATGCATTGGAGAGAATGAGGGTTTTAATGCTCCCTTTAAAAGTGTTGATCTCATCGATCAATGCTGAAAGATACGGATAGAGTGTCGGTTCTCCGTTTGCCGTAATGGTCAGTACATCGATATCGGTATGGATCTTCAATGCCTCTTTAACAGCTGTAACGATGGTCTCGACGGGTAATACATCATCTTGACCATCCATTGTCTTTGCCGGATCAAGTTCACAATAAAGACAATCGAAGTTACACTGCTTTCTGGAAGGACTCAGATCGATACCGAGGGATTTTCCGAATCTTCTTGAATGAATTGGGCCAAAAATGATATTCATTTTTGGCTCCAATTCAAGCGTTCAGCGTTAAGCGTTAAGCGTTCAGGTATTTTCAACATAATTTTTCTTTAAGGCATTTAACATTTTTAGGATCTCATTAGCTTCTTTGATCCACATCAAACCTGTTTCTCTTTCAAGGGCACCTCTAAAAACTCTACATGCCCATAATGGGTTTTGCAAATGTGAGGTTGTGCAAGAGGCTTTTGAGTCATAGCCGTAGCTACGATGAAGGAAGCATCTTGTGCAAGACCGCGTTTGCAAAGCCCACCCTGCGGGCAATACAAGCTTCCGCCCATACGGCGTTACTCACTTTTGAATTAGCTACGGCTAGTCCTGCAAGTGAGTGCCTTGCCTGAACGAAAGCTTGTAATGTTATAGGTATGCAGGGTTATTAGATGTGCCCTCAATATAACCGATTTCTATACCGATATATGTTTGTGTAATAAGTTCTGCTTAGATCCTTGAGCGATATTGCTACCGATAGATAAAACACTTCGTATGATCTGATCCTTAAATCCATAATCTTTGCAGCTTGCAAACACTTTATAGATATTGACAGACAAACGACATGCCCGTTTCCAAACCTCCAACCGTTCACATCTCATAACATATCCATTACTTTTCTGAACGCTACACACTGAACGCTGTGTCAACGCTTGGACACACGTTGACACTCCTTCACAAAGTGCTTCGCATTCTCCACAGGTACATCAGGCAAGATACCGTGTCCGAGGTTGAAGATGTGACGTTTGCCGCCCATGATCTCTTGAATGGCTTCGACACATTCGGTCGTTGCTTCTTTGGAGTAGAGGCGACACGGCTCCATATTCCCTTGAAGCACGTACTTGTCTCCGAGTTTCTCTTTTGCCATTGCCATCGGAGTTCCCCAGTCGATTCCCATGACATCGAAGTTCCCGTAGACAAGACCGCGTTCGATGAATGCAGCCACCCCTTTAGGGAACATGATGATTGGAATATGCGGATACTTTGCTTTAAGGTAGTCTGCGATCTCTACCATATATTTCCAGCTGAACTCATCATATTTGCTCGGCTCGATTGCTGCCGCCCAGCTGTCGAATATCTGAACCACATCGACACCTGACTCAATCTGCTTCTCCATGTAATACTTCACTACTTCGGTCACTTTGGCAAGAATGTTATGAAGCAGTTCAGGGTTGGAGTACATCATCTTTTTACAGATGTTATACGTCTTTGTCCCCTGCCCCTCTATCATATAAGTTGCCAGTGTCCACGGTGCACCGGTAAAACCGATAAGCGCTTTCTCGTCACCACGTGCGTCAAGCTGCTCTCTCAATAGTTTAATGGTCTCATAGACATAGGTCAGCTTCTCAGCCGCTTCTTCACCGCCGATGAGTCTGTCAAGGTCTTCTTGTGTTGCAATAGGATCGGAGAATTTCGGGCCTTCTCCTTTGACAAAGCTCAAATCCATTCCCATCTCGTCAGGAATGACCAAGATATCACTGAACAAAATAGCAGCATCGACACCAACGATATCAAGCGGTTGGATGGTCACTTCTGCTGCTTTTTTCGGATCATGACAAAGGTTTAGGAAATTTCCTGCCTCTGCACGCACCGCCATATATTCAGGAAGGTAGCGCCCCGCCTGTCTCATCATCCATACCGGTGTGTATGGGGTCTCTTTGCCTAAACAGGCATCTACGAAAATCTTACCCATTAATGTCCATCTCCCTTATGCATAAAGTAGAATGCCAACGCCAATCCCAAGATAGCACCGGAGAGATAGAGCATCTCGATCGCACTGCCGTAGGTGGTGTTCATTGCACGTTTGAAAAAGCCGACGATCAATACCATAATAATGACCTTGGCAAGCTTGTCTTTGAGTTCATCGAGCGAGTGTATCTCCAATATCTTCGATGCCGCACTCTTTTTGGCAACATCGATCTGAGAGATGAAGAGCTCATAAAGCCCGAACCCAAAAATGAAAAGTACGATAGCGATCAGATAAAGGTCAACCGCTCCGATCAGTTCAGCTACGATCTTCTCATGGAAGTTCGCCAAGTGCCCTGCATGTCCGAAGTAGTTGTTAAAGACCATCATCGCAACATGCCACACATCGACACTCGCAACGATAAAGAGCGATATACCACCGATCATACTGAATACAACCGCCAAAATAACAAAGAAACGTGTACTCCAAAGCAGACTCTCGAAGCCCTGCTCAAGCATAGAGCTGGAGGCTTTGTCCATTTCGTAGTGCTTTTCTCGTGTATGCTCCTCTTTCATTACATACCCTCCTCAAGTTTGATCCACTTCTGTGCGATACGTACGGCATTGGTCGCCGCTCCTACACGTACCTGATCGGCGACACCCCACATATGAAGGATGTTCTCTGCAAAGATATCTTTTCTAATCCGTCCAACATAGGTGTAGTCCGTATCGGTTGAGATGATCGGCATCGGGTACTCACCCTTTTCAAGGTCATCGATCACTTTGACATTCTCAAAATTCGCCAACGCTTCACGCGCCTCTTCCACACTTACATCAACACCCTCTTTAAATGTTACCGTAATAGACTCGGAGTGAGAGCGCAAAACAGGCACACGTACACATGTCGCACTTACAGCGATATCGGAGTGCATGATCTTGTTGGTCTCATTAACCATCTTCATCTCCTCTTTGGTATAGCCGTTTGGCTGAGGCTTATCGATCTGAGGAATGACATTGAGTGCGATCTGGTGCGCAAATGCTTTGACTTCGCTCTCATCAAGTTTGAACGCAAAGAAGTCCTTCATCTGCATTACAAGCTCTTCCATACCCGATTTCCCTGCTCCCGAGACCGCTTGATAGGTACTGACATCTACACGTTTGATACCGTAGAGGTCATGTAGAGGCTTAAGCAACTGTACCATCTGAATGGTCGAGCAGTTCGGGTTGGCGATGATACCGGTATCTTCCCACAGTTCAATATCTTCAGGGTTCACCTCGGGAACGACCAACGGTACGTTCGGGTCCATACGGAAATGTGATGTGTTATCGATAACCACGGCACCCGCTTCAACCGCATACTTCGCATAGTGAGCAGAGATGCTTCCACCCGCACTGAAGAATGCGATATCGATATCACGCCCTTCAAATACCGTTTCAGTCAACTCTTCGATCTTATAGCTCTTGCCTTGACACTCCACCTCTACACCGACACTTCTGGCACTTGCCAATGGAAGGAGTTCGTTGATAGGGAAATCCACCTCTTCGAGCACTCTAAAGAGCTCCTCACCTACGGCACCTGATGCACCGACCACTGCTACGTTATATTTTTTAGCCATTAAAACAATCCTGTACTATTCTCATTGCTGTTTTCTGAAGGTGCCTCTTGGGATTGTGTTGTCACTTCACCTTCACTCTCTTCTTCAGCCTCGTCAGGCTTCTCCTCTTTTTGACATTTAGCCATAGAGACAACCTTGTCTTTCTTCTCAACGGTCACGACCTTGACACCGGAAGTATTACGTCCCGCTTTACGGATCTGCTCCATATCGACACGGATCATCTTACCGACCGAAGTTAAACACATCAAGTCTTTATCCTCTTCAACAAGCACTACACCGACCACATCACCGGTTTTTGGTGTCAGTTTCATCGAGATCACACCCTTACCTGCACGGTTCTGCTCACGGTACTCGCTGGCTGTCGTACGTTTACCCAATCCTTTTTCAGAGAGCATCAACAGCTCATCCTCTTCGGAGCGGATAGTGGTCGCACCGCATACATAGTCGCCGTCGATCTTGAACTTGATCGCCGTAACCCCGCGTGAGACACGTCCGATCTCTCTGGCATCTTCCACTTTAAAGCGGATACAGAGTCCTTTTTTTGTCGCAACGAAGAGCCACTGCACATCAGGAGTTACGATCTTGGTCGTAACCAGTTCATCATCCTCATCCAGGTTGATCGCACGGACACCGTTGCTTCTGATATTGGAGTATTCACTTAGGTTCGTACGTTTAACGATACCATTCTTGGTAAAGAAGACCAGACTCTTCTCATCTGAGAAGTCCGTTGTCGGGATGATCGCCATGATCTTCTCGTCAGGCTGGAGGTTGATCAGGTTGACCACCGCTTTACCTTTGGCGGTACGTGAACCTTCAGGAATACGGTAGACCTTCAGCCAATAAAGCTGTCCGCGGTCGGTAACGAACATAAGCGTATCGTGCGTATTGGAGGTAAAGAAGCTCTCAATGAAGTCATCATCATAGGTCGTTACCGCCGTCTTACCCTTACCGCCACGATGCTGCTTCTCATAGAGCTTGACCGGTACACGCTTGATATACCCTCTATGGGTAATGGTCACGACCATCGGCTCGTTAGGAATGAGATCTTCGATATCGATATCGTCATAATCATCTACGATCTCGGTACGTCTTGGTGCGGCATACTTCTCACCAAGCTCTACCAGTTCTTCCCGGATGATCGCATTGATCTTCGCTTCGGACTTCAAAATACCCTCAAGCTCTTCGATCTTCTTGAGCAGTTCCGCCAACTCATTCTCGATCTTTTCGATCTCAAGACCGGTCAGACGGCGCAGACGCATTTCAAGGATCGCCTTTGCCTGGATCTCGGAGAGTTTGAAACGCTCCATCAGGTTGTTACGGGCATCTTCATCATCGGAAGAGCCACGGATGATCTTGATCACCTCATCGATGTTATCGACCGCGATCTTCAAGCCTTCCAAGATATGCGCTCTTGCACGCGCTTTCTCCAAATCGAAGATAGTACGGCGGATAACGACCGTTTTTCGGTGGTTGAGGAAGAGGTCGAAGAGTTCAAGCAGGTTGAATACCTTCGGCTCTTTGTTGTTGATAGCCAGCATAATGATCCCAAAGGTCACCTGCATCTGCGTACTCTTAAAGAGGTTATTGAGCACGATCTCGCTCATCGCATCACGCTTAAGCTCCATAACCACACGGATACCTTCACGGTCAGACTCGTCACGGATCTCGCTGATCCCTTCGATCTGCTTGTCACGTACCAGCTGGGCGATATTCTCGATGAGCCTTGCTTTGTTGACCTGATATGGAAGCTCGTCGATGATGATCACCTCTTTGCTCCCCTTTTGCTCAATATGTGTCTTGGCACGTACCTTGATACGCCCGCGTCCGGTCATGTAGGCATCGGTGATACCCTTACGCCCGAAGATGATCCCCCCTGTCGGGAAGTCCGGCCCTTGCACGATCTTCATCATATCCTCAACCGTCGATTCAGGGTTATCAATGCGAAGCACCAATGCATCGACCAGCTCGGTCAAGCGGTGAGGCGGGATATTGGTCGCCATACCGACGGCAATACCGCTCGAACCATTAAGTAGCAGGTTTGGCACACGCGAAGGAAGGACATCGGGCTCGACCATCGAGTCGTCATAGTTGGGTACGAAATCGACCGTATCCTTCTCAATATCGCTCAAAAGCTCTTCGGCGATCTTGGTCATACGCGCTTCGGTATAACGCATCGCAGCAGCGTTATCACCGTCGATCGAACCAAAGTTCCCCTGACCGTCGATCAGAGGTGCCTGCATAGAGAAGTCCTGTGCCATACGGACAAGCGCATCATACACGGCATTGTCACCGTGCGGGTGATACTTACCGATCACATCCCCGACGATACGCGCCGATTTCTTATAGGGGCTTCTATGCCCCAGATGCAGATCGTTCATCGCATAGAGAATACGGCGATGCACCGGCTTCAGACCATCGCGTGCATCGGGCAGTGCCCTACCGATAATGACCGACATGGAGTAGTCAAGATAACTCGACTTGATACTGTCTTCAATCAATACCTCTTCGGTATTGTCATGTTCAAAGAGATCAGCCATATTTTTCCTTTATTTCAAAGTAGACTGATTTTATCTAAAATTAGGGTAAAAACGGCTTATTTTACATTTTAGAGGGGTTCATGGGGATTTTTGAGAAAAAAGGGAGTTTTTGATTAACATAATATAAAGTGTAAAAATAGCTTATTTTACTATTTTCGTCTTTACTTCCTACTTTTTTAAAAAAGTAGGCAAAAATCGTTACTTTTGCAATTGTGCGGACGTTGCTCCCGGCACTACTGCCTCCGCAACTACACAAAAAGTGCAAAAGTAACACAAAATATCCATATTACATCTGAACGCTACATGCTAAACGCTGAACGCTTCAAATGGCTATATGCCATTTGATCACTCCGTCATCATCGCATAAGGTCGTTTGAGCTGCTCGGTCATCTTGTGCATACTTACCGACCTACCCTCACGCACAAACTCCCGTCCATCCAAAAAGACGATCATCGTCGGTACGCTAAAGACTTGAAAATGGGCAGAGATCTCAGGATTTTCATGCGCATCAAGGTAGATCTGTTTGATCTTTGGGAACTCCGTATCGAACAGCTCTTTAAACTTGGGTCTGAGCGCATGGCAGACATTACAATTCTCTCCTGAGAAATAGAGCAGTACGCCTATCTCATCTTTAATGGCTTGTTGTAGTTCTTCTAAAGTCATGTTGCATTTTCCTTTCTTTCATCTGTCCATTTAAAAATATCTAAAATAATGATCTCTTTACGTGACTCATCGATCAAATAGGGAATCGTATAACCTTTAAAAATGTAATCTCTCACTTTATCTCTGTCATAGTAGAGAGATTTTCTAAATTTGCAAGGGAAAAGCGGTAATTGATCCAAATGTGTCAATAGTACTTCTTCAAATACGATACTTGCCCCTATACTGTCTTGCATGATGTAGTCTAAAATTGTAACCAGTTTTTCTTCAAAAAGTTCATCAAAAACAAGAGTCATAGATCTAACTTCTTCTTTGCTTCAATCTTTCTCGTAAAGTCTCTTTGGATATGGTTTTCATCGTACCACTTTCATAGCGTTCAACCGCTTCAGCAACCCGCTCACACGCTTCATCAAACGAGATGCTCGGATATCCGTCATCCTCTACCTCTTCTTCCTCCATTGCAGCAATGAATCTCTCCAGTCGTTTGTACTTCTCATAATCCATTACTACAACAAAGGGCTTGTCCCGCTTGGTCACAAGCAGATCACCTCGAAGTGCATCTTGTAAGCGCATGGTATTTTGTTTCAGATCGGAAGCAGTAATCGTTGTCATAGTTGCTCCTTTTGTCTATTTGGTTCATTATAGACAATTGGGCTTAAAAGATTATAAAATTAAATACTTGTGGGGATACTTGAGGGGTACTTACGGGTTTTCCGCAAGTTACAACGCAACAAACAAAGAACACCGTCCCATTGTTTCCCGTCCAAAGAGGTGCATCAGTCTTTCGTGGTCGAGTTTGACATAGCGGTGGACTTTTCGGTAGAGGTATTGAATGTCATCTCTATGGGAGAGTGCATAGAAGTCGCGTTCAAGCGCTTCAAGTTCCAGAATGTTCTGGCGGCATCTGCTTCTTTGAATACGGTTAAGCGTTAAACGGCTTCGCTCTTCATTGAGTCTTCTTTTGATCTGGTGCAAACGACCGAAGAAGTGTCTGAGCTCATTTTCAAGTTCACTGTAACCGCACATCTCTATGGAAGGCAAATAGTGCATGATCGACTCCTTACAAAAAAGATCTTGTCTCATTATAGGAAGCTGAAACTTAAAAAAAAATCTTTAGGAGGAACAGCTCAACTTTGTATTTCGGAACTCCTCCGGTGTCACTCCTGCCCAGCGTTCAAACTGAGGATGCTCCGCAAATGGCTCTTTTGCAATGGCGAAAAGGTCATCGATCAGTCGGTAGCTTCCTTCTTCCGCCGCATCAATGGCTTCCTGAAGCATATAGTTTTTCAAAACATATTTTGGGTTGGTTTGAAGCATGGCTTCATGACGCTCGGTTTCACTGCTCTCGTTTTGAGCAAGACGTTTGTCATATACATCCAGCCAGTCATGCATCGGTGTATGGTAAAGCCCCAAAGAGAGTATCTCTTTTCTCTCACCGGTATAACGGCTCAGTGTTCTGAAAAAGAGCGTGTAGTCCACTTGAAGCCCCTGCAACGCACCCAAAAGCTGCTTAATGATATCGCTGTCCTTCTCCTCAACCGCATCCAAACCAAGCTTCCCGGACATGATGGCAATGTAGTGCTCACTGTAAAGGGTGCCGAACCTCTCAACAGCATGTTCCATCTTATCCAGAGGGATCATCGGTGAGAGTGCCGCCATCAATGCTCTGAGGTTCCACTCGGCAATATTGGGTTGATTGCCGAAACTGTAGCGTCCGTAGGCATCGGTATGGTTGCAGATGTTGTTATGGTCATAGACATCGAGGAAGGCATAGGGACCGTAGTCAATGGTCAGTCCGTGAATGGACATATTATCCGTGTTCATCACCCCGTGGTTAAAACCTACCGACTGCCACTGTGCCAAAAGCTTTGCCGTACGCTCTACCACTTCTGTAAAGAAACGTATATATGTGTCTTCTGAATCTTTCAGGTGCGGGTAGCTCTCGTCAATGGCATAGTCCGCCAGTGCTTCAAGCTCTTTGAACTTCTTCTTATGGGCAAAATACTCAAAGGTACCAAACCTCACCCAGCTTGGGCTTACACGCAGGACAATGGAGCCCTTTTCCCACTCCTGTCTGTAAACGGAGTGTTCCGAGCCTATGATCGCCAGTGCCCGGGTCGTATCAATACCCAGTCCATGCATCGCTTCACTCATGAGGTACTCACGTATGGAAGAGCGCAGCACCGCACGTCCGTCTCCTGAACGGGAGTACTTCGTCTGCCCCGCTCCTTTAAGCTGCAGGTGCCATCCGTTCAGTGTGCCGATGTTAATGGCGCGTCCATCACCAAGTCTTGGTACATAATGCCCAAACTGATGCCCCGCGTAACACATAGCAAAAGGGTCGCTACCCTCAGGGTAGTAGTCACCGTTGACAAACCGGACGAAATCTTCACTATAGAGTTCATCCGTATCGATGTTAAGCATTTGAGCGACATCTCTGTTGGCATGAATAAGAAACGGCTCATGAAGCGGTGAGGGATTCACACGGTCATGACACTCTGATGGCAGGTTCAGGTAGGGATTGGTCAGTTTAAGTTCGTTTAGTTTCATGGGGTTATCCTATCAGTGGTTGCTTAGAATCAGATAAATCACTACTCATGCAACACCAATACCTAACGTCAGTTCCAGCTTTCGCCATAAAGCGTGATAACTGCTCAATCTTCCCTATGTGGTGGGCAGGAATGCCCGCCCTACATCAATTAAAGCTTTTTTAGCAAAAAAGCATACCGTCATTATTCATTATTCACTATTCATTATTAATTGATTTGGAGTATAATACGCACAATAAATCAACCAAGGATAACTTATGGGTAGAGCGTTTGAGTACCGTAAAGCAGCAAAGATGAAACGATGGGGGACAATGTCCCGTCTATTCCCGAAACTGGGAAAGATCATTACCATGGCGGCAAAAGAGGGAGGATCTCCCGATCCTGAGATGAATGCGAAACTACGTACAGCCATTCTCAATGCCAAAGCGCAGAATATGCCAAAAGACAACATCGAAGCGGCGATCAAAAGAGCTTTCAACAAAGATGCCGCAGACATTAAAGAGATCACTTACGATGTCAAAGCTCCTTACGGCGTACAGATGATCGTCGAGTGTGCTACGGACAACGGAACCCGTACCGTTGCCAATGTCAAAGCGATCCTTAGAAAAAACAATGCGGAGATGCTTACTTCGGGTTCTTTGAACTATATGTTCACACGTAAAGCGGTCTTTATCATTGACAAGACAGAAGATATGGATGTAGAAGAGCTTGAGCTTGAACTCATCGACTACGGTCTTGAAGAGATCGAAGAGGATGTCGAACCGCAAGAGAACGGTGAAGATAAACCTATTTTGCGTATCTATGCGGACTTCACATCGTTCGGAGAGATGAGTAAAGCGTTCGAAGAGAGAGGTATCGAACCTAAGAAGTCTACACTTGAGTACATCGCCAACACACCGATCGAACTCAATGACGAACAACTCGAAGAGATCGAAGCACTCATTGAAAAACTCGAAGAGGATGATGATGTGCAGACAGTTTACACCAATATCAACTGATTGTATTCCACCTTTTTAGAAAAGGTGGAGCCAAAAGCGTTACTTTTGCAATCGAGCAGACGTTGACTCCGTCGCCTTGCTTCGCAAATATGGGCGGCTGCGCAACTGCACGAAAAGTGCAAAAGTAACACAAAAATTTTTCTGAACACTAAGTATGGTCGTTAATGACGACCATACTTTTCTACGAATTCTTCATAATTTCCTTCAAAGTCAATCATTGTGCCATCTTCATTGAGTTTAATGATACGGTTGGCAAACGCATCGATAAGTTCACGGTCGTGAGAGACGACAATGGCACCGCCTTGATAGTTGTGCAGCGCTTCTCCCAGTGCGACGATCGCTTCAAGGTCGAGGTGGTTGTTGGGCTCGTCCATCACAAGGAAATTGGCAGAGTCCATCATCATCTTACTCATCATGACACGGTGCTTCTCTCCTCCTGAACAGGCATCAACTTTTTTCTTCTGCTCTTCACCTGAGAACAACATACGCCCCAATGTCTTACGAATGTCATCGATGTGCCATTTGGGATCAAAGCCCTGGATCCACTGCGGAAGTTCCACATCACCTGTTACCACATCGGTCGTGTTCTGAGGAAAGTAGCTGGTAGTGATGGTCTGTCCCCAGTTGAACTTTCCGCTGTCGGGTTCAAGGTTGCCCATGAGGATCTCAAGCAAGGTTGTTTTACCCACACCGTTGGTACCGATGAGCGCAATTTTGTCGCCTTTGTTAACCTTAAAAGAGATATCTTCAAAAACCTTCTCTCCGTCATAACTTTTACTCAAGCCTTGTACTTCAAGCACTTCGTTCCCGATATCACGGTGCGGACGGAACATGATGGAGGGATCACGGCGTGAAGAGAGTTTGATCTCGCCGACATCAAGCTTGTCAAGCTGTTTCTGGCGTGACGTTGCCTGTTTTGCTTTGGAAGCGTTTGCAGAGAACCTTGCGATGAACTTCTCAAGCTCCTCTTTCTCTTTCAGCGCTTTGCTTCTATCAGCTTCTGCCTGCTTGGAGAGGAGGTTTGCCGCGATGTACCACTCATCATAGTTTCCGGTGAACTCACGGATGGTCTGGAAGTCAAGGTCAAGAATGTGTGTGACCACACCGTTGAGGAAATGTCTGTCGTGAGAGATGACCAGCAGTGTTCCTTCGTGACGCTTCAGCTCCTCTTCGAGCCATGCAATGGTCTCCATGTCAAGGTTGTTGGTAGGCTCGTCCAGCAGTAGGACATCGGGCTTAAGAAAGAGTACCTGCGCCAAAAGGATCTTGAACTTGTCCCCGCCTGTAAGCGAGCTCATCAAATCATTATGCTGCTCTACAGGGAAACCAAGCGTCGTGAGCAGTTTTTCTATTTTGACATCAGACTCGTATGTCGGGTCTTCGTCAGCACAAATCATCTCAAGTTCTGCAAGACGGTTGTTGACCGCATCAGACTCAAAGTCACCCTCCATGTAGAGCTTCTCTTTCTCTTTTTGTGCATCGTAGAGCTTTTTGTTCCCGTATAGTACGGCATCTTTGAGTGTAAAATCCTCAAATGCATACTGGTTCTGAGAGAGCATCCCCAGTTTGAGTCCCGGTTGAAGCTGTACTTCACCTTCGCTTGGCTCTATCTCTCCTGCGAGGATCTTCATGAATGTGGACTTCCCTGCCCCGTTGGCTCCAATGAGCCCGTAGCGTTTACCCACGTCTAGGGTAAGGTTGATCTTGTCGAAAAGCACACGCTTTCCGTATCGTTGTGTTAAATTAACTGTACTAAGCACGGTATTTCCTTCAATAATTGGTATCTTTTGATTAAAATTAGTGGAATTTTAGCATAATGTGTTGAAACATGGAATATGACGAAAAAATACCTCTTTTTCAGTATCCATTAAGTGAGCTTCCCCCATAATTGCGCATTTTAGATCACAGGATAACCTATGCAACGAAGAGATTTTTTTAAACAGACCCTGACCCTAGCCGGAGGTGCGGTAGTCGGTACGACCTTCTCTGAGGCATCCCAGCAGGTAGAGACCCTTCATCCGGTCGATGACCGCAAAGTATCGGATATCGCCTTTCCGCAAAAGCGTCCTCTTATCACCTACTCCGACCGTCCACCGCTGCTAGAGAGCCCCAGAGAGGTATTTACTAGTCCTATCACACCCAACGACCTCTTCTTCGTACGGTGGCATATGCCGATGATCCCAACCTATATCAGCAAAAACCGATTTACACTTCATATTCATGGTGCGGTCGAAAGAGAGCTCAAACTCTCTTTAAAGAGCCTTCAAACTGAATTCGAACAGGTCGAACTCACCGCGGTCCTTCAATGTGGCGGAAACAGCCGTACAGCCTTTAAACCGACTGCCGGAGGTATTCAGTGGGGGATCGGTGCGATGGGGTGTGCCAGATGGAAAGGGGTCAGGCTCAAAGATGTACTTGCCAAAGCAGGACTCACCAAAGATGCCCGATGGATCGGCTTTAACGGATTGGAAAAAGCCGTCTATGCAGAAACGGACAACTTCGTACGCGCACTGGAACTTGAAAAACTGAGCGACAATATCATCCTTGCCTATGAGATGAACGGCGAGGACCTTCCCTATCTTAACGGCTACCCGCTTCGCCTCATCATCCCAGGAACATACTCCGACAGCTGGATCAAGATGATCTCCAACATCAAAGTGACCAAAGAGAAGATGAGGCTACACTTCATGGAGCATGCTTACCGCATTCCGGACAATGAGTGCGAGTGTGAAACACCCGACAACCTTACACAAAAGACCAAGCCTATTGAAAAGATGAACGTCAACTCCGTTATCGGCTACCCTGTCAGCGGCATCAAGGTCAAACAGGGAGCAGAGCTCATTGTTAGGGGGGTTGCTTTTGACGGGGGAGAGGGTATTGCCAAAGTGGAAGTCTCGACAGACGGCGGTACTACATGGCAAGAGGCAAAACTCGATAAAGATGAAGCGGGCAGATACGCTTACCGTGCCTTCACCCACCCGATCACTCCAAAACAAGGCGGCACGCTCTCCATTATGTGCCGTGCCACCAACACCAAAGGAGAGACCCAGCCCTTCCCACACGAAATAAAATGGAACCGCGGCGGATACAAATATAACGGTATCGATGAAGTTACCGTGAAGGTGGTCGTATGAGAAGTGTCATCAAACTGACAGCAGCCATCATTGTATGCAGTACGACCGCTACTTTTGCCGATAGCAACAAAGGTATCAAAATGCCCTATATTGAATTTCCGATGAAACCGGGTAAAGGGATGTACTCTACCAAAGGCAAGTGCAATATGTGCCACTCATGGGGCTACACTATCAACCAAGGACCACAGTCAAAAGCATTTTGGAGAAAAAAGGTCATCAAGATGATCGAAGTGTTCCATGCACCTATTAAAAATGAGGATATTGAAGAGGTAGTGGCATATCTGTATGCCAACTATGGAAACGGGGAAGAAGATTAGTCAATGTAGGGTAGGCTCAAGCCTACCCTACGCATCAATTAATTCTATGATCTTCTCGATCGGTCGTCCGATAGCGGCTTTGCCGTCATTAATGACCACGGGGCGTTCTATGAGTTTCGGATACTCTGCCATCGCTTCAATGAGTTTCTCTTCATCCTCCACGTCTTTAAGTCCAAGCTCTTTATAGATATCTTCTTTGGTACGCATCAGCTCACGTGCAGAGATACCCAGCATCTTCAATACTGCTTTGATCTCCTCTTTGCTTGGCGGGGTTTCAAGGTACTTGACTACTTCTGCTTCTACGCCTTTGGCTTCCAAAAGCTGTGCCGCCGCTCTTGATTTGCTGCATCTTGGGTTATGCCAAATGGTCACTTCTGCCATCTCATACTCCTTCATTGTGTAGTGTTACGATCTTCTCATCGACACCGGTAACGACCGTATGGTTCTTTCCTTCATAGTCGATATTCGAAAGCAGGTATCTTATAGCATTCAACCTTGAACGCTTCTTATCGTTGGCATCGAGCTCACACCATGGTGCGAACTTCGTACCCGATAGCCTGAACATCTTATCGCGCAGTTTCTCATAAAACGGGTAGGCTTCATGCGATTGGTAGTCCAACTCAGAGAGCTTCCAGCTTTTCAGCGGATCGGTCTCACGCTGTTTAAGGCGCTTTGCCTGTGTCTCGAACGAGATATTGAGGTAGAACTTGAAAAAGAGTATGCCGTCATCGACCAACATCTCCTCCACACCGTTGACCTGTCTGTAAAAATGCTCATGCTGTTCCTGTGTACAAAAACCGAACACCTGCTCGATCCCCGCACGGTTGTACCATGAACGGTCAAAGAAGACGATCTCTCCTGCGTTGGGGATCTGTTTGATATGTCGCTGGAAATACCACTGCCCCAACTCTTTGGAGTTTGGTTTGGGCAAAGCGACCGAACGCGCCTCTCTAGGGTTAAGGTAGTTCATGAACGCCTTGATACTCGAACTCTTTCCTGCCGTATCCATCCCTTCGAAGATAATCAGCAAGCGTTTTTGATTGTCGATGATCCACTTTTGCAGTTTGACCAGCTCGTACTGAAGCCGCAAACTCTCCTTTTCATAGAACGAGCGTTTGATCGCCCCGTTCTTCTTGAAGACCTCTTTAGGGTTCTTTTGCAACTCAGGAAGGGTTTTGGATATTTGAAGTGCTTGATGCTTCATGACCCTTCACCCTCTTGACGCTGTTTCAACTGCTGTGCAAAACGCTCTTCACTCTCCAGTTTCATAAGCAATCGAGCATTGTTGACACGCAGTTTGTTGTTCTCTTCTATGGTACTCTCCATCTGCAAACGGTAAGATGCATACTCCTCTTGAAGCTGTGAGAGCTGCCGTGTTACATTCTCCAGCTCCGTTCTTGTCTGCTTCTGTAGTGATTGCAAATCTGTGAACTCTTTGCGAAGGGTATCGAGCATCGCCTGTGTCTCCTCCAGTGTCGCACGTGTCTTGGCAAAGGCCTCCAGCTGGCTTGCCTGCTTAGTGTTATCCTTACGTAGTGCATCCACTTCTGCTTGAAGTGACGCTATGGTCTGCTCTTTTTCTCTATTATCAATATCGACATTGATAAAGCGGTGCTTGTAGGTACGTATGCGCATAGCGGCAACCACCACCACCAGAACCACAAAAAGCAAAATGACCACTCCGATCGCCGCAGCGAGCATCAAGACCGGGTCGTTCTGTATCTTTATGATCAACTCATCCATAATTATCCCCTTATCATATCGTAATCGGCAGGATAGTTACACTGCATTCGCTTTGCCGACAATCTCTTCGTACCGTAGTGCATCTTCTCAAAAACGATCTGTACCTTATTATCCAGATCGTCATAATAGGCAATACTCTCCAGACGCCCTTTCCGATCCAGTTTGACCGTATACTGCTTCCCCTCATAGGTGGTAAGATAGATATTGTCACGGTAGGGTTTGGCATGTGCAAGTATATTCGCCATATCAAACCCCTTGCCTATCCTGTATGCCGAAACCTGTTCCAGATCATGGTCAACGACAAGTATCTCTTTGCCGTCGGTACACACCTCTTTTCGAGAAGGTGCCGTATAGAGCCACTTCAGACGGTTCTTTTGAGAAAAGAGCACATGCCCCTCATACTTGATGACCTGTTTTTTCGGATTTGTCACACGCTGCTTAAAATCAGCCTCAAAATGCTGTGGCAGGCTGATATCTGCACCATAGAGAGTGCCTGCAAACATGACGATCATACCAAGAACACGCTTCATTCCAACCCCTTTTCGACTGAGAAAAAAGTGAGATCATCCCTCTTTCCCCAACCTTTGATAAAGATAAAAATATACCCTAAAACCACTTGGATAGGGTTTAGGTTCTTTTAAATACTAACACAAAAAGATATACCGTTCGTAAAGCAAGAAAGCATAACGGTTTATTAATCACTTTTTCGATAAAATAAGCGCAATTTCTTTCATTAAGGCAAGACAATCATGATAAAAAGTCTACTCAAAGTCTTTGGCACCCAGAATGACCGGATCGTCAAAGGATATCTCAAAAAAGTCAAACAGATCAATGCACTCGAAAGTACCTATGAACCGATGAACGACGAGGAGCTAAAAGAGGCGTTCAACGCACTCAGAGCATCCGTTAACAGCGGAGAGAAGAGCCTCGATGACGTTCTTTTTGATTCGTTCGCCATTACCCGTGAAGCGAGTAAGAGGGTACTGGGACTCCGCCACTACGATGTTCAGATGGTCGGGGGTATGGTACTGCATGACGGGAACATTGCCGAAATGAAGACCGGTGAGGGAAAGACCCTCGTCGCGACCCTTGCCGTGATCCTCAATGCCATGACAGGCAAAGGGGTGCATGTCGTTACCGTCAACGACTACCTTGCCAAACGTGACTCCGAAGAGATGGGACAGCTCTACAGCTTTCTTGGCTACACGGTCGGATGTATCACCTCCGATATCCACGATGAGTACACCCGTAAAGCACAATACGATGCGGACATCACCTACGGAACGAACAACGAGTACGGTTTCGACTATCTGCGTGACAACATGAAAGTACGTCTTGAAGAGAAGGTACAGCGTGAGCACAACTACGCTATTGTCGATGAAGTGGACTCCATCCTTATCGATGAGGCGCGTACACCGCTTATTATCTCCGGTCCGACACAGCGTACCCACGACCACTATCACAAAGCTGACGAGATCGCACGTCAGATGGAGAGAGGCGAGAAGATAGAGACACGTCCGGGTGAAGACGAACAGACCACAGGCGACTTCATCGTAGATGAGAAGAACCGTACCATCGTCATGACCGAACAGGGACTTCAAAAAGCACAAGATCTCTTTGAGGTGGACAACCTCTACTCTTTGGAGAACGCCGCCCTTTCCCACCACCTCGACCAGGCACTTAAAGCCCACTACCTCTTTGAAAAAGATGTCGACTATGTCGTAAAGGACGGTGAGATCATCATCGTCGACGAATTCACAGGAAGACTGAGTGAAGGAAGACGCTACTCCGAGGGGCTTCACCAAGCACTCGAAGCCAAAGAGGGTGTCCAGATACAAGAAGAGTCACAGACACTTGCGGAGATCACCTACCAGAACTACTTCAGACTCTACGACAAACTTGCGGGTATGACAGGTACGGCACAAACGGAGGCAACTGAGTTCGCGCAGATCTACGGGCTTGACGTTATCTCCATCCCGACCAATGTTCCCGTACAGCGTATCGATAAGAACGACCTGATCTATAATACCGAGCGTGAAAAGCTCGATGCGGTCGTGCGAAAGGTCAAGGAGTACCATGAAAAAGGACAGCCCGTTCTCATCGGTACCGCTTCGATCGAAAAGTCCGAGATGATCCATGAGCGTTTGAAAAAAGAGAAGATCCCACACAACATTCTCAATGCAAAAAACCACTTCCAAGAAGCGGAGATCATCAAAAATGCAGGACAAAAAGGTGCCGTTACCGTTGCAACGAACATGGCGGGGCGTGGGGTCGACATCAAGATCGACGATGAAGTAAGAGAACTCGGCGGACTTGCCATCATCGGTACGGAGCGTCACGAATCACGCCGTATCGACAATCAGCTCAGAGGTCGTTCTGGTCGTCAGGGTGATCCGGGTGAGAGCCAGTTCTTCCTAAGTCTTGATGATAACCTTCTACGAATTTTTGGCGGAGAGAAGATCAGAAACATCATGAACCGTCTGGGGGTTGAAGAGGGAGAGTATATCGACTCCAAGATCGTCACACGTTCGGTAGAGAAAGCACAGAAAAAAGTGGAGAACCAGCACTACGAAGCGCGTAAGCACATCCTTGAGTACGATGATGTCGCCAACCATCAGCGTAAAGCGATCTACGCCTTCCGTAACCAACTGCTTGATCCTGAATTCGATATCGATGCAAAGATCAAAGAGAACCGTGAAGAGTATGTGCAACACCTGCTCGATGAAGCGGAGATCATCGACGGAATGCCTAGAGAGGACTACGATCTTGAGAAACTTGTCGCACTCATCCAAGAGGAGCTTCATGTCACCCTCGATCCGGAACAGCTCAAAGATAAAGAGGCTTCCGAGATCAAAGAGATGATCATTGCGATGATGGAGCACTTCTACGAAGAGAAGATGAGCCAACTCGAACCGCAACAGCGTAAAGAGATCGAACGTATTCTCTACCTTCAAGTGCTAGACCCTCAGTGGAGAGACCACCTCTATGAGATGGATGTACTTAAAACCGGTATCGGTCTGCGCGGATACAATCAGAAAGATCCGTTGACCGAGTACAAACAAGACAGCTACAAACTCTTTACCGACCTCGTTCAGCGTATTAAGTTCGAAGCGGTCAAGACACTGCACCTGGTACAGTTCGACTTCACTTCACCCGAAGAGGAAGAGGCAGCGGTCGAACATATCCGTGAAGAGCTTGAAAGTGATGTTGCCGAAGCGATGCTCAACCAATCTTTTGAAGAGGGAAGCATTGCCGAGGACTCGTCCAAGCTCCAGCCTATCACAGGAACGAAAAAACCTAAACGTAACGACCCTTGTCCATGCGGTTCAGGTGAGAAATATAAGAACTGCTGCGGACAGAGCGGCCCTAAAAAAGGTCTATTATCATCAAACAACGCATAAGAAGCAAAGCTCCTTATTGCTACGCTAACGCTTAAGTTCGCTTCAGCAGCGTGCTTGCGAGACGAGTCTCGTTTTATCTGAGGATTTTTATGCATACCAACATTCCAAATAAAGCCTTCGTTAGGCGTATTATCAAACACTACCTCAAGTACGACAAGGAAAATCCCTTTATCTTCATCTCCGGTATCTTGGCATTTTTGGGGATCGCCGCGGGGGTGATGGTATTGATGATCGCGATGGGGATCATGAACGGTACGCAAAAAGAGTTCAAAAAACGCCTTTTTGTCATGAACTATCCGCTTACGGTACTTCCCATGATGGACAATGCTGTCAACGATACGCTCATAGAACAGCTGCGTCAGTCCTTCCCATACCTGAAATTCAGCCCCTACTACACCACACAGGTCATTACCAAGAATGCCGGTGCCGTGCAGGGATCACTGCTTTACGGAGTCGATTTTAACAAAGAGAGCCGAATGAACCCCATCTTCAAAGAAGCCATTGCCTCTGCAAAGAGCCAAAGTATCTTCAGGGTCGTGATCGGTGACTCTCTTTCTTACGAAATGGACGCACCCAAAGGAGAAAAGGTCACACTCTACTTCTCCGAACAGCAGGCGATCGGATTTGGTACCATGCCGCTTCAAAAACGCTTCGTTGTCGATGGCATTTTCGACTCCGGACTGAAAGCGTATGACAAAGCGATCATGTACACCACACTTGAAGCCTTTGAGCGTCTACTCAAACGTCCCAAAGGGGTCTATGACGGATTGCACATCTACACGCAAGATCCTCTCGGAGAGATAAAGGCGATCCGTCAGGTACTCCCTAAGAACACGATCATCGAAGGGTGGTGGCAGCAGAACGGGAACTTCTTCTCTGCTATGGAGATGGAGAAGAAGGCTCTCTTCCTAGTACTGCTACTGATCATTCTCGTTGCCTCTCTCAATATTATCTCATCCTTACTCATGACGGTTATGAGCCGACGCAGTGAGATCGCTTTGATGCGTACACTGGGTGCGACCCAAACGGAGATCAGACAGATATTCTTCAAATTGGGGCTGATCATAGGTAGTGCGGGTATGCTTACGGGTTCCATTTTAGGCGGTATAGGGCTCTGGGCACTGAAGACCTTTGACCTTATCTCCGTTCCCGAAGATGTCTACGGCACCAGTAAACTCCCCGTTGACCTGACACTAAGTGATTTCGGGCTTATTCTTCTCGGAACCTCGGTGATCATCCTCCTCTCGGCACTCTACCCTGCAAAAAAAGCAGCACAGACCGATCCACTTACAGTACTGCGTAACGAATAGAGGTTGTGCTATAATCTCCTTACATTTTTAACGTAAGGAATTTCTCTATGCACAAACATCTCACCATCGCCGTTACATCACTACTGCTTTCCGCTTCTATCCATGCACAGGAGTGTACGATCATGACATCTCCTATCGACCTATCGAAAATGCGTTTTGGCTACAGCAGTTGGTATGTGCAGACCGCACCTATCGTCTCCGGTAAGGATTTCAAGTTCACCAGTTTTGTCGATGCCTACAGCGACTTTGACAAGAAATTCACCCAATATATTCAAGAGACCGTATGCAAAAAAGGGAAATGGGACGGGGTTGCCAACTACAAGGTCACATGGCAACAGACAAAGAACAGTTACAACTTTGTCGGTACCTACGATGCCTACAGCAACCAGTAAGTAACCTCCTTTAAAGAGGTGGCCTCAAAACCTTTTTTCTTGCATAACGTTTTTATCTTTCTACCGCTATAATATACCCCTATTAAAGAAAGAAGGATAAAAATGAAACAGTTACTATCGATCATGGCAAGTTGCATACTGATCACACTCCAGTCATTCAGCGCAACAGATACCTCTAAACCTCAACCAAAGAAAGAACAGAGCTACCTCTTTACCCATGTCAAGATCTATGACGGCATGCATGATACGCTCATAGAGGGGAAAGATCTGCTCGTCAAAGGCAACAAGATCGCAAAGATCGCCACACATATCCCTACAACAAGGCTAACGACCATCATTGACGGGAACAACGGCGTATTGATGCCCGGATTGATCGATGCCCATACCCACCTAATGGTAGTGGAGGATTTTGAAACGGCTATCTATAAGTCCGATCAGATGTATATCGGAGCGGTCGCGACAGAGGCGGCAAGACGTATGCTGCTTCGCGGGTTTACCACCGTACGTGATGCGGGAGGTCCCGTAGGCGGATTGAAACGTGCCATCGATGAGGGTGTAGTACCCGGACCGCGTATTTTGCCCTCCAATGCTTTCATTTCACAAACAGCGGGACACGGGGATTTCAACACGGCCATGAGCTATCTCTCCCCGCATTTCACAGGTATTCCCGACAAAGCGGAGATCTACAGCTGGGTCAAGATCGCCGATGGTGTCCCCGAAGTACAGAAGGCTGCGCGTGAAGTTCTACGCTCGGGCGCATCACAGCTTAAGGTCATGGCAAGCGGAAGCATTACAGGTGCGCACGACCCACTCGATGCTACGGAGTACACTTATGAGGAACTCAAAGCGATCGTCACCGAGGCGGAGCATTGGGGAACTTACGTAATGGTGCACGCATACTCCGACGGTGCGGTGCGCAACGCAATCAAAGCCGGTGTCAAGTCCATCGAGCATGGGCTTTTGGTCAAGCCGCAAACACTTAAGCTGATGAAAGATAAGGATATCTGGCTCTCGACACAATGTATCTCCTACTCCAAAGAGGCTCAAGAACTCGGCATTAGCGGTACACCGATGGAGCCGAAGTTCAACGAAGCCAAAAAAGGTGCGGAGCAGACCTACGCACTGGCAAAGAAGTACGGCTTGAAGCTGGCATGGGGAACAGACACTTTCGGTTCACTCGATCTGCAAGCCACACAATCCGATGAATTCACCGCGCGTGCCAAATACTTCAGCAGTCTGGAAATACTCAAACAGGTCACTTCACTCAATGCCCAACTGCTTGAACTAAGCGGGAAACGCCACCCCTATCCTGATGCCAAGTTGGGTGTTATAGAAAAGGGAGCCTATGCCGACTTGATCATTGTTTCCGGTGATCCGACCAAGGATATCACACTCCTAGCCCACCCACAAAAGAACATCAAACTCATTATGAAAGATGGAAAAGTCTATAAGAACACCCTTCGCAGAGGCAAGTAGATGTATGCAAAGCATCTCTTTACACTGCTGCTCTCATCGGGAATGCTCCTTGCCACACCTTCAACGTACGAGCGTTCCGCCTACTACACCTCCCCAGATGCCGTAAGCAATCTGCTTACCGATACGAAAGAGGACCAAACACCCCTCTTCTCGATGGCACGGTATGAGGCGTGGAAAGCATCACTTCAAGAGAACTATGCTCTTTCCCTTGGTGCGGACTACCACCTTGTAGGGTTCTACGCCAACCGAAGTATGGATGACAAAGAGAGTCTGGGCGGGGTCTTTCGCCTCTTTGGAGAGTGGCAGATGTACCAAAACAACTCCGGTAGCGGCTCACTGGTGTTCAAGCTGGAGCATCGCCACGCATTGAGCGAGATCTCCCCTGTTGACTTCAGTAACGCACTGGGATATGCGGGATTGGTACAGTCTACCTTTAGCGACCAGCAGCTTAGACTGACCACACTCTACTGGAAGCAGTCGTTCAATGATAACAATGCCGTCATCTATGCCGGATTTCTCGATGTGACCGAATATGTCGATGTCTATTTACTCATCAGCCCGTGGAATGCTTTTGGCAATATGGTCTTTGCCACAGGTTCTGCAACCATGGGAGGATTGCCTGACGGTGCTTTGGGTGTCATGGCAGCGGCATGGCTGAACGACCGTACCTATATCGTCGGAGGCATCGCTGATGCCAATGCCGACCCGACCGATCCTTTTCACGGTTTCGAGACGCTCTTTGATGATCTTGAGACCTTCAAATCGATAGAGATAGGCTGGACGACCCAAAAAGAGGCGCTCTACTTCGACAACTTCCATCTTACTCTATGGCAGATGGATGCACGCCCACAAGCAGGTACACAAGAGGGGTGGGGTGTGAACTTCTCACTTACACATACTTTCAACACCAACTGGATGGGCTTTCTTCGCGGAGGCTACTCCGTTGACGGAGGGGCACTGCTTGAGCGCTCTATCAGCAGTGGGTTCGGATATAAAATTCCCGATCGAGAAGATATTATTGGATTTGGAATGAACTGGGGGATCCCTAACGATGAACTGTACGGTGATGCCGATGCACAGTGGACATCGGAGCTCTTCTACCGCTATCAAATAGGAAAACGTACGCAGATCACACCAAGCCTTCAACTGATCGCAGATCCGGCACTCTTCCCAGATACCGACCTTATTGCCCTTTTTGGACTTCGTCTTGAGGTACGTTTTTAGAAGGGGGACTACTCTTCTTTCCTTTCGTTCCCGTAGGTACCAGATGGGCAGGTGCCGTGATGGTACGCTGAATGATCTGGATCGGCAGTGTCAGAATATCTTTTGCCACACTTGTTGCGACCTTTGGTTTCGCTAACGTGCCGGTGATCTTCAATCCTACGGTCATACTGTTATCATCCCCTAGAAGAATATAGCCTAACAGCGGTATGTTACCGACGATCTTACCCAATTCTCTTACCGTCTGTATCGCCAGATTGATATCGAGCTTTCCACTCTTGAGATCGACCGTACCCGTACCGACGATCGTTGCGGAATCTCCCTTTAGGTAGACCGAATCGAAAGTTATCTTCTTTTGCGTCATGGTGTACTCGATAACCCCCTCTTTGATCTTGAAACCCTTCCCCGAGAAGCCCGGCTTGTTAAGAGTCGCAAGTGCTGGAACAGTATTGATGAACGCAAGGGTGTTGTTGTAGGCTTTAAAATCACTCAAAACACCCCCTTCGATCAAGATACGTCCTTTCATCTTGTGTTCGGGATCCCCCTCTTTTCGTAAAGAGTAACGTCCTCCTTTCAAACCACGGAAGTTGATCAATGGTCTTAACATCTTATCTTTGATACGCAACGCCTCTATCACAATATTCCTACCCTGTTTGGTGAACTTGACGATATCTCCGTCCAAACTCCCTATTGCCTTGATCGTACCATCAGGACGTATCTCGATATCGTAACTGTCCAGCAAGAGACGGTAAGGGCCGTAACGCAACTGGCTCTTCTTTCCTAAAATGATGAACTTGCGTTTGAGCCTGCCTTTCTTCGTGTATTTTGGCAGAGATCTGGAGAGCAGTACTTTCAGATCGATATTGATCCCATTGAGCTGCACCACACCTTTGGTCAGATCCAGACGCAAACGATCACCGAAGGCATTGAGCTTCCATGCGCCTGTTGTCGTAAAGTAGCCTGAAACAGGGATCACGGCATAACAGGCATGCTGTTTCTCATAGAAGAAACATGTACTGCTTTGTACCTTCCCCGTATAGTGGAAGGTTCGCATATCCGTACTCTTGAGTGTCAGAACACCTCCGCTGATACCCAAGAAGTTATCCCGTATATAAGGTGCAATACGGCTTAGATCACCAGATCGTACGATCCATGTTCTCTTCTCCTTCGATAAGGAGATCGCAAGTGAAGGGAGGGTGATCTCCAACCCGTTGGCATAAGAGATCTTTACAGGAACTCTTTTTTTACGTATTTGCAAGATATCACCAAGCCTTAGGTCATTGGCATCTACTTCAAGTAAGATGCTCTTTTGTTTGACATCGACCTTCCCGAAGACCACTCCCTTAAGCCAACGCTCATCCACCACCACATCCGATAGCTTCACCTCCCCATCCTGATAAGAGAACGTACCCCGCTCGATCTTTAAAGGGAATTTCTCTATCTGTAGTGTTCCCGCACTCAAGTTCCCATCTACAAGAACACCGATCTTACGCTTACTACCATCAGGATTTCGCTTGAGCGGAATATCCAGATGGATATGCACACGGTCATCCTTACCATTGTGGTAGAGAGGAATATGCAGTTTATAGGCATGAAGGATCTTCTGTATCTCCTCATCCAGCGGACTTTGTACATAAAGATCAAGAAGAAGTACCGGCTCTCTCCCACCTGCGATATGCAGTATCTTTACACCACTTCCGTCAAGTTTACGGTCAAGATGGTGCGGATGGATCAATGAGAAATAGAGTCCCCCCTCCTTATAGACAAGGTCCATAGCCTCTGCCTCTACAGCCCTAACCCCCTCTTTGTAACGGATCGTCACATCATCAAAGTGCACTTTTCCCTGTAGCAACATAGGATCGTACAATATATTCTCTCCGTCCAGTAGCATTGTACCTGTCAGATAGGAGACTTTATAGCGCTTTGCCCGAACCTTGTCAGTGATCCAGACCGAAATGGCAGGGGGGAGCGAGATCCGAGACATCAACGGCTCGATCGTATTGAACGCTTCTGTATTAAGTGCATACAAGATCTTCTCTTTACGCTTTTGCACCCGAAAGTGCCCCTTGATACCGAACCCTTCAAAATCCCCTTCCGTTAAGAGTATACTCTTTTTCAGATCGTATGCCAGGCTACCGGACAGTGTGACCTCCTCTTTTTTGATATAAAGCAAAGAGACATCCGCGATCAACTTCTCACCCTCATGTTTGATGTTCCCCGCGATCTCATAGATATCACTGGTAATATAAAGGACATCGTCGGCATAGAGGAACGTAACATGGTTGTTCTTGAAGTTGATACGGTCGAGCATGATCATATCGAAGAAGTCCAGAAGGTACTTTATATCATCAAAGGTCTTATCGACACGTCCAAAGGAGGGTTTTGCCTTACTGCGCGGAAGAGTGACCTCCGTTGCCATCAGCGTCAGCTTTTTATCGAGTTTAATGTATAATCCCGCTATCTTATACTCACCAATATCCAATCGATCGATCGAGATACCGTGGATAAGCCAAAAAAAGAGTATGGAGAGAAGGACGGTAAGCAGAATGAAAAAATTGCGTACGATCAAATGGAGTACGTGGATCGCTTTGGCAGAGAACTTTGCCGTGGTCTTGATCATTTCACTCGCCTTTTATATTACCCTACCCGTCAAGACAAAACAGACTGTTTATGTGCCTGAGGGCTCTATCGGAGGTATTATATCACAGCTGGCTAAAAAAGGGTATGACCTCTCTGTGATCGATGTCTACCTCATGCGGCTGATCGGACAGCCTCAGCACGGGTGGATATTCATCGGGAAGAAAGAGATGAACCGTATCGACTTCCTACATAAGCTTACCAGTGCCAAATCGGCGATACATAAGATCACATTGATACCAGGTGAGACTCTGGAGATATTCTTTGATACCCTGGCAAAGAAGTACGGGCTTGATAAAGAGAAACTTTTTCAATATTATCGAACCTACAGCAAATATCCTGAGGCGGGGATCTATGCCGACACCTACTTCGTTCCTGCAGGGATCAAGGAGAAGCATCTGATCGCCTTTTTGGTCAAAGAGTCCGAAAAGCGTTATCGGAAACTTGCAAAAGAGACTTTGGGATCGTACGATAAAGAGAGTTGGCAACGCATCCTTACCATTGCATCCATTGTCCAAAAAGAGGCGGCGAACAACCGTGAGATGCCCATTGTCGCATCGGTCGTCTATAACCGGCTAAAAAAGAAGATGCGTCTTCAGATGGACGGTACGCTCAACTACGGAAAGTACTCTCACATCAAGGTCACACCACAACGTATTAAAGATGACAACACTACCTTCAACACCTACAAGTTCAAAGGGCTTCCCCCTTCACCCATCGGATCGGTCTCACTTACAGCCATTCGTGCCGCTCTCAAACCTGCAAAGACCGACTACCTCTACTTTATGAAGGGAAGATCAGGAACGCACGATTTCAGTAAAAGCTTCAAAGCCCATCGAAAGAACATTCAAAAAGCAAAAGAGAAGTAATATGGGACTCCAGTCCCGTTATTGCGTATGAAAGGGATAATATGGTTCCCTAAAAGAAGATCAGCTGTACCAAATTCAGTACGAACATCGTAATGAAGCCGATCTTATAGACCATCAGCTCATGCCTCTAGATAAAGGATGACGTCTTATCGAAATAGGGACGTACCTTTTGCGGATTGTCAAGCTCAAAGAGCATCTCCGAATAGTTGTGGTAACGCTTATCGGTATCACTCTCAACCGCTCGCAATATCACACTCTCCAGCCATTCAGGGATCTTCGGGTTGAGCTTACCGGGATGCTTGGGCGGCTTGTCAAAACTGGGATTCTGGAAAGGCTCTATCTCACCGAAAGGGAACTTACCCGGCAATGCTTCATAGAGTGTCACGCCTATCGCATAGATCTCTGTTTGTTCCGTTACCGGTGCCTGTTTAAAACGCTCCGGTGCAAGGTATGATGGCGTGCCTGCACGGGTCACTTCGGAGTAGACTTCAGTGATCGAACCGAAATCGACCATTTTAAATACGGTCTTCTCCTTACGCTTGGTTACAATGATATTCTCAGGCTTGATATCACCATGCACCAGATTCTACTTAATGAGATACTGTGACATCTTCAACAAGAAGCGTGCCAACTCAATATCCAGATCGACCGAAAGCGGCTTTTGGCAATGAACTCCTTAAGCGGTGTCCCCTCAACATAACTCATAATGTAGTAACGGTGTGTACGCTTTTTAGGAATGACCGCTTTTGGGAAAAAAACCGGCTTTAAGCCGCTTTGCCATCCAAACCTCTTTAACGAAAAGATCGAGTATCACCTCATCCTCGGCAGCTTCATAAGGGGTGAACTTCATGACATACTGCACCCCTTTGCAAGAGTAAAACCTGACGTTTCTATATTCTGTTTACGGATATGACCCAAAGGGTTCTTATAGCTTTTGAAATCATATGATTATGTCAGTAAATTAAGTCGAACCATAGTCATTTATGCTTAAAATATATACAATTAATCTTGAAGAGCATAGGGGGGAAATAGAGGGATGCATCATTCAGATATCAAGGCCATCTCCGGCATACGTAAACTCGATACGACACAAATGATGGAGAATTATCGTTTTACCGATAAGGATGCGGAGGTACTTACCACACTTCAACCGCTAATGCGCACATCGCTTCAACCGCTTTTAGAAGGGTTTTACGATTTTATCTTCTCTTTTGAACATGCGAAGATCTTTCTTAACAGTCCGCAGATCCTACAGAAACATCGCGCCGGTATCAGTGCATGGTTTCTCGATCTTTTTAACGGTACATACGATGATGCCTATTTTCATAAACTTATCACTATCAGTGAAACCCATGTCAAAATAGGACTCCCACCGCACTATGTCAATACCGCATTCAGTTATGTTCGCCAATTTCTCGACGGACTACTTCTTGAACACGGCTATGAGCAGGCTCTCTCCTCCGTACACAAGATCATCGATATCAATCTGGATATTCTCAGTCTCTCCTACCAAGAGGAGGAGCAACAACAACTTATCAATACGGTGGTATTCCTCAAACGTGTTTCGGTCGAAGAGAGCATCATACCCTTTGTGCAGCCCATTATCGATACGCAAACCGAACAGATCATGAAGTTTGAGTGCCTGATGCGTCTGGAAGATCCGCTTACAAAAGAGTGCTACTCCATTTTCCCTGTACTTCAGACGGCAAAGAGCATTAAACTGTATGAACAATTTGCCAGACTGATGATACAACGTTCACTTGATATTTTCCGTACCCTTCCTTGGTCATTTAGTCTTAACCTTGGATATGATGATATCTCCGATCAGGCATTTGTTACTTTCTTAAAAGAGAAAATAGAAACGTTTCCTCACCCCGAACGTATTATGTTCGAAATTCTAGAGAGTGACTTCATCGATGACTTTACTATTGTCGAATCGTTTGTAGCGATGGTACGCCAATACGGCTGTCAGATTGCTATTGATGATTTCGGTGCAGGTTATTCCAATATGAAAAACGTGGTTAAACTCAAACCCGAATGTATTAAGATCGACGGTTCGCTCATTCGTGAAATCAACACTTCCGAAACTTCGCTTACCGTTGTTAAAAGTGTTATCGATATGGCAAAAGAGCTTAAAGCACGTACCATTGCTGAGCATATTCACAATGAAGAGGTATTCAATGTGATACGCTCTTTAGGGGCGGACTGTATGCAAGGATACTATACTGGACGACCGTTCAATGCATACAAACTGCTTGAACCACTATGCAAATGAGCCTAACGGAAACGGGGTAGATGCTGCCGGTCATCAACCTTTTCCCAATCCACTACCTCTTGAGAGGTCAGGATCTTCAGTACTTTACGCTCTTGATCCAAAGAGGGATCCTTTAGTATCTTCATCTCCTTTGAAAAGAGCGTTTCAAAACGATTAAATATCTTCTGATACGCTTTTGAGACCCGTAAAGGACATGATCTTCTCTCCCATTGACTCAAGTATGGAAAGTAAGGATGCTTTGGAGGGTAGATCAGCACATCGTTCATGGTTACAACCTCACGTTCATACGGTATAGAGATATGATCGTCACATGTAGCACGCATATCGATGATCCAATTCTTCATCAATGTCACATACTGGCTAAGTAGGATCGCTTTACGGATTCCTGCTGTCTCATAACCAACCTTTTGGCGAAAATTCACTGTAGCAACATGCCGATGCTCCTTACCACTTCCGTCACGGTAGCGTACACTCAAGTTAATCTTATCTGCATGACCTATTCGCTTTAAACGTAGCAGTATCACACCACCTTTCACCCGATCCTCTTCCGATGCACTGGGGAAAAGCGTATCGATCTCTAAAATATCCCCTGTCATCAGATCAGCTTTGGGTGCACCGTAGACCGCATCGATCGTAAAACCTTTTGAAGCGACATTCAACACCAGATCATATACTAGCGGAGTAACCATATAGTCGAACTCTTTATCCACTCTCTGACGAAAATCTTGAGAAGAGTGTACGGAATAGTAGTTCGCACCTCTGGTCTTACTGACATATTCAACCAGTTCTGGGTTAAAGTCAACCCCTACTCCGATAAATGTCGTATGAATCTGTGATTTTGCCGCCTTTTTTGCCAATCCAAAAAGCCCCTCTTTACGTAATTCCCCCAAATTCGGCATCGCATCGGTAATAAAAACAATACGATTCTCATACCCCTCTTTCTTTACACGCTTAAAGTAATCCAGTGCCGCTTGATAACCGGCACTCCAATTGGTACCTCCTTTAGGTTTCAGTGCCAAAATATGTCTTTTGATCGCTTTCATATCGGTTTTTGCCACTTCTCTAAGTGGCTTCACCGTATAGGCTTGATTGTCAAAAAGCACCATTCCCAAACGGTCATACTCCGCCAAGTGATCCACCATCGCAGCAACCGAAGCATTAGCAATCTCCATTTTACTCTCTACCTTACGCTCTCTTTTTGCAGAGGCATCGTCATAGTAGTAACGGTCGAACGACTGTGCCATCGATCCTGAAATATCCATCACAATAACAAGATTTAATTTGGGGCGTTTGAAATCGGTGGCATTAAGTCCTGAGTTCAAACCGACACTTAAGTAATAACGCTTTTCTCCAGTAAGCTGGTCTTGAGTAAGAGCTTGCGCATATGAGGGACAGAAGAGATCATAACAAGCACCATGCATTGCCGTATCGAAATAATGCTGATAGAATACCCCTTCATAGGTGATCGCATCATATTTCGGCAAATAGCCATGTTCGATATTGCTAATGAAGTTACCGCTGTCTTTCGCACCTCCTACCGCCAAACCGATCTTCTTCATCGGTATTGGTGCGGCAACAGACATTGCCATTGAGACCATATTTCCATTTCGTTTTTTACTTAGATGTTGCGAAGAATTTTTTTGCGGCATTGTCACATTCTCATCCCAATCATCAACCTTTTGGTAGGTTTGGGCAAAAAGGCTATAAGATAAAAACAGCAGTATCAAACCGTACCGCACAATATATTTCATATTCGGCATCTTTTCTCCTTTGACTTTACTTACTAGATCATACAATAAAATTGTGTAAAAAAGATGTAAGACTCAAGTGATACTTTTGGTAATCTCTATCTTTATTTTGATACAAAAATCTCAAAAATATCATTTTTTGTGATGATTTAACGATAAATTAACACTATAATCAAACACACATTAAATTGAATACCCCATATTTTAAATCAATTCAATACAGACGGAAAACGGACGATGAGATCACCAAAAGAGATATTAAACATGTCACTATCGACACTGTTGATGGCACTGCTTTACTATGTCAGTGGTCTTATAAGCCTTTCCGTATTTAATGAAAACACCCTCATTACCTTATCAGCCTTCTTTCCTGAAGGGTTCGCCCTTGCTGCCGTTCTCCTCTTTGGGAAACGAATGCTTGCCGGTATTTTTTTAGGGCAATTTATTTTAGCGCTCAGTCTCGGTTTCTCATTTTCTGTCGGTTTGGAGATCGGTCTTTCAAATACCCTTGAAGCCTATATCGCCTATACTCTTTTCAATCGCTTCAAACTTCATACATCACTTGCCAATCTCAAAGACGTATTTGGGCTTTTGGCAATGATCATTCTACTGCTTCAACCCTTCAGTGCGATCCTTGGAAATACTATCCTCTACTTTAACGGTATTCTTCAACCCGAAGCATTTACTCATAGTCTTTTCTATTGGTGGATCGGTAATGTTTTAGGACAGATCCTACTTACACCAATGCTCTTGATCCTCTACCATGAGCGCCACAACCTGAACATTAAAGAGATCATATTAGTTATTACTGTAACTCTACTGGTCAACTATATCGTACAGATCACCTTCGAGATCAAAAATGTCTCACTACTACTGATTATTACCCTGCCTATGACCATCTACCTCTCAACAAGAAACCTGCTCTATGCATCGATTTCATCGGTAGTACTTGCCTCTATTTCTCTTTACTTCGCACACCATGGTATTGGTACTTTCACCCATACCGAATCGATGGTCGACAACCTACTTGACCTTAACTATTTCATGTTCAGTCATATTTTACTTGTACTCTTAGTCGGTGTTCTTTTCCAAGAGAAAGAGGTAGCAATCCAAAGCCTAAAAAACATGGCGCACTACGACTACCTTACCGGTCTGCCAAACCGTCATATCCTACGCGAAGAGATACACCATAGCGTTGCAATGGCAGAAGAGCATGGCGATGTTGCCGCTATCTGTTTTGTCGATCTCGACAACTTCAAACCGATCAATGACCAATATGGTCATGCAGCAGGGGATGCCACACTTCAAGAGGTAACACAACGCCTCAAACGCTTTGTCAGTGCAAAAGATTCTCTCTTGCGTATCGGAGGTGATGAGTTCTTGATCATTTTAAACCGTATAGAGAGCAAAGAGGCAGTCGACCGATCCCTTCGCAATTTGGTAGAGGCGATGCAGGAGCCTATTACTTACGGTTCGGTATCCTTGAAGATCTCATTTAGTATCGGAGTCTCATTCTGCCCTGAAGACGGTAATACGGTCAAATCATTGATGGAGAAAGCCGATAAAGCGATGTATTGTGCGAAGAAACGAGGTAAGAACCAGATCTGCTACGCCTACGAGCTTGGACATTAAGCCTTTTTCTTCAAAAGTGCTCGTACAGACTCTGCATCCATCGGCTTGGCATAGTAGTACCCTTGCGCATAGTGGCATCCCACCTCTTTGAGATAGGATACCTGTTCTTCTCTCTCCATCCCCTCAGCCAAGACAGGAACGTTCATATTGTTCGCAAGTGTCATCATCATTTCAAATAACACACAGGCATCTTGACTTTGAGGCAGGTCATCGATAAAGAACTTATCTATCTTAAGCTTATCGAACGGCAGATACTTCAACTGTGCCAGTGAGGAGTAACCGGTTCCAAAATCATCGATCGCTATAGTGATGTTATGTGTGTGGAGATTCTTGATCAACGAAACGACGCGTTCCGGCTGTTTCATGATCTCAGTTTCCGTGATCTCCAACTCCAACCACTCCGGTCTGAAGCCGATACGCTTCATCGTCTTAAGCAGACGCTTCTCCCACTTTCGGCTCTCTAGCTCCGACATACTGATATTTAGCGATAACCTTCCCGGATCCAACCCCTCGTCATACCACTCTACCACCTCTTTCATCGCTTGGTTCATTACCCAACGGTCCAGCCGCTGAAGCAGGTTGGCTTTTTCGATCGCGGGAAGAAAATTTGCCGGAGAGAAGAAACCTTTTTCCGGATGTCTCCAGCGTATCAATGCCTCTACACCAACGATCTTCTGTGTATGCATATCGATCTGCGGCTGATAGTAGACGACAAACTCTTTGTTTCGGATCCCTCGCCTGAACTCTTTTGCGATCTTAACCTGTTCATACGCCTTTTGCGTCAACTCTTTACTATAGAAACAGTACTGGTTCCCACCTCTGTCTTTGGCTTCATACATCGCTGTATCGGCAAACTTCAAAAGGCTGTAAGGGTCACTTGCATCCAATGGGAAACGGGCGATCCCGATACTTGCAGAGATATACAAATGGTATTTGTCGAAATGGATCTCCTCTCTACTGATACGAAGCAACCGCTCCGCTTGAGAGATGATCTGCTCTTTATCAACCCCGCGAAGCAGTACCAGGAATTCATCCCCTCCCAAACGGGCGATCGTATTTTCAGCAGATACTGCATCCTTTAAGCGTGAGGCTGCGATCTGGATCAGCTTATCACCTGCAATATGTCCTAAAGAATCATTGACCACCTTCAACTTATCAAGATCAATAAAAAGAAGTGCCAACGATTCATTGTTCGATTTGGCACTCTCTATGACCTTTTCCAATCTCTCCATGATCGATTTACGATTAGGCAGTCCCGTTAGGTCATCGATGTAGGCTTTTTGATAGAGTTGGTCATGCTGTACCTGAAGTTTTGCCTCCAAGCTCTTTCGCTCGGAGATATCACGCAGTACCATATAGTAATAGGTCTCCTTACCGCTTTTGACCCGCGTCATCATTACTTCAACCCAAAATGAATTTCCCTCTATACTGCGACACTCAATATCAAAAAGCAATGAACCACTCTGTATCTTTCTGATCTTCTCAACCATCTTTTCAAGCTCATCTTGGGAGATGACAAACTCATTGATGGGTGTACGTAAAAAACGCTCCTTTTCATAAGAGGCGTATCCAAATAATGAAAGTGTTTTCTCATTACACTCGATGATCTGCATAGCGTTCAGTACCACCAGACCGTCACCCGAATACTCAAAAAGTTGCGCAAAACGTTCATAGCTTTGGGTAAAGACCTTCTGCTCCATCACTTCTTGGCTGGTGATGTTCAACAGATGTATCAAGGCATTGATGGAGTGATAAGGACTCTCCTCTACAGGAAACTCCGGTATCTTGACCTTTTCATATTTTTCCGACTCACTCAATGCAACGATCGTCATAGTCTGGTTCATCAGCTCGTTCTTTTGACGATGGAAGAACTCACCATAGGTAAAAAAACCACTCGACGGGGCAACCTCTTGCAAAGGTTCAAGCTCTTGAGAGATGGCATTCCCAATGAAATTCCGTCGTGCCATACAGGAGTAGATAAAAATAGCCTCAGCCTGGAATTCAGCAATACGCTGTGGAATCACTTTGGCATCTTCAAGGATCTTCTTCATATCACCGTAACCAAAATGAAGGCTCTCCCCCTCTATGATATTCCCGGCAAAACTCAATGAGCCATCCTTATGTTTGGCGATAACCGCTCTGGCAACATCCAGTCCGTTACGGTCACCTATGAGCGGGAACTCTATCCCAATAGAAGGCAGAAGTGCAGCGATCTCCTCTCCAAGATAGTGAGCATAGGTATCGACTGCACTTCTACCTTCGATCTCATAGACACGGTTGGACTCACACTTCGTTACTTTCAACGCCTTACCGATCTTCTGCCAGTTAAAGCAGTAGTCGTTAAAGACACGTAATCCGTCACCACGCAAGGCGATCCCCACTGCTCCTTTGGAGAGGATCTTCTCTTTGGTAAAAACGAAGGTCTTCTCAAAACGGGCATAGTCCCCTGCCAGACCACCTGCAACGATCATATGCGGTGCTTCATCATTGATACCTTCCAAAAATAGCTCACCATTCGTACTCAACCCATCCGCAAATACGATCAGCATCTGTGTTTTTTCATCGACAAGCACATTGCATAGGCAACGTCCCAACAGATAACTATCCTCTTTATCACATACGGCACAGTGTAATGTACTCTTCTCAAATATGGTAAAGGAAAGTACCGTCTCATGTGTAACCACATGCCCATCAACGATCTCCCCATCCGTCGTTGTTCCGATAATATGGCTTTGGGGAAGTATAGTGATCAAAGTATGGCGTAGTGCATCGATACGATCGTAGTCGTTCTCAGAGGTAAATACTTGTAACAGAATACGATCACTATCGACAATTTGGTGTTTTTGCAGAAATTCCTGTAAGTGTTCCTCCCCCTGATAGACCATACTCAAGTGCTGCATCCCTACCCCTCTTGGATCTTGATTCTCTTTGGATTATGGGCATATCTAATAATCCTACATGCCCTTATTATTTAGTATAACAAAAAATTCTATCAAAATTATCACATAAAACAGAGGAACTAATAACTAGTATAGAAAAAATATAAGAATAATGAGATAACCTCTCTCCTCCTTAAATGAAGGAGAGAAAAAAGAGTAAGTAGTGTTAGATCATACCACCTGCATTGGCTCCCCAGGTGTTTTTCCATCTTGTTTTTACCAGTGATATCGCACCGATGGCAACAAGTACGAGCCATGCGAAGATGAAAAATCCGATGCTGTAGCTGTCAAACGTTCCTTTTGCCCAACCGAGCGTCTTAATGAGGAAAAAGCCGCCGATCCCTCCTGCTGCTCCGATGAGTCCTGTCATAATGCCGATATCTTTACCGAAACGCTACGGCACAAGCTGGAAGACCGCACCGTTTGCCATACCAAGGTTCGCCATAATGAGGAACAACACACCAATGGCTACCTAGAACGGAAGCTTGACAAAACCGCTCAGTGCGACCAGTGCCGTGACGATCCCAAAGAAGACGTAGAGCGATTTGACCCCACCGATCTTGTCGGCGATCCCGCCACCGACCGGTCTGAGTACCGCACCGGCAAAGATGGTCAACGCTCCAAAGTACCCTGCAATGACCTTGACGTTAGGCTCATTGAAGACATCCATTCCAAACGCGCTCATATCCGCCTGATAGGTGTTCATGAGGTAGACTTTCATATAGTTGGCAAACCCGACGAACCCACCAAAGCTCACAGCATAAAAGAGCATGAACCACCAGCTGTCTCTGTCTTTGAGCAGCTTCCAGTAGTCACCGATCTTCTTGGGACGCGGCTTGTAGACCGATGCCGGCGCATCTTTTGCCATGAAAAGGTACATAATGAATACAAGCAGTGAAAGGACCCACCAACAAGGAATACCGCTTCCCATCCCCACTTTTCAGCAATTTTGGGTGCAAAAAAAAGGAAGTCGATGACCACACCGATGTTCCCCGCACCGACGATCCCAAGTACGAGATACCTTGAAGCTTTGACGGATACCACTGTCTCACCTGCGGCAGAGCTACTGCGAACGAATCCCCTGCGAAGCCGAGCCCGAGCGCTACGACCAAAAGTTCAGGATAGGTAATGGTCGCTCCCTTGAAGTAAGCGTAGAAAAGAACCGAAATGACGATACCCTGTGCAATCAACGCTGTCTTCTTCGCACCCAGTTTATCCACTCCGAACCTAAGTATGATACGAAGCAGCGCCCCTGCTAAAACCGGTATGGCAAGCAGTGTCGCCATCTGTCCGTCGGTCAATGCTGCACCGCTTGTCTGCTCCAACGCTTCACTGATCTCATTGACCAGCGGTCCGAGCATTGTCCATACCATAAAACTAAAATCAAAATACAAGAATACTGCCATCTGTTCTCATTAAAAACATTGAATTGCCAGAATTATATTCTAAAACCATACTGTTTACTACACATTTTCTTTTTTAATGATACAAAAGGTATCAAAATACAGTAACTATGTTATAATATGACAATTACGATCACGGAGTATCTATGAAGCATTAGCAAAAACAAAAGATACCGCCAAACTCAAGGTTAAAAGTAGTAATCGCATCACTATTTTAGGCACACACGGCAAGATAGAAGGTATCATCGTCAAAGTGAGCAAAACCATACATGAAGGAGATATCTTCGTCCCATTCCTCTTTAACGAACAGCTCATCAGTGCTATTACTATCGGCAAGTTCGACCCAAATCGTTCGGAGCAAACTATAGAAGCTACCAAAAAGGATCATCTTGGAGGAGCAGGAAATAATCAAACTATTTGAAAATGTCAAAGTCCATGATACAATCAAATCTATGAAAATAAAACAGATGCAAACAAGTACTTCAAGCAGAGAGGCAAACAGATGAGTACCGTAATATTCTTTTACGCCGCCATGGCGCTCATTGTCACCGCCATCTTCTACTTCGGCTACCGCATCGACAGGAAAAATGCATGGAGAAGAGAGGAGCAGGAAGCCCCTGCTTCGGATGATGACAGACTTGATCCGGGGAAGTTGTAATTTATAGTCCCATCTCCTTACAAAACATTTCCGTACTCATCAACGGTATCCCGTCACTTTCAAATACCGCATCATTACTCAAGATCAGATCGGCATCGACCTTTTTTGCCATCACATACTGAATAGTATCTTCAAGGTCTTTGAAGTTGCTGTTCTGTTTCATAAGACGGCAGCTTTTTGTTACTTCGCTGTTGCCAAATTCGATCACATAACATAAAGCATTGACATACTCAATGGCATTGAGTGCATTCTCCCTCCCTTTTTTTGCAAGCAGATAATAGACCGTCGTGATAATATCACATGAAGTAAACAGCGATACCTCATCATAATCAAGTAAAAAATCTATTGCTCTCCTACTTTCCTTGGTAAAGGGTCTGCTTTCATCAAACGCATCAACCCAGATATTAACATCGATAAATACGCGTTTATACATCCATCTCCGCCTTGATCGATTGGATCGTTTTATCTCCAAAGAGCCCTGTAAACTCTTTGTCTGCAAGTGCTATCAGTTTTTCAAACGCCTCTTTTCGTTTTCTAACCTTTTCACTCCTATAGCGATTTTCTATAAGCTCCTGCACAAACGCCGTCTGGGACTTCTTCTCCTGCTTGGCAAGCTCTGCAAGGTGTTCGGCTACCTCTTCATCGAAGACAAAATTCTTTCTGACTGTCATACATAAATCCTTTTATGTAATATTTTATACATAACAATTTTAACATAATCATAAACCAAAAGCAAATTTCGCTACAATCCCTTCATGCAAACACCCATGAGACTCCACGCCATTATCATCGGTAAAGAAGCCAAAGCACCGCTACACTATGTCGACTCCGTTCAAGCCGTTGCAGGCAAAGGGCTGGAGGGAGACCGCTACTTCTACGGTACGGGTACTTTCAACAAACCACAACTCAACCAAGCCGTTCGGGAAGTCTCCATCCTTCCCTACGAAACACTTGCCGAGTGTAACCAAAGACTAAAAAGCGGTCTTGACTTTCTTGACCTTCGCCGCAACCTCATCATTGAGAATTTTGACTACAAAATGCTGAAAGGTAAAGCGTTCACTATTGGTTCTGCCTCTTTCAAAATTGTACGAACCTGCCCGCCGTGCCGTTACCTCTCAAGACTCTTGGATGAAGATATGATGAAAGGGCTCAAGCATATTGGAGGATACCGTGCCAAGATAATCAAATCAGGAACCATCAGCAGAGGCGATAGGGTCGTTTACACATAAATTGAGTATAATCCCCATCATGAACACCCTGCCCATCACCCAAGTTATTCCTGATGTCAAAGAAAAACTCCGACACTACAATCGTCTGGTACTCCAAGCCCCTCCGGGAGCGGGAAAAACCACCGCACTGCCATTGGCACTGCTTGATGAGCTGTGGCTGGAGGGCAAGAAGATCATCATGCTCGAACCACGCCGTCTTGCGGTGCGTACCGCAGCGACCCGTATGGCGGAGATGTTGAAAGAGAAGGTAGGAGAGCGCATTGGCTATCAGATCAAGATGGACTCGGTACAAAGTGAGAGAACCAGACTGCTCATTGTCACCGAAGGTATCTTGACCCGCAAACTCCAGCACGACCCGGCGTTAGAAGATGTCGCCCTCATCATCTTCGATGAGTTCCATGAGCGCTCACTCCATGCCGACCTCTCTTTGGCACTCTCCTTGGAGTCGCAAACCATTCTTCGAGATGACCTCAAAATACTGGTGATGTCCGCCACCCTCAACACCAATGCCATTTCCAAGCTCTTAGGCAATGCTCCTATCATCGAGAGTCAGGGACGAAGCTACCCTGTAGCGCGCATCTACCTCGACCCCGCAACACCGCAGCCCTCATTTAAAGAGATAGGCACATTCACCGCTCAAGCCATACTGCGTTCACTTAAAGCGGATGAAGGCAACATCCTTGTCTTCCTCCCCGGTGTACGGCAGATCAAAGAAGTAGAAAGACTGCTTCGACCACACATCGGCAACGATGTTCTGCTTGCCCCGCTTTATGGCAATCTTAGTAAAGAGGCGCAGCATCAAGCCATCGAGCCGCCGCCAAGCGGCAAACGCAAAGTTGTTCTTGCTACTAACATCGCCCAAACCTCACTGACCATCGAAGGTATTAAGGTGGTCATCGACTTGGGACTGCACAATGTTTCGGTATTTAACCCCTTTTCAGGCATGGACAAGCTTGAAGTACAGTTCATCAGCGAGGACAGCGCCATTCAGCGTGCAGGACGGGCGGGGCGTTTGAGTACGGGGAAGTGCTACCACCTCTGGCACGCATCCAAGATACTCCCAAAGCATGATACCCCTGAGATCCTCCAAGCAGACCTTAGTCAACTGGTGCTTGAACTTGCCAAATGGGGCTGTGACGATATCACTACTCTCTCATGGATGGACACCCCGCCACTTATTTCCCTCAAGCATGCCAAAACCCTGCTGCAAAGTTTGGGCGCATTGGATGACAAAGGGCACATCACTCCACACGGCGAAGCGATGCAGCGCTACGGTCTGCACCCACGACTGGCACACATGATGCTCAAAGCCAAAGCACTAGAGCTTAGCTATGAAGCCTCACTCCTTGCCGTACTGGTCACTGAAAAGGACATCTTTACCCATAACTACCGCTCTGCTAACCTGCAAGAGCGGGTAGAGACCCTGCACGATGTAGCATGCAAAAATACGCTCAACGGCACATTCGTCGACCTCAAACAGTGCCGCTACCTCCTTGCCAATGCCAAAAAGCTCGAACCCAACCGTTCCGGCACACTGCACACCGAGATGCTTGGCATCCTCCTTGCCTTTGCCTACCCAGACCGCATCGCTCAGCTGCGACATACCAACACCAACACCTACCTTCTCAGTAACGGCAAAGGAGCGCACCTGCATGCAGATGAGACACTCTTTAACACCCCCTACCTTGTGGTCTCAGACCTCAACGCCAAAGAGAGTAATGCCACCATCTACAAAGCCCTGCCCGTTACCCGTACGCAACTCCAAGCGCATATGCAGACTCTCACAATGCAACGCGTCACATGGAATGAGACGCAAGCACGCGTAGAGGTCAGAGAGGTGCAGATGCTCGGTAAGCTCACGCTTCAGGAGAAGCAACTTCAAACTGCCAACACATCTGAAGTGACCGAAGTACTCCTTGAAGAGCTTGAAGCGATGGGCTTGGAAGCACTGACATGGAGCAAGGAAGCGACAAGACTCAAAGAGCGGGTCACATTCTTGCACCATCACCAACCGGACTTCCCTGATTTCTCCGATAATTGGCTCTTGGAAAATCTCGATGTCTGGTTAGCCCCCTACCTTGAGGGCATCACCTCGCTTAAAGGTCTGCAAAGCCTCGACCTTTACCCCATTCTGCTCGGACAACTCAGCTACGAACAGACACAAATGCTTGACCGCCTCGCCCCTGCCAAACTCAAAGTCGCTTCAGGCTCCAACATCGCCATAGACTACCATAATCCCGAACAACCCATCCTTGCCGTCCGATTGCAAGAGATGTTCGGCACTACCGATACGCCAACTGTTCTAAATGGTAAGGTCAGAGTGATGCTCCACCTCCTCTCCCCTGCTCACCGCCCTATGCAAGTAACCCAAGACCTGGCGAACTTCTGGGCGACGACTTATGATGAAGTGAAAAAAGAGCTAAGAGGAAAGTACAAAAAACACTACTGGCCGGACAACCCACTGGAGGCGCAGGCAACAAGCAAGACGAAGAAGCGGATGTAATATGGTATAATTCCACTCATTTTACACAAGAGGTACCGCCTTGACAGAGACAAAAACACAAAAATTCATCCTTAAGCTCTTTCCCGAAATCATGGTCAAAGGGAGTTCTGCCAAAAAGCAGATGGTTGCTCAGCTCTACCAGAACCTGCAAACCCTTCTTAAACCTGTCGATGAAGCCATTGCGATCAAAAAATTCTCCGACAAGATAGAGGTCGTCACCCCCATTACCCATGTCGATAGCGTACGAACTATACTCTTGCAAATTCCGGGTATCGAGCAGGTACTTGAAGCGTTACAGTTTGACAATATGGAGAGTCTCGATGCCATCAAGGCCAAGGTAGCCCAGATCGTTGCCAATGAGATCAAAGACAAAAGCTTTGTCGTACGTGCCAAACGAACCGGAAGCCACCCGTTCAACTCTTCAGAAATGGAGCGGGTTATCGGAGGCTATACCCTTGCCCATACCAATGCAAAACGGGTTGACCTACACAACCCCGATGTGACCGTACGCATCGAGCTTATTAACAATCAACTCAACATCATTACTGCCAAACATGACGGACTGAGCGGTTTTCCTATCGGGACGCAAGGGGACATCCTCTCACTTATGTCCGGCGGGTTCGACTCGACCGTTGCAAGCTTCCTGACGATGAAACGGGGTATCAAGACCCACTTTATCTTCTTTAATCTCGGCGGCATCGCTCATGAGATCGGGGTAAAGCAGGTTGCGTGGTATCTTTGGAGCAAGTTCGGTGCATCGCACCGCGTGAAGTTCATCTCCGTACCGTTTGAGGATGTCGTTACCGAAATATTCCGCTCTACGGGCGAGACCTACATGGGTGTCACGCTCAAACGCCTCATGCTCATGGCGGCAGAACGCATCGCTAATGAGATGGAGATAGACGCGCTCGTTACAGGTGAAAGCGTGGCACAGGTCAGTAGCCAGACACTCAGAAACCTCGCCCTCATCGATCAGGTGACAAACAAGCTCGTCCTTCGCCCCCTTGCGACCATGAATAAGCCTGAGATCATCCGCATCGCCAACGACATCGGTACCCGTCGTTTCGCAGAGAGTATGCCCGAATACTGCGGTGTCATCTCCAAAAACCCCATCACACACGGTTCGTTCAAACGCATGGAGAAAGAGGCGCAACGCTTCAACTATGAGGTACTAAACAAAGCGGTAGATAATGCCGAGCATATCTATGTCGATGAGATCGTAGAGAACATTACCGAGCACGCGCCTATCGAGATCGTCAAAGAGCTTGATAGCACAAAGCATGTCATCATCGACATTCGCCCTGAAGAGCAGTGTCTTGAGAGCGAATATGAAACTTTGAAGATCCCGTTCTATCAGCTCAAAACAGCGTTTAAAAAACTCCCTCAAAACAAAGAGTACCTGCTCTACTGTGACAAAGGGGTCATGAGCCAGCTGCATGCACAGTTTCTAAGAGATGCGGAGGGTGCCAAGAATGTGAAGGTGTATCGGCCGTAACCTGTTCTATGTAGGGGCAACCCTTGTAATTGCCCTTTGTTAATCAAGCGTTTTCTTTTCTCTGAGGGTAACCACAAGGGGTTGCCCCTACGAACACAATCCCTGTAGATCATTTAGATCAAACAGCAGCAAACTCTCATCTTTCATTCCCAACAGTTCGTTTGAGAACCCGTCTTTGGAAAAGAGTGCGTAAATGTCGACCTTGATTCCCGACTGCAATGCTTTGGCTTTAAGTTTGTTCAACTCATTCTTACACACTTTTCGGTCTTTATATTTACACTCGCCCAGCACCAGTTTTTTATCACTGGTCACAGCCAAAATATCAAATTCGCTGTACTGGTTCCAGTAGCTTCCATGACTTAAAAGCGGGGTCGTTTGGGAAAAATAGTCAATAAGCAGGTCATTACAGAGCTGCTCAAACACCAGTGTGCGTAGACGTTCATGGTGATTACGGAAGTTCTCTATAAACCGTTCACCCATGCCTTGTATCAACTCACTTCGATAGTAGCTGACAAACCCGAACCAAAAACGCAAAAATGGGTCAGTAAAACGGAGCTTGTCCTGAATGCGATAGCATCGAAGCTCCTTTTTCAGCTTGTGTTTAGGGTGGGTCTTAAGCGGCTGTTCTCTGCTTATCTCAACCCCAAGCACCCCCAACTCACACAACGCATTGACAATTCTCTCGCCTACACTCTCTCCTAGCTTCGCCTTACGCAGTGCGGAGTAGAGTTTGCCATCTCCGCGCGCTATGGCGCTAAGCAGTTCACTATACGGTGCTTCTAACAGGTAAGAAGGTCTCACTTGCGCTTCAAAAAGTGCAAAGTTCTCCACAAAGTTCGAACGCACCATTGCCTCGACACTCTCGAAATAATCCAGCTCAACGGTCGTTTCAATACCACCAAGTATTGAAAAGTACTCTATCGCACTCTCAAGGCTCAAATAGGGATGATGGTCACAAAATCTGTTGAATGCTTCTTTTATGTGCTCTGCCTTCCAAATATTTTAGAAAATTCACATCACAATTCACCAGAATATTGCCATGTGAACTTTCAACTTCACTAGTTTAACATAAGTTTGATATAATACTTTTAATATAAAATGATTATTTTTTAATCACAAAATGTCTTGGAATATCACTTTATGAAACTATTTTATACGCAATCTGAGCAAGTACAACATATTCTTAAAGGTTTAAATCTTACCAAAACACTCTTTGTCTCTTCCATTATCATCGGAGAGCCTCATATTGGAAAAAAATCACTGGTACGTTATCTTTTCCCCGATATACCCGTCGTCTCGGGAGAGGATCAGCAGGCAGTCGAGACACTCCTCGAAGAGAGCGACAAGCTGATCATTACCGATTTTGAGAAACTACGTAACCAAGAGTCACTGAACTTTGACAATAAACGGGTCATCGCTACGGCGAACTATGTTGCGAACCAACATACCATCGATTCGCTTTTTGCTTTTATCTACCATCTGCCTTCACTGAAAGAGCGTCCGAAAGATGCGGTGCATATCAAGTCTATCTTCCTGAAACAGGCATGTAAAGACCTTATGATAGAAGAGAGCAGTATCGACCCCAGATCCATCCCGATGAACCTTTCGCTCAATACCAAAAGCCTCAAGAAGTCCATCTATCAATACCTGATGTCTCAAAATATGAACAAAGAGGAGATCCAACAAGCGCTCCACCACTACTTTATACAGCATTTGGAAGGGAACAACGGATACAAAGAGCATTTGGGTATTTATGAAATTCCGCTTATTCAAGCCGGTCTTGAGAAATTCCATTCACAGCTTCAACTCTCTCAAGTCTTGGGGATTAACCGAAATACCTTAAGGAAAAAGATCCATGAACACCATATCGATTGATTTCCAACCCTTCGTAGACTGGGACAACAGTCCCTTTGTTCTCTTTGACCATCAGGGAAAGATCCTCTACCTCAACAACAGTGCGGAGATCCTCTTTGGCTATGTCTCAAAAAAAGAGCTATACGACCTTGCACTGACCTATGCACCACAGAATTTCGGATACAAAACGACCACACTAACACTCAACTATGACGCGTTCAATTTCTATGCTATTACAGTAGGATATGAGAATGAAGAACAGCTCTCTATCCGTTTCTATAATGCCCCGCGTATCAAAGCATCAACATCGCTTCAAAGAGACAAACTGGCAACAACGGACATTAACCTGCTCCTTGAAGCGAACATCGCCCTTTTTAAAACAAAGAACAAAAACAATCTCCAGCTTCTTACCGATCCTGATATTCCCCAATTTAAGATCGATCAGAACAGCTTCTCCAAACTCTTAAGAAAGGTACTTGATACATTCCGTACTTCAGACTCCATTTGTATTACACTCAAACTATTGATGGGCGAACATATCATGATCGATGAGAAGAAAACCCCTGTCGCACAACTTTCCATTAAAGCGGATGACAGATATGCAGATATGGATGAGGAGATCGATATACTCTCCAGCCAATGCCACATTAACTCTTCATTTCACACCTACAGTATCAAACTTGAGATACCACTAATACAGTAATGATGAAAAATTAATCATCTTTTACCGTTTATACTTCTACATACCCGCTATACTTACAAAAGAAAAAATATTTTAGGAGACACTATGGAAATGCACTATGTCATCGATACGTTTTTCACGATCTTTTCCATGGTACTTATCATTATGATGGTACCGGGTTTTGCCATGCTTGAAGCGGGTCTTGTACGAACCAAAAATGTCACCGCCGTACTCACGGTCAATGTGATGATCTATGCTGTCGCCTCCATGGCGTTTCTGCTTATAGGCTACACCTATGCCTTTGGCGGGTGGGACCATCAGGAGAGCATCAACAAGTATGCTTTTTTCCTCTTTCAGATGGCATTTGTAGGAAAAGTGGTCAACATTATGAGCGGCGGGGTGAGTGAACGCTCACGTATCATCCCTCTGGTGCTCTTCACCGTCGTTGTGGCGGCATTCCTCTACCCGACCATTGTCAACATCACTTGGGGAGCGAACTTCCTCTCAGGAACAATACTGGATATCTCATCCATGCATGACCTGGCAGGCTCGACCGTGATCCACTCTACCGGCGGATGGGCGCTGCTTGCTGCCGTTCTCATTATGGGACCAAGACGCGGACGCTATAAAAAGAACGGTGCCATTCAGGTCATCCCCGCATCGAACATCCCATTGGTCGTGTTGGGTGCGTTTTTACTTTGGATCGGCTGGTTCGGTTTCAACGGAGGTTCCGTGGGTGCCATCTCAAGCAAAGAGAATGCTGATGCCGTCGCACTTACGATTATGAATACCAACACTGCCGGACTCTCAGGTGCGATCATCGCTTGGATACTCACCTACTTCCGCTACAAGAAGTTTGATATCACAATGATCCTCAACGGTGCGCTCGGCGGACTGGTTGCCGTTACGGCGGGACCTGATCTTTACAGTATTTATATTCCGATCCTCATTGGTGCTGTCGGTGGTGCCTTTGTTGTCTTCTTTGTACCGTTTTTTGACAAACTTAAGATGGATGATCCTGTAGGTGCACTCTCGGTACACCTTATTAACGGTATTTGGGGTACCTTGGCTGTAGGGATCTTTGCCGATGTCTCACTTTGGGGGCAGATCAAGGGCATATTGGTCGTAGGCGCTATTGTTTTCCCACTTGCATATGCTATAATCTACACTATCAATAAATTCTTCATGCTGCGCGCAGCAGATGATGAACAACTCGAAGGTATCGATGTCATCGAGTGCGGTATGGAAGCCTATCCGGAATTTAAACGAAGTATTTAACCATAAGGAGTACTATTAATGAAAAAGATCGAAGCGATCATCAAACCATTCAAATTGGATGATGTCAAAGAGGCGCTGGTAGAAGCAGGGATCGAGGGGATGACCATCTCCGAGGTCAAAGGGTACGGAAGACAGCAGGGACACTCGGAGCTCTACAGAGGTGCCGAGTATGTAGTTGAATTCATTCCCAAAGTCAAAATAGAGATCGTTGTAAGCGACGGAGAGTATCTAAACAAAGCACTTGAAGCGATCAAAACAGCAGCGAAGACAGGGAAGATCGGTGACGGAAAGATCTTTGTCTCAGAGATCGAGAAGACCATCCGTATTAGAACAGATGAAGAGGATGCGGATGCATTATGATTTTTAGCGTTTAGCGTTTAGCGCTGAGCGCTGAGAAAGTTGTTATCTCCTCTTTACTTCCTCTGATCTTCCATGTAACTTCATTCGTACCAAAATCACGCTCTATCTGGGTAATGCCACACCCTTTTAAGGTATGTAGTATCTTGTCGACCATACTGTAGCTTGTGGTAAAGGTATGTGTCATCTGTTTCTCATACGGTACGATCTCCGCTATTTCCAACACATCTTTGACCGCTTTGGCATAGGCACGCGCCATACCTCCTGTACCTAGTTTGATACCACCGAAATACCGCACGATCAACACCGCACAGTTAACCATTTCCTCACCACGCAACACATTGAGTGCAGGTACGCCGGCACATCCTTTGGGCTCACCGTCATCACTGCTGTTCTCTACGATCTGATTATATTCGTTCAGATAACGCACGGCATAGACCACATGGTTGGCTTTGGGATGTTCTTGTTTTAGCTTCTCCTGAAACCCATCAAATTCACTAAAGGGTACAAGGTATGTCAAGAACTTCGAACGTTTCACCTCCGTAAGGCTCTCGAAGGATGCTTTGACAGACTGCATTAGAGCGATTTAACCCTGCGTGTGATCAAATCGGCAAAGGCATCATCATCATTCATACATTTTGTCACGACATAATCTTCATACTTCAACTTTTGAGCGATCTCCCGATGCTCAATATCCAGCTCAAAGACCGTTTCGGAGTTATCGACGGTAAACGCCAACGGATAGATGACCACCTTATCATGAGTAGGATTACGCAATACATCCGCAAGATTGGGCTCAAGCCATGCCGATTTTCCTACTTTCGATTGATACACAAGCTTGATATCACGAAATACGATCCCCTTGGATGCCAAATAGACCTTGATCGCTGAGACATTTCCCTCCACCTGCTTCTCATAGGGATCACCCGCTTTGATGATACTCATAGGAAGCCCATGTGCGGAGAGAAGCAAATCATACTCACGGGTATCTTTCCCCTCCATCGCCTCCATGATCTTCGCTACCGAAGCCTCAATATAATCATAGTCGTCATAGTAGGGGTCGATGAGCGTTATTTTAGGATGGTAACCCATCGCTTCACACCGCTGCTGGATATCCTCAAGTGAAGAGCGTGTTGTCGTGGTCGAATATTGCGGATACATCGGAAAGAGTATCAACTCCTCAACACCATCTTTTTGACACGCTACCAATGCTTCATCCGCAAACGGCGGTACATAGCGCATTGCAGCAAAGACGGGCATATCAAGTCTTGAGTGCAATTTTTCGATCAGTCTTTGTGTCAGTTCGGGAAGCGGAGACTTACCTCCTAAAAGACGATAGTTCTCCTTGACTTCATCGATACGCTTGGAGATGATCATATTGGCAACGAACTTTCTCATATAGGGGTTCATCGGCAAAATGTTCTTATCATCGAACATATTTTGCAAAAAGAGTTCTACCTCTTCAACACTGTTGGGACCACCCATATTTAAAAGTAAAAGCGCTTGTTTCATATTCATTCCTTTAAAGTGCTGTATTTTAGCATAGTGAGTGTAAAATCACAGTAATTTAACATATAAAGGTAACCCAATGATCATCATTCCTGCACGAATCGGTTCAAGCCGATTTCCCAACAAGGTCCTTGCCGATATCGGCGGAGTTCCCATGGTCATACGAACAGCAATGACCGTACAAGACATAGACACCGTTGTGATCGCTACGGATTCTCAAGAGGTCATAGATATCGCAGCTAGTCACGATATTGAAGCGGTCATGACATCCACATCTCACCAAAGCGGTACCGACCGTATCTTCGAAGCGGCACAAAAGCTCAAACTCGATGAAAACGAGATCATCATCAATGTACAAGGGGATGAACCCTTTATTGAAAGCGAGGTCGTACAAGCGATCTATGACCTGACAAAGAAGAACGCAGAGAATAAAAATATACTCATGAACTCCTGCTACAAGTCCATTACCAACCCTGAAGCCGATGACCCGAACATCGTTAAGGTCGTAACGGATGCGAACGACATCGCACTCTACTTCTCACGGGCGAAAGTGCCCTTCCCCAGAGATCACCACTTCGACAACTATAAAGGTCACTTGGGAATTTACGGATTTAGCGTCAGATCACTGGCAACATTCTGCGCACTCTCACCCGCACCACTCGAAGATATTGAAAAACTGGAACAACTACGCGCGCTCTATCACGGATATGAGGTCGCGATGACGGAAGTTGAAACGGAGAGTTTCGGGATAGACACACCCGAAGATCTGGAGAGAGCCTTAAAGCACCATAGGCTTTAAGCGGTTTTATCCTATCGAAGAAAGCCCTTTTTCAAGGCTTTCCTTTTTGAGTTCTTCTAACTTTTAACCGCTTTACCAAGATCCCACATTGGCATAAAGATACCAAGAGCCATCAGAAGAACAAGTGCCGCAATAAAGAAGAGCATGATCGGTTCAATATATGCAGCCAAGTTATCGATCAGATCTTGGAACTGCATATCATAATACTGGGTTACTTTATCCAACATTGCATCTAATTGACCACCAGCTTCTCCTGCTTTGATCATTTGCAATAACATATTCTCATAAAGTCCGGTCAAAGCAAATGCTTCCGCAAGGTTCATACCACGGCCAATATTAGCATTAACTGTTAAGAGCTGTTCTTTAATTGCAAGATTATCAACCATCCCTACAGCAGTTTCAAGTGCCTCTGAAACGGGGATACCAGAACGTACAAGTTCTCCAAAAACCAAGTTATATTTATGCATGGTAGAGAGAAAGATCGCCTTATTGATAAGATAGAACTTAGGATGTATCAATAGCTTATCCACATAGTATTGAAAGTCTTCGTTATTTTTATAAAAGAACTTAAGTAAAAAGATACCTAAAGCAAGAGCACTTATGATATAAAGTCCATAATTACTAAATGCCCATTCAAGCTTAAGTAGTATCTGCGTAGGCACTGGCAGGTCTGTTTTAAACTTATCAAAAATATCTTTAAATTTCGGGACAACGACCATAATAAGGATAGTAAAGGCAATCGCCATAGCAACCAATGTGATCAAAGGTGTTCTGATCGCCTTTTTGAATTTAGCCGTATTATCACGGATATTTTCCAAGATATCTGCCAATTTATGATAGGACTCTGAGATATTACCGGTTCTCTCTCCAAGCTTGGTCATTGCCAAAGCGACATGGCCGAACTCTTCCGTATACGGTTCCATCGCATCGGAGAGACTATGCCCGGCATTGATATCATTATTGATCTTGGAGTATATCTCTTTTAATCGTTGGTTATGTGTATTCTCTGCAACATCTTCTAATGTATCATTGATAGCAATCCCTGCATCTGTCATAACAGCAATCTGTCTTATCGTCGAGATCTTATCATTGATGGGGATCTTAGACTTCACAGACTTTTTTAATTCAGCGAAGAATGAGTTTAGTACATCCTCTAACGGCGCAGCCGTTTCTTCTGCTTTTACAATGATCGCTCTTGGAAACTTCTGCTTCGCTGATTGAATGGCTGAAATTTTATTCTCTGCTTGAAGCACCTCTTGGCGCTTCTTCCCTTTTTCCATTACGGTAATACTAAAATATTTCATTATAATCTCGCTACTCTATAAATTTCTTCGATCGTTGTTTTCCCCTCAAGGGCTTTATTCACACCATCTTCGAACATACTGATAAACCCCTCTTCGATCGCTTGCTGCGTCATCTCCTCTTTAGAGGCGTTACGTGCGATCATTCGAGACATCGTTTCACTTATCGTGAGTACTTCAGAGATCATCTCTCGTCCTTTATAACCGCTATGGCCACACTCCTTACACCCTTCACCTTTATAAAAAGTAGGATTTTCAGGTAAATACTGTTTGACGTCTTTTAAAAGTTTTTCAGGAAGTACTGTCTCGGTTCTACAATGAGGGCATATCTTACGTACAAGTCTTTGCGCTTGGATCGCTACCAATGCCCCACTAACCAGATACTCTTCGATCCCCATATCCAATATCCTAGTTACCGCAGAGATCGCATCATTGGTATGCAGTGTTGAGAGAACCAAGTGTCCTGTAAGTGCTGCTTGAATCGCAATACGTAGCGTCTCTTGATCCCTGATCTCCCCGATCATGATCTTATCCGGATCTTGTCTTAGTATCGATTTTAGTGCCGCTGCAAAGGTCAATCCGACATTTGGACGGACAAGTACCTGCTGTAAACCACTCATCTGATACTCTACCGGATCTTCAACCGTAATGATCTTATCCTTAACATCTTTAATGGCATTTAATGCACCATAGAGTGTTGTTGTCTTACCCGACCCTGTAGGACCGGTTACCAATACGATCCCATACGGTACTTTAATAGCCTGAGAGAACCGTTCATAACAGAAGTTGCTCATCCCTGCATCTTCAAGTCGGATCATCGCTTTTGTCTTATCCAGGATCCGTAGAACGATCGACTCTCCATAGATAGTCGGGAGCGTAGAGACCCTGAAGTCAAAATCTTTTTCTCCAACCTTGGCAGAAAAACGTCCATCCTGAGGTTTGCGCTTCTCTGCAATATCAAGGTTTGAAAGAAGCTTCATTCTTGATGCCAAAGGATTGAAGATATCTTTATCGAACGTAAAACTTTGTCTTAAAATACCATCTACCCGCTCTCTCACAATACAGCTTTTTTCCGTTGCCTCGATATGAATATCACTTGCTCCGATATATATTGCTGATTTTAGGATGATATCGATCAATTTCAAGATCGCAGAAGAACCCTCATTATCATTGATACTGCTCTCTTGATTCAGGTCTTTACGAATATCCTGTATCAATCCTTTTACACTTTCATTGATCTCAAGACGCTGCAGATACTGATGTATCTGACTTGGTTTTGCAATAGCGATTTTGATCGGTTTTTTTGGGAAAAGCCGCTGCACAGCATCCTGTGCTCCCATATCAAGTGGATCATCCAGTACGACAAGTACATTCAGTTCAGTCTCTTCGATCGGAATTACATTATATTTAATAAGTTGTTTATAGGGAACTTCCGAGAAGAGCTTCATATCAATCTCAACATCATCGAGATCGACATACTCAATATGCAAAGCTTTTGCAACCTCTTTCAGGATCGGTACGATATCGATCCCCTCGATCTTCTCAAGATGGGCAAGTGTGATCACACCTTGTCGTATCTTTTTAGCCAAAAAGCTCTCTACAACTTCAAGATCGATCATCTTTTCAGCGATCAAGTTTGCAAATGATATCTTTTTTGGAGGTCTGCTTTTAACCAATCGTGAAATAGCATCTTTTGTAATGAGACCTTCATCTAACATTATTTCAATTAATTTAACCATAAGATATACTCCTTTTTTTCAACACTCTAGTATACCATGAGATCTCACTTCTCACGCTAAAATCGTCTACCCTTCTGTATCTTGTCAAGTAGGACTTTTGCTTCTGTTGAATTTGTTTTTTTTATATATGCTTTTAAAATACGTTTTGCTTCGTTTCTATAGCCACGTTTTGCTTTTGCCTTTGCAAATATCAACCAACTCTCTTCAATATTATCATTGATCTTATTTGTTTGTAAAGCCCAATATTCTGCTTTCTTATAGTTTCTTTTTGCATAAAAATATTTTGCCAAAAAAAGTGAGTCATCCGGATCATGCCCCAATCGAAACCGTTTTGCCACCTCTTTATAGGCAGCTGCCCCATTTGAATCGATCACTTCTATATGAAGTTTTTTCTTCGGCTTCTTCTCTACCCTCTCCAATACAGGCTGTACTACCAATGGATTATCAACCGTAAGCTCTTCTTTGGGATGTTTTAGCGGGGTCTCTTTTGGCTGATCCAAATAAGGTTTGAACACTAAACTTCGATTCTCTTCTTTAGAAGAATACCCTGACGTATATTTCCCTATATAGTCAATAAGTGTCTCCAGTTTGAAATTTTGATAATACCCTACACCTCCAGCAAGAGCAATAGCCAAGACCAAAATGGTTGTTATCAGCAAAGGACGACGTTGCTTTCTTTTGTAACGTCTCCACTCCTCTTCCAATGCCTTAATGTTATACATGAATATACCCCAATTTCAATGCTGCCATTTCGATCACTCTTTTAGGTATCTTGTCATAATTGATCTTTCCCGGCTCATTCTTATCATAATATTCACAGATCTCAAAGATCGTGAACATCATTTTATTACACTCTCTAAAATTACCTTTTGTGAACTTATGGATCAGCCTCATATCCTTCTCCTTAATACTGTTTGCCAACTCAAAAAGATTATGTTTGAGAAGCTTTTTGTGAATATAGGCCATCTGATCGTTCAAGGTAGCGTTCTTCAGCTCTATGACTTCCCAGATACGAGATTGGAAGTGCTCTTTTGCCACAAGATCCTCATCTTCTGTTTTATGAAGAGAGACAATGAACTTTACGGTACGACTGTCAGAGAGAAGACGGATCTTTTCCATCAGCTCTACACTATACATCTGTGCTTCATCTAAAATAATGACTATCTCTCTTTTTCCTCGTAAATCCTTACAGTAATTCACCAATGCAGAGAAGTTCACCTCTGTATTTTGAGGTAATGATTTTTTCGTCAAGATCTTGAATATCTTATGGAAGAACTCTTTTTCATTCATTGCCGGTGTATCAAAGTAGTGGATCTCTCGCTGATGTTTCAGCTTATTTTGAAGGCGGTTAAGAAGGATACTTTTCCCTGTCCCGGGACGGCCGAAGAGAAGGATCATCTTCAGCGGCTTATTTATACTATGTTCAAGCTGTTCATATGCTCGAACAGATGAGTCCAACTCGATATAATCTTGAAGATCTACCGAGTCGACAAAAACATTCTTTGCAGTCTCATACCTACTTTTCATTGACTTTACTATATCCTAGATCTTTAAGAGAGACCGATCTACCACTTTTTACGATATGTGGTGTGATGATCAATACCAACTCTTCTACTGTTTCGATCTTCTCTTCATGCTTAAATGCATATCCCAATAGAGGCAGATCGCCTAGGAGCGGTACTTTATTTACGGTTGTACCTGTTTTCGATGTGATCAATCCACCAAGGATCGCATGCTCTCCATCTTTTACTTTTACAACAGAAGCGATCTGTCTTCTGATAAGATCTGGCGGAATACTTCTAAGCGCATTGCTCGTATCACTTACCGCTGTTGCGGTCTCTGAGATAGATGGGTTGATCTTCAATGTAATCATACCGTTCGCATCGATTTCAGGAGTGATATCCAAAAGAATACCGGCAAATACAGAGTCCACCAATTCACCCTGAGCGGCAACAGCTCCACCACCACCACTTGCAGTACTTGCAGATTGAATCTTATAGAAGAGTTCACGCCCCACACTGATCAAGGCCGGCTGGTTATTCAATGTCATGACCCTTGGACTAGAGATAGATTTTACATCTCCTTGTGTACCAAGGAACTTAACAACCTCTTGTAACTGTGCTTGTCCTGTAATATTGATCACATTTGCAGATGTAGGTTCTGTACCTTGAGCAAAAGAAGCATCCGTAATACCCTCGATCGCATCAAAGGTATAAGAGGAAACATTCTTCTGTGCCATTTGCAAAGAGCTTACCGTAACATTCTGAAGGCTATAGAGTTGTGACCAATCCACACCGGATGTACTACTGTTATCAAACGATACGGAAAGGATTCTCACATCGATCAATACTTGTTGTTTGATCTGTTTAGTAAGTGTGTGGATATAACGTGCAACACGATTGATCTGTCTTTCCGTACCTGTTACCGTTACCATTCCTGCTTCAGGGTTCACGATCGGTGCAAGAGGATTATATTCCCATACTCTACCGTCAGGTCCTATCCATGTATCACCACTTTTCGTATAGTGTGTACTATTGTCCGATGCACCGATGAGAATACGTTGTATCTCGGTCTCAACGGTTTTCCAGAACTGAAATTCATCATTGCTTTCAATGGAAATACCTGTTTTAGAGACATTGTCTCCTCCACTACTACTTCCACCTACACCACCGGTCGATGATGCTGAGTTCTGAGAGTTTGCGATCGTTACATTTGCAGTACTCTTTCCGATACGCTGTCCTGAAATATAGTGGATACGGAACGTTCTTGTGATTAGATAGGAGATCTTGAGTTTATTCCCTACAAGTGTATAGTGAAGATCATTATCTTTCAATATCGTATTTAAAAAACCTTTTAAAGTACTGTTCTTTAACTTTACATAGTAAAGCTTTTTATTCATACGCATTCTTGCCGCTTCATCTTTAACAATGACCGTCAAACCACACGTATCAGCCAGGTTATCGATAACATCACCTATCGATAGTTGATTATCGATAGTTACTGAAAAAAGCTTTGTCGAACAACTACTTGATGCAGATACATTGGTATTTGCTACACCTAGTAGCAAAGCTGCACCGACAAGAAGCCTTATTCCTTTCATTTTAAAACTTTTCATTATTATTCCCTTTCCTCTAACATAATCAGATTCTTTTTCGATTTATTAAGAAACAGTGTCTTGATCGTATTACCATTTCTTAAAACAATACCTTTTTTCCCGATATACTCAATTCTATACCCAAGAACATGATCTCCGACTTTTTTCCATCCATCATTGATATATGCTTTACCCGCCATAATTGCATGGAGAGTAAGTTTCATCGCCTCCTCTTTCTCAGGTATTTTAACAACTGTTTTGTTATCTTCCTCTTTTACATGAATAAAAGGTTCTTTCGTTTGTTCTAGTGCCTCCAGACTAACACCTTCACGTTTTAAATGAATCTTTTCGATCATTTGTTCTATTTGTTTTACAGACAGATCGGCATATGAAAATGAGATCAGTAAGCCTAATATATATAACCTTTTCATTATCTATTGATCCCCCAAACTGAAACATTGATATCTGCTACAACTTTAGTCGAATTATCATCCAATTGAAGTTTTGTACCATAGATATCCGTAACAAGAACACTTTGTTCAAGCTCATTCATAAACTTTACAATACTCTTGTAGTCTCCTTTACAACCAATACCAACTTCAAGTACATGCCCAAAATTACCGTCATTGTTCTTTACATATGAATTTATAATATAAGAAAGCTCGACATTTTGCATCTCCGCTTTACTGGTAATGGAGTTTAAGAAAATAGACCAGTTCTTCTGATTGAAGAGCATATCTGAAAGCTTGTTCAAGTTAGCATCTATAAAGGTGATCTTCTGTTTCATCTTTTGAACTTGCTTTGTTTTCCTTTCGATATCATGCGTATATTTCTTTACATAATATTCTCTATCACCATTTACAGTGATCGAATTCAAATAGACCGTATTATCTTTGATGCTTTTTTCGATCGCTTTCTTTCTAACCTCTGTCTTCTTATGCATCTGCTCGGTATATGGTAAAAAGTATTCATAGGACATATAGGTGATCAATCCAGCGATCCCTAAGATGACCATCCATTTCTCACTCTCTTTCTTCGGAGCGAAATATGCATCTAACTCTTCTAGTTTATCTTCAATGAATTTCATTTTAGTACAACCTTTAGTAGCCCTGTATAGAATTTACTCTTAGGATCTTTTTGGATCAATTCTATATCTATCTCTTTGATATCGTCAAAATGTGTATTTGAGATATACTTGATCAGTTCCGTCAACTTACGATCATCTGAACTTAATAAAGACATCCAGACCGTATCTTCTTTAGTATAGATCTTATCGACAAATACATCATATTTATGCAGTTCATCTGCGATCTGATAGAAAACACCAGACTTGAGTCTATAGTTGACCTTTTCATTGTAAATTGAAGAGAGCGTCTTAGTTTTTCCTGCATAGAGCTTTGCAAGGTCAGCCAACTCTTTATCTAATGCATTGATCTGCTTTTTCTTCTTCCCAATGATCGTTTTATATTTCTTTGCTTCCTTTTTTAATTCTGTATCTTGTTTTGAAAGTGCAAAGATCTTGGCTTCATTGGTATATGCACTGACCAAATGATAAAGTGGATAAGCCAAACCGATAGAAATTGCAGCAAATGTTGCAATAATAAATTGTCCACTCGCACGATTGACAAAAGACGGAGGACGAGGAAACATTGTAAGATTTAGTGTTATACTAGGATCTTCCATGTACTCCATTGAAATAAGAAGCATCAAATATTGAAGCTGATCCGTATACCATTCATCATTACTGATATTATAGTCAAAGTTAAAATCTGAAGAGGAGAGGCCTAGATAGTTATGGCTATACTCATCCAATCCTACGATAGGACCTTCAGAACTTCCGATATACATATGGTCGATACCGTCCAACTGGAAGGCTCTCTTTGCATAAATGATAACATCATTGATCGTAATGAATACCTCACCGAAGATTTTCATGAAGTTCTGCTGGTAACGACTGTCTATCGCTTTTAGCCCTTCTGTTTCAAGTGTAGAGAAAAACTCTTTCTTATCAACCTGTTCTCCTTCTATTTCACAGAACTTATCATAGATCTGTTCAAGTGAGAACTCGATAGATTTTGAATAAAGATACTCCCCATTATGATAGAAGGTAACAAATGCATCATGCTTTGTAAAGTAGACAAAACACTGTGTACCCGTATCGTTCAATATCTCTTTTTTATAAAGTGCTTTGTATAGGAGAGGTGCCGGTGTAATAAGGTCAATATATTTTGTTTCTTGTTTTAAAGGCGTATATAATTGAAGCAGAACATCATGTTCAACTGCAAAAATATGAAATTCTCTCTCTTCTGTTTCCCCTTTAATTTCAACAGAGGAGATCGCATAGCTGCTTGCTTGATCTAACCCTAACTCTTCATATGCTTTGATCTCTATAATATCCGGTATATCCTCTTCCGGGATACTCCGGCTTATCTGGACCGTTGTAGTAATAAAGTCTTTATTGCTCAAATATGAAGTAATAAAATTCGCCTTATTATAGGTAAGCTTATTTAAAGGTTGGAACATATCCCCTTTAAATATATAGTGCTTCCCGGTATAGGCGTTTAGGGTAACAATATTTTTTATAACCGATTGTGATTCTTGTGATCCATTCTTTTGCAAAAACATTTCTAAACTTCCTTGTTTGTTAACCAATTATATATGTTATAATATTAAAAGTATCTTACATAAGATAAAAAATATAAAAATTCTCTATTCAATCTTTCTTATTTTATAAAGTTTTTTTCCTCCTTTTTTTGATATTTCAGATCACACAATATATCCAAACTCTTCTAGGCTTTCTCTATTTTTACTCCAGCCTTTTTTAACGGAAACATGGAGGTCTAGATATATCTTTTTACCTGCGAACTTTTCCATGACTTCTCTTGCTCTCTTTCCGATACGTTTGATCCCAGCTCCCTTTTGTCCGACGATCATCCCCTTTTGGGTCTCTTTCTCTACAACGATGGTCGCATAGACCTTATCGATATGCTCCTCTTCGTAGATCTTCTCGATCAATACGTCACTTTCATAGGGGATCTCATCACTCATATTCTCAAAGATCGATTCACGGATCAGCTCTTTGTAGATGTCACGGATATTATCCGTAGTCAGTATCTCTGGATCAAAGAGCCATGGTGAATCAGGCAGATGCTTTGCAATCTCGTCAAGCAGTTGTTCTTTTCCTACATTCTTATTGACGGAGAACGGGATGATCGCTTCAAATTTATCTTGATACTTCTGGTACTCACCCAGTTTCTTAAGGATATCCTCCTGTTTGGCATGGTCGATCTTTGTCAGTACGATAATATGCTTTGTACCCTTGGCTTCATTAAGTGCAAGGAACTTCTCATACTCTGAGAGTTTATCTGTCACTGGTGCGAGGAATACGATCAGGTCGCTGTCTCCCATTGCTTTGAGCGCTTCATCCAGCATAAACTGGTTAAGCAATCTCTCTTTTTCATGGATACCCGGAGTATCCACAAAGATGATCTGCGCATTCTTATGCATGACTATGATATTCATACGTTTACGCGTTGCCTGCGCTTTTTTCGATACCATTGCCAGTTTTTCACCTACAAGGTGATTAAGCAGTGTACTTTTCCCCGCATTGGGTCTTCCGACAACCGCAACAAATCCGGCTTTGGTATCTTCGTGTTCGTTGTTAAACATTATCTTCCTATTTTATAATTTTAATTCGTGCTTTCGCGATCTAAGGTTAATCAGTATGCAGTCCTTCTTATTGGTGGGCGATTGCTCACCCTACAACAAAAAAGCATACCAAAATTATTGTCCTCGTACCTACGGGATTTCATCATTATTCACTCTTAGTTAAAGAATATAACGTGTCATATCCTCATCCTCGACCACACTACCGATCTTCTCTTCGATCAGTGCCTTGGTCACCCTGTAGGTCTCCCCCTTGTGCTCATCTGCTTCAAAGCTGATCTCCTCGACGATCTTTTCCATGACCGTATGCAAACGTCTCGCACCGATATCTTCTGTTTTCTCATTGGCAAGAAGTGCATAGTGTGCAATGGCTCTAAGTGCCTCCTCTTCAAAGATAAGCTCGACACCCTCTACCGCCAAGAGTGCCTGATACTGTTTGATAAGCGAGTTCTTAGGCTCTGTCAGAATACGATAAAGTGTCTCTTCATTCAAGCTCTCAAGCTCCACACGAAGAGGAAAACGTCCTTGAAGTTCAGGGATCAGATCACTGGGTTTGCTCAAGTGGAATGCACCTGCGGCAATGAAGAGGATATGATCGGTATTGACCGGTCCGAGTTTGGTATTGACGGTTGAGCCTTCAACAATAGGAAGAAGGTCACGCTGAACACCCTCTTTACTTGGGTCTTGTCTACTTTGAGAAGTAGAGGAAACAGCGATCTTATCTACTTCATCAAGGAAAACGATACCACCCTTCTCCACTTTCTCTTTAGCAAGCTCTTTGAGCTTCTCTTCATCAAGCAGAACCTCACTTGCCTCCTCTGCCAATATCTTCTTTGCTTCGGCTACGGTCACCTCTTTTTCAGGACCTTTTTTACCATAGCCACCCAGTACCTTGACAATGGATTCTTGCACTTGGATCATCTGTGGCGGTAATCCATCCTCAGGCATCTCTGTTTTGATCGGCATATTGATCTTTACCATAAGATGATCAAGCTCACCTTTTGCAAACTTTTCCTGCATACGCGCAAAAGAGGCATCATACTCAGCCTGTTTCTGATCACTTGCACCTGCTGGTAGCGGCGGAAGCAGTTTTTCAATGATCTTGTTCTCGATATAGTTGGCGATCTTCTCTTTGTTCTTCTCATTCTCCGCTTCACGCACTATCCCCATCGCTGTCGCTGCAAGATCACGGATCATCGACTCGACATCACGTCCGACAAAGCCTACTTCGGTATATTTGCTCGCTTCCACCTTGATAAAGGGTAGTCTCATCATCTTCGCCAGGCGACGTGCGATCTCGGTTTTACCCACACCGGTACTTCCGATCATCAAGATATTCTTCGGTGTCACATCCTGCTGCATCTCCGGCGTTAACTGCATACGTCTGTAACGGTTACGCAACGCTACGGCAATGGTCTTCTTGGCATCATTCTGTCCGATGACATATTTATCAAGATGTGCAACAATTTCTTTAGGTGTTAAGTTATCCAAAAGTTACCTTCCTTATTCATATTCTAAAATCACGAAGGTGGGCAATTGCCCACCCTACATTTATTCATTAGCAAATAACAAATCGATCGTCCATTACATTTCAAACAGCAAAAGGAAGTTTTTTGACGAGACGACAGTTCTTTGCATTTTCTTTATTCTTTGGATTCGTTTCTCTTTTCTTTAGTTGCACGAACAAAGAAAAAGAAAGGAACATAAAAACCCAATAGATCACAACTCCAATATCTTAATATTCGTATTCGTATAGATACAAAGCTCCCCAGCGATCTGCAAAGACTCCTTCACCAGATCGACAGGTGCAAGATTGGCATGTTTATCCAATGCACGCGCAGCGGAGATCGCATAGTTTCCACCGCTTCCGATGGCTGCGATCTTCCCGTCTTGCGGCTCGACCACATCTCCCGTACCCGAGAGGATAAAGATATGCTCTTTATTCAACACGATCATCATCGCTTCAAGCTGACGCAGGTGCTTATCCTTACGCCATGCTTTGGAAAAGGCGATGACCGACTTGAAGAGATCACCGCGTTTCTCATTCAAGAACCCTTCGAACATATCGAACAGGTTGAATGCATCGGCTGTACTTCCGGCAAATCCTGCCAAGATCTGCCCTTCATAGAGCGTACGGATCTTGGTCGCATTGCTTTTAAGTACCGTATCACCGAACGTCACCTGACCATCTCCACCAATGACCGCTTTGCCGTCAGCTTTGTATCCCAGTATCGTGGTTGCTTCGAACATTAGACGCCTACCACTTCTACTTTCAGGTTCGCGTGGATACCATGTCCGAGTTTGGCATCGACATTGTGGATACCAGTAGACTTGAGCGCTTTTTTCAAGTTAATATGCTTCTTATCAAGATCGATCCCAAGCTGTGCTTTGATCGCTGCTGAGATATCGGCATTTCCAACCGAACCTTTGATCCCTACGGGTGCAGCTTTCTTCTCGATGCGGATGGTCGCCGCTTCAAGCTCTTTTTTCTCTTTTTCAAGACGTGCAAGCTCCTCTTTAAGCTCCTGTTCTTTACGTGCCTGCTCCGCTTTCCAATTGGCTACCACTTCCGGAGTTGCCAGTTTGGCAAGCCCTTTGTTGATGAGGAAGTTCTGACCATACCCGTCTTTTACCTCTTTGATCTCACCTGCTTTTCCTAATGTTTTGACATCTTTGATTAATAATACTTTCATTCTTTTATGTCCTTATCTTAAATAAATTATCACTATTTTATCGAAACTTTGTTAATACTCTTAATGCCGATGTGATACAATCACACAAAATAAAATATTTAGGAACAAAAAGTATGTTTCAAACCTTTCAAATCGATAATTTAGAATCGTTTCCCAAAGAGCTTGATGCTCTGCTTGAGCGTCAACGCAAAGAGATCGACACACTGACACAGCAAGATGAACACACCTATCAGAGCCTACTTAAGCCGCTTCAGGATATGGATGAGGAACTAAGCCTCTTCTTCACACCTCTCTCTCATCTCAATTCGGTCATGAACTCCGATGAGACTCAAAAAGCCTATGAGGCATCCCTACCTCTACTTTCGAAGTTCAGTTCCGAAATGGCACAGAATGTCCCACTTTTTCAAAAGATATCAAAACTCAAAGCTTCTACACAAGAAGAGGCGAAAGTACTTAATAACGATATTAGAGATTTTAAACTCTCAGGGATAGACCTACCAAAAAAAGAGAAGAAACGTCTTGAAGAGATCAACCTTGCACTCTCGGAACTCTCAAATACTTTCTCTCAGAACCTTCTTAATGCTACGAATGCCTATGAGCTGATCATCGAAGATGCAAAAGATGTTGAGGGGATGCCTCAAACTGATATCGAAGCGGCAAAAACCGAAGTAGATGGCAAAACGGTTTACAAGTTCACCTTGCAGATCCCAAGTTATCTTGCCTACATGACCTACGGTCCAAACCGTGAATATCGTAAAGAGCTCTCTAAAGCCTACAGCACCCGCGCTCCCGAAAATAGTGAAGTAATTGATCGTATTTTGGCACTCAAGCAGGAGAAAGCAGGAATTTTAGGCTTTAAGAACTATGCAGAATATGCGCTTCAGACCAGAGATGCCTCTTCCGAAGAGGAGGTGCTCTCATTCTTGAATAAACTGGCAGATGCCGCGCTGCCTCAGGCAAAAGAGGAGCTTGAAGAGCTCAAAACATTTGCCAAAGAGTGTGACTGCATAGAGGACTTCGCTACGCATGATGTGGCTTACTACAGCGAAAAACTCAAAAAGGAAAAGTTCAACTTTGACGATACCATGACCAAACCCTACTTCCAACAGCAGCGTGTTCTAAACGGTATGCTCGATATTGTCTCTGAACTCTTCAGTGTTACATTCAAACCTGCCGATGTACCGACATGGCATGCATGTGTTAAAGCCTTTGATATCTATGAAGATGAAAAACTCTCAGGACGTATCTACTTTGACCTTGAAGCACGTAAGGAAAAACGTGGTGGGGCGTGGATGCATGACTGGGAAACTCACTTTGTCGATACACAAGGTAAAGAACATCTCGCCTCTGCCTTTGTCGTCTGTAACTACGCACCGGCGACTGAGACAACCCCTTCCCTGCTTCGCCATGATGATGTGGTCACCCTTTTCCATGAGATGGGACACGCCATTCACCATCTCTTTGGCAAGTGCCGTGAGCGTTCCGTCTCCGGTATCAACGGCGTGGCATGGGATGTAGTGGAGTTCCCTTCACAATTCTTGGAGAACTTTGCCTATGAGCCTGCCATTATCAGACGTCTTGGATTCCATTACGAAACCGGTGAACCGATCTCTGACGAACTCATTGCCAAGATCAAAGAGACCAAGAACTTTCAGGCAGCCCTTGGCATTCTTCGACAGGTAGAGTTCTCTCTGTTTGATTTCAAACTTCATCAAAAACTCTATCAGGGAGAGGAGGTTCAAGCACTGCTTGACACTATTAGAGAAAAAACCTCTTTACTGAAACCACCAAGCTACAACAGGTTCCAGCATGGTTTCTCTCACATCTTTGCCGGTGGATATGCCGCAGGATACTACAGCTATAAATGGGCCGAAGTGCTCAGTGCCGATGCATTCTTTGCCTGTCTGGATGAAAAGGACGGATTCAATAAAGAAAAGGCTATCGAATACAAAGCCTATATCCTCAGTAACGGTGGTGCTAAGGAGATGAGCGAACTCTATATGGAATGGCTTGGTCGTAAACCGCAGATAGAGAGTCTCATCAAACTCTATGAGATCGACTAAGGAGTCATTGTGAAAGAGTATGGATACCTTATGCTAACGATCATTGCACTGTTTGTCATTACCCTTGCAGGTGCCTACTTCTCTCCGACCTTTGAAGAGCAAAAGAACTTTCTTGAGCTCTTTATCCTGATGGGGGCAGTACTCTTTATCTTTTCGGCACTGGTGGTTTTTGCCGCGATCGGGTTTGCCTCTTTCTCTATTTACGGGGCGATCTTTCTTGCCGCTGTTATGGGTATCTACGGTATTGAAGGGGCAGTGCTTGTTGTAGGAATGACCTATCTGGTATGGGGTGTAATCTTCTCTATGCAAGTACTACTCTTTTCGCATCATCTTAAAAGTGCTGCACGATGGTTCAAAGAACGATACACTTTTAAATCTTTTTACTATGAATACCGTGTATTCTATCCAATGTTATGGTTGGGGTATCTTTTTTTAGAGGTGATCCCTGGGATCATATTGAGAGAAGAAATATCACGATTCACCCCCTCTTTGCTTAAAGAGGAGATGCGACTAATACTGAAAGATTAGTCATTAATGAGCGTTTTGATACGCTCAGGCTGTTTCTTCCCTTCGATAATGAAACGAAGCGCATTGAGACGGATGAACCCTTCCGCATCTTTTTGGTTATAGACCTCATCCGCTTCAAATGTAGAGTGTTCTTCTGAGTAGAGAGAGTTCTCAGACTTACGTCCAACCACCATCACATTCCCTTTATAGAGCTTCAAACGTACTTCTCCGTTAACCTGTTCCTGCGTTGCATCGATGGCAGCTTGCATCATTCTACGCTCAGGTGACCACCATAGACCGTTGTAGATAAGCTTCGCATACTTTGGCATCATCTCATCTTTGGCATGTGCTTCTTCTCTATCAAGAGTAATGGACTCGATCGCACGGTGCGCTTTAAGCATGATCGTTCCACCCGGAGTCTCGTAACATCCACGCGCTTTCATCCCTACCATACGGTTCTCTACGATGTCGATACGACCGATACCATGTTTTTTACCGTAGGTATTCAAGGTTTCAAGGATGGTCGCAGGGCTCATCTCTTCACCATTAATAGCTACCGGATCACCATGCTTGTATGTGATAGTGATGTACTCCGCTTCATCCGGTGCCTCTTCAGGAGAGACAGACCAGAGCCACATATCTTCTTCAGGCTCATTGTACGGGTTTTCCAACCACTCACCCTCATAAGAGATATGTAAGAGGTTCGCATCCATCGAATACGGTTTTGGTTTCCCTTTGCCATCGATATCAATACCATGCGCTTTTGCATACTCAAGCAATTTGGTACGAGAGTTCAGATCCCACTCTCTCCATGGTGCGATCACGGCAATGTCCGGATCGAGTGCAAGGTAACCAAGCTCGAAACGTACCTGGTCGTTCCCTTTTCCCGTCGCTCCGTGAGAAACGGCATCCGCCCCTGTCTCATGTGCGATCTCGATCTGTTTTTTCGCGATCAGCGGTCTTGCGATAGAAGTACCGAGCAGATACTCACCCTCATAGATCGCATTGGCTCTGAACATTGGAAATACAAAATCTTTAACGAACTCTTCTCTTAGGTCAAGAATGAAGATATTCTCTGGTTTAATCCCCATATCGAGCGCTTTTTGACGCGCCGGTTCCACCTCTTCACCCTGTCCCAGGTCAGCGGTAAATGTCACCACTTCACAGTTGTACTCATCCTGGAGCCACTTTAGAATAATACTGGTATCAAGCCCACCCGAGTAAGCCAATACCGCTTTTTTGATCTCTCTTTTTGCCATTATCACAGCCTTTTAAATAATATAATTGCCGCGATTTTAGCGTAAATTTGGTTAGGGCTTGTTTTTTCCCAAGATATCTTACGTCAATAGCTTCTTTGCCACACCTTTCAAACTCTTCACCTCAACCCAAATTTGAAGCTTTCTTCTGATCCTCTTCGGTACCCCAATCCCAGTAAAACTCAACACTTCCAAGTAGATCTCCAAAAGTTTTTTGATTCCTTTAATAGGCACATCATTCATCTGAGTGATCATGGCTGAAAGCAGTATATGAAGCCCTTCATTATGCAGATTTGACAGATTTAGCATATTACTGATGATCAGGTCGGTAAAGCGTTTAAGTGGAGCATATTCGTTGTATTCAAGTTTGCCGAGTATCTCACCAAGGAGTTGATGATTCATTGTGCCTTCAGTGGTGGCTTTGTACCATAGTTCACTTCCAAAAAATCTAACACTTGAAGATTTGTCTACCAAAGAACATGCAAGATACACATAATTATATTCATGCATAGCATCATGCCACAACTCTGACAAAACCGGGAGTATCTGCTCTGCATGACGCATACTGTTGGCTCTTAAATAGTTTCTGTCATAACCATGCACCCGAATAAAAAAGAGTAACATTCTATCTGTTATATGTGGGCTTAAGAGCAAAAACTTCTCATCGTCACCTTTATGCAGATCTTGAGATATACGGTTATGGTGTATCATGGTAAAAATATTGGCAACTCTGCTAGGGTGTTCAAAATATGTCGGTATGATATTGACTGTTTTTACTTTTGACAGATCCTTAAGGTAGCGCTGTTCTGCCGTACTATAAAAAGTGTAGTCTATCTCTCCTATCTGATATATTGGCATCTGATAAGGAAATAGTAATCCTTTATCAAAATGCTCTGCAAACATATCTAGTTCATCTTCTTTATCACTCCGTAGTAGAGCTGTGATCCACAATTCAGGGGTTTTGACTTTTATTATATCCAATGTATTTTCACTAAAAAGATACAACAATACATCACTTATTTCTCCTGAAATTTTTTGCTTGATATCTTCTATTTTATCCTTAGAAATCACTACACGAAGCACTGCTATCTGAAAATCAATAAGATCAATGGCTATAGCGTTTTTTTGATAATACGCTATACGTTCAATAAGAATATTTATATCGATATAACCATAAGAGTGAGTGGCAAATGATAAGAGTGGTGAATACTCTTTATCTAAGATCTTTTGTTGCACCAAGAAGGCTATATACACAAAAGGTTTATAAAAATAGGGGTTTTCAATCAGTGATGAAAAATAAGGTTTCTCTTTGAGAATAGAATCAATAGTCATTTTAGAGTCAGGGAATACTCTAGTCAAATACTGGGCATACCTTAGCATGGTATCAAGACAAATATAGGTAACAAGCCCAAGATTATAATTAAATACCGTTGCTTTTTTATATGCCGTTTGAATAAGTGGTATCAATTTATCAACATTATCTGTATTGACTTGGGAATCAATTTTTAGAAGAAGGTGCATAAAACGGTCAAAATTATCGATATAGATCTTTTCAAATGTTCGGGAAAGTACAAAAATACGCTCTTCAAAAGTCTGGGGCATATCAATGATGTGCGTATTGTCCAACTCTATTGCTTTTGCTTGTGTGACTATTACCGTTTCAGAGACATCAATATCGGGTGTATACTCAGTAATTAATGCTTTTGCTTCCATAAAAAGAGCATCTTCATAATCTGCTATCCGAATATATTCTTCTTTTAAAAAATCATATTTTTGTAGCAACTTGATCACTTTTATCTGCCACTGACTGTCCTTGTGTAACAGTGATTCACCAAGTGCCACAGCTATGCTTGAATGATGATTTGAAGACTTTTTTAATAGTTTGACAACAATACTTAATGTACTGTTTCGTATCATTTTTACAGAGGAGTGTAGTAACATGGGGAGGTAATCTATAAAATATTTATCATCGAACAATGCATTTTCACATATTTTTTTGATCAGTTTTAGTGAGAGGTTCACTCTTTTTCTTTCTGTTGCATCCAATGTACATATCAAGACTTTTTGATATTCCATATAAGCACTTGATGGTATATCTAACCTATTTAATGTTTCTAAACAATCCATAGGAACCGGTGTATGCTCCAAGAGGTGCATCAAAAGTTTTTGTAAAGGAATATCACCATTTTCTAATAATCTTTGAAAAAGTACAGACCAACTTTTGCTATCAAAATGAATTATCTCTTCTGATACTTCAAAGATATACCAAAGATGTTCTTCAAGAAATATAGACGGAAATGATTCCAATGTTATGGGTGCTTTACGATGAAGTTGAAATATAATCGTCTCTTTGGTAGGTGCAAGATTATTATGTACTATACACTCTAAAAGTCGTTCATAAGAATCTAGCATAAAAGGATGCTTTTCTAAATAGGTAGCAAACCATGATGGCATACCCCATAGATATACTTTATGTGCTGTTATTATTTGAAAATATGTATGTGACCAGGTAAAGATATCAGTAAATATATTTTGCTCACAACAAACAAAAGCACTCACTGCAATATATTGCCATCTCTTATAATCAGGTGTATCTTGTAAAATACAAATATGAGTTTGAGCATAAGTAAAAACTTTTTTTCTATATATTTCACCTAAATGTTTTATTTTGTAGTTCAATATCTTTTTATCACTATCTGATAATGATTGTAAAAAAGAGATAACTTCTTGCTCTGTACCTTCTATCAGGATTTTTTCATATATTTCAATCACATTTCCCACAATGAACTCCATTATCTTCTTTTTAAGATACCAGAGCTAATCTGATCTTAACTCCGTTATGATGAGCCTGCTTTGCTTTTGTAAGAATATCTTTCAACTCCTCCTGTAACCCTTTGTCACCAAAATCGCTTAATGCTTCAAAAAGTGTTATGATATTTTCAGGAACAACATATTTAGGTGGTAGATCCATCCCAAACTCCTCTGCAACAATGGACTCATCCAAATAACTGCTTAAAGGTGCATACCCTTTTTCTACACAATAGGTATCAATCTTTTTTATCTGTTCTAAAACTAAAGTATGATCCCAAGTATCACTCTCTTGCCCCTCTGCTAGTATCCATAATGTTTGACTCATATCTTCATCCTTCTTTCTCTCATTGCTCCCACACTAAACTTTAAGCGTACTGTATCTCTCTAAATCATACCTTTTCTATTTAGCTTCAATCTTTGGATGTGCGATTTCAATCGCAACAGCAGGGACTAAAGTCCCTGTTCCAAAAATCTATCTTCTGCTATTTATCTTCTTCACAACACTTCTCAAACTCTTCACCTCACCCCAGATTTGAAGCTTAGTGCGTGTCTTTTGAGGTATCTCTAAGTTTGTTAGACTTAACACTTCCAAATATATCTCTAACAATTTTTTGGTTCCTTTGATAGGCTCATCATTCATCTGTGATATCATACTAGAGAGTAGGGTATGAAGAGCTTGATTGTGTAGTGAAGAGAGGTTGAGCATATTGCTGACTACCAAGTCTGTAAAGCGTTTAAGTGGGGCGTATTCGTTATGTTCAAGCTTACCGAGTATCTCACCAAGGAGTTGATGATTCATTGTTCCTTCAGTGGTGGCTTTGTACCATAGTTCAGATGAGAGTTGTCTGGCTGTTTTACTTTCATAGAGCATCATAACTGCAACAAAAGTAGTAGCTGAGGGCTGAAAGTCTCTCCAGATATCTATAAGATACTTCACAAAATACTCTGTTGCTTTTTTTGTTTGAGAACTACCCCAGTGACCTATAATATTTTCTAAAAACTTAACTATATAAGGTTCAGGTGTAAGTGGCATGAGGTAGAGTCCATAAATGACATCAAGTATCGATATCTCACTATTTTGATACTCTATATAGATATGTTTAAATATAGATTCAAATGGTAGATTAATCAAGAATGGTTCTTTGTAAAGCTTTAGCTTCTTGTCAATCATTGAGAGCATCACTTTCTCTCCCTTTTCCCATCCCTCATACTGCCACTTTTTTGATATTACTTCAAATGAAACATTAAAGATAGCATCAATATTAATCTTTGTTTTTATATAGGTTTGAACAAATGTTTTTAATGCTTCTTTATCTTGTTTACGAGATATAGCTATCAACCACCATGAGGGATGTTTCAATGGGGAAGAAGGAAAATCCACTTTGTTACTAAGATATAAAAGCAATAGCTTTAGTTCACTTGATACCAATAAATCAAATATTTTTTCATCGATATTTTCTAATTGTAATCTTTGCAATGTGATTTGCATTTGCATATCAGAGAACTCTTTATGATTATTGACTCTACTTATGAAGTGTTGCATCTCAATAAAGCAGGGACTGTGTGTCGGTAAACTCAATGGTATTTGTGGTGGTGTTTGTATTTCTATATTTTTAAATGTTTGCTGTAACTGTTGTTTAAAGATGTACAATACCGATGCCTCTTTAGGCAAATTTTTAAAATCTATTGGTGGAACTTCATATCCTACAAATGCTTGAAGCGAAGCAAGAAGTTTTTGGAAGTCTTTATACTCTTTTGGACTTTCATTATACTCTTTTTGTATAATCTTAGAAAATTCTGCTCCTCGTGGTGACTTAAAACTGTTAAAAAAGAGTTTATGTAATGAAAAAGATAGCTCTTTATCACTAAAGTTTTTACTAAGTCGCCGAATAAGTAGCCATCCATAATAAAGCAAAGCATTAGAAACAATAAAATAAAGCTGAGGCTCGATCCTTTCACTCACGCCCCATTTGATATAGTATCTATATGCCCTTTGTATGGCAGGAGCGATCTTGTCTGCATTGTTTTTTGTAACCATCGTATCAAACTTTGGAAGTAAAGCAGTAAAGATATCAAATTTATACGGCTCTGTTGCGTCCAGTATGGAAGAGAAAAAAAACACCATATCCTCAAAACTTTCAGGATAGATGATACGGTTATCTTCTCTTATATATTTTGGTGGAGTTATCTCTATATCTTTTGATTTGCTATCTATTTGTTGCATATCAGGTAACATAGCTTTTATGTTGCTGTAAAGACCATCACTATAGATAGATATCTCATCTAGTATGGTTTGCTTCTCTAGCAATTTGTGCTTGGCTAGTAGTTTGATAGTTTTACTCTGTAAACTCTCATCTGTTTGAGCTAGAGCTTGAGTAGCTAGTAGTGCTAGAGACTCTTTGTAAGCAGGATATGCTTTGATGAGTAAATCTATCAAACTCAATGTAGCATTGACTACACTCTTAACACTCCAGCTTAGTAGCAGTGGTACTTGCTCCATAAAGCTATCTATATCAAAACTTGGCTCTTTGTAGATGCGTTTTATATACTTGAGTGTTTGGTTGATGGGTTTGGAGTGTTGGGACTGGAGTACCAAGTGCAAAGAAGGCTGAAGTGCCAAAAGTTCTTCATCTGTAGGCTCAAGAAAATACAACATTTTAAAGAAGTATCCGGTAATAGCTTTATTTGAAAAACGGGTTACACTAAGCAGACACTCCTCAACAACACGCAAATGAGAGATCTTTTTCTCTTGTGCAAGTTTTACAACCATCTCAATCCAGTAGTCACCTTTGCCCTCATATTGGTTGTGAATATTACACTCATAGGCAAAGAGGTACCAAATATGTTCCTGAAGTGTGATCTGGGGGATTGTCTCGACACTAAAAAGATCAAATCGTGCCAAAGCGTTGGCTGTCTCTTCCCAACTCGCCGTACGAACATTGTTCTCTTGGCATTTTAACTGTAGATAATAGTGTGTTGGAAAATAACGGTCATGTTTATCTTCATAAAGCCATCTTGGAAAATACCAGTCCAGTATCTGGTGTTGATAGATCAATTTACATATATCACTATTGACATAAGTAACAGTACCACAAATAAATTGAACCAATTGAAATTTTGTATGTTTGATGGCATACTTTTGATAAAGATCGGACTGATAATATTCTTGTATCTCATGATGTTCTAAAAATATATCCATCTCCATATTCGATCGATCAATATGCTCTTTGCTTGAATCTTCTATCTTACGGGCGATATATGATCGCTCTTTATCTGAAAGATTTTTTAAAAAGTCAATAAGCGAAGAGGTATCCTTTGCCTCAATGATGTATTGTAGTTTTTGGATCATTTTTACTCCTCTGTCTCTATCTTCACAACCGGCTTATGCAACCTATTTGAAAGATCCTGTGCATAGATACATGGAAGTAAATCATCTTTACTTGCATAAAGATTAATGCGTTTATCTTCAAAACGAAAGTTGAGTTCATAGTGTGTGTAGTCACCATCTTTGAATTTAAGTACTTCTATGACTTGTAATTTTTTGAGTGGATATCTAGTGATCTCTTGACCTTCTCTATCCTTTACAATAAGTACTTGTTTGTAGAAATCTATAATTTTGCTGGTATCTTCAGCACGAATATATTTGATAAGATAGAGTGCGCAGATAAATACCACAAGAGCCCAACCCCAATAGATAGGTTGCGCATTGACCCTCTCTTTTAGCTTATCTCTATTCATCTCAATAGCCTCCTGAGTAGTCTATGCCGTCATAGTCAGGATTTCTGCCAATGAGCCCACTCATCAGTAAAAAAGTAACAAACAAAATAAGAAGTATAGTTCCAAGATGGGCATCATACGATTTTTTAAAACTGCATTTACTTGGAGATATCATATTGTCACACTCCATGGATTCTATATCGGAAGAGTAGTCAAATTTCTCATACAGATGTGGCACTGTTGATTCTTTATAGGGTTGAGCATATACACTGCTCTGACCATCTGCATAGAGTGAAACAAACAACATTAAAAAAATGATTTTCAGTATTTTCACTTCACCACCTCCTTCACAGCCAACACATGCTTACACTCTCCACGAGAGCCTTGATACTTGCTATACCACTGGCAGGTACACTTCGCTTCATCATTCTCTATGATAACCAGATGCTCCACCCCACTACCTGCGACTCTTGCTTCTACTCTTCCATTCTCATTGGCAATTACGTTTACCTCTCCCCTTTCAATAAGCTTTTTAGCCCCTTTAAGTCGTGGATTGAGTGTGAGAATACGCGAAGGTTTAAACGGAAGCTGCCGGTAGAAGTAGGTACCGGTATTAAGGTCATACCCAAGCAACCCCATTGCAGAGAGTTTAGCTGTAAACTTTTCTACTTCTGCGGGGTCTTTACCGATACGGATGGGTAAAAGTGTAGGCGTAAAAGTCTGATTGGCATAACCAAAGTTACTAAAACGTTCCATCTCCTCTTCATCTATATCCGCCATAAGCGCATCAAGCTGCGTGCCCTCTCCCGAAAATCCTCTGTAGGCATCACGCGAGATTGTCAAAGAGAATACAACACTCTCAAAATAGAGCTGCCAAGTACTCGAAAGCCCCTCTTCATGAACAAAAACTTTTAGCTCCTTGAGTAACGGAAGCAAGGGTTCCAAAAGTCTCAGGCGGTTGATCGCCCCGATGTGCATGGCATCCTTTTGTGCCATAGGAGAGAAGCTGTAGCGGTTGGTACGATTGATGAGATAGTAATCTGTTTTAACAACCCCTTTTGGGATGGAGCGAAAGAGCTGTATGGCTTGCAGCCTATTAAGCGTTGCATAGGGTTTGGAGTGTGCCAGATAGTCCTGCACCGCAGTTAGAGACTTGACCCATCGCGTAGGCAGTTTGACCTTTTTTTCAGTGACTTGATGCGCTTGCGTCTCTACCTTGACATCTTTGGAACCTACATGCAGTGTAAGCGGTACATCTCTGCCCACACTCCCCAGTGCCGAGATCATCTCCTGATTGAAATCAACATTGGTCGTTCCACTTGCCACAAATGCCTCTTTTTGATGTGATTCATCCACATCAACTCTGGCATACACCCCTGCACACTGAGAAAAGCCTTCAAAACGGATCATCCCATTTCCTACTGTAACGATGGGGTCTCTCATCGCCTCAAGCTGCGCCTGAGTCAAGATGAAGTTGGACTTGACCACATTGGCAAGAGCTATCAAACAGCGTGCGACCATATAGGGATTGGAAAGCCTACCGTCAAAAAAACAGGGCAGATCGGTTTGTGGCACTTCAGAGTAGTTGGAGAGAAAGAGATCGGACTCATTTTGTGAACTTTGAAGCAGTGATGCAAAAGTATAGTTGTACGTTAGTGTTTCTGTAGAGCTCATCTTTCTCTCCCTCGTAAGATGAGACTATTATAGTGAAAAAATATCTTAGATTACTAATAATAATTATTTTAATTCTCTACAAAAATCCCCACTTCTTCAAGATAATCTCCGCCACCGCTTTTTTGTAAGCACCCGTATGACGGAATACTTCATTCCCCTCAGCATCGAAAAATATCTGTGTAGGCATCTCTTTGAGTTTGTAGATATCTCGGCTGATATGACGCTCTTTCTGCCCATCTATGGCGTAGATCTGAAACTCCGGATGCTCTTCAAGGATCGTAGCAAACACATGAGACATCGCTTTACAACTGTAGCAGTGGCTCATACCAAATGCCAATATAGTCGGTCGTCCGTTACCGATGTTGTGTTTGATATGCCTGTACTCATTGACCGGAAGCAGTTTTTTCTCATCCATCACATTCCTTTTGGGTCGATATGAGGCAAATTATACATACCTTTTGCTATAATCGAATTAATTCATTTGAGGAGTTCGTGTATGCTACTAGGTGTCAACATTGACCATATCGCTGTACTGAGAGAAGCCAGAAGAGTTGCCGATCCCGATCCGCTTGATGCACTGGGCATCTGTAAACGTGCAGGTGCAGACCAGGTCACCATCCATCTGCGTGAGGACAGACGGCATATTCAAGACGATGATGCGGCACGTATCATCAAACTCTCCGCACTCCCTGTCAATCTTGAGTGCGCCATTGAACCAAGCATGATCGACATCGCCTGCGAGCTTCGTCCGCATCGTGTAACACTTGTGCCTGAAAAGCGTGAAGAGGTGACAACTGAGGGCGGACTCATGGTCACAAGAGATCAAAGCAGGCTTAAAGAGGCGATCAAACGGCTTCAAGCCGAAGAGATAGAGGTCTCCCTCTTCATCGACCCTACCCTCGAAGCGGTCAGAGCCTCCGAAGCGCTCAATGTCGAGTGGATCGAATTTCATACCGGAAAGTACGCCAACATCTACGCGATGCTCTACAGCAACCTTGGCAAGACCCACCACACCATCCCAGAGCTTGACCTGCCTCGCAAGGTGCTTAAACAGATGATGGATGATGAACTCAGAAACCTCAGGCTGCTTAGCTGCGATGCCATGGAGATGGGTCTTAGAGTCGCTGCCGGACATGGGCTGAATATGCAAAATGTCGGTGCCATCGTCGAGATAGAGACCATCGAAGAGCTCAACATAGGGCAGAGCATCATTGCCCGTTCAGTCTATGTAGGGTTGGAGCAGGCAATTTTGGATATGAAAGCGAAGCTAATTAGATAAAAGTGAGGAGTGAGGAGTGAGGAGTGAGGAGTTATTGTTTGCATTTTTTCAAAATGCTTTTATTTTTTTAGATCAAAGCTTTGCAAAGCAAAGCATACCGATACTCCTACCTCCTACCTTCTACCTTCTCACTGTTCATAGTACACGGAGTGGACTATGAAAAAAGTAGCCATCTCCATCGGCGACCTCAACGGCATTGGTATCCAACTTGCACTGGAGAACCACAAAGCGGTCTCCAGACTGGTAGAGCCTATCTACTGCATCGACTCAACCATGCTCACACAAGTGGCAACCAAACTCAACCTCATTATCCCCAATGACTTTCAAACCGTAGAAAATATTGCCCCACATTTCATCATCGAACCGGGGCAAGTCAGCAAAGAGAGCGGAGCCTACGCTTACGCTTCCTTTGTAAAAGCTGTGGAACTGGCAAAAGCAAAAGAGGTCGATGCCGTCACCACCCTACCCATTCATAAAAAAGCATGGGAGCTTACAGGGGTACAATACAAAGGCCATACCGATGCACTGAGAGACTTCTTCGATGCAGAGGCGATCATGATGCTGGGGTGTCCAAAGATGTATGTGGCACTCTACACGGAACATATTCCTCTCAAAGAGGTAGCAGGAAGCATTAATGAAACTGACCTGACCCGTTTCCTTCTCGACTTCTACTATACGGCAAAACCTACCTCCACTGTAGCTGTCCTTGGGCTCAACCCGCATGCCGGAGATGACGGGGTATTGGGAGATGAAGAGACCATCATTCAAAAAGCGATCAACCGAGCAAATGTCAGCATCGATCCAACCTATCGTCGGGGTGAGGGCACCCCGACCTACAGTGATCCTCTTGTTCCGGATGTCGCTTTTACACCTAATGTACGCAAACACTATACCCACTATATAGCCATGTACCACGACCAAGGGTTGGCACCGCTGAAAGCTCTCTATTTTGACGAGGGGATCAATGTGAGTTTGAACCTGCCCATACTACGAACATCGGTCGATCACGGTACGGCATTCGATATTGCCTATAGCGGTAAAGAGGTCAATGGGTTAAGTTATTTGAATGCGGTGAAATATATAGTGGGTAGTGGGTAGTGAATTATATACCTATCCTTTACTACTCCTTATTCCCTACTATCTAGCTCCTAACAAAATAGGCTTGGTTCCGCCTCTTCCTGAATGATCTGACATGACTCATCCATCATAGACTCCAATTTCTGTTGACAACAATCACATAAATAACGGTATTGTTGCATATCATAATGGATCATATCTCCCTCTTGTAGTTCACTATAGCACTCTGCACACACTTGTGTAACACGGATCAATATCTCTTTCGTCGCAACTTGACTGACAAAACATGGGCTGCTCATTCTCTCTCCTCCAACTCGTTGATCATCTTCTTCGCTTCTTCGATACTCTTATCGAGCTCATAAGCTTTACGGTAGTTTTCTAATGCTTCATCATACATTCCAAGGTCATAAAGCGTATTGGCATAATTGAAGTAATGTGGGGCATATTCAGGATCAAGGGCTATTGCTTTTTCATGATGCACTTTTGCCGCTTCATCCTCTTTGAGGTGATGTAGTGTATTTGCCAGTGCATCGTGTGCCATATCATCGCTAGGATCGAGGGAGAGTATCTTCTCATAGACCTTCTTAGCCTCCTTATACTCTCTATCCTCAAGATAAAGATAACCCTCTCGACGCAGTGCTTCAATATTGTTCTCATCCAGTATCAATGCACTCTGTACCGCTTTTCTTGCTTCAAGAAGATCACCCTTTTCTATAGCTTCATCTGTCATTTGAATGAGCTGATCGATACGTGAGATCTCCTGCTGCGGCTTAGAGAATGTTTTATCAGGACGATTAATACCGCCAATACGTTCATCAGGGAGTTTCGCTTCAAAATCGACCCCACGTTTAGGATAGCTTCCGGAAAAGAGCTGTTTGAAAAAAAGGTAGAAAACACCACCTGCAATGATCAGTAATAAAAGTTGAAATGTTGTCATGAAAGCTCCAAAAGTGAATGTCGAATCATAGTCTATTCTAACTTAAATCCAAAGAAAATCATTCAGCTTTGAGCTGGAGTGCGATACGGCCGACCTCTGCATCCATCTCTTCTTTACTCGGAAATAAAAACCGTACCACCTCCTCCTCTTCCAAATGAACGAATATGGCATAGCCGACCAGCTCCACCTTTCCTTTTGCCTCCACCTCAAGCCACTCCAGACTCACCTGTGTGGTCTCATCTTCATACCCGGTCTTCACAACTGCCGCCGGATAAAGCTGTGTGATCTCTTTTGTGTTAAATTGTCTATTTTGTATTGTAAGTATCATAGATTGATTGTAGTATAATTTCATTAAAATATCAGGAGAAACAGGTGAGTTTAAAAGAAAGAATCAAAAATGATATCAAAGCGGCAATGCGCGCTAAAGAGACAACAAAAAGAGATACACTAAGAAACATCCAAGCAGCTATCAAACAGATTGAAGTGGATGAACGACGAGAACTCAGCGAGGCAGATGTCGAAGCGATCTTGATGAAGTATGCCAAGCAGCGTGAAGATGCAAAGGCACAGTTTGCCGATGCGGGACGTGACGACCTTGTAGCCAAAGAGGAGGCCGAACTGCTCATTGTCAAAAGTTACCTGCCTGAACCGCTCAGTGATGAAGAGTTGGAGAACGTTCTTAAAGAGATCATTGACGAAGTGGGTGCTGAGAGTATGAAAGATATGGGTAAAGTGATGGGTGCTGCCAAAGCGAAGGTGGGAAGCCGCGCAGACGGAGGACGGATCAATCAGGTTGTGAAAAAGCTACTATCGTGAGAGCGTTTAGCGTTTAGCGTTTAGCGTTTAGCGTTTAGCGTTTAGCGTTTAGCGTTTAGCGTTTAGCGTTTAGCGTTTAGCGTTTAGCGTTTAGCGTTTAGCGTTTAGCGTTTA
>Ga0256837_1000012_pt1 | contig 172404 bp, 161 predicted proteins | sample 4562384metaG_FD_185976 | JGI IMG/M metagenome (GOLD analysis project Ga0256837, IMG submission 185976) | Hydrothermal vent microbial communities from Guaymas Basin, Mexico - 4561-384 | ecosystem: Environmental > Aquatic > Marine > Hydrothermal vents | place: Mexico: Guaymas Basin | collected...
CAGTATCTGTACTTTCAGTATCTGTACTTTCAGTATCTGTACTTTCAGTATCTGTACTTTCAGTATCTGTACTTTCAGTATCTGTACTTTCAGTATCTGTACTTTCAGTATCTGTACTTTCAGTATCTGTACTTTCAGTATCCTCGATTATATCTGTATCTGTATCTTCGATTATATCAGTTTTAGTATTATCTACAATTGAAGAATTCGAAGTTCTATCAAAATTTTCATCAATATTCTCTAAACTTCTAGGTCTAAATTTTACTTCTCTTAAATCAGCTTCAACATTAACTTCTGTATTTGCCGAAGTTAAAAATTCACCTGGAAGGTATGCAGAAGATTCCGGTATCTCATTTCCGGCTTCAGTATTAATATCATCAGGGTTTTCTTCATCTTCCTCTAATATTTTTTCAATAGATTTTTTTAATTCTGATTCTTCATCTAAATCTTTATTATTACCAAATAAATCTTCATATGAAAATAGAATAGTCTGTAACCCCGAAACGATTATGTCAGAACCATCTATTAACTCTATAATTATTGAATCATTTGGTGAATTACCTTCTAAACCTATGACCTGTTCACCATCATAAATAATATCACCTTCTTTAAGTACTCTTTTATGACCAGAAGAATCAATTGCTATAAATTCACCATTGATCTGTGTAATTTTTCCTATAATTTTCATGATTTATACCTCCAAGTATATAGAGGTAGAATAATTGCGAGCAATATGATATTTACTTTCAAATACCTTATAACCTCCAGCTTTGGCTTTCGCTATCCTACCTTCAGGTTAAAGATTTTTATATCTTTTTATATTTATTTATATTTATTTTACATTTTTTATCATAAATGAATATTCTGATTAATTTTTCCTAGTTTTTCTAACACCAAGCCAATCGAATTAACACCATTTTGTAACTCTTTTAATCGTTTCTTAAATTTATTAATAGTTCGTTTTGATGGGTCTCTAATTATATTTTGATTTAAAAATAAATTCAATTTATTGTATGGTATTGAATAATCAATTACACCATTAGAGGTATATAAATTAAAAATATATGATTCTTCATTTTTGTTATTATGAATCCTCATACCAATTCCAATAAATTCAGCTAGGTGATAACCATTATGATTTATTTCAAGTAGTTGTCGTGGTTGGAAATAATTTTCTATCATTTAAAACTCCTATTTTAATATATTTATATAAAAAAATAGGAGTTTTTTAATGTTTTAAAGCAATTATTTTTTCAGGATATACATCAGCAATAACTTTTAAAATATTTTTATCCTCGCTATATTCTTTAAGCTCAGATTCAAAAATATATCCATTACTCGAATATATTCCCCATCTAGTATTATCAAGAGAATAAGATTTAAACTTAAATAACTTTTTCTCCTTTTGTTCCGCAAATGAAGCTTTCTTATAGATAATTACTTCTTTTCTATATTCTCCATCAGTAAATGTAATATATCCATCATCTGTTGTTCGAAATCTTTCGTTTTCTTTATAATTTAGCCCAATATATTTTACTAGGATTTCTAATCGCTTTTCATCAATTTCATTATAAGTTTTATATGCGTTCAAAATAATTTTAGTAGATGACTTTAAATCATCAGAAATAAAATATTCAGCGTTTAATCGTTGAGGCGCCGCATTTGTTTTTAAACAATTTATTACAATTTGAGTGTGCATAAAAACAGTATCTTCATCTAAATTTGTTTCTAAAATATTTTCTAGCTTTTGTTTTGCTGATTGTAAATCATATACAAAATTGTCATAAGGATTATCAAGCACTCCAAATGCTCCATTTAACATTTCAAATAAATGATTTATTCTATTATTACCATAGGTATCTTTAACATAAAAGAAAGTATTTACCGAATGTAATAAATTTCTAATAGCATGTCGGAGTGTAGGTATATCTTCTGACAGAAGTTCTTCTTTTTCTAAATTAAAATTAAATTGCATTTATTTACCTTTTGTTGTCAATTCAATATTTTAAATCTACTTACTGTATAATAAGTTATTCTTTAATTTAAGATAATTATATTATAAAATTGCTTAAAGAGATATAAATTTAATAGTTACATGAGAAAGTTTATTTGAATTTAGTGGATAATATTATTGTTATTAAAAATTTGTTGGATAACCCAAATCTTTTCCGACTTCTTTGATAAATTCTAACATACGTTTATCTACTTTTGAAGCTTGTCTTATTACTTTTGTTTCATAGAATTTATGAGAACTATAATGTTCTATCTCTTCCATTAAATTACCGTTCTCTATAAACCAATATCTGTTTAAATTATATTTTTTCTCTACGTATTCAATGATAATTCTAGATCTTTCCGTATTGGAAATTTCAACTTCAATTTGTTCTTTTTTTGTAGCTTTGATTTTCATTTATAGACCTTGAATGGAATTTTGAAGAATGGGTTTTGTATGTGTTTTTCGGTCATCATCTCATAGCAATAAGCCTAGGATACTATGAGCCCCGTGTCCATTCAAAACCCTAAATTGGACAGATACTCAATTCTTCTTAAAGAATTCAGTATATGTTCATATTATTATTTTACAAAAAATCTTCTTAAATTTAGTATAAATTATTAATAAATAAGAATAGAGGTAATCAAAGAAGGTGACTATTCTTTGAAATTAGGTAGGATAAATAACCCAACTGTCCCTCTATAAAAAATTATACATTAAAGGATAAAAAATGACTACTAAAAAGAAAATTACTTGTCCAGATTGTGGTGTAGAAATTAGTATTAATAATATTAAGAATCATCAAAATAGTAAGACTTGTATGAATAATCAAAAATACATAATAGGAAATAACCGACCTGAACCAGGTATATGTCCACATTGCAATATATCTTTAGATGAATTTTCAAAGGCTAATAAAGCTAATCATGTTAGGTGGTGTGAAATGAATCCTAAAAGAAATAGTTATCTTGAGAAATTAACCAATCGAATTGGAGAGAACAATCCTATGTTTGGTAAACCTGCATGGAATAAAGGTAAAACAAAAGAAACCGACGATAGAATAAAAAAGTCCAGCGAAGTATTATCTAAAAAATATCAATCAGGTGAACTTACTCCTAAAAATAAAGGAGTACCAATTACTGAAGAAACAAGAGAAAAGATAAGACAAACTCAGCTACAAAATAAATACCAGCGAATATGTAAATCAACGATTAATTATAAATGCAAAGATAGTACGATTATTAAAATGGACTCAAAATGGGAAGTAAGATTAGCAGAAGATTTGGATGAACATAATATCGATTGGATAAGACCTAAACCTTTAAAATGGGTTGATTCACAAGGAATTGAGCACAATTATTTCCCTGACTTCTATCTTCCAGAATTTGATATTTACCTTGACCCAAAAAATGAATGGGTACGAAAAAATCAAGAAGAAAAAATTAACTATTTGATGAAACATTATGATAATATTTTCTTATTATATGAAAATGAATTAAGTTTTGATTTTATTAAGAAGAATTTTTTAAGTGGAAAATAAAAATGGTACGCCCACCAGGATTCGAACCTGGGACCTACGCCTTAGAAGGGCGTTACTCTAATCCTGCTGAGTTATGGACGCATCGTTAAAAAAATCTCAAAATATTATAATCCATTTGGTACCATCAGATCAATTTTGAGACCCATATCGCCACCCTCTAGAAAGGTTTGTGATATAGTAGGGTTATTGCTTGTTTGCTGACCATCAGCACAATCTATATTCCAAAGAATACACATTGTGTTGGTGTTTTTATTTATACATATATTATACAAAAGTTTACTTTAAATTCATCTTAAATTTATTAAAATTTAGAAAAAATTGTTTTTTTAGAAAAATATAATACGTAAGAAGTGGGTAATGGCTCCGGATACTGGATTCGAACCAGTGACCAAATGATTAACAGTCATCTACTCTACCGCTGAGCTAATCCGGAATAATTCTTTTTAACGCAAAGTTACGTTCAATTTTATACATTGAAAACTCAAGTAATTCCTCGTTACTAACAGATATTTTTAAACATTAAATATCAAAGTATTTTAATGGTGCCGATTTGAGGATTTGAACCCCAGGCCTGCTGATTACAAATCAGCTGCTCTAGCCAACTGAGCTAAATCGGCATAAATAGGGTTTTAAAGCTATGGAATATTCCTTAAAACCATTATACAATATAGGCTACATTTAAGTTCTTTTTATCTTTTTCCTATATTGGAGTGCCATATCACTCTACAAAAAGTTTTATTAACTCTTTATAGAATTATATTTCGTTTTTATTTATATGTATTATACAAAAATTTTTATTAATTTTATCTTAAATTTTGATTTTTTCAAAATTTATTGATTATCTTCTAATATATCACCTAAAATAGGATTATTAAATAATTTATCAATTTTAATTCCATCATTCACTCTTATCACGTATTTTCTTTTATTAATTAGTGATTTTCATATGTTTTTAGAAATAAATAATAAAAAGGAGGAAGATTTGATATATTACATAGTTTATAAAATTACAAATTTAATTAATAATAAAATATATATTGGCGTACACAAAACTAATAATATTGATGATGACTATATGGGGTCTGGAAAATTGATTAAAAGTGCAATAAAAAAATATGGAAAAGAAAACTTTAAAAAAGAAATTATCGAGGTATTTGACAATTCAGAAGATATGTTTAATAAAGAAAAAGAGTTAGTTAATGAATCATTTATTAATGATAAAAATACATATAATATTGTTGAAGGTGGATATGGTGGTTTTGACTATGCAACGGAAATTTCCAAAAAATTTAAAAAAGGTATTTATCAAGATGATTTTCATAAAAAACTTGCAGATATTAGTCGTGGAAACTTTAAAAACAATAAAAAATTAGCAAAAAAAGCCTCTGAATTAAGTCATAGTCCTGAGGCTATTAAAAAAAGAAATGAAACTCGTAGGAAAAATAAGAAATCAAATGATTATAGAATGTGGATAACAAATGATATTGAAAATAAATATATTTTAAAAATAGAACCTATTCCTACTGGCTGGAGAAAAGGAAAAATTCAACGAAAAGAAGCATGTCCTCATTGTGGAATAAAAATGGGTGTTTGTGGAGCTTTTTATAAACATATCGAAAATTGTGATGGTGATTAGTTTAGAACGGATTTGAAGAATAATTCAAATAATGGTGTCGAGAGAGGGATTTGAACCCTCACGGTCTATGACCACTGGATTTTAAGTCCAGCGCGGCTACCAGTTACGCCATCCCGACATTTTAAAAGAGATAGAATCAATAGAGTGTGTTTCCTAAATTCCAAATAATTCGATGTAATCTCTATCTTTAATTCTCTAATAAAATTATACAAAAAAAACTCTTAAAAATACCTTAATTTAAGTATTTCTATGAAATTTGTATTTTTATTTATTCTCTAAAAATAATTTTTTAGAAAGTTTTCATATTATTTTGGTCGTCCCTGGAAGATTTGAACTTCCGACCTCTCCGTTATCAGCGGAACGCTCTAACCAACTGAGCTAAGGGACGGTATTATCAATGGTGACCCCGAGGAGAATTGAACTCCTGTAACATGGATGAAAACCATGGATCCTAACCGCTAGACGACGGGGCCACTTAGAGAGATCAAATCAATAAAGATATAATAAGATGCTCTACCGCTGAGCTACCTACTATCCACTAAGAGTTAGTAGGGTTGGATTCGAACCAACGACCATCCGCTTAAAAGGCGATGTAATCTTTATCTTTAATTCTCTCTAATATTGTTATATCGAATTGATATGTTGAAATTATACATTAAAAATACTTAATTTAAACTTAATTTTATGTTTTTAACAGTAATTAACATTATTTAACACATACACATAAATAAAATCGACATATTAAAAAAATTAATGTCAGGAGAAATTAGATGAATTTTAAAAAAATGATATTATTAGTTGTCAGCAGTTTATTAATAGTAGGATGTAATATTGATAAAAACATTAACGATATTAATGATACTGATAAACCTGATGAGATAAGATGTAAAAATGCACCAAACGTTATTCTAGATAATGATAACTATGATCCAGATTGGTTGGTTACACTAGTAACAGGTTTGGCATTGGATAGGGATTGTAAGATTAATCTTATAGGTGTAATGATTAATGGAACCGATACACATAATAAAGCAGGTCTAATGTATAATACGGTGCTTACTTATTATGGAGTATCTGATAGAATTCCTATTGGTATTAATCATCATTATCAAATGAGAACAACACCTACGAAAGCAACATCAGATACACCATATATTGATCCAGATTTTAAGGGTACTCAAAAGAGAATAACAGACTTCCCAAGTGACGGATTATTAGATTCTGAAAGACAGGATGTACAAACAACTTTATGTGCCTTGCTAGAAAAACATGATAATATTATATATGTTACTGGAGGTCATTTACAAAATTTGCAAGCCCTTATTGAAACTAAGGAGTGTAATGGTCCTGAACTTATTAGAAAGAAAATAAAAAGATTTATTTTTGGAACTGGATATAACAAAGAAACAGAAGGAGAAGCAGAAATGAATTTTTCTGAGGGTAGGTATAATACTACAGCAGCATCAATTGCAGCTAATTCTGTATTTAATTCTGGTTTAGATGCGGAAGTTCCGTTTTGGTTCCCTCATGATGGTTTTGATAGAAGTACAACATCATGTAGAATTGGAGATCAATATAGAGATTTAGTTCATACAACAAGTCCAATGGCTTTTGTCTATGCAATTGATACGTATGGGACTTGGGGAGATCATTGTATGGGAGATAGTGAAATTCTATTAGAAGCTGCTAATATATCTATTGAAGAAAAAATTGTTACCCCTAAAAGAGAAGTTTGTATAGAATTAAATTCTAAAAATGCGATTATTTATATTAATGAGGGCAAACATTGCAATCATTATATTAGAAGTATTAATGTTGGTGGCGAATTAAAAATAGTTGGTATTTTAAATCAATTATTAAAAGAATAATGTGGTACCCCGAGTAGGATTCGAACCCACAACCCCCGGAGCCGAAATCCGGCGCTCTATCCAGTTGAGCCATCGAGGCATAACGCAGCTTTTTAAAAGCTGCAAAGAACTTGAGTTTTTTTCATCTCTAACCAAGCACCAATTTTAATTTAATAAAATCAATGGTCGCCTTATTGGATTTTATATAAAGCCAGAGTTAATAAGTTTAACAGTATTATTATACAATCAATCATCTTAAATTAAAATTAATCTTTCTTATTAGCAATATCATCTGTTGCATATAAAATAGGTTCTTTTATAGCAAGAATATATTGATGTATATTATTAAAATCTATCAATGATAAATCATCTATAAGAACCCTATCAAATCTATGCCCTCTTAAAAAATTTAAATTTGTTGCTGCACCAATCAATAGTAGTCCACCCATATCACTTTCTATAAATTCTTTATATTCGCTACGTATACGATATAATGTCTGTTCATTACGAATAATTACTGCGGTCTTTTTTCCCAAACTAACTAATATCTTAGCTAATTCTAATAATTCAGAGGTTTTCCCTGACTGTCTTGCCTTATATCTTAAATTTAATATCATATTATTATTATACATAAATAAAAGAAAAAAAGGAAAAATTATTATGACTCTAAAAAAAATTATAGAATCTGAAGAACAATTTAATAATATAGTAGAATATTTGATAGTAGGTGCTGCTATTGATGCTAATTTAATAGATTTAAATGAAAATATCACCGATAGTTGTAAAATGACTTTTGGAAATAACTTAGTAACAGATAATACGGATGAAAATACCCTAAAGAAAGCGATCGATAAATTATTAAGTGTTGATTTTAATGCTACCTCTAACAAATCTAGTTGTTTATCAGCTATTTTAACTAAATTAGGAAAAATAGATGATAAATGCGATTGTGATATGCCTGCGAAAAATGCGAAAGTGACTGCTTTAGATTCATTACAAAAATTATGGAATCAAATGATTATTAAATATGGGAAAGACTTAGCTAACCCTTCAAAAGCAGTAAAAACTTTTAATGCTATGAAAGGTATATTAGCTGATGCCTTTAAGAAATTAAAATCTTAAAGGTATTTTATTTTTTTGAATTTAGTTACAGCTAATAATTGTTCTGGAAGTGGAAATTCATTTTCTCTAATAAAAGATGATGTTGATTTTTCTATTAAACTTTCAGCTCCAATTATATTTTCAAAGATATAATCATTACCTAATGAATTAGGAAGAATTCTATTTAATTTTACTTCTGCTTCTTTGCCATTAGGGAAAATAATCAAATAAAAATTACCAACGATCAGATCAGATGGATCAACTGAATCACCAACTACTTTTTCAGTTGGATTATCATTTAATATTTGCGAAACAAGCCATTCCGATGGACTCATATTGTCTGGCTTTATAGATTCTTCGAATTTAAAGTCCTCTTGGAGACGATTACTATCCATAATATGGTTAATGATAAACTCTTTCTCATCCTCGGTTAAATGATCAGGTAAACCCATTTCTTTCAACATTTTTTCATCATCTAACATTAAACGTATCCACGCTTCATTATTGTTTCCTATTCTACTCATCAGTTATTCCTCATATTTAGTTGCTGTATGGTTATTTCAATTCTAGGTTTGTTATTACGAATATATTCAATACTTATATCTCTTTTTAATTTCCCATCTTCACCAATTATTTGGTCTAATGTGTATTGTCTATCTTTTTTATTTTTATAATCATCAGTAAAATAAAGCTTTCCATCTTCACCAAAATATTTTATTAAGAATGTATCCTTATCAGATAAATGGTTATCTACAATAGTAATTTTGCTAATTTTTTTTATTATTTTTGCTTGTTTTGGTTTGTGTGTAATGTCAATACTATCATACACCATAATTATCCCAGCAAGCAACAAAAATATAGCATAATATATCATCCCTTTCTTAAAATCATGAATATTTCGCGGGTGTCTGTATTCTCCTTCATAATCTTTTTCAAAAGCTTCACCAGGACCGGCAGCAAGTATAATAGTTATAAAAAGGAATACAGTTACTGAAATTACAATCCATGGTAAACTTAAATTTACTATTGATGTATAGTGCAAAATAGCATTAACAAGTAAAAAAACTAAAACAGTAAAAAAAATAAAATTACTATATGTTTCTTTTAAAAAAATATCATCAATTTTTATTTTTTTAAAATTAATTAATGGTCTGTTACTAACTTTCATTAATAAACCTTCAAATTAGTTTCCAAATAACTCAATAAGTGTTCTTACACCAAATCCAGTTCCACCAGCGGGATTAGTTCCAAAAGATTTATCTACAAATGCTGGTCCGGCAATATCCCAATGCACATACTTTTTAATATTTTTCTTTTTTATAGAGTTAGTTAAAAAGAGTCCTGCTTTTTGACATCCCATATTTGGTGTTCCTGTATTAGATAAGTCTGCTAAACTATCTTTCACTCCATCCATCATATATTTATGAAATTCAGCATTCATAAATATTTCGTCAGACTTCTTACCTTTTTTTATAACTTCTTTTTTCAATTTGCCATTGAAACCTACTAATGCTGCTGCTTCATCTCCAAATTGATAAACTGCAGCTCCAGTAAGTGTTGCTAAAGAGTAGATCTTATCGATTTTCTTATTTTCCTCTTGAGCTAAACAAAGATTATCAAATAATACTAAACGGCCTTCAGCATCAGTATTTTTAACATGAACAGTTTTCCCATTTTTCATAGTCAATACATCATCTGGTTTATAAGCGCTACCATCAATCATATTCTCTGCAATAGCTAAGTAACAAACAATTTTATTATTTGAGCCAAATTTTGAAATGTAATCCATAAAACCGATAAGGGTCATTGCACCGGCTTTATCCGCTTTCATAGTAGTCATATGATTGCCAGGTTTAATACTCAACCCACCACTATCATAAGTTAATCCTTTTCCAACTAATACAATAGTTTCTTTTGGTTTCTTTTTTGGTTTATAAGTCAATTTAATTGTCATTGCTTCATGGCGACTAGCTCTATTGACTGCCAAATGACCATTCATATCCAATTCGTCAAGGTCTTCTTCTTCATGCCAAGAAACTTTTACTTTTGTATCATCAAATAGTTGACTTACATACTCTAAAATAGTATCACTATACATGTCTTCTGGTGTTGTATTTACTAAATCTCTAGTAATACATTGTGCTTTTGCTTTTGCAATAGATTTTTTAAGTTTATTTGTGACTTTTTTACTACAATTAATCACTATTTGTTTAAGCTTTGGTTCATCAATTTTACTCTTATATTGATTAAATTCATAATCTCCAAGAACCAAACCTTCTACAAATTCATTGGATGCATCTGGTAAATCTAATGCTACTGTTTTAGAAGAAAGTTTTTTAAGATATTGTATGGTTTTATAACCAAGCTCTCTCCAGTCATTCGCATCTTTAATACCCTCAATACCAATATAAAGTATATGATTCCTAATGAAAAATGTTGCCTTTTTACCTTTAAATCCGGCAGCACTCATATCTTTATTTTTAAGTTTTTTTACGTCTTTTGATTTAACAAACTTAGTAGATAAGTTTGCATTTTGATTTGATTTGTTAAATATAATTCCAGTCATTTTAACCCTTTATGTATTTTTTTATATGTTTATTATAAGTGATTATATCTTAAAATAAGATAAAATACATAAAGGGATAGTTTAAGACTTAGAGAAATCTACTTCATCATATTCAATAGAATCCATACAATGCCTGTCACTAGTATGGTCAATTTTACTTAAAACTTTACACAGCCATATTTCAAATTTTGTAGCTTTATTATTTTTAATTCTCCAACCCATTCTACCGCTAATAGTATGATCTTCCGATCCACCTAAAATATTATTTCCTGCTTGATCAATACTTAATGCAATACTTAATGCACGATCTTTCATTTTTTTATCTTCTAATAATACTGAAATCAAAAATAAAACTATATATAATACTGCAAATACAATCAAAAATATTGAAAAAAATATATCTAAAATATAAACAAAATAAATCATTATACTGTTGTACCTCTATATGTTTCCAAAATAACAACAAGATTTAGATTCACATTTCCAGTTGGTGAATCAACCGTCATTTTAATTTTAAATATATTTGGTATTTTCGCAGTATCAGATGAAATCATCATTAAACCTGTAGTATTTGTTCCAAGAATTAATGCCTTATTAACAAATCTATCAATAACAATATCAACTGGATACTTAATATAACCCCCAGTATTTGTAGTATTTTCAACTAAAACATTATCTATAAGATCATAATTACCATCTCTTTCTGGCTTTGGCATAGGTTGGTTTGCTGGAAGAATAATTTCCATAGTTACGCAGTCACCAACTACAGCATCTTCCCACATTAAATATCCATCTTTAAGATAAATATCGTCGATAAATTGTCCTTCAATACTTAATTGATTTAAAGCGTCAGTATTACGAAATAATAATTTCTCACCAGCACCACGAACACCATTAGTCATATCATCAAAATTACTAGTATAATATAATCGACTATTTTCTTGTCTCGATGAAACGTATAATTTTTTAGTCCCATCTAATTGAACAAACGTGCTATTTTTAGCCATAATAACTCCTTAATTATAATACGTAGTAGAATCAATTTCTACTATATCATTATAAGTTTCTTTTTTTAAATTAATATTCGACCTAAATTTATGATAAGATTTTCTCGGACGTGAATATCGTCTTCTAGCATCATCAAACCACTCCATTTTTATCATCTCAGTTTCTTCATCAGTAGTAATATACAAATCTGTTTTAGCTGGAATAGTATAAAATGTATTTTTACCAGTATGGTAATCTTGAAATCTAACATTAATTTCATTATTAGATCCATTTCTTAATTTCCAAACATTACATTCTTCATTATTGAGTTCAATTTTACCTAAAGCATATGCTCGAATACCATTATATTTTGTTTTCAAACCAAAACAACCATTTTTACCTATTTGTTTAAATTTAGACTCAATAGTTTCTGGAGTAAAAATTATAATTTTATCTGTCATTGGAAAATTAACATTTAATACAATATCATTAAAATCATTATCTCCACCATTAGGCAGATCTTCAATTCGTATATTTGTTCCACCAATACCGTCCGATTCATATATAAAGTGGTCTTTACCATCATAATTTAATAATGGGTCTGAAAAATACACAGGTAAATCCGATGCAACATCATCAATAAGTAATGTTGGATACGTTGATGAGTTATCGAAAGAAATTACTGATGAGTCATTTACTATATCCGCTCCATTAGCAATAATAAAAAAGTCATATTCATTACTAGCTAAACTAGTTATTGGTTCATCTTTAGATATAACACTACTATCAGAAAATAATAATGTAACTGATTTTGGCTTCCCATTTAAATCAACAGTATAAGAGCCGATTGAACTTTTAAAACTTCCTGATGATGAAATAAATTTAAGACCCGTTGATGCGTAATAATGAGGTTCAACCCATCTATCTGACCAATCTGGAAGTTCTAAATTTGTTAAATCGAACATTTGATCTAAAAATTTAATATACCTAACATTTTTTACTTTCATATAAAAATGATTCGGGTTCCAATCAGTCCAATCATTATATTCAATTAATTCAATAGTAAAAACACCCAACTCATCATTATTAAATATTTTAAATTCCGAATATGTTGTTCCATCAAGGTTTTGATAATTAGATGGTATTACTAATTTTGCGCCATCTGATTGTTGGACAAGCCTAGTATCAATACTTAATTCATATAAATTAATTTTTTTATCCAAAATAATACCTATTTTATCACTCCAATCCCAGTTAGCCCATTCACCACCAACAATTTTATTTTCATTCCACCATAAATACGCACCATACCATTCTTCGGTATTAGAACATGCTGTTTGATTTTCATACCATGTATCCATGAAATTTTGAAGATCTAACGTATTAATATTGGTAACGTATCCATCAACATAAATATTTACTGCTGAATCACCGGCATCGGATAATAATTCAAAAATTGGGTCGGTTAAACGATATTCAAAATTTAATGTAATCTCTTTATCTTGCTTTAAATATTGCCAAGGCATAACTATACCTTGGGATTTAATTCGATATTTTATTGATTTATTTTTTGCTGAAATTCTAAATGTATCTACTTTGCCTTTAAATGTTTTAAAAACAGTTCCACCTTTTGAAATACAAAAAATATCTTCAAGATAATAAAATCTTTCAATTTTTGTATTTTCTGTTTGTATCTCTTCAGATACTTTATTAATGGTATTTTGATCTATTACTTCAGAAAAAACTTCTGAGGATGATACTTCTTGACCCATATCATCAATCAACTCTATCTTTTTTTCATCGATTAATACATCTAATTCATTCTTTGCACTTACATAATCTATATCAAAGTCGGCAATAATTTTTCGGGTATCACCGGCAGCGATAGTTAAATCTAAACTATAAATTGGCACTAATTGGTTTATTATATTTTTTATATATACTGTCATAAAATTCTCCTAATATTCTTCTGTCCACACAAAAGATGCAAAAACATCAGAACTAGAATATAATGTTTTTGCACAAAGTGTAATAGCTGGAGCATTCGTCCCATCAAAATTAACACATGATAAAATTTTCTCTAATTCATCCAAATCTGTCATTTTTTCAACAGAACCGGCAGCTAAGAATCCACTCGTAATCACTTCACCACCAGAAATCGCCGTACTAGATATATCATATTCAACACTAGAATTACTCGATATATTATTCCACATTGGAGAAGTTAGTATTGCTCCAGTACGAATTTCAAAATAAATATCTCTATCTAATCCAAATACAGATATTTTTCTTAGAGTTGCTACAATTCTATTTACTATATTATTAATAGTCAATTGGGGTTTAATACTCAAAATAGGTATTAATGCAGTACTACAATTTGTTGGAGCAATATTATTTGATATAGAAAATTGTGAAATATTAGCTCTACCATTTCCTTCTGTCATTACAGCAACTGCCGTTTGTTTTATTTCAGCAACATTAATACCTGATAAATTTTTGATTTCAAACCTAACAGGTAGTGAAGCCGTACTCATAAAAACAGTATTTGATGAATTTGTAAATTTAAACTCATGAACGTATATAATTTCGCCGTCTATTAATAAACCTGCTCTAACTTTACCCGTTCCCATCCATTCAATATCAAAAACAAATACTTGATCTTTAGAAAAATCAACACTAATTGTACTAGAGCCGGATCCATTTAATTGATCTAAATTCCAAGATGTTTGTGGTATCACTAATTCAGTAATATTTGAAGTAGCCTTACTCCTAACAACAATTGATACTGTTGAATCCGTACTATCAATATAAACACCATTATTATCATCAAAATAACCAATTTTTTTAGTTATACCATTAACAGGCATTCCTAAATTACCAGATATAAAAATAAGTTGCGACTTACCTAATCTTGCACGATTATAAATCTTTGATTGTCTAATAACTTTATCGCCTATTGATGCATTAACATTCATTTTTAAAGAACTCTGTTCTGGTAGATAAGTGTCAGTTCCTGTTCCACCAATAATGGTGTGCCATAAATTGTCTTGTTTATTATAAGTTAATTGACTTTCAAATAATGTTGTTACATTTGAAATTCTCATCCTTCCATACGCATCAAATTGATGCTCTTCTTTAGCTATATTAACTTCTCCGTCAATCGTTACTCCGCCGAATGGTAAATATGACATCGATTATCTCCTTTATATTATGAACCATTGTAAGCCATCAGAAATGACTGTTAATGTTGCATACTGTGTATTAATTTCTACTCCAGACTGACCATCTATAAGTTCATTATTAGTGGCAACAATATAAACTTTATTATTACCTGATGAAATACGCTTAATATTATATATATTCTCTTTTACTGAACTTGCGGATGGTAGACTTATATAAATTTCTTTGGTAGATGCATCAGCTAAAATAACATAATCATCGTTATCAACCATATAGTCATCTGTTATCTTTTCAATCGAATGTGCTCTTGATATAGTAACCCACTTAAAATCTTCTTGACCTTCATTTTGTTCTATACTAAATAAAAATTTACTTTTGGTTCTATCAAAAGCAATTTCCGATTCATAAGATGGGATTGAATCAACGTTATAATTTACTGGTAATCCAATCCCTTTAAGTGGTCTTAAAAATTGATGAAAAACCTGTTCTCTTTGTGCCATAAATATCTCCCCATGAAACTTTCTTTTATTTATTCATTAATCGTAAAAAAAATTGTATATATTGTATAATATTTTGAATGAAAGAGAATCTTATACAAATAGGTAAAATCTTATATATTATTATAGATTATAAACAATATGCAAAGATAATAAAAGGTGAGATTATTAACTTAACTAATGATAATTTCTGTATTAATACATTTGAAATGGGGAAAAATAAAGGGACTTTTGTTTTTAGTTTTACGCAACCCAATATATTTATTTCAGACAATAAGGGTGATGCCAACCTTATATTTCACGCGATCAATTTTAGAAGTCAAAACTATGAGGATACACCGGATATTTTAGAATCGAAAAAAAAATATCCGGAATTATGGATTTAACTATTGTGTTGTACCTGTGGCATCAACCCAATCAGTACCATTCCACCAAATAGGTATATTTAAATCAGTATCAAAATACATAGTACCAATAACTATACCCGACGGTCTATCAAGAGAATTCCCAGATCTAACCTGTGTTTCATTATATAAGTTCTGCACTTTATTAGATGAATATACTGTGGTTGTACTAGGAGTTTCATCATCAATCGAAACTGAAGAAGTTACAGTACTTATATTTGAACTAGTAATTATAGCCTCAATTACACCATCACCATTTTCAACAAAAAGTCCAGCAGGATATGTTTTAGAGTCAATTGTTGCACCTTCACCTAAATAAGTTAAATCTCTCCATTCGTTCACCTTTGAATCTTTAAACTTTATTAAACCACTATCAGTCTGTATAAATGTTTTTGCATATATATAATCACTGCAAAATATGGCATTATCTGTACCTATATACCCATGAAATTGCGTGTTTGATGGAATAGATACACCGTTTGATAATCTAGGGCCAGTCATAGTAACCATCTTATATTCTGACGGGTGTGGACTAGGATTATGTTTCATATTAAAAACTACAGACGGATTACCATCGCTATCAGTATGTTCCAATGTAGTATTTTCAAAATCAAAAGTTCCAGTAGAATCCATATTTGGTATTATGGGTGTTAGTATTTTTTTATCTACAATATTGAATTCTAATTTAGATATATCTCCTTTATCATATGTATCCTCAGAAAGAGAGCCAAATTTAAAATATTTAAAATCGCCTATTGGCAAAGATACTTTAATATTGGATATAGTTTCAGTATTCTCTAATCTAGTAGTAGCAAAAATAATCCAATCGATATTATTTTCTGAACAATAAAAATTTATAACGGGAGTGTATTGCCAATTTTTAGATGTTAATTTTATTCGGTTAAATTCTTGAGCAGATGCAAAAGTAAAATAAACAAAATTTCCATCGGGGGTATTGTCTAAAGCATTAAGAGTTACAAAAGCTGTACTTCCATCAATTAGATTTTCAATATTCCCTGATACTATATCAAATGTACTTGTTACATTAATCAAAGTACGTCTATCTCCTGAATTATAGGCTGTATTGGCAGGCACTATTTCATCCGAACTATATACGATTCCATCTGATGTAATATCTAATGGCATACCATTATACTCAAAACTTTTTGGTCTGAAATCACTTAAATATATCATAAAATTCTCCAATCATTATTTATAAATACCAACTCAAATGTTTCATCATTTGTATTCACTATTAGTGGTGAGGATGATTTCATAAAGGTATTATTCGATTCAATAGTTAAATTATTTACTGAAAAATCCCCTGATAAACAATGTATTAATATTCTATCAAAATTACTAACATTACTATCCGGCAATATAAGCGTTATAGGATTATTTGTAACATCAACATAATATCTTGAGCCAATCACCGCTGTAGCATCAGAATTTAAGATAACATCAAATTGTAGCTGATGTATTAGATTTAATTTTAATTCTAATTCTGATTTTAACTGATTATCTGCTGATGTTCTCGTACTAACTTCATCATTAAAATCAGACACCATTGTATCAATTCTATCAGTAAGGTTATTATCTGATGTGGTTCGATTTACTTGTTCTGTAATTATTTTATTATCTAAATCAGTTTTATTATCTTTTATTATAGTTTCTATTTTTAATAATGTATTATAATCAGTACTTACATCATCTAAAATGGATATTTTTGAATTATTAATATCGTTCGTTATATCGATATATGATTTTAAACCGGATCCATTAGGGTCTGTAAAAATATATTTACTAGAATAAACACCACCTTCACTTTTAACTTGGTTTTTAATATCTGTATAACTAAAAGATGAAAGTGTATCTGCATTTGTGGCTGCATCCACCTTTATAGCTTTAACATTTAATTTAACATCATTATTACTAAAAAATCCATCTGCTTCGTTTGTTGTTAAATTTGATGATGCATTAGTTAATATTCTACTTCTAGTAGTAGAAATAATATTTTCAGCAGTATTACCATTTAATGTATCTGCTTCTTTAGCATTATTAACTTTCGTTGTTAAGATTTCAGCCCGAAATTCAGTTATGGTTTTATTATCATTTGCATCACCAAAACGTACCGCTCTGCTTGCAGTATTAGAGTTTAGTGCTGCAACTTTATCACTAAAATCCGTACTATTAATAACCCAAGTCTTATATTCCGTCCCTGTATAAATTTCACTACTCGAAACTACAAATCTAGTAGCTTTATAAATTTCCGAATTACTATCTGTCTTTAATTCATCTTTTAATTCATCCCAAGATTTTGTATTCCCATTTGTCATCTTTAAACCATTAGCAGTAAATGCGTTGTAAACTAGCACCTCTTTTGCTTGTTCAGAGCTAAGAATATAATCTCGTAATTCTATTAAATTATAATCAACTGTACCATATTTTATATGATTTGACGCATATACAATTAGTTCAGTTTCCCCTACTAAATCACCATTATTTCTTTTTAATTTAAGAGCCTGATTTGCTTCTTTTACTACTAACTCAGCTTGTGATGTATTATCTAATAGATGTGCATTATCAGCATTAACAGCGGTCCTTACATCTAAAGTATCTTCAGTTTTTCCAGCTAAAAGAGCAGAGTCTCTTACACGTCTTAAATTTACATCACTCATCAAACTTGCAACAGTAAATGTAGGTGAGTCAGGTAATTCTCCCGCTTTTAAACGTCTAGAAATATCTACTTCTAAATTAAATGGTTCTAATCCTCTAACCATTTCTGTATTATAAACACTAAGGGTATTTTCTGTTTTATATACTGGATCACCGTTGGTGTTTACCGTTGGTTCACCATTAATATCGACACTTCTTATTTTTTCAGTATTATCCGAAAAAACTGAATGATTAACATTAAGAGAACTTTCTGTTTTTCCACCTAATTTAGTTGAATCTAAAACACTTAAATTACGTTCGTATTTTCCACCTAATTTAGCGGCATCTCCTACTCTTTTTGTACCAAAATAAATTTTATTAAATTCAGTTATTATTCTATCAAAAATTAATCTCATTTATATTTCCTTAAATATTTTGATTGATATTATCATCAGCAATATTCTCATTAAATCTATCAATTAATGATTGTTGGTAACTATCCAATGAATCTGAAACAAAATAATCGATAGCAATTTGTTCAGATTCTATTTTAGCATTATTTATCAATCTAGTATAATCATCTTTTATATTTTGAAGTGACCAATCTTCTAATAACTTAGCATTGACATTATTGATATACTTTAATATTAAATTATCAGTTTCTTGCTTTTTATAAAAATCGGTAATAAGGTTCCCACCAAGAATATCCTTAGATATTTCAGCTAAGTTTTTTCCTTCTAAAGTTGCAGCATTCACGTTACTAAGATCAACTAATGGATACCACCAAAACGTACCATCGGTCGGTACATTCCCTTTATTCTGATTTTGTTTTGATACGTACATCGATCCATTATAACCAACAATATCATCGACTAAATACTTATATTCAGAATCCCACACGGCAACCTTTACACCTGAGGTAGTATCTGTTGTACTTGTATTACTATCCATCACAACAGTACCATCTGAACTTTGAATACGGGATATATACCATTGCCCATCATCCCAGTCAAGTATAATTTTTGCTTCTTGTGCCATATCTGGTATTACAATATTGAGATTCGTTTCATCTGCCATATTTTTGCACCTCATTAATTATTTCTATTATTTATTACTAACATTAATATTTTTGTATAATGTTTAAGATATTCAATAAAGTAAAAGGTATATTAGTGTGGCAAAACGTAAAAGCATAAAAAAGAAAATTCTAAATAAGCCAAGACCATTAGCTCAAACATATATTGAAGATATTTTTGACTTTGAAAATATAGAAAATAAAGATGAAATTGTTATAGAAAACAACATTGATTCAATCGATAAAAAATTAATTTCAGAAGAGGAATTATTAAATAATAAACAATTTAACTACAAATTGGATGTTATTATTTCGAGAATCGAATTTGAAAAATCTTTTGCATTTCTTTTTGATTATATTAAAAGTAGCCAATTATATCAAATATATCATATTGATGAAAAAAGAGATGAATATGATATAATATTAGATAAAATTAGCCTTCATTATATTAAACGATTAGCTAAAATAAATTTAAATTATAATGAATATAAAAATATTTTATTTTATTTTGATAATCTTAAAACATTATATGGATTATTTAAAAGAGCTTCTATTAATGAAAAAGAGAAACTTAATAAAATACTAAAGAAAATTAATAGCATGCATGACTATGTCAGTAGATTATTATTTTAAAAATATAAGATTGTATAATTATAATATAAAATGGAGGATGTATGAGTAAATTAGAAGAATTAATTAATGAATTAACAGACGATGAACTTGAATATTTGCAAGAAACAGTATTTACTGAAGATGGGGAAGTCATATCAAAAAAAGATTTTGAAAAGATACTACATTATGAAACGACCATGGAATCACAGCAAGACGCCGTACAATTCGCTCTTAAAATCAACCTTAATAGTATCTATGGAGTTCAAATTATGCCACATTTTAAATTTGCTGATGAATGGCAAGCATTAGGTGCTTCAACCACTTTAACAGGAAGAATTTTATCAAAATACGGACTTATTGAAACCATAGAGCAATTTTTTAATCCTGAAAGAGAAAGTAGATTCGAATTTCCATTACTTGATAATATTATTGTTGCTGCCGATGATGATGAATTCTTTGAAAATCCAGAATCACAAAAATTAAGAAGTGCAGTAATTTCCGATACTGATAGTGTAACAAAAGATGCAACAATTGAAACGGATTTATTCGGCGTTATTAGATTTGATGATTTAGAGACAAAAGCATCACATATTACAACCGAAAACAATAAAGAATATTTTTATTTTGATACTCCATTACAGGTTACAAATTATATTGACAATAAAGTAGTTTTTGATGAAGTTCAATATCTATATGCGCATAAAGTTGAGAAGGAAGTTTTTAAAATAGAATTAGAGGATGGCAGTTCGATTAAAGTAACTGAAGACCACTCTATAATGGTTTTAGATGAGAATGGAGAACCAACTATTAAAAAGAAACCATCAGAATTATCAGTAGATGATATATGTATGGTTTACAATAAATAGGGCAAGTTATGTTTAAATGTATGTGTGGTAAGACATATAAAACTGAAAAAGGACACTTAAATCATATATCATCTTGCAAATATAATAATATAGATTTAAAAAAAATTTATAGATTAGGTCTTATTATCCATGAAAATAATAAATTCTTATTCCATGTACACTTTGGGAAAATTAATAAATTGAAAAAAGAAAGTAATTATACTAAAAGTGAAGCTGAGGAAATATTACTAAAAGAAAATATTTTTAAATATCGAAAATCACTTTGGGATATATTAGAAATATGGCAAGATGAATTATTGCCAAGTGAATATCGAATATTTACAGGATGGGCATTTAAAACATATAAAGATATTACATTATTATCTTTAAAAAATACTCTTGGTAACACAAAAGTAATTTATCGTTTTAATTTAGAAAATACAAATAAGATGATTAAAAAACGTATAGATGATAGCTTACTATATATTCACAGTAATAAGACCTTTTATAATGATTTTGATTTTGTAGAAGCTTTAATTACTGGAAATATTTCCATGTATTATGTTCTATTCAATGATTGGCTTGCATCAGAATGGTTTGGACGTTTGGAATCAGATTTACAACATGAATTAGAATATTATGTGTCCATAGCTTCTAAAATTATTATCGAACGTTTATCACACAATGAATTTGATGAATTGCAACAATTAGCAAATTCAGACACTCCAATAATTTATGCGATGTAATATGAAATATGTATCCGGTGAATCTATATATACATGGTTTTTTAATATGTCAGGTGAACTCAAATATCATAAAGCAATAATAGAAAATTATGAATATATGGATGGAATGCAATGGGAAGTAATCGATACTTATAAATGCTACTATTTAAAACCTGAAAAAAAATTTTATATATTCACAAAACATAAAAGAAACTATATAAGAGTACAGGGACATATGATACACAAGGATAAGCTAACAGCTAAGATCATTTTCTTACAATCAATTTTAAAAAAATTCGAAATAAATACATCAACAAGCGAAGAATTAAAAGTTATAATTAATTATGCAAGTAACACTCTTAGTCAATATCTTAATAAATACCCTGAAAAGATTTTAGCGGCTTTACAAGTATCTAAAATAACTGATTCGTCAGATTTTTCTATTTGGAGATAATTATGGGAATGTATGACACCTTTGAAGTTAATAAGACAATAACATGTCCTCATTGTTCTAAAAATTTTCAATTGACACAAGGATTACAAAGTAAGAATTTTGAAAAAGTATTAGAATACTACGAAATCGGTGATTTTATTGAATACGATGATAAATCATATATCACCGGCGAATATGATTGGTGCCCACATTGTAATAATACAGTCGATTTATATATTGGTATATACAAAGGTATTTATATTGGTATAGAACAAAATAAAGATATTATTAATGAAAAAATAGCTAATGTAGATATACTAAATTTTTATAAAAAATCATTTAAAAAATATAAGGAAACAGATATAAAATATCGTAAAATATATAATAGTATATCAAATACTATTGAACTTTTTAGTAAATCAAATAAAAATAAATTTATGTTAGGACTATTGTTGACTAAAGAAGATGTATTTGATTATAGTATTATTACTACATTAAAAAATATTATTAATAAATTTAAAGGATAATTTAAGCAAATTTTCTTTATAATTTGTAAATTAATTAAAAAGAAGGATTAAAATAATGATTGGAGCATTAAAAACATTAGGAACTGTATTAACAATTGCGTCGACTGCATCATTTGGCAAAGACCTTTATGATAAACATAAAGATAAAAAAAGAGCCAGACAAATTAATGAGGTACATAATTTTATTAGTTCATTAGATTTAGAAGCTTTACAAGATGCAATCGAAAGTAAAAATGAAGAAGCACTTATTGATGCAGTTGAGGACATAATTATAGCTGCTGAAACTGTAAAAAGTAAATCAGAATTAGAAGAACTAGCAGAAGATGCACAAGAATTAGCCACAAATATCATAGATAAAGTGTCTAAGGTAACATCTACTGTTATAGATAAAGTCCAAGATAAAATTAATGATTATGAATTAGAAAAAGATATTGATCGTCCCACATATAAAGAATTTAAAAAATTAAAAAAACCTCTTGCCCTATATGCTAATGATGGTACACAATATATAATAACAGTAGATATGGTTAATGTATTTACTAATAACAAAACTAAGTCCGTAACTTACATTGTAGATCCAAATGAAAGTATTATAGAAAAATTAGATTAATGTTTAATTTTTCTACGCTTACCGATACCAATATTAGCTAATTTAGATTTTAATGTTAAATTGGTATCCCCTGTTACTACACCATTCATTATCATATCGTAGGTTTCTAACCATCCAAATTTTTCAAAACTTTCACCCACATCCTTTGCAGGAGATGTAAATTTTGGATATGAAACAACCCATTCAGGAATATTAGCTTTCAATACCGCTTTACCTAATTCCAATCCTTTTAAATCTGTATCCCACTTAAAATTTATTTTATCTTTATCTAAAACAAACATAAGTTTCTTTTTTTGAAAATTAAAAGATTTTAAAATTTCCATTTGCTCATGAGTTATATTTTTAGATAAAACAGCCATACCATCAAAAATCCATGCATCAACTAAAGATTCTGTTATAAAAATCTGTTTAATATCTTCTGATTTAAATAACTTATCAAGCCCATAAATTATTCTCCCACGATCATTATAATCCTCATCCGAAGGAGGATATAAATATTTGGTTTTTGTGGGAAAAAGTGCTCTTGCAGCAAATGAAATAAGTTTTCCATCAAAATAAATTGGGAAAATTAATCTATTACTATAATCCCCTTCCAAACAAATAAATAATTCTTTAGAGGACGATATATCTTCCAAACCATGATTTTTAAGGTATTCTTTAGCTTTTTTTCTATTTTCAATAAATCTTTTTCTATATTGTATTGATATTTTATCTTTTTTCATCTTCAAGTTAATCGACACATCAGGTAATTCAATTTCCTTATATGTTATAAGTTCTATTTTATCATCATCAACTTCATCTTTTAATTCTTCTTGATCTTTTAATTCAGCTTTTGGAAATAATTTCTCTTTTTTAATTTCAAGAAGAATAGCTCCTACTTTTTTCCATGCTGATTTTGATATAAAATTAGCTAAAGTATTAATATTTGAGCCAGTAAATCTATGTTTTCGACCACAATTAAAACATTGAAATCCTATTTCATCATGCTGAAATAAAAAGTGACTTCTTGGATTTTTACTACGACCATCATGACAATATGGACAACCTGTTAAGTTTTGTCGCCACCCTTTCGATGATGTATTACCCATTCTAAAATATTGAGTTATAAATCCTTCCTGTTTAATCCCGTAATTTATCACTTAATTCCTTTAATATATCTGCTAATTTATTTTTTAAATATTTCTTATATTTTACAATTTTAGTCATTTTCTCAAACTTCCCAGAGATAATTTTTTTATCAGTTATAGAAAATTTAATCTTTGATAAAGAATCTGTATTTTCAAACGTTACAACTGATTTAATAAAGGACCAGGATACAATTACATAATTATATCCCTCTATTTCAAAAACACCAAAACGATATAAACTTTTAGTATTTTTATTAATTTTTTTATGATTGATGTCGATACCTGATAAAATTAAAGCATTTATTAAAGTATCGAGGTATTTTTTATCTTTCTCAGTCATACACTTCCTTCTTTTATTTTAAGTAAATGTGAATTATTTCCCGAACCCATTATCATAAAAGCTATTTCAGGATAGTCTTTATCAAAATTTGAAATTAATCTATTTTTTGCTATTAAACTTAAAGGTGTCAAATCTAAAATTAAATGTTCTTCATTAGTATATAGCATATCAAATATATCATATTTTTTTAATACTATGTCGGTTAATACAATTAAAATATAATCATTAAAACGTTCTAAAAATTTAGCATTATCAATCATTATATTCTTTATATCATTAGATATTGTATTAAGGGTATGCCTTTTAATTTCAATTATTAACATTTTAATACATTATATTATGTTGAATTTTATGAAGATCAATTATACCTTTAACTTTCCAATCAAATGCAGACAATTCCTTTTCCTTTGTCTGCATGGCATGAATAGTTTGTTCCATTTTACGTAATAATGATTTAGTCGCTTTATATTCTGACAGTTTTCTAATTTCCCGTTCATAGTCTTTAGTAGTTTTTAATAGTTCGGGAAAACCATCATAATCTTCTGCTATACTGTGAAATTGTTGTGAATGCCATGATTCAAATTCTGTCTCTAAATCAGCATACATCAATCTAATCTTAAACATTATCTTTGTAAGTTTTGATTGATGGAAAGATGCAAGAGCGATAGACTCTTGCAATTTTTCAAGATCAATTTTTGGATCTAATGAAAAATTCATTATTTCGGTTAGATCATCAAATTCATAATCAGTTAGGACTTCTTGAAGAAATTCTAATTGCGACATATACTTTTCCTTATTTTAAATATAAGGTAATTTTACATTTTTTATTAATTATTCTTCACTAAAATAAGTTACATTTAGATCATCTAATTCAAAACCATAATTTGCAGCAGCTTGTTCTAAATCTAATACTGTGTAATTTTCACTAGTTTTAACTTTTCTTATTGCTGTTAAAGCATTTGTATGTAGAAAAGTATCAAATGCATCAAACATAAATTGTTTATCAACTCCTGCTTTTTCTGCGTACGATTCAATAACACTCATTGTAATATCGCCAGGCTTTACGGTTTTATTAATCTCTTTTACAACCTCTTGAAATTTCTTAGCTTGTTTTTGTAACGAAGCCGTTGTTGATTTGATTGTATTCTTTTTTCTAAACATGAACATACGATTAATCCTCTCTTTAATATATTTCTTTTATTTATTCATTTTTTTGTAAAATATCTCTAAATAAAAATAAGGCTTGAAAATGAAAATAATAAACAATGAATTATTTGAAAAACCTAGTTGTAAATTTAAATTTCTAGCAAAAGAAGGGTTTAATATACCTAATTTTTATGAAGTTGAATCAACCGATGAAATTTTTGTTATATATAAAAATTATACAGAGAGTAAACGCGAGAGCTTATCTTATGATATAGATGGGTTAGTTGAAGAAATTAACGATTATGAAATTCAAGAAAAATTAGGCTATGAACCAAATGGTTTAAATCCAAAATTTGCTACAGCTATAAAATTCGACAGTATATCTAAAAGTACAGAATTAATAGATATAAGATGGACTGTTGGTATGACCGGAAAAATTATTCCTACTGCCATTTTAAATCCTATAGACATTATGGGAGTAACCATTACCAAAGCATCAATGCATAATTTTGATTATTTAATGGATTATATAAACAAATATAAAATCGGCATTGGAAGTAAAATGATAGTTGCGAGAAAAGGTGATGTTATACCACAAATAATAGGTGTTGCAAATAATAAAAAATTATCAGATATCCAAATACCTAACTTATGCCCTATATGTAATGAAAAAATACATAAATTTTCAGTTGATTTGATTTGTGAAAACCCATTTTGCGAAGCTAAAACTAAAGGAATTTTTACTAATTTCTTTGGTACGTTGGATATAAAAGGACTAAGTGAAAAATTTATAGATAAAGCTATCGAACAATTTAATATTAAAACGATCGATGATCTCATGAAACTTACAATTGACGATATAGAATCGCTTGAAGGATTTGCCAGAAAATCAGCAGAAAAAGCGTATAATGCTATTCATAGTGTTAAAGAAGTGAGTCCAGAACAATTCATGGCATTATTAAACATACCCAATCAAGGTGTTCGGGTCTTTGAGAATTTATTATCTGAAACCCCAATAGAAAAATTACTAGATCCAAATTTTAAAGCTGAAGATTTATTAGATACTAAAGGAATTGCAGAAAAAACAGCTCATGCTATATATGATGGCATCCAAATGAATTTAGAAAGAATACGTGAAAATGCTGAACATTTTACTATAATAGTAAAGAAAAATAAAACTCACCATTCTAGTAAAATTACAGGAAAATCTTTTTGTATAACTGGTACATTGAATAAAGGTAAAAGAAAAGATTATGAAAATTCAATCAAATCTATGGGAGGTTTAGTTTCTAGTGTTAATAAGTCATTAAATTATTTAGTTACAAATGACCCAGAAACAACTTCTAGTAAAATGACTAAGGCATTAAAACTTAATGCAGAATGGCATAACAACGGTGAAGATAGATCAATACAAATAATTAATGAAGATGATTTAATAAATTTAATAGGAGATACTAATGAGTAAGATGGAAGAAATAGAAGTAAATGAAGCACCAGAAGAGGGATTAACAGATTTACAAGTATATGGTATATCTGGAACTGTTGTACAACTTTTAGGATTAGTTAAGAAATATTCGATACTTGCACAAATGCAAAAAGAAATAATGAATAAATTACCACAAACACAACCAATAATGAGAGAGATTTATCAATTTGAGGAAACTAAATTGATAATGGATATTCGTACACAATTTGATATGGTATTTGTTTATACTTTAGATAAAACAATTGTAAATAATTTTCAAATATTGAGAGATGGATTTGAATCGGCAATTTTATTTTTAACTACAAATTTACAAGATGTTACCAATTTTACAGATAAAAATTATATTGAAATTCTTGATGAATTTACAGATAAATTGACTGCTTTAGCTGATGCTATAGCTACAAAATCTATTTACGAATCAAATTTTAAAATTTAATTTTTTTGTAAAATATCAATAATAGAATTATAAAAGAAGGAAAATAATGAGTAATTTAAAAGACCAAATATGGGTTGCGAAATATGCACCATCAAACTTAAATGAAACTATCATGACCGATGAAATTAAAGAAAAAATGGAAGATTTTGTTAGAACAAAAAACATTCCTAATCTTCTTTTTGCTGGTCCTGCTGGAACAGGAAAAACAACAACAGGTAAAGTATTATTAGATTCATTAGGTGTTGATAGCGGTGATATTATGTTCTTAAATGCGTCTGATGTAAATAGCGTAGATGCTGTAAGGAATATGATTAAGCCATTTGCTATGAGTATGAGTATAAATCAAGAACTACCAATCAGATTTGTTTTTCTTGATGAAGCAGATCATTTATCACCTCAGGCACAAGCAGCGTTAAGAAATCTTATCGAATCTAGTTACAATTCTGCTCGATTTATTTTAACAGCAAATTATCCTAAAAAAATTATTCCTGCTTTACATAGTAGATTACAGGGATTCACTCTAGAAAAACCAGCTTTAGAGCCTATATTAGAGAGAGTTATAACAATATTAGAAAATGAAGAAGTCGAAATAGAAAATGAAGATGATCTAGTAAGTTTAATTAAAAACAATAGTACTGATATTAGAAAATTAATTCAATTATTACAACAAAATACTATTGATACAGAAGAAGGTAAAATTCTACGCATAGTTATTAAAGAAAGTGGTGGATCAAAACTTTTTGATGATTATAGTAAATTATTCTGTAAAGGTGATGCTAAAGCATTGCGAAATTTAGTATTTTCTAAATTTACTGATAGTGATTGTGCTGAATTTTGGGATTTAATGGTGGATGATATTATTAAATCACCTGAAAAATACGAGGATGTTGGAGCTGGTCTTGATAATATCATTTATAATTTAAATGAAGGTCAAAAAACACATGAAATTGTAGCAAACAAACAGTTGAATGTACTAGGATTCACTCTTTTAGCATTAATTGATGAGGAAGAGTAGTAATGATTTATATCAGTATAGATTTAGAAACAACGGGCTTAGATCCAGATACTTGCCAAATTTTAGAATTTGGTGCTGTTTTAGAAGATACTAACAATATCAAACCATTAGATGAATTACCAACTTATCATGCATATATCAAACACCCAGGTGGAAATATTTCTGGAAATATATATGCTTTAGATCTTAATAAAGAAATTATTAGTAACCTTAAAAATGAAAAAGATCTAAAAGACAAATACAATTTTATAAAAGTTGAAGATTTAGCCGATGATTTTCTTGCATGGTGTAAAATACAAGGATTAGAAATTAAAGAAAACACATACGATAATAAGACAAACTATTCATGTACTATCAATGTGGCTGGGAAAAATTTTGCTGGATTTGATCGTAAGTTTTTAGAAAACGTACCAGATTTTACTAAGAAAATACGTATGAGACAAAGAGTAATTGATCCTGCTATTTTATTTATTGATTGGGAAAATGATACTTCGGCTCCACATTTAGAATTATGCAAACAAAGGGCAGATATATCTGGAATTGTTACACACTTAGCAGTTGATGACGCAATGGATGTAATTAAATTATTACGAACCCAGTATGCTAATAGACCGAATTGAAATATTAAACAGTTTTAAGGGCAAATCACTAGACATTTATTTAAAATTAATATACATATTGCCAAGCCATGAAGGTTTGGATGATTTTATAAAAGATAATAGTATACGTGGTTCTAATAATTTTAGTCTTTTTCAAAGTCATTTGAATATTTTAAATCATATACCAATCAAGTTCAATAATACACCAAACTACCATTCCAATAATAATTCTGGTGTATTATTAATATTTGGTGGTACTGAATGGATAACTATTTCTACTATATAGATAATGTTTCATAAGATTTTATTATATATCTAATAGCTTGAGATTCACTTAATTGTATTTTAATTCTATTTTCATCTAATAAGATAAGTGGTACAACATCTCTTTTCCAATACTTTGTACCTTGTATATCATCATAAGTATATAATATAATATCTAAATCAAATGTTGCCATATTATGTTGTATTATATATTCAGTTAATGGTTGATCTACCCCCAATACAGCCTTAACAACTGATCTATTTTCAGAATCAATATATTGAGCAACGGTACGGCCAACATATCTATAAACACTAATAGTAATATCTCCTACTGGAGGAGAATTTTCAAATGACAAAATTCCATTGGTATAATCAAATAAAGGTTGAGATGGGTGAGAAGTTGGTATTTTTACACCATTCGCAAAAACATTAATAGAATAATCAATACCATATGATGGTGGTATCAATCCATTAATAAGTTCAGAATCAATTATTAACTTCCAAGCTTTACGATCTTGTACTGTTGTATCCTTAGTCATAATAATATTCTCTAAATATTCTATATTATTTAAAGTTGTATCTGGTATAGATGGAATATAATCAATCCAAACTTCTTTTGCATGCGGATAAATTAATAGGCCATCATCCTCTTCAAACCATTGTTTGTTATTCGATGTATGTTGCTTATTAACTATTTTTTTATGTGAATAATTTATTTTTGTTATATCTCTCATTTCTATCTCCAATTATCTGAAATTTCTTCAATTTCATTTATTTCAATATCATTATATAGAACAATTTTTAGAAAGTACCCATAATTAGAATCTACTGTTGAATTTGTACCGATTGTCCAACCGATTTCAAGTCGATTACCAATCTTATCAATATCAGTTGCACAACCTGTACCATCTACGGTACTATTATTTGCAAAATCCTGAGCATCATATAAAACATTTAAATTCAACCACCCTGTTAGTGATGGAAATTTAATAAATATATCAAAGTCTATACCTAAATTGCCCAATGTTAATATTTTAATACGTCCGTTAGAATTAGATTTTAATAGCGATTGGAATGATCTATAATAAAACTGGTCGTCAGATGAAAATCCACTATAATCTACTGCAAGTCCGTATTTAGCATAATCTGTGTTTGCTTTTTTAAGTTTGCCTAAAAATTGTTGTGCATTGTATTGTGTTAATAATTCTTCACTATCCCATATATTTTTCGAACCAATTATAGTCGCATCATCAAAATTCGTTGAATCTGGCAAACGATAATCTTCATCTTTAAATGTCTCTTTCAATAAATTTGAATTATCATTAATATTATTAGTATCTATTAACAGATCTAATCTGTATGATGTAGTAGGTCCCCATCCTGTGGTAACTTTCCCACCTTTAGCATATATTTCTACTTTATCACGCATTACACCCACTCCAACAAACTTGATCACATAATCAGTCAAAATTAAAGTATCATTCCAATTAGGTACTAATTCTCCAGCCAAATTACTAGCTGGATCATTCCATACAATATTACTTGCATTAGAATATGCCATTGATAAATTTAAGGGGTAATCCCAATAAGTATTAGCAAAAATATTTTCAGATGTTAAACTAAGACCAAATTCAATATTTTTATTTAAAAACTCTATACCAGAAATGCTTTTTGCATTTCCTGTTTTTAAATAAAAATTATCGATAGTAGTATTAACAACAGTACTATCATAATCATAAAATATTTCGGATGTATTAGTTAAGTAGTCTCCACCTGCTACATCAGTATGTTTAACATAAAATGAGTGTTTACCTGGGGAAATTGATGCCTGTCCAGATATAGTACCTATATTTAATTCGCCTGTTCCTCGTTGCCATTTTTTAAAATCGTTATAACGTTCAATATTATTTATTGTTAAAATGTGCGTATCACTACGATATAAATCTTTATTTGGATTTACTGTAATACTAGTACTCGTTCCATCATTAAGAGTTATTGTTTGGTTGATATCCGGTAAAAAACCTTGAACTGTACCATAATAATCTCTGCTAGATTCATTAAAATTGTTGAATAAATCAATACCATCATCAACTTCTATCCCATCATACACAGCAACAATAGTACCTTGATCTGCTCTACCAAATTGTAGCTGTTGTTTATCTTTTACCGTGTATCCATGTATGGGCAATTCAGCAGATAGTTTATTATCAGTTATAATATAGGATATATAATCACCGTCAGATAAATCACCTAGACGCAATCTTTCAGAAATCTGATCATTTTGTTTAGCTATTCTACCAGATTTAAAACCGCCGACAACATCAATCACTAAATCCCCAAATAGAGGTGATGCTTCTGCAGGCGCTAAATCCTTCAATGCTTCATTGATTTCATCTACCGCCGTTGATATTTTTGTTGTAGTACTAAATTCAAATAAACCATCCGGATAATATTCGCCGTCCCTTGTAAAACCAATTTCATCTGAGCCTAATAAAACAACTTCTAATATATGTGGTTCATAAGGTAGTCCAGTCTGAGGATCCAATTTTAGATTAACACTTTGAAATTTTCCAATAGAAGTATTATACCAAATCCTGCCTAATCGCCACTCTGATTCGGGTGGTACAGCATCTAAAGTTTCTGGTACTAAATTTTTAATTTTAGCATTTGGGCTCATATTTAGATGTTGTTTTAAATAAAAATCTGCTGACATATATGCTCTCCGTTTTTATATCATTTTTATATATTTATTCATTTTTTTGTAAAATATTATTAATTCAATTAAAGAGGAACTATATGAAAAAAGAAACACTAGACGAATTAACTAAATTACAAGATGCCCTAAATGAGTTGATAACTCCAAATTGGAAATCTAATCGCAATGAATTAGATTTTATGGTTGCAAACCATCAGGAAATGGCAGAATTGATTGATACTGAATATATTGATACTGATGGACAAAAGCATGCATTAGGTTGGAAATGGTGGAAAGGTGCAGAGGGTCAAAGAACTATGGATTATGTTGATTGGGATTCAATGCATGAGGGTGTGAAAAATAATATTAAAATCGAATTAACCGATCTACTATTTTTTACACTTTCTCAAAAGGTACTTGGAGACCTGACAGGTGAAGATGAAACTATACAACTTAGTGAGAATGATTGGATTAACTTTGTAAGCATTTCAGCAAACAATTTACTACAACGTCCTGGTGCAGCTTTAATGCTAATCTTAGAATTAGCAAATAAAATCGGCTTCAATATAAGTGCGTATTATATAGCAAAACATACTTTAAATCATATCAGGCAACTATCAGGCTATAAAGATGGGACATATGTAAAGGTTAATAAAGGTATTGAAGACAATGAATTATTACACTCTGTTATTGAGCATATTTCTATCAATGACATAGATAATAACTTTGTAAACATAGCCGATAAAATTATTGATGATACATATGATATTTTTAATGTTGATAATAAAGATAGAATGACTATTCTAAAATGGAAAAATATTCTAAAATAAAGGCAAAGGTATGGAAGATAAAAATCTTGAAGAATTATCAGAGAACGAAATAGTTGATGCATTGATTACACCTATACAACCTCCAGCTAATTCTTTAGAAGAAAGCGGAGATGAATTGAGAGCTATGGGTTTTAGAGATATTTCGGAGGCTGATGATAAACAAGTCATGGAAGAAGCTATGAAAAATATTCAGATTACTAAGCTTTTATCAGATGCATCTCGAGGAACAAAAGACAAAAAATCTATTAAAGATTACTTAGAACAACATATTAAATTTTTAGAAAGTGTGTCTCCAGGTAAATCATTAACAGACATTATTGAAAAAATAACTGTTGAACATGCAAAAGCAATTTTAAAAACAACAGCAAAACAATCTGATGTTCCAGATGCAGTAATAAAAAAACATTTGAAAACATTGAAGAAAAAATATACTTAATTGTATAATTATATATGAAAACAAATTAAAAACAAAAAGGATTTAAAAAATGGCAATAGAATTTGATACAGAAGTTATGGAAAATGCAATGAGAGCATCACTAATTATCGCTCAACAAGAAGAAATTTTAAATGAAGCTTTAGGTACTCTTGCAGCAGATTTTGGTGTAAGTAAAGGTATCGCTAAAAAAATAATTAAAGCTTTTGCAGCAGATAAAATTGAGAAAACTCAAGAAAAAATGGAAGATGAAAGAAGTGCATTAGCAAACGCAGATTTAATGTTAGAAGCTGTTGAAAATATGTCTTTTGAACCAGAAGATTTATTAGATGAAGAAACTGAAAACTAAAATTTAAAGCAAGGTTTATTTTATGAAAAATATCAAACATAATCAATCTCATACTAACGAATATGAGATTGAAATCCCTATACCAGTAACAAAGCCTAAAAATATATCTGTCTTTGACGATCAACAAAGAAATATAGCGGTTTTGCGTATATATGGTGAAATTGATGAACCCTCAGAATATATTGAAGAACTATCAAAATTAAATAATTTATCACATCAATATGATGTTATTGAAATTACACTTAATTCACCAGGTGGAAGTCTTAATACTGCTGTCGATTTAGCTTCAATTATTAATAACTTTCAGCATGTTGTGACTATTGGTAAAGGTGAAGTGGCTTCTGCTGCATTTATGATTTGGACTATGGGAGATATTAAGGTCGTTACTGATTACTCTATGTATATGGCTCATAGAGAATCATATGGCATGTATGGTAAAACTTCAGAACATAAAGCTGCTGCCAATGTTTTTGGTGAAGTATATGAAGAATTATTTGAAGATTGTTTTGGTAATATTTTAACTAAAGAAGAAAAACAAATTGCAGAAAGAAGCGAAGCATGGATTTCCTATAAAGACTTACTATCTCGTCCAGGTGTAATTTCGTATGACAGTTATATTGAACCGGCTAATCCATATTCTATTATGGACACTTATATTTCAAATGATGGTAAAATGTTTATGTTTGATAATGAAATCGGAGCATTTAGAACTATCAAAATTAAATATGGTAATGAGATTATTACCGATATGACCGATTATCTTTATGGAATTACAGCAATTACAAAATTACCAAAGATTAAAAATAAACCTTCTAAAAATGTAAAATTAAAGAAAAAGAAGGATAACAAATGATACCAAACCAACCAGTAAAAGTAGATGTCGAAGAAGCACAAGATTTAGCAAATATTAAAACATCAAAAATTAAAATAGGACTAGATGATATAGACAATTTTATCAAAGATGAAATTAAAGATAGTTTTTATATGAAATTTTCTAATGGAGATTTTGAAAAATCATGGTCAGAGTATAAATCAATTCCTGTATTTTTAGCAAAAGGAAATATTTATGATCTGGTACCGGAAGGTATTTCTAAAGAGACACATTATGTATTACGTTTAGTTGCAACATGGCATGTTGAAAAAGCATTAAATGCTTTAAAATTCGATACTGATAATGATGATAATCTTAAAATAGATACCTCTATGGGTAATATTGGTACAGCGGGACGTATAGCAAAAATATGGGCAGGAAATACTTTAGATTCTGAAAATATTAGAGAATATGGTGATGGAAGATTTACAAAAATGCCAAGACTTGCAGCATTTCCAGCATCTGAAAAAGATAGAAAACGACCTGTTACTGTTAATATTGAAAATGCTGGAATTGGAAGTGTATGTTCCCACCACTTCCTACCATTCAGTATTACGAATGATAATAATAGCAGAATAGTAATTTCATACATTCCAAAAGATAAACTATTAGGCTTAAGTAAAATCGGCAGATTTGTAGAGTGGTGTTTAAATAGGCCGTCATTGCAAGAAGAGGTAACTGCACTAATTCATGAAAAAATTTCTAAAATTGCAGAAACTGAAGATGTGTACGTTGGTCTTTTTAATATTGTTCACAGTTGTGAAACTACTCGTGGTGCAAAACAATATTCTACTACTACAACTGAAGATTATAGCGGTGTATTTGATGACCCGATTATGAGAAGTACTATTTTAGATGGAATCAAATAAAATACAGATAGGAGGTTATGATACTCATAACCTCAGCGACAATTCAGTTTTTTTTGCATCAAAACATAAAAAATCAAAAATATCTTTCATTATACATAGCATTACAATTATAAATGATTCAGAAATATTTAAAATTTTATTAAAAAATAAGTTTATTATTCGTATAATGAAGTTTAAAGATGAACAAACACAACAACCATCACTTGTTATAGACTTTGTTGACACAATATCAAATCAAATTAAGTCTAAACCCAATAAAATATTTTATAATGGTGTTGGTGTTGGTGGATTTTTATTTGAATTAAATTATATTTCCCAATGGGAAATACCTATTATTGATAAGCTATTAAGATCTTTCGTTATAGGTTCTAAAGAAGATTTTTTGGAAATTATCAAATCATATAATCTATTTTTAAATAGTGAAACACAATTATTCATCGAAACCCATTTTTAAAAGGTATAAATTGAACTATTCACCATATTCATTTTCCAAAATTAACACTTACAAACATTGCCAAAAAAAATTTGAATGGACTTACGTAAATAAAAAAAATATCGATAAAAATTATAGTGATCCTACATATTTTCAACGAGGACGCTTCATACATCAATATATCGCAAAACGGTTATTAGGTCAAAATATAGAAATAAATGGTTATTCATCAATAGAAATAGATGATAAATTAGATTTGATAGACCGGGCAGATAAAGCATTGGAAAATGAATATATAAATATAACGTTCGATTTTGATATTACGGAAGTAGAACAACCTATTAAATTAGATAAATCTTGTAAAATTTCTAAATCAAAAAAAGATAGCATGTTTACGGGTTTTATAGATTATTATGCAGTACATGATAACTTAGGTACAATCGTTGACTGGAAAAGTGGAAAATTTAGAGATAATCCAAGTTTTGAACAATTACAATTATACTCTATATGGCTAATAGAAAAATACCCACAAATAGATGAAATCGATTTACTTTATTATTATATCGAACATAATAAATTTAATATCTTAACAATAGATAAAGAAGCGGTTATTAAATTTCGAGATAGTCTATTATATGATATTTCTACGATAGAAAAAACTGATACTTTTTCTATTAATCCATCTAAACAATGTGTGTATTGTCCTTTTTTTGAATCTTGTTTAGATGAATTTAATATTCTAATTTAAATTATATTGTTCTTGAATTAGAGCAGATAATGCATTTTTAAGTATATCTTCATATTTACTTTTCGATGCTGGTCCTGCTAGATTACCATAAACTTTACCTTTTTTCATAAATAAAACTGCTGGTAATGTATTCATCTGAAAATAAGAAGCTACTTTGTGTTGTTCTAATATACGACATAGATAAATATCTACTTTCCCTTTTAAACGTTCATCAAATTCTTTAAATATTTCTAGAATCCGAGTTTTAGTTGGTATATCATCTGAATAAAATAATATATATTGTGCTTTATCTTCTAATAAAAATGCATCAACATTTTCATCTGTTAAATCTTTTATCAATTCTATCTCCTTTGTTATATAGATTAATTTTACATTTTTTTGTAAAATATTAAAAAAGAAAATAAGGAAAATATATGAATAACCTTTCTAAAAAGGCAACAGATTATTTAAAACATTTAAATGACTTGGATATTGCATGGTTTGAAGATAAAAATTCAAAGTTTGTTATGCTATTTGAAAAACCTTCACAAGTTAAAGCTATAAAACCTGTTATGGGCTCTACAAAAGATACAAAACATATTAAAAATATTTCTCTTGCTGGCCATACAATGAGACTAAAGAATTTTGATGAATATAATACTAAACTAAAGGACAAATCATGGTATAAAATGGTTAAAGATAAAGATTTACCGTTTATACCTGATAACTATGAGTTAGTTGTTAAAGAAAAATCAACAGGTAAATTTAAAACCGATTATCAAGAAATGGTTTTAAATGCCAAGCGGGCATTTGATGAAGCTGATTGGATTGTTTTAGGTGTTGATCCTGATAATGAAGGGTGTGCATTAGGGATGGAAGTTATTATGAAATGTAATGCTGAAGATAAAGTAATCGGTATGGTTAATATGTCCAAACTTGATTTTCATTCATTAAAAGAAGAAGTTAAAACTTTAGATAAAATACCTTTTTGGAATATGGCTCAGAGTGGTTTTGCTAGAGGAGAGTTTGACTGGGCTTTTGGTTTAAATAATACTATTTTAGCATCGGTATTATTAGGCGGTGGACAAACATATCATATCGGCGGCGTAAAATCACCAGTTATAAGAATGGTAGTAGATAGATTGAATCATATTAAAAATTTTAAGCCTGTTAAATACTGGAGATTTGGAGGGTTAGCAAAACATAAAGAATCTGGTGTAGAATTTAATTATATTATAAAAATTAAACAAGATGATACAGACATTATCAAAACTCAAAAAAATATAGATAAACTTGAGAAGGAATTAGAGTCCATCGATAAAGATAATGAAATCAATAAAGATAAAGTTTCGTCATTATATAATGAATTAGGCAAATTAAGATGGAAATTAAATGAATCGGTTAAAGAATTTGAGAGTTCAGAGAGAGATATTTATTCAAGTAAAATGAGAAAAAAAGTTGAAAATGCTATAAAAGAGGGTATGAATTTTAAAGTGAGTAAATACGTACAAAAAAATAATCTCACTCAAAATCCACCTTTAGCATATTCATTAACCGACTTACAATCGGAGGCAGGAAATTTACATAATTTTACTCCTGCAAAAACATTGGCTACAGCACAGAAATTATATGAAGGTCAATGGCAATCTTATCCTAGAACAGATAATAGATATTACGCAAGTGGTGAAATGTCAAATATTAAAAAAATAATACCAAATTTATTGAATTTATCATCATTTAAAAATGTTAATATTCCTACCCCGTTTAAAGTAAAAACCGGAGTATTTAATAGTGCGAAAGTATCAGCCCACACAGGTTTGGCACCAACAGCAAAAGAAATGACTGATAAATCATTATCCGGAGAACAAAAAATTATTTTTGATATGGTTGCGACAAGATACCTTATTCAATTCATGGATAAATTTGAATACTATAAAGTAGAAATGGATGCCGATATTGATGATGATATATATCTGACTACCTTCCAAAATATCCAAACTAAAAAAGGTTGGAGAGAATTATATAATCCGGCTAATATGTACGGTTTTACTTATGTAGAACAACAAACTTTACCAACAATGAAAAAAGGCGATGACATCGAAATCATCACAATAGAAAAAGAATCATTAGAAACCAAACCAAAACCTATGTTTAGTGAATTCAGTTTATTAAAAGGCATGGAAAATATTTCTCGTATATATCCAGAATTAGAAGGATTAGAAAAAGGTATAGGAACTCCGGCTACAAGAGCAAGCATATTAGATGCTTTATTTAAATCAAAATATCTAATTAAAAAAGGCAGAGTCATTGATGCAAGTGAAAAAGCAATAATACTTACAAATTTATTACCTGATGAAATGACTAACCCTAAATTAAGAGCTGATATGGAAGCAAAACTTAATCAGATCGTTGATGGTAGTTTGACAAAAAAAGAGTATGAATTAGAGTTTAAGAAAATGGTTGAAGAACAGGCTAAAAAATTATATGAAATAGGCAAAAAACATAAAATTGAAATAATTGATAAAGCTACTTTACCTCCTAGTGAAGCACAATTAAAATTTGCAAAAACTATGGAGAAAGAATTAAATATAAAAATTCCTAAAGAAGCTCTAGAACTTAAAGATGAATTAACCAAATGGCTTAAAAAACATGAAAAGAAGATGCCTAATTTGCTTTCTGATAAACAGGTTGCATTTTTAACTGAATATGGTCAGGATGATGAAGAAATCATAGCAATATTAGAAGCCAATGCTAAAAGAGAAATGACAAAAGAACAAAAATTCAAAGCATCTAAATGGTTAGGAACTTATATGCGAACTAGTGAATATCAGAAAAAGAGAGCTGCAAAAGCAGCTGCTACTAGAAAACGTAATAGAGAAGCTAAAATGAAAGCTATGGGCATTGAAACCCCAACAGTTTCTATAAAACGTCCACGTAAAAAGAAAGAGAAAAAAGAAAATAAATAATTCTTTTTTTCTCTATAAATAAATTAAAAAAGGATTGTATGAATGACACTGCTTGAATTAAATGAATCCCTTTCTCTAAATTTTGAAAACGGCATTATTGTATATTTGGATAAATCGAATAAAACGTTTAGATTTATGGATCCAAAAGATAGTAAACGTCGAGGTTTAACAACAACTATAAAAAATAAAAACGATTATAAAAAACTAACACGTTATTATAAAATTGATAGCAGCTTTGATGAGTTTGTACCTTTGAGTAATGAATTTAAGAAAAATAATAAGTCAAATGAAATGAGAAAAGTTTTAGCTGCTATGCAAAATGATATTCTTAAATTAACTAAAGGTATATAATAATGGCTTATGGGCATTATTCTCGACGTTATTCATATGAAAGTCCATCACCGGTAGAAGTATCAGATACCGATATAAAGACCTTATTTGATACTCTTAAAGAACAAATAGAAAATAATAAATTAAAAGATATAAGATCAACATTATCTAAACTAAAATTATCTTCAAATGAAAAATATAAAGATTATGTCGGGTTTAATGCTGTAATTATAGCTTATATACACGCATTAAAAATAGGCAGTAATAAAGCAATAAATAGTTTAGAAAAAACTATTTTTAAAAAAAATTTTACATTTGATGGGTTAAATATTATATCGCTTTCTAAAATTCTAAAAAATGATTTTAAATTATTTATAGATCAATATCTGATACATAAAAACGCAATATACACAATAAATGATAATGAAACTATTACCTTTTTATTCTTAAATTATCCTACTGAAACAGAAATAATTATTCAAAATGGTAAAATTAGTAAATTTATAAAAGGGCAGGATAGATTAAATGTAATACTATCAATAATTAAGTATTCTAAGTTATTTGAAACTATTGTAACTAGTTTAACAACTTTGTATGGTATCGAATACGTAGATAAATTCTCGATTAAATATGATACTTTGAAAAAAATTCATGATGAAATAATCTTAAAACCAAAAAACCTCTTAAAGTCTCTATTAAATGATTTTTACTATATTATATATAGAGAATTTATAACTGCAGATATTTTAAGTTATGATTTAGAACATAAATTATTATTAGAAATTACACAAAAAAATTATATTGACTCTATACTAAATATAAGTGAAAAAAAACTTTTTGAATTATTATATTCAATTAAAGATCCTGTATTGCGCACTAATTTTATAGTTAGTTCTGAAAAAGTATTATCATTAATTATTAAAAATGGAGATAATACACTCATCCCTGATGAAATAAAGGACATATTTCTTTTTTAAAAAAATTGTAAAATATTATACAAATAACACAGTATAATAAGGTATTTACAATGACACTATCTCACAAAAAAATAAAATCTATTAAAAAAGTTAAATATTATGATAAAGTATATGATATAACTATGAAGTCCAATCCACACACATTTTTTGCTAATAATATTCTAGTCCATAACAGTTGTTATTTTAGAATAATGGAGGCAGAAAATTTAGATGAAGCTCAAAAAATTGGTGCCGATGTTGTAAAAGCATGTGATGAAGGTAGCATTCCTATGCTGGTTAAAGATATTTTTAATGGTGATGATGTCATGAGATCCGATTTTGAGGCTATTGCACGTTCAACTTTATCATACGGTAAAAAGAAACAATATGCGTTTCTAAAAGGTTGGGAAGACGGCGAAGTACTTCCAAAACCAAAATTAGGTATTACCGGTCTATCTATTAAAAGATCTGATTCACCTAAACAACTATCTATGGAAATGAAACCATTCTTTACTGAAATTATGAAAGGATTAAAACACGAAGAAATTAAAGAAGCTATGGATAAAATCGAAGGCGATTATGACGATCTAAGCTTATACGATTTATCCGCAAAACGTTCAGCAAACAATTTAGGTAAATATTTAAAAGCATTCAATTATGAAATTGAATATAAATCTAGGCCCTATAATATAGAAAAAATTGATGAATTTTTAAAAGAAGAGTATCAAGATATAAAAATTAAAATAGATGATAAAATATATTTTGATTTTATGAGAGAAGGTAAAGGACGTTATTCATTAGAAGATGGCAATTTAATAAAGGATGTTAATGGTGAAATTTATATTGAAGCAAAGGTAAAAATGGTTGTTCCATTTCATATTAAAGCATCAATTTTATATAACTATCTATTAGATGAATATAATTTATCGTCTGAATTTAATCAAATATTAAATGGCGAAAAAATTAAACTTTTTTACATTAAACCTACAAAAATAAATATCAAATATACAAATAGTGATGGTGAAGTATTTGATATGATACAAGAATTTGATTGTATTGCATTCCCTTCTAGTTCTAAACACATACCAACATTTATTAATGATTTTACTCCAGATAAAAAGAGAATGTTGGAAACTTATTTCTTTGGTAAAATGGAAACCATTTTTGATGTTATTGGGTTTAGTAAAGAAAAACTTGAAAATATAGCTATGGATTCACTATTCTAAACGTATAATTAAAAACTATATACGTTTAGACTATCTATAAATTCATTCCATTCTTCAATACTATTATTACTGAATTGTTCAGCATTCGCTTTATCAAATGTAAATCCAATATTAGGAACTTTCTCTAAAATACGCTTATAAAAGTTTATATCTTCAAACGTATTTTTAATTGAAATTTTTACATTTGTTTTTTTTAATTTATTTAATGTTGTTATTATTGTAGACATACGTTCACCACGTTTAAAACCGGTTACTTTTTCCGACAAATCACCTACTATAAAATATTTTATACCATGTTCATTAGCGGTTTCTAATTCTTGCATTAATTTTAAATTAATACTCTCAATTTCTTCATTAAATTTATATAAACCTAGTACAGTATTTAATTCATTCATAATAATCCTCTTGTTTAGTCCTAATTTGTATTATTATTTAGTTAAGTTTTTTACTTTATTATAAAGTTTATTTCTATATATTTTAAAGGAATTTTACAAAATGTTATTTTTAATCCCTTTAAAATATGACTATTTATAGAGCCAAGATTTAATAATTTCTTTCTGTTTTTGACTAAGATCAACATAAAAAATTTCCACCTCAACGATAAAATCACCAATTTTATCTTTATTAATTGACTTAATACCTTTTTCTTTAAAAACTAATTTCTTTTTATTTTTTATATCATTCATATCAACAGTAATCTGTTCATTAATACCATCAATAACAATTTCATCTTCTATTAAAATATCTAATACATTAAGTTTTAAAGTTTTATATATATCTAAACCATCTCTTCTAAATTCACTATCATTAATAATATTAAGTTCAATATATAAATCACCCCGTATATTATTAATTTTATTAGCCTTACCCCTCATAACTAGACGGGTATAATTGTCGACTCCTGATGGTATAACACAATTTAATTTTATAATCTCTTCTTTAAAACCTAGACCATTACAACTATTACACGAATCTATTTTTGTATATCCTACACCTTTACAGTTTGTGCATAATATATTTGTGGTGATAAAACCACTTTTACTTTGAATAGTGCCATTGCCGTCACAACTTGGACAGGGTTTAAAATTACCACCATACCCTGTACATACCTTACATTCAATCTTTTGCTTAAATTCAAATGGTATTTCAGTACCAACGATTGATTCATAGAAATTAATTTCCATTTGAATCACTTCATCTTTTTTAAAAGTTTTTTTTAATTTCTTTTTGATTTCTTTCTTTGGTTGACTAAAAATTGTATGTATATTTTTATGATTATTATAACTATAATAAAGTTTATCATAATCATAACGTTTTTGTGGATTTGAAAGAATATTATAAGCTTCATTAACTGTTTTAAAAATACTTTCAGAATTCTTATCTTTATTTAAATCCGGATGATATTTTTTTGCTAATTTTCTATACTTATATTTTATATCCTCTAATAAAGCATTAGGAGATATTTCTAAAATAGCATAATAATCAATCATAGTTACTCCATTTTTAAGATATTTATTTAAGGGAATCAACATAAGTATTAATTTTGCAATATTTTTGCCATTTTAGTTTAAGTTTTTTGCACTATAACCGATATTGTAATTGTAAGAGAAATATATTCTTTATTATATCATATTTCTCTTTAAATAAAACTTAAATGGAAAAGGAAATTCCACTTTACACAATGGAGGTGTATTATGTTTAATTTAGGACAAGCTCAATCAATTTTAGGAATTAACAATTCAAACGATCATATTTATAGATTGAATGAACAGTTACAAACAGGTAAAAGAATCAACAAAGCAGCTGATGATGCTTCTGGGATGGCAATCGCAAATCAATTAAGATCACAAGCAAATGGTCTGGGACAAGCAATTAGAAATTCTAATGAAGCTATTTCATTAACAAATATTGCGGATGGTGCATTAGAAGAATATACAAAAATTATTATGGAAGTTAGAGATAAAGCTGCACAAGCTATTTCAGATTCAAACTCTACTGAGTCTAGAACAGCACTTCAAAATGATATTAATGAATTAATTAAATCAGCTGAAGCTATAGCAAACGACACATCATATAACGGTATTAAACTGTTAGACGGCACATTTACAAATAAAGTATTCCAAACTGGTGCATATAGTGGACAAACAACTTCAATCTCAATTTCAAGTACTAAAACTGCTGATTTAGGTATCGATGGATTAACTGTTGATAGTGCTACAAACGCAGCAACTGCGTTAGATGATATTGATGCAGCATTGAAATCATTAGATGGAATTAGAAGTGGTATTGGTTCTGTAACACAAGGTCTTGAATCAAAAGTTAGAAATATGGAAGCAACACAACAAAATGTTTTAGCAGCAGAATCTAATATTAGAGATGTTGATGAAGCAGCTGCAAAAGCAGAATTAGATAATTGGACAGTAAGAAATCAAGCATCAATGTTTGCATTTCAAATGGCTGCAAGACAGCAACAAAATATTTTAAGATTATTCCAATAATTATTTAGGACGGGGTTAATAACCCCGTCCTAAAATACAAATAGGAGAATTATTATGGGTGAATATGCAAATAGTGTCGACAGTTTTTTAATACTATTTTACAACCAGTTATCAAAAAAAATGAGCGAACTAAAATCAATTAAAAATATTAAAGAAAGAGAAGAATTAAAATCCAAAATGTTGGAAGCTTTAGATATGCTTACAATGAGTGCACAAGATGAAAAATTTAAAAATTTTTCAGAATTTTTGGCAACCAAAATCATTTTAAATAAATTTGATGAAGTAAAAGAAATATGTGATACTGTTAAACAAGGAGTTTAATCATGATAGATTCAATCGGAAAAATTAATCAAACGTTCAATATTCAAGCACAAAGCAAAGTAAATATTCAACCGGAACAAAAAGCGGATTTGAGCAATTTAAATAATGAAATTCAAACAATCAATGAATTAGTTGAAAATAAAAATATCAAAGTGGAATTAAATGAAGATATTAATATGATACAAGTCAAAGAATTAGATAAAACAGGGGAAATAGTTTTAAAATCTATTCCACCTGAAGATTTTATAAAAAGGGTAAAATATTTCAAAGAAAATATATTACCAACTCTAATGATGGATGAAAGGGTCTAATTTTTAGATTTTAATTTTTCAAAAGCAAGTTTTTCTGCTTTAACGTCTATATTATTAGATAGCTTTAACTCCGATGGAAAAGTATTTTCTATATAAGGTATTAAAACTGGAGGAACGAATTCTTTCCATTCATCAGATTCATCCATAATAGCCTTTCGTATTTCCGTCCCACTCATACAAATACTCTCTTTTAATCTATCAACGATATGTATTTGGATAGTATTTTCACCATATTCATTATTTAGAGCATCAAACCAACTAGCATCATGCTTAGATCCAGCATAATAATGATTTGGTTTTGGTAAATTCATACCATCAATTTTACCAAATACAAAAGAAGCCCAAGCGATTTTAGAAACTGTACCAAGATCTTTAAGTTCAACAATTTTTAGTTTAGATTTCTTCCCCGTTACACCGAATACTTTTTCAATCATTTCTCGTCTTTGTTTTGGTGTAAATGGATTATTGATATTACCACTTTCTTGAATTGAACCTAAACCAACAATAACAATATCCATCTCTTTCATCATACGGGAAATCAATTCAAAGTGACCTTCATGCGTAGGTTGCATTCTCATTACAGCCAAGCCAATATTTTGTTTCATTTCAACATTTATAATTTCCAATTCATCATCTTGATAATTTTCTTTTAATATCTTGATAGCTTCTATCTCTGAGATCGATTTAACGTCTTCTGTTTCAATATACGTAGAATTGAATTCATCTTCATATTTGAAGTTAATAGTATATGTGTTTATAATCATTTTTTCTCCTTAGTTATACCTTTTAACTTTAGTTAAATACTATAACAGTTTTTCTTTATTATACATAATTTTAATCTAAAATTATTTTAATTCACATCTAGAAATATGAAATGTGGAACTTTCTATATGTCCTTGCTTTCTATTATACACTTGCCATCCATTATCAGGATCGTTAAAAACTTCATATGTTTTACTCGGATAAATCCTTATCCCACCTTGAGGCGATAAACATATTAAAGATGGGTAATTATTTCTAACAAGATTAAGAGCTTTTTCTCTAAAATCAAATGATTTAAAAAAAAACATTTTAATAATTAAAAAAACAATCAATGTTGGAACAAGGACTATAACCCATGATCTACATAACAAACCAAAATCTGTAGTACAAAATATATTAATTTTCTTAAATATTATATCAATAATATTAATGTTATTATTTTTATTTTTGATAGTCATTTTTAATCTCCGCTATTAATTGTTCTCTTGTATTGACCGATGGATTTTCAATTACAAGATTTAATAATTTAATTAATTCATCACCAATTTCTGTACCTTGTAATCCAAGATTAATTAAATCATACCCATTCACTTTTAATTGACTAATTTTATACGGTTCTTCATCAACCGTACCTACCTTATTTTTAAGGGCTTTTAGAGTGATTAAACCTTCTTTATGATTATTCTCCTTATTAAGAATTTTAAACGTATTTAAAAGTCTCTCACACAAATCAAACTTACCATTTGCTAATCTAAGAAGTGCTTTAACCGTTGCTTGATCTGAAAAATCTTTTCCTTCAAAATCATCTTGAAAAGTGATGAATAAAGTGTATAACTCTTTATATTCAGAACTCAATTTAAGAATTTGAATATCCCCTTTCATTTTAAGTAATAATGGCAAGTAATCAAATGTCTTAAACATATCTTCAAGTACTCTTTGATGAACTTCATCATCCTTAATAAATCTATGAAAAATTCTCATATCATGCAGAGCTCCAATGACAAAGTTTAAAGAATATGAGTCCTTTTTAAGGATTTTAAACATAGAGTCTAACTCTTGATAAATCCTCTCAATCGAAACAACAGAGTCATCATAAGTATAAATGGCGGCTTCTAATTGGTCTCTTGTAGTAGTAAAACCGAGACTATCAAAGCGTGATAGAAATCTTATAAATCGGATAGAACGAAGATTGTCCTCTTTAATCCGTTTAGTTGCATCTCCAACAAATCTAATAATTCTATTATCAGAGTCCTGAATACCACCGGTTGGATCAAAAAATTCATTTGTAATTGGGTTATACCCACAGGCATTAATAGTGAAATCTCTCCTACTTGCATCAGCATCAAAATTATCAGCAAAAGCAATGGTGGCATTTCTACCATCGCAAGAGACATCATATCGATACCGTGTTACTTCATATAATTCTTTGTCGAGTTTAATAGATACAGTTCCATGTGCTTCACCAGTTGGTATAACATTTTTAAATAGTTTATTAGTTATTTCTATTGGACAATTTGTTGCAAAATCAATATCTTTTGGACTAATACCAAGATATAAATCTCGAACAGGCCCACCAACTATAAGACATTCGTACCCTGCATTCATAAACGTTTTGGTAATAAAAATACTATGTGCTTTGAAAGGTTCTGGAAGTTGATCGAAATATCGTTTAAAATTCATTATCTTCCTTTAAGTTTTTATTTTATATTATATTGTTATTAAACTTAAAATTATATAAATAGTTAAAAAAGGAGGATTTAAATGAAAGTATTAGTATTAGATGATAGCAAAACAATGTTAAGAATCATCACAAACACTTTAGCTAGAATAGGACATAAAGATGTTGTTACTGCTGAAGATGGGGTGCAAGGTTTAGAAAAGTTTAAAAATGATAAATTCGATATAATTTTAACCGATTGGAATATGCCAAATATGGATGGTTTAGCTTTTGTTAAAGCTGTACGAAAAATGAATGATGATATACCAATCGTTATGATAACAACGGAGGGTGGAAAAGCTGAAGTAATTACAGCTTTAAAAGCTGGCGTGAACAATTATGTCGTTAAACCATTCACTCCACAAGTGCTTAAAGAAAAATTAAAAGATATACTTGGAGAATAATTAAATTTCTCTCAAGTATTTTTTTTCTAGTAATTTTAATAATCCAAATTCAAAACCCTGAAAATCACCAAATTCAATAAATTCATTTTCTTTTCTAATTTCATTCATTAAATTAACTTCTATTTCTAACTCTTTATCTACACCATCTTTAATAGGCATAATCATTGTAAAAGGATTAATAGTATTATCACGAATAAATTTTGTACATCTACTAATTTTCCAAACTGGAAAATTATCTGATTCTTCATCAATTTCAAAGTATAAATAGCTATGCTCTAAGCCATCATCTTCTTCATAAAATTCATTGAATGCAACTGTAAATGGAGTATCTTCAGGAAAGCCTTCCATCCTTTTTACCATATCATCCAACTCTATATTTAAATCTATTTTCCAATCACGTTTAAAGTAATCAATAGGTATTTCTTGTTTAATATCTAAACCTGCTAAACAAATGATAAATTTATCTTCTATTTTAATAGGGGATATTACATAATTGAATAATCTTTTATGTCTAAACACTTTCCCTATCATATCTTCCATCTTAAATAAATTAGATTCCACCTTAATTCTTCTCACTATCTAATCGTTTTTGTTCTCTATTTGAATCTTTAAATGACCATTCATCATATATGTGGCTTTTCATACCACGAGACTTAATTCTATTAATAGGCATTTCATAATATTTTTTAACTAGATGATCAATAAATTCATCAACAGCAGTCATATCATCTCCAAACCCTTCACCTTTTTGAGCCATTTCTTCCATCACTTTTTGTTCAGTAGCTAAAAAAGAAAGCATCTCATGTTGGACAAATGATGGATTGATACCGAGTTGTTCAAGCCATTCTTGATTCGGTTCATTGATATGATGTATTTGTCTACAACTTCTTAAAGACTGATAAAAACATCTACGTAAATTATAATCAACATCTGCTTTTTCCATATCAACTTCATCCCAATTTTCCAATCCAAAAGTTTCAACAATATCATCATATGCATCTTGATACATACCTATTTCTTTAATAGCCTGTTCCACATGAACTCTACCATCAACCATCTTAGATTTTATTTCTTCAATATCAATATCGATACGCTCTAAATCCAATTGTCTATAATCATCCGTTGGATATTTTGTACCTTCACCAACTTCTGATGCTAAAATTTCATCTCTACGTAATAATTTACGCTTTAAATCATTTTGTTGTTTTAGTAATCTAAATTGTGATTCTGATAGCGCGCCTCTTTTAGATTCTATCTGTGCATGTATTTGACGTATATTTCTTTCTGGTGTTGCTTCAGATAGAGTAAGTCCTAATGATACTAATTGAGTATTTGTTTTAGAAAACGCATTTAATCCTCTATTTATTTCTGTCATACGCTCTGCTATTTTACTCATTTTCGCATCATCAATAGTAACCATAGAAAAGTCTTCTGACCCTGCTCTTGTTGTTATTGTATGAAATTCAGAACTTGTAAATTTTTCTAATAGATTATTTTCAGATGTTGTAAGATTTGAAGTAGTATCTTTTTTTATAATATCACTCATTTATTCCTTTCCTTTTATTTAATTTTTATTATATTTTACAAAAAAATAAAAGGAAAGTACTAGGAGAGAAAAGATAAATTTAAAGAGTATTAATTGCCTCTTTGACTATCATATTTATAAGTGTCTTTAACGAGTTTATTAATTTTTTCTTCTCTTTCTATAATTTCATTAATTTTTTCAATTCCATTTGAAAGATCGGCTCTCATTTTGGTTTCATCAGATAAAAGTTTTGACGATAATTTATCCATTTTATCTTTATATGGCTTTATAAGTTTTTTTGACTCATCACGTAAATTCCATTCATTTGCTAAATAATATAAAACGGTTTGAGCTACAACTTTACTATCCGCTAAATCATCTTCAACATCAATTATATTTCCACGAATATTATTTCTTAGTACAGATTTAGCACTTATTTTTTTAATTGTTTTATAAGCTTCTTTATATGGTTTTACGTCTTCACTTGTAAAGTTTTTTTGAGAACGATCATCCGCATCATCCGGTGATACTATTGGTGTCCCGTCTTCATTTACTTGTCCAGGATTATTTTCAATACGTAATTTATCACCTGTTCCACCAATTTCAAATGCTGGAGCATTGTATGCACCTTCTTCTCTTGGTCCATTTATAGCTTCTATAAAGTTATCGTCAACTGGTTGTATATTAAATTCCTGTACTGATGAAATCATATCATCTGGAAGTTCTACGACGTTCCACCCAGATATATCTCCACCAAGTGCAATATTATCACCTTGTGGAGTAGTACCACCTATCGTTTCAATATTATTTGTTTTAAATATTCCTACCATTATATTTCCTCCTAGTTACCTGAATTAGCATCAAAATGATGTAAATGATATGACATATTACCAAAATAAGATGCATTTTGAGGTGTAGATGTATTATATTTTCTAATTTGTCTCCAACCACACCATCCATATCCCCATCCACCAGCAACAGTTATAGACGTTCCGTTACCCGATGAAGCCGAATGTGAAAAATAGTTTCCTGTATTTCCAAAATATGATGAATTACTAGGACTAGCAATGGTAATAACTTCAATTGAACCTTTTGGATTCCACCAACCGCCAAAGATAAAGCCTTTGATACCATCAGTATTACCAACGTTACACCATCTGTGCCATCTTAAGCCACCAAAATAAGTTCCGTTTGATGGTGTTGAAATAGTGATATAATCCATATCTTTTGATACACCCCACCACCACCAATGTTGTCTTCCACCGGCATTAACACCTTTAGTTCCATCAGTAATATGTGTTTGAGACCATTTTCTACCTCTATATGCCGTACCAAAATTCTTTGAATTTGAAGGAGTAGTAATTGTTACATATTCAATATCTGATCTAGCAGACCACCAACTATTCCATCCTCCTGAAAATACACCTCTTACACCGTCCGATACACCTTGAGCACCAACAGCTCTCCAAGTAGCATTTCCAAAATATTGTCCATTACCAGGTGTAGCAAATGTAACGTATTCATAAGTAGAAGACCATTGGTGACCCGGCCAACCACCTGTATGCCACAACCCTCTATTTCCACCAGTTACACCAATCGGTGAAAGAGTCATTTGTCTCGGAGCCCCAAAAAATTTAGCATTCATAGGAGTACTTATCTGCACATAAGTATATTCATTAGGACCTTGACCACATTTCCATCCTCTAGACATAACCATTCTATCACCTTGGAAACCCTTAACAATACGTCCTAATTTTACAGCATTATTAACATCATATACTAATTGTCCAAATTTTGCATTTGAACTATCAAATTTACCAATACTACGTTTAACAACGGCAGTACCCGTAGATTTATTCAATATAATAACACCTGTTGGTATTTTTGAAACATCATCCTCATTAGAATTAACCGTATAGATAAATGAATCTTTAGTAATATGATATTTCCCTCTATCACCAAGATAAATAGATCGATCTCTAATATAAAGTGTTTTGAATCTTAATGAAAACGAACCAAGATCAAACATTTCATTTCTTGATGGTGTGATATTACCAGAAGTTGAAAATTTTTCTTCAACTGTTAGTGCACCACTAATTGTACCACCAGATTTATCAAATTTATCATCTAAATTTACATACCCTAGTACCCAATCTTTGATTTCTTGAATACTCTTTCCACCTATTTTACTGACATTAAAACCCCAGTCAGTACCATTAAATAGTTTCAATGTATTCGTTGACGTATCAAACCACATTTGACCAGGTAATGAATTTTCAGGTTCATCTTCACTTGCTAAATTTTCAAGTATCTTAATAAAATTTTGGTTTAAATCTTCAATATATGATTCCGCACCCCTACCTATTAATGCAGTTGATACGACATCTTTTAAGATTTCTTTTGAACTAATATCAGCTATTACTTCATTTTGAGTATTCTTAACTGTAATTACCGTTGTCATTTTTTCTCCTCTCCCTTATAGTTTCTTAGTTAAATAATAGTTATCTACTATTTTAGCTATTTCTACTTCTAAGTCTACAATTTCTTCTATTTTTTCTAAATCATTCTCAATAGTTGATAATGATTTTATACTACTTGAAATAGCTTCTTGAATTGAAGGAAAAATATCTTTGAACTTACTTTTAGATTTTTCATTCTCATCTTTATCATTCCAATCATCAACTGCAAATACCATTAAAGATTGAACTAATTTTTTAAGATCCACTAAATCATCTTCAACGTCTTTCATTTCCCGTACTTTTGCACGAGTTACAAGTTTCAATTTAATATTATTTATAAAGGATTTTGCAACTTCCATATCACTTTTATCTTTTTCAGATAAATTAAAATTTGTAGATTCTGGAGCACCGTCATCTTCTTCTACTTGCGTTGATAGCAATTTTAAACCATTCGCTATAATAGCATCAACAGCAATAAAATCAAATTCATTATAATTATGAATTTTCTCCATTGGACAATCTGCTAAATTCCAACCTTCATAATATGCTAACCCTATTTCAATTCCCTGAGGGTGAACTCCACCAACTCCAGGGATAATATTTTCTTTATATATCACATACATCTTATATCTCCTTAATTACCCGAAAATGCTGCTGGGTATCTTAACCCGATTGTAGCATTGCCAAATTTTGTTGCAGTACCACCATTAGCATACGAAATACTGTCTAGTGTTCTAGAATAACTACTACCACCTGCTGCTACCATTATAGAATCATTTGAAACTGGTGTTGTTGAGTGTCTAGAATATGTTAAGTTACCAAATTGACTAGAATTACTAGGTGTTGCCAATGTTAATTTTTCTATACTATTCAAGTTGCTACCATTATAATGACCTCCGGCCCATAGACCATGAATACCATTAGATGATGCACCAGTCCAACCTCTACTTTGTTGCATTTTACCAAAAATAATTGCATTTGATGGAGTTGATAAACTTACATATCTAAATTCCTGATTCGACCATCCATTAACACCTCTATCAAAAATTGCTTTTGTACCATCCGATACAGCCGCATTCCAATATGATGATGTTCCTAAATTTCCGTATTGTACAGCGTTCATTGGTGTTGCAAAGAGTACATAATTAGAAATCGTTTGATTGTATCGCCCACCAAATATAACAGCTCTGTTACCGTCTGATGCAGCTTCAGCTCTCCAACCACCATAAAATCTTCCAAAATTCACAGCATTCATTGGTGTGGCAATCGTAACATATTGAATACCCGTATAATTATGTTGGTGAAACGATAATCCTCTTGTTGAATCTGAAGCTCCTGCTGAATGACCTCCGGTTCTACATGTACCGAAATTTACGGCATTAGCTGGCGTAGGAATATTTATTTTTTGGATAATACCATGGTTCCATGAACCCATAAAAATACCTATATCACCTTTAAAACTATAATTATTTCCACCTATTACTGAACCATATTTTGAATCTTGTGATAAGGTTCTGAAAGTGCCGTTTGATGTACTAGCTTTAAAATTTGATTTTTTAACTATAGCTTCCCCTGTAGCTCTATTAAGTATTAATGAACCTGCTGGAACATTTGTAACAGAATCTGTTTCTTTTTCAACAGTATAAACAAATGAATTTTTATTAAATTCTTTACCCACACCCATATAAATTGATGCATTTTCTGATAAGTGTAATGATCTATATCTTTTTGAAGGAGAACCTAAATCTTGAATTTCATTACCTGTCGGTATAATATCCTTAGCTGGATGTAATGTATTGGATAATACTATTGAACCATTAATAGTTCCACCTGTTCGATCATATTTAACAGATAAATCAACACCTGATAGTATATAACTTCTAAGTGATGTTAAATCTTTTCCATCTAAAGTTTCTGCTGATAAACTCCATGTATCGCCATCCCAAACTAATAAATTTGAATTAGGCATAGGATTGCCATTTGAATTCGTTAAAGAGGTTAATGCTGTATGAGGACCCATACCTTCCGATGGAACTAATGATTCAAATGCTACTTGTGCATATGCATGTTTCTTTTCATCATAACCCTTTAAATCTTCTGATATAATACCAAATTTACCAGTACCAATCGCAGCATATGGATAACGCCAGTTCCTTTTCACTTTATGCCATGCTTTAGATTTTAATAAATCCATTCGTTTATTTAAATCCTTATTAGTGCCAATTGCATCGTATGAAACCATTATAAACATATCGTTTTCAGCAATAGTTCCAAGTTTTCTAGCCAACTGTGTTCTAGCCGCATTTGAACCATATGTATCATAATACCCAATAGATTTAACTTTTGTTCTAAAATTGGAATCAAAGATAACTAATGCTATACCTCTTCGATTTTTAATTCTAATCCCAGTATTACCTGCAAATTGTATATATCTACTAGCATTATAATTTAATCCTGTACCTCGTACATTAATAATATTAGAGCCCTTTTTAGAATACCATAACTGACCAACAACAGGATTAGTAGGAGCTTTTTTTGAGGCAAAGTTTTCCAATAAAGCATAGAAGTTTTCATTAACTTCTTTTAAATATGTTTCTGTACCCTTACCAAAAAGATTTATAGGTGTTGTTGAACTATCAATCGTTCCATCATTTATAGATGCAACAACCTTATTTGATGTGTTTCGTATTTCAATATTTCCAGCCATTTTTTACTCCTTCCTAACCTATCTTTTTTATCTTTTCAATATAATTAGATTTAACAATTCTTGAAATAAATGTTTCATCTTTTATGATTTTTGGTATTTTATTTAAAAATTTAGTATCATTTACTCTAATATCTTTTTCATTTATCGTTGATACTAAACTGTCCATCAACTCTTTCATAGGAAAATTAGCTTTTTCAGATTCTGATTTCATTTCATAATCTTCTAAGATATATCTCAATAAAAATTCTATTAAAAGTTTAGTATCCGATAAATCATCCTCAAAATCTTTAAATTGTCTTATCTTAGAACGTGTTATAAATTTTAATTCTAATTTATCTATATATTCTTTAGATAATGAGATTAATTTTAATTCTTCTTCGCTTGAACCGAATTGTTCATTTTCTAAAGCTATTTCATTTGGCATGATATCCATATCTTCCTGTATAGGCTGATATGTTTCATTATTCAACATCATACCTACGGCTATTGATTTAGGGATAGGATATAGTTTAAATTCTGAATATTTATCAAATTCTTCTTCAACCATAGCACATAATTTCCACCCATTATATTCAGCCATACCTATTTCTATACCATCAGGATTAACTCCACCAACTAAAGGTATAACATTTTCTTTATATATTGCATATATTATATTCATAATTTTAATCTCCTTAATTTCCTGAAGCGCCAGAAGGTCTAGACCCTCTTCGCATCGTCATATTTCCAAAATTAATAGAATTCATAGGTGTTTGGATAGTTACTGATTCCATAGTATTATCCCACCATGTTGCTGCAGATACACCAGTTATACCATTTGATAAACCTATTCCCGCACTATTTCTACTTCTTCTAGTTCTTCCAAAATCAATACCATTACTAGGAGTAGCTATGGTAATATATTCAATATAATTATTAGTCCAATTACCATCCCATCCACCAAAATATAGGCCTTTAATAGTATCTGTTAGTGCTGATCCAGCTGGTCCTCTATGTCTTCTAGTACTACCAAAATAAATTGAATTTTTTAAAGTTTGAATAGTAATGTATTCTAATCTACTAGACCATCCTCTTCTTGAATAACCACCAAATACTCCTCTTGTTCCAGAAGATACTGCCGATCCCCAATATCCTTGTTTAATAGTTCCAAATTTAGATGAATTACCAGGTGTTTCTATTGTAATATAGGTTGCGATATAATGGTGTCCTCTAGGACCTGGTGTTCGAGCATTATAACCTGGACCAATGATACCCTTTGTCCCATCCGATACTGATGATGATCCATAATTCTCATAACCGATAGTTCCAAAATATGTAGCATTACTAGGAGAAGCAAAAGTAACATAGTCCATTTTTCCATTATGTGACCCATGCGAACCATTCCAACCACCTTGGAAAACTCCTCTTATTCCACTAGACATACCTGCACCCATATGACTTCTACCATATGTTAGATTTCCAAATGATTGACCATTACCAGGTGTAGAGATAGTTATTTTTTCAATTGATGCATTACGATGACCACCAACAGAACCCCAACCTCCGGCTATCAATCCAATATCACCTAAAAATCTAAATTTATTCCCACCTATAACAGCTGAGTTTTGTTTATCATCAGCTAGTTTTCTAAATGTTTTATTATTAGCACCAAAAATACCAGTTGATTTCTTAATAATAGCTTCACCTGTTTCCTGATGTAAAATAATTGCTCCTACTGGAAATTTTGACACATCAGAATTATCATTTTCAACAACATATACGAAGTTATTAGATTTAAACTTTAAACCTTTAGACTTATCACCTAACGTAATACCATCTTCTTTTAAATAAATATTTCTAAATCTATTATTTTTTCCACCAAGATTTGATTGTTCTGTTACAACGGGTAAAATTGATTTTTGAATTTGTACTGCTCCTGAAATATCTACTTCACCAGTAATAGTACCGCCAGTTTTAGATAATTTTCCAGTTGTATCCAATCCGGATAAAACATACTCACGCACACCGTCTAGTGTTTTTCCACCAATTTTATCGGCATTTGAAAGCCACTCAGAATTAGTTCTGTAATTAATTCTGTTATTAGCTTTGTCATACCATATCTGTCCTTCAACAGCTCCATCATTAGTAGATGCTTGAGGTGGTGTACTTTCACCTGCAAAATTTTCTAATAATTTAACAAAGTTGTCATTTATATCACCAATAAAATTTTCTACATTTTCACCAATTAGTGATGTTTCAAATGTTGAATTTATAGTATTTTCGGCAATAGTGGCAATTTCTTGATTTTCAGTATTATATACTTTAATTTCAGCCATTATACTTTCTCCTTAAACTTATAAGTTACTCCAATTTTTAATTATTTATACTCTTTAAAACCTTTTTTGTAAAATAAAAATAATTCAATTTAAATAAGAGGTGAAAATGAAAAATTTAATATTAGATTTCGCAAATCTAACTGCTATCACTCGTTTTGGTGCTATGTCAAAAGACTCTTCAACACTAATGATGAGTGATGAAGAATGGATAAATTATTTCTTAGATACTATGCTGGTTAGTATCGCAAACTATGTAAACGTATTAAAAGCAGATAGAGTCATACTGACATTAGAAAGTAGATCATGGAGAAAAACATACTATCCACTTTATAAAGCTAATAGAGATGCAGGAAAAGAGGCCGATGATAAATTAGACTTGTTTTATGAAGCTGTAAATAAAGCTGCAGATTTTATGAAAGATTTTACAAATGCTATCGTTTTACGAGCTGATGAAGCAGAGGGAGATGATATAATTGCCGTTCTAGCTCAAAAATTTTCTACTGAAGGTGATACCACCATAATAGTTTCTACCGATGGAGATTTTAAACAATTACTAAGATATAAAGGGGTTAAAATTTTTAACCCTATTAAAAAAATATATGTATCTGGTGGATATTCACATTTAGATTATATTACTAAATTAGTTAAAGGTGATGCAGGAGACAATGTTCCATCATCGTATCCCCGTATTAAAAAAGATATTTTAGAATCTATTGCTACAGATGAATCCCGCTTAGAAAGTGAATTTGATAAAGTAGATAAAATGATTGAGAGACAAAGATATTACATAAGTAACTTTTTAGAAATTGACAATATTCCAGATGATTTAACTGAAGAAGAATGGTCTGAAGTACTATCAATAGCTAGAGAAAAAAAAGATAAAATAAAAGATGATGTTAAATTAGCAAAAAAAGAAAATAATTTTAAAGACGATGAAAAATTACAAATGAAAGATAAGCACCTAAAAGACATTATTAAATTGGCTAAAAAAGAGGATATAACTGAAAGTAAACTATTCAATGTTATAAATTCATTTAGGGATGGATTTAAAAGAAATGAAAAATTAATTTGTTTAAAAATAGATAATATTCCTGAACACGTAACTGATGCAATCCTCAATGAATTAAATAAAGATCATTCACAAACAAAACAGTCAGAATTTTTAAAGTTTGTAAGGAAACATAAATTACGTGAATTTGCATTTGGTTTTGAGTGGAATACATTAAAAAATATAAAATCAGTTTAATTTAAGTTAAAACTTTTTATAATCATTATATGAATAATCCTTTCAAAAATAAATTTGTGGTCAATCTACATCATGCTGATTTTGACGGTGCAGTATCTGGTTCATGTGTAAAAAGCTGTTTAGGCGAAAGTGTAATCTCTAAAAGTGTAGCTATAGCAAAAGCAGAATCAGAAATAAGAAAAATTATAAATGATGTTGATGTAATCTTATTAACAGATTTAGGTTTATATCCAGATGATAAAAATAACGACTTAATAGATAAAATTAAAGATAATAAAATAATCATTTATGACCACCATATTAATTCAGCATCAGAAAATATGTTTGCAAACTTACCAAAAACAAGTGTAAGTGTTTTAGAAAATGATATTTGTGGTGCAACATTAACATGGATAAAGATGATAGAATATTTCCCTTCTAATTCCTTTTTATACGAATTGGAAGATATCGTTTATTTGAGCGATGTCTATGATATGTGGCGTATAGATAATAAAGACTTTGAATATGCTGTTAAGATTAATGATTTATTAGACTATCAGATTGGATACAACCCAGATCAGTTTAGAGATCGATGGTTAAAAAATCCGAATCCATTTAAATTAACAAAAAAAGAACATAAAATAATCGATACAAAACAAATAAGAGGTGAAAGAAATTTAAAAGAATTAGAAGAAAATGCTATTATTTTTGAATATAAAAATATTATAGTCGTTTTATCAGAAGCATCATCACCAACCGATTTTATAAAAATGAAATTTATGAATTATATTTTAGATGAAGAAAATGTTGATATGTTTATATTTAAATATCCCAATACGACGCAATGTTCTGTGAGAATACCATCAGCATCATCAATATCGGACTTAAATGATTGGTATAATGACTTTGGGTGTAAGGGCCATTCACACGCTGGCGGAATACCAGTAAATGAATACCCAAAATTAGAGAAAATACTAAAAACTATTTAGTAACTTTTTCTTTCATTAAAACTACAGCAGCTTCAATTGCCAAGTTCAACATATGCGATGCAAAATCAATCCCAAGTTCCTTAGCTTCAGCTATAACTTTTTCTCTTTTTTGCGCTCCAGTCAATTTATCATTTAATGCTACATTATTTACAAGATCTTTTATTTTTCCAAAAATATCTGCACCAATAATATAATTCATTACTTTATCTAATAACCATTTCCACATTTTTAATCTCCTTATTAATGTTGGGTATAATTATTTATACCCAACATTATATTTATCTAGTTCTTGCTGATTGAGCACCTAATATTTTTTTAGTTTCGGTAGTCAATAATGTATTTGCTTCTGTTTTTGAATATGTTTGAGAAGCATCAGTAACTGATAAATCATTACCATTAGCATCTGTAAATACATAATTAATATCTGTAATACCTTCACCAATATTACTTATATGATTATCTAACCAAGCACTGATCTCATATGATGTTGCACTATCCATACCAGCTAAATAATTTGCACCATCTTTAATTAAAGTATCGATTTGTATTTTTGTATAATATCTAACACCATCTGGCATATCTATTGAAATATTCAATCTATCAAACCATTTTTGTATATCATCACTATTAATACTATCAATACCATTTGCTAATTGTAATGATTTTCTTATAATTTCAATAATTTCAGCTTTATTATAGTTTCCTGTTAAATCTGGAATAGGTCTAAATTCATCTGCTCTTGGATAAGTATTACCAAATTCATCAGTACCATCTTGAACTTCATACCCTAAAGCACTAAACGTACCTGGATCCGATGGATTAATATTATCAATCCAAGCTTCTAAACCAATATTAGTACTGTCACCCGTATGGAATAATCGCAACATATCATCAGTAACATCAGTACCATTTTCTAAAATATTCTGTGTTATTCTCTGTAAACCTTCTATTAAAATCAATTTAATTTCTAATTTAGTAAAATATCCAGATGCATCACCCTTAATAGTTGATATTAAAGACTTCATTTTAGAAGCCCAATTATCCAATCTTAGTTTAGTCACTCTTACAGCTTCATCCATATTTGTAGTAGTAACATATTTTATATTATCCGTATAATCTTTAGGATTCCATCCTAATTGTACCGCATGCCCACCATATTTTTCAGAATACATAGCATCAATTCTATACCACCCGGCTACAGCAAAATCGTAAGAATATGCTGTATCTCTACAACAATATTTATTTGATGCAATTTTCTCTTCATTTATATAAATTGCATGTGGATCATCACCATTCATTTTAACATAATCTAATTTAAAAGGTTTTTCAACAAATATCCAAGTTGTATATATAGCATGATAATTATGAACATTACCCCAAACAGTTGGACCAGCAATATAACCTTTATTCCAAACTTTTCCTAATCTATCAGTATAAGTTTTTGTAAAATCTACTACTTTTACTTCTTTTTCTGCTAACGGAGTTCTACCATTTTCTATAAAATCTTTTTTAAGATCTAAATGTCTTGTTCCTAACCAACCATCAAATCTAGTACCTTTAAAAGCCCAGTTCTCAAGTTTATCAGAACCAACTGGTGGAAGAATTCTAGCAGATGAAGCTAAAACTAACCCTTCATAAATCAATTCTAACGATTCTGCTCTAGAATAAATTTCCGTGTCAGCATCCAATGATAAATCTTTTACCGATAATCGTCTAATCCATCTATCAAGTGTTTCATCATCTAGCATTGTCTCACTTACAATAGATTTTAAAACTGTTACTAAAAATTTCATAAATTCTGCTTTTGTATAAGGTCCTTCCATATTTTCAACAAATGAATTTACCATTCCAGTTATTTCCTCTCTTGTAGGTCTAGCTCCAGCTGTAAATGCATCAGTTGTATTATAATCTGTTAAACCAAGAATAGTATCTATTAAAAGACTTGTTGAAATATCTTTAGTAAATACATTAGCACTTAAATCGGCTAAATTAATATTAGTCGTTTCAAGACTTTGAGTTAATTCTTCATCTTTAGTATCCATATCCTTTCGTACTGAAGCTTCAACTTTTGCTATATTATCATAAATTAAATTTGCCGTCGTATTAATATAACTCGTTGTTTGATCGAATCTTAAATTAGTAGCAACCGAAAACTCATCTAAATCTTTAAATCCTTTTTCAACATTGGCTTCTAAATCTTCAATTCTTTTTCTTTGATCATTAGCATCAATTCTTAAATCAAAAATATCTCTAGTATTAATTTCATCATATAATAAACCATCCGGTCTATAAGTTGTTCTAGACACCATAGAACCACCGGCTTTATAATCTGCTGAGAATAACCAATTTAACATAACTTTAAATTTTGCCTTTCTATCTCTACCAACTGATGAAGTTTCTAATGTTGCAGCATTTTCATCAACAAGTGTGAAACCCGAAATATCATCTGCAAAATCTTCTATATCTTCAGATACATGTATTCCATTAATAAAGAATGATGTCCCATTATCATTAAATTCTGGATGATATACACCTTGATTTCTTCTATTTACAATAGCAACCGGAATTGCATATACGTAATTATTATGAGATAAATTCGTTGGCTCTTCTACGGTAAATAGAGCATCATCAAATAATTTTCCTTCTTTATACAATAATGAATTTGGATTACTTGCTTGAATTAATGTTCCACCAGCAAATATTTGTAAGGTTTCAGTAATTGGTTGTCCAGTTGCATCTTCTCCAACTTCTTGTGTAACAATTCTACTAGTAACTGGAGATTTCCCTTGGAATCTTAATCCTTCAGACATATATGGTGATGTCCCTTTAAAAAAGTTATTAAATAAGTTCAACCCAACAATTCTAGTTCTATATCTTATTTGTACTAATTTATCACCGTCAAAATAAAGGTTATGGTCTGCATTATGAAAAATAGTTTTTCTTTCTTCATCACTTAATTCGGATAATTTCCATCCTCTACCAATAGTATTATCTTCAACAAATGTTTCATCAATAAGTTTCTTTTCTTTATCTGTAACAGAATCAAATGCAGTTCCATCATAATAGTTATACACAATATTACTTTTTTGAAATGATTGACAATATTGTTTCGCTCCATCTGGAATTGCTGCTGTCTCACCATTAACAGTATCATAAAATATATGATCAAAAATAACAGTATCAATATTATCAGATGTAGACCCTTGATATTGTACATTTCCAAATGGGAATATAAAATCTGTTTCATCAACGGCTTCATGCCAAACTTCAATAAATACCAAATCTTTTCTTTCTAGTACAACAATATCAATAAGATCGAATTCATCATTACGTCTAATAGTAACTTCTTGACCAATTTCCTCAAGCATAGTTAAAGTTAAGTCCTGACCCTCTTGAATATAATCTAGTCCTTCAATCCAATTAATTTCTTCATATATAACTTCAAATGGGATTTCAGCCCCATCATCTTCTTCAATATTAAAATCGATAGCAAATGTAATTTGTCCACCTTCAGAAATAACACGTTTAGATGTAAACTCTTCAGCACCAGTAGATAATAATCTTACAACAACTTGGTCTCTATCTTTGGTATCTAATATAGTAAATGTTTTACCAAATCGGTAATAACCTACTTTTGGTACTGTTATATCTTCCCATGTATTTTGTAGTTCTGTCTCAACACCATTAATATTACGTGTTATAAAGAATCCTTCATCATTTTCTTCAACCATAAAAGTTCTAGTATATTTGTAATAATAAACAATATTTCCATCTTCATCTAATAATGGATTTCCATCTTCACCATACTTTACAAGTTTTAAAACAAACTGATCTAAATCTGATGATAATATATCAATAACTTTTTGTTTTTCTGACGGTGTTAAAATCATCGTATTGGTCATATTATTAATGTATTCTTCATTTAGATCATTAACCATATCATCAACCATAATTTCTTTAGCTTTTTGTAAGTAAGAAACAACTTTTACATCATCTAAATTTAAAATATTATTTCCATCATTATCAACAATAAAGTATTCTAATGATACATTGTCCGATAGTGATAATTGTTCTGCATTTTTAGCCCACTCAATATCAAAATTACTAAACCAATTACCTGTTAAATCAGAATCAATTTCTAAATATTGTCTTAATAACTCTTTTTGCAAATCATCCGATTCTCGTAATAAGCTTCGTTTTAATATAGGATTTCCTAATGAATCAACTTTAGTTTGTCCAATAAATTTATAAAATTTTAAATTTTCTTTATCAAAGACTACATCACCATTTTTAAGTACTTTACCTTCGGGTAAAGTTTCACCCATAATCCATGTATATTCATGTCCTTCAATAACTTGTGGTACAACAATATCAAATTTATTTTTATTAATATCAAATGGCACAGTTACCTTTGGTTGTGGTTCTTTAGTAATAAAATCTATTTTGAGTTCTGCCTGTGGAGCTTGTATTCTTTTTAATACCATTATATCTGTCATTGTACCATATAAAAGAGTAAGAATATTTTTAGATAAGAAATACCCTTCACCATAAATCATTGCTGGATCTTCATTTACTGCTACCGTTTGTAAACCAGTTAAACGCAATGTAAAATCATTTGCTCTATTTCCAGTATATTCTCCAAAATAAGTAATTTTTTCTAATGTAAGAATATATGATTCTAATGATGTATTATTATCTATAAAGAAATTTTGATCGTCTAAAATAAATAAATTTTCGCCATCTTGAGCTGCTATTTTTTCAATAGTATAAGGGTCTTTTTTAACAACTGTTAATTCGCCAGAAATACTATCTTGCTCCCAAACATGTCTAATAATAGTAAATCTAATAACATCATTCTTATCAGCATTAAAGATTTTATAATTTTGACCTTTTCTTTCATACTCTAATTCTTGAACTGTTACATCTTCCCAAAATACTCCACCTTCTACAACTGCTATAGTTTTATTATCAACTGGCATAGCTTCATATGAAAGAGCAGAACCCAAATATTGAAAATATTTATCATCTTTTTTAACAATATCATTATAATCTAATTGTTCACCAGGTAATAATTCCTGTCCATCTGTCCAATTAAAACTATTTCCAGTTAATGGTTCTGGCATAACAATTATACCATTATCATTAGCCCAATGGCCATCAATATCATTTGTTGGTGTTCCAGTTTTTTCTAATCGTAAAATAATATCTTTTTTTCCAACACGCTTAATATATAATGTATCACCTTTATTAATTTCTTCATTAAATTCTAAAGGTTTATCTAAACTCAATAATCCATCTATCTCATAATCACTATAAATTGAAAGTGATTGTCCATTTCTAGTCAATTCAATATTACCTTGAATAATATTAAAATCAACAGGAATAACTAAGTTTAATACATCTTCTAATACCTCTTCAGTTTCAAATACAGGCATTATATCATTATAAGAAATTGTTATAGGTGTTTCGACGCCATCTTCGGAAATTGTTACCATTTTAAGATTATCTTCAGAATCTACATAAACATAAACTTTTGTACTATCAGATTTTTTCTCAAAAACTCTATAACCGTTAACGTCAGTTAATTGAATTTCTTGTTTTGATTCATCTAAAATATATGTTCTTAATGATTCATTATCAATATAAAATGTAAGATTATTAGCAACATAAATCATAATATCTGAATGCTTATACGTATCAGAATTATCTAATGTACCTTCAAAAATTTCTTGGACATCATTCGATGGTGTATATAAGTTACCTCTACTATCAAGAAAGTAAATATCCCCATCTGATTTTTTATAATATTTTGTACCAACTTCATGATAATAATAAAATACTTTACCGGCACTATGAGTATATAATTCACTATTAAGTGTAGTTATTAAAATATTTTCCGTAGTGATTTTAACAGCTCTATTAGCATTAACATCATTACTAGTATAATTGCCATCAGCATCTAAAGTACTAACAATATTACCACCATTACCAACCATTAAAGTATCTACTCTATAATAATTAATTTCAGTTGTATCAATAGTATGTATATCTTTAACATCATAATCATCTAAATTATCTTGAACTGTTATAGTTGTAGCAATATTACCATCAGTATCAGTTATATCTGCCACATCAACATATTTTACATAAGATTTATCGACTACTATTTTAGATGCTCCAGCTGTTGCAGGAATATAATTTCCATCTGCATCTTTTCGTAATGTACCATCTTCATATAACCAAACAAAATCTCCTGATGCATACGTTTCATCATTAAGTTGTTTTGAATAAGGATAATAAAAATATTTTTTTCCTGTATTTAAATACATTCTTATATTTTTATCTTCTATATATTCATTTCCATGATTGTCAGTTTGAACTTCAAATCCTTGTTCAGATACAATTACTTTATTAAGAATATCAGTATCAAGACCATTTATTGTTTGTGTAGTAATATTATATGTTACTAGCATAGGTTGCGTTATTTCAGATTCAACCAATACACCATTTTCTTCAACAAATCTAGTAACTGTCATAGTATCCAAAAATACATCGGAGTCATTATGTTGTAATCTTACCTCTGTAGCATCATTAGATACCGATGGCACTATATCAAAAATTCTTGAGGTATCAGGATCAATATATTGCGCTACAGCTTCAGAATTATAAATTCTTTCAAATTGAAAAGTATTACCAAAATCTATTGAATATCGAGTATATGGTTCTACTAAAGGATCTGCATCCGGATCGGTTTCAATATATGATGTTCCATCATCTCTTAAATAGAAAACATTACTATCTTCATCCATATAATAATATTTTAGAACATCACCGTTAATCATTTGATCTATATCAATCTTATATTCATCAGTTATTCTATTAGTTACTGTAATAGTTATTGCAGAATCAGTTATTACTTTTTCATTAATAATAGTTTTTTTAGGTTGGAAATTTAATACCATATCGTTATCTTCTGGAAAGAAAACTGGAAGGTTTGGAGCAATAGGAAGTTGCATCATTTTTGATATATCTTGACCAATATCACCTTTAGTATAATTAATATTATAACCTGCTACATTAATACCTCTTTTTTGACCATCAATGGTTTGTGGTTCAAATGGCGATTCATTCTCATCTAAATTTGAAATCCATACACCTGTATCTGCCTGTTCACCATTTCTAAATGGTACGAAATTTCTATTGATTTCAATAAACCCAGATTTCTCTAAGTTACGTTTATTAACTTCAATATCCCTTTCAATATGCGTTGTTTCTGGTAATCCAAATACAACATCTATTTCAGCAATTTTTGCTTCTAAATAATCCGAAAATGCTGCTGATACATTATTGAGATCGTTATCAATTTTCTCAAATACTTCACTATGAAGTTGATCTAATCTAATACCCATTATATTTCTCCTGTTTATAAAATTTTAAGCTTAAAATTCGTTGATGAAAAAGTGTGGGGAGCAGGAGTGTATTATGAAGAACTATAAAAGTATATTATAAAAACACTAATGCCGACACACCAGTCATTATTTAATCAATTCGAGTCGGTTTCACAGAATTGATTTACTGTTTTTATTTATACTTAAATTTACTTTTTAATTAGATATTATAATTATGTCGCTACGTTTTGAATTGGGGATAATAATACTATTATCTTCTTGGCAATATTCTAAAGTAGATAATTTTAAACCATTTCTTGTAACTTCAAATGAATTATTTACAATATCGAATGAAGGTGTAAGTTTTTGTTCTTTTTTTCGTAATTTAAATTCATCTCTACGTTTTACGGGTGTCAATTCAACCCATCCATCACCATGAAATAATTTTACTGTTTGTTCATTGGTATCATACCATAATTGTCCGGGCATAGGATTTTCTGGAGGATTATTGCCTGCAAAATTTTGTAAAATTTTTAATAAATTTTCATTATTTGTTTTAACTATATCACCTGCGCCCTTTCCAACTAATTTTATACCTGCGAGTTCTTTAATTGTTTTATTAGGTACTTCAACAATAGATGCATGATTATCAGTTTGTGTTAATACGATTCCCATAAGGTATCCTTATTTTTATTTTGTATTATTTATGTATTTTTATAAGATATTTTGAAGAAAGTTATGATTCTATGGGTTTAAAAACCCATAGAAAAGAATTAGTTATAGTCTGCTGATAAAATATCAGAAATGATATTCTGTCTCTCAACATATTTATTTATTGCATTTGAATCATGCGGTGTTAAATTATCACCATTAATCTGTTTAATTAATGCAGTTAATGCATTAGACATATCAGCGATTAAATCTTTGTCATCACCAACTTGTACATTAATTTCTTGTCTAACAAGAATCTTTTTAATTGATTGTTCTTTGTCATCACTTAATGACGGTATTGGTCTAGCAGGTGCTGAGGTAATACCTCTGAATCCAGCTAAATAGCCATTATTAGATTCTAAATCATTTCTTAATTCTAAAGCAACAGTATAAGGTGTCTGGTGTACCTCTTTAACTTTATGTGTTTCTCTAGTATAGTGATCATAGAACTCTTTCTCAACCGTTATTGTACCTTCAGTACATTCAGCAATTCTTGCTTTAATATTTGCTTGAACATCCGGTGTCAAAGGATTGCCATTTCTATCACCATTTTTTAGTTTTAACTCTAAAGTCTCTCGTTCAGCATCCATTTTTTGTAAATCTGTTTGAGCCTTAAACCAAGCATCTTCAATACCTATTAATTCTCGTTCCGCTTCACCTTTTAAAGTTGTATTAGCAATAGAATTGATAACTTTCTGGTTGTCAATTCCTGATAATCTTTCGATTAAATTTTCTGCTGCTGTAAACGAATACTCTGCAACTCTTGTAACTGTTCCATTATTAAATGAATATTTGTATTTTGTAACCATTATAAATCTCCTTTATTAGAGTTCAAGGGCGAACCCTTAAACTGCATCTCCAAAATAATATGGAAGTTTAATTTTTCTATGTCCAACTTTAACCATATTTCCTGTACCACCATTATCATCTGTTGTTTCACCATCAACTACAACAAATTGATTGTTATCTAGTTTATATGCAACACCATTAATATCAACATCCATATCTAACTCTTTATATAAAAGTTTCAAGAACATTTCACCTCTAACAGAAGTAATATATGGTAAAATTTTAATAGCTGGACCATTACCTGCTAAATCAACTTCAGCATGAGTTAAAATTGACCATTCATTATTTAAAACTGCTCCATCTTCACCTTTATTTACTAAGTAAGTTGAAAGTGGAATTCTTTTTGCTGCACCTTTTGAACCAAGTGGAGCATCATGAATTGAAACTTTATCCATTAAATTAGATATAGCTTTGCATCCTAAATCTTGTTTAAGAGCATTACCCAACCAAATATCACCTAACATATCTACTTTTGTTGAAACTGTAATAGATGTTGGGTTAGATGAAACTTCATAATAAATCTCAACTATAGCATCATCTGTAAATGTTTCCCAGTTAATAGCAATAGTATTATTATTAGTTAAATAAACTGAATTTTCAAATCCAAATGTAGCAGGCGTTTCATCTACTTGATCAATAATTGATTTACCATTATTTGATGCCGTGATTTGTGTTAAAAAGGCTTTTTTTCCAGCTTTTTTATCAGTTGTTACAATAACTTTTTTGATAGTCTCTACTGGTTTAGACAATTTAAAAAATTTAGTGTTTGTATAAACTTGTTTATTTTGATTATCATCCCATATACCACTAATAACATCTCTTGGTAGCATAGAATCACCTTCCTCATTAACAACCATAGCAGTACCTAAATTTCCATACATTTTCCAACCCTCAGAATAACCACCTTTATCAGTAATATCAATCCAAGTATTTGTATCGGTTTCATCTATTGAAAAATAACCTGCGTTATCAGTTTGCGTACCTTGAATATCATTTAAATTTTTTGTAGCTCCTCTATAAACATAATAATTTTGACCTGTAAATGCAATATTACCATTTTCTAAAATAGTGTCAGCATCTAAATCATTACCAGTATGCATAGAAGTACTAAATTTAAATGAATTTCCTTTTGGATCTCCAATTATATCTGCAAATAATTGTGATTTTCTAGCAGCTCTATCTTTTGGTGAAACTAAAATAAATTCTGTAACTTCATCAATGTAAATTGCGCCGTCTGAAATTACTATTTTTTGGATTAAATTTCCATCAATATCAGTTTGTTCTTCACCATTTGTATCTAAAACAGGCATTAATTTTACTTGTACTCTTCTAGTGAATTTATTAGAATAAAATGGTCTTGGATTGGTATCCGTTGACTCAACACCAGGTCTTACAAATAAAGAAGATGTATAACCGCTTGTGATATTCGTAGCAATTTTAGCATCCATACCAGTAATTTCGCTTCCATCTGCAAGTTTATAGTAAATTGGCAATTCAGTAACATAACCATAACCTTTTACGTTCTCACCATTATCCATTAAATATGAACCGTCAGCTTGTTGTACTAAAGCATTTTGAGCAATATTACCTTCCCAATGATATAGATGGTTTTCTTGCTCCCATCCTCTTTGTTCACCAAGAATGAATTTATTAAATTCTTGTTCTAGTATATATACCAAATCTAATTGCTTATTAATATCAATTCTTAAATCATGTACATCAACTTCATTAACTTCATCATAATATAGTCCGTCATATCTTCCAGAAATACCAGAATTCATATCACCACCAATAACAAATCCGGCAGCATTATCATATGAAGCTAAGATGGTTGTTCTATCAAATAACCAATTCATCATAATTTCATATTTATCTTCCCAAGTTGCACCAGTTGTAGATGATGCTAGAGTAGCATTAGCAATATCCATTAGTGCAAATCCTATAATATCATCAGATTCATCATAATCTGCAACTAATCTTAAACCATCTCTAAATCTTGCAGAACCATTAGGATTAAATATTGTATCAAAAACACCTGTATTTCTTCTTGAAACTACAGCTAGAGGTAATGCAAATACATAACCATCTTGTGATAAATCTGTCGTATATTCTGTTGAATATGTACCATTAAGCGAATGTGGATTATCTTCATTAAAAGGAGCTAATATTTTATAATTATCATCAGAGTTGTTAATAGTACCTAGTTTACCTTGCGCTTTAATTACTGATGTTGCATCATTATCTTTTGTATATCCTAATACAGTAGTATCTGTTAAAAGTGTAGCAGGATTCTTAGCAAAAGAGACAACTCTTACTCTATACCTAATTTGTACAAGTTTATCACCATCTACAAATATATTATGTTTATAATTTGCTGCAATTATATTTTTATAAGCAGCTTTTAAATTAGTCCATTGCCAACCTCTACCTTTTGGTTTTTCAGTTGTTGTTTCATTACCATTTTGATCAATTTCTGTTAGAGTAATTGAATCACCATCGAATGATTCACAATAACCTACCTCACCTGTAAAATATTCAGTAGCTATACCATCTGCATTTTCACCAGTATATTGTACATTACCATATGGGAAAACAAATCCAGTTTCAGTAATATCCTCTCTCCATACTTCTAAAAATACTAATTCATCTCTTACTAATTCATCAACTGTATTTGGTGCGTCTGGTAAATTTATTGCCATTAATTTATTATCAGTAATTACCTCGCTATTAGGGATAGTACCTTGTATTGTTAAATTGATACCATCAACTAATACTTCAGTTAATTCACCTGTACTTGGATCTAATGTATCTTCAGTATAACCATTAGCATTCAATAAAAAGAAATTTTCAAACCAGAATTTCTTAATAGCATTTTCACCTTCTCCAATAATACCGGCAATTCTTGGAATTCCATCATTTGCTAACATCGACTTATTAATAGTTTTAGAACTATTAATTTTACCACCAAATTCTAAGAAACCAGAACCAGTTGTAATTTGTTTTCTTGCTGTTGAAGCAGAATCAATAGCATTTCTGCCTGGCAAATATATAGCATTTGCGTTTGTTAATTCCCAGTCAGCTCCCTCACCAGTACCATTCCAAATTTTCATTAAACTTGTTGTTGTATCGAACCATCTATACCCTACCGTTGGTGCCGCAGGTGCATCTGGACCAACAGTATATTGTAACGACGTTTCAATTTGTTGTTTAATTGCAACGTCTTTCTCATCAACTTTACTCATAATTTCATTGTGTAGTTGATTTAATCGTATCAAAGACATATTATTCTCCTTTTCTTGTATAATTTCATTTTTATTTATAACTAATATTCTAAAATTAACTTTTAATAAATACAGATTATAAAATTATTATTTTACAATTTTTAATATTTTTTTAAAATGCGTTTCCCACTATCTGTATAAATTAAAAATCCATTCATCAACATATTTTCTTTGATAGTTAGATTATTATCATATAATTCTATATAAGCCATTACATTAGTATGATCTAAACTATTACATGGAATAAATATATCCTTTTTATTATAATACAATGATTCCGAGATTGACCCTTCAAAACTAAAGTTAATCTTAAAAAATAAATCTAAATATAAATTAAATCTCCTATCAATAGATACTATTATAGATTTATCAATCAATGATAAAATATCTATAAATGGATTAGTATTAAAATCTATTTCTGGATATATTGCAAATTGTTTAATTTCTATATTTTTTTTATGATTTGAAATCCCCATTACAGCTAGGAGTTCATTATTAAAAAATGCACCATACATTTTTGTAAATGGTAAACTGATATTATATAAATGTTCATTTAAAAAATTAAAGCCCGTTGTTGTATCAATCATTTTAATTTCGAGTTCATCAACATCCATTTTTTTTATTTTGTATTTTAATTTATAAAGTATAATTTGCTTGCAATACTCTTCATAATATGACCATTCGTATTCATAAAATTGTATTAAGTTTATATCTAAATTATCAGCATTTAAACTATTATCAATATAAGATGTATCTTTAGAAGTTGATGGCGATAAAATCTCTATAATAATATTTGTTTTTAAAATTTCTACTTTATCCAATTCTACTATCTTAAAATTATATCCTATCAAACCTAAAAAGCACTGGATTTTATTTAAAATATTTTTTCTATTATCTAGTATAGGATTACATTGAGCACAAATAGGCAAATTATTAATATCAATTACGCTTTTAATTATACTATTACATGTCTTACATTTAAAAGTGTAAATATATTCGCTATCATATATTTGCAAATCATCAATAAGAGTAACAAATATATTATCTTTAAATTTTTCAAAAATTTTATTATTAGTAGCGTTATCAATTTTTGATATAGATATAGGGTTTTTTTGTGCAGAATAACTGTCATATTTTGAAATAATTGTATTTTTACGTTTTTCTAAAATAGTTTTATTCTTTATAGGAAATATAGTTCCAAATTTTTTTAAATTTGTATCGTATGCTTTTTTTCTAATATAATCTAATGATAAAGGGTTGGGTACACCATACTTCATTAAATTAGTGGTTATTGTTTTATTTCTAATTTCCTGAGATTGTTGAGCGTATTCCACACCATATTTCTCTATCATTGTTTTTTTTATTTTTTCTTTTGTACTATCCAATTTTGCAATAGAATCTACACCATATTTTTCTTTAACTGTTTTTTTTATTTTTTCTTTTGTACTATCCAATTTTGCAATAGAATCTACACCATATTTTTCTTTAACCGATAATTTCAATTTCTTTTTTTGTTTATCATTTTGTAAAGGGTGTTCTGCCCCATAATTTTTAAGAAAGGTTATTTTTTGATTGTGTTCTTTTGAACAGCCTAAATTAAATATATTAGTACGTTCATTAAATGAGGCATACTTCGAACAATTTTTAAATTGGCATTTTGGAGGAGCATCCATATCCCTTATCAATAAATACCATTGGGCTTTTATAGATAAAGTCGGGTATCTCTTATTTAGATACCCAATAAGTTCTTTTGAAAAGTTTTTAAAATAAATATTTTTTTTAGTCTTATAATATTCAATTTCTGCTTTTAATTTAATTTCCATAACATATTATTTTGTAGCCAACCATTCTTTTCTGATTGAGGCATTATCATCAAAAAAGATTTGCATTAATTCATCTAAATGACCTTGATCGGTAATATTAAAGGCGTATTCCTCTAAATTTGAAAATACGTACTCCCAATCCGGTTTTTGCATAGAACCCAACCCTTTAAAGTAATCTATTTTCCACGAATCATCAACTGTACCAGATTCTTTAGCTTCATCAAATTCCTGTCTATTTGAATAATACAATACTTTTTTACCTTTTTTTGCAGCAATCATAGGAAATACAATTCTATTGATAAATGGATTTTCATGATCCCAAAACAATTCTGGGAAATATTCATGAAATAAATTAACAACAAGATTATTAATGGCACTTCCGTCTGGGTCAGCATCAGTAGCTATATAAATTTTTGAATATTTTAATTTTGTATCAAAAGCAGGTCGCAACCATTTATGAAATCTATCTAATTTAGCATCAGAATTAGCTTTTTTAATCTCTATATTTTGTGTTGATTTTGGTATTTTTTTAAGTAGCATGGATACCCTATGCCATTTTTTATCAAAATATACTTCATCAATATCATTACAGATTAATGTTGTTCTACCTATTTTAACTTCATATTTAACACCATTTTTTCTAAATCCTCTAAATTCCCATTTTCTTCTAAAATGAAAGTAATCTGGATCTGAAAGATCAGAAATTGTAGCATCACTCGCTTCTATTTTTTGAATGTAGCCACGATATAATTTTTCATTATCTACTAATTCATCAACACTAACCCATTTTTTATTTAAGTGAAATTTATCTTCTGAGCTAACAATTACTGTTTTAATTATAGGCTCACCTTCCTTATCAACTTCAAAAATACTTTCAAATGTCACCTCATATATGCGTGCATTATCACTAATCACCCAATCACCCATTTGTTCGTTAAACTCTAAATTTATTGCTGTAATTATATCAGCTACTTCATCATTATTCATTGCATCTATTGGTGCCTTACCATAGACATTTAAAACTTTACCTTTTAATGGCATTCCAGCTTGTGTTTCTGGATCTCTAATTTCAGTAAACGAAGCTATTGCAGAATTATGTGTCAATAATCCATTTTCAAGAATAAATGTTTCATTATCTTCTACTTGTATATCATTCATATTAATGACTTTATTAGTACTATAAACACTATTAATTTCTACCATATCAAATTCATCAATATTTATTTCATTCAATTGCATTTAATCTCCTTATGTTATGTTTATTTTACATTTTTTTATGCCACAATCTAAAACTTCTATCAATATCACTCTTATTAATTTAATAGTAATGAAATTATATTATTATTTGGGTAGTTCACCAACCAAATATTTTTTTATTAATTCATCAGGGTAGTCTTCTTTAAACTACTTATATAACGATTCAAATTTATTATATTGTCTGAAATTAGTGTTTGATATGCAATTGTAGTTTTTATAAGGTTCTATGTTAGTTTCAATTTTATATTGGTGTTCAAACTAACCAAATGATGGTATAAGTGAAACGTAATAAATGTCTTCTCTTATACCAAAATAATATTTTAAGATGTCGATTGTTTTAAGGTTCTTATTACTGTACGTCACTTAAACTAGTAATAACTTTATCAATGAAGCCTTCTTCTGCTGCTTCTTCCGGAGATAGCCACCAATCTCTATCAGTTTTCTTTTTCATCTCTTCAAAAGAAGTTTTGCCACCTGTAAATTCTGATAAATATCTATTTAATTTTTCATAGAGTTTTCTCGTTTCTTCAACACTTCTTTCCATATCAACATACTGTGTACCACCTTGAATACCACTCATTACTTGATGATACATCAATCTACTATTTGGAAGTGAATAACGTTTACCCTGTGCTCCACCAGATACTAAAAATGACCCCATAGATGCAGCACTACCAATACAAATAGTAACAACATCATTAGGTATCAAATTCATAGTATCCAACACAGCCAAACCATCAGAAACACTTCCGCCGGGAGAATTAATGTAAAAATAAATATCTGCTTCTGGATCTTCAGATGATAATACTAATAGTTGCATAATAATTGACATAGCTGACTGATTATTTACATCACTATTTAACATAACAATTCGGTCTTTTAAAAGTCTTGATGGTAAGTCAAAACTACGTTCTCTATCTCCATCATTCTCAATTACAATGGGAGCGTATGCTGCTTTCGGCTTTAAGTTTTGTTCTAAATTCATTATATTCCTTCTAAAATTAATTTATCATATTATATATTATTCTACATTAATTTAATATTAAATCATAGATATATAATTTAATAAATCTGTTGTTATACTAGTTTCAGGCTCTATATTTTGTATAGCTTGAAAATTCTCTTTAAATCTTTCTCTATGATCATATATATCTATTATATTTTTTTCTATATTAAAAGTACCTGGAATAGATAATCTTTTATATTTTAGTTCGTACATATGAAATAATAAACTTCTGGGTGCATTCCTATCACTTATATAAATATATGTCAATGTATTAAAGCCATTTTTAATCAAATATAATTTCCTATAAAATGGTAAACCCCATAATATATGATGAAATTCATAAATATCTTGATCATCACCTATTAATTTTAAAAATAATTCAGGTTTACTTGTTTTTAAAACTTGCATTATTATTTCAAATTGTTTTATAGCAGGATTTTCTTGATGCTTCATGAAAAAATCACTTTACCAGTTATACTTTTATTACTAATATTATTAATACATCTCCATCTTTTGAGTTTTTCAAATTCATTAGGTATAACATCAACAATAGTCTCCATAATTGTTGTTGATGTACCCATTAACACTTTTTCTTTTTTAGGATTTGCTCTAGGTATTTTTGACACATTGAGATCATTTAATCCTATTTTTTGACGCATTAAGTCATATGATCTAACATGTTCGAAATAATTAAGGATTGATTGAGCATATAATAGTTCTTTCTTTAAATATTTAACTCGTTGTTGATACCATATCCATTGCTTTATTCTTTTAATATCAACCATTTTTTAAATCCGCCTCTTTTTTTAAGTTTATTAATCCTTGCAGTTTCTATTTCATCTCTATAAATACCTTGAAATTCAGCCATAGCATATATAACCTCTATGACATCAGCATACTCTTCAATATCATTAAATGCGGTTTCTGAAAGCTCTTCTAATTCTTCATATATTTTATCTTTTAAAAAAATAAATTTTTCTGAAATATCTTCAGCAATATACATTCTATCAGTATCGATAATAGATTCGTAGTTATCTCTAATCAATTTACTCATCATTTACCCTTATAAATTTTTGTTGAAATTCTTCAATACTCCTAATATATGGGTTGTGATTGTCTTTATTTAATTCAATATAGCCTATGGCTGGCACCCATTCATTATTAATTTGAATTGAACAAAAAAATTTAGGAATATAAATTTTATTATTCTTATAATGTCTATAACCGGTATCAATTGTTACACTCATAATTGTACACCAGTCATATCAGCAACATATATAAGTAGATTTAATGTAGATTTACCATTTATAGGATTTACATCAGTAGAAATTTTTAATGTATCAACAATATCAATTGCCAACCATTTATTTTTCTTATCTTTCTCAGATAATGAATTACGTACTTCCAATCCAACAACTTGTTCTAAATCATTTAACATATCTATATCTATTGATATGCTTATAGCTTTCCATTTTCTATTTTTCCTATACATAGTTACCATACTATACCCTATTCTTGAATTAATAGATGATCAATTTGAATTTTTAAATCTTCCATCTTTTTCATAGTTAATTCTTTAGTTTTAGAATCCCATATACCCCATAAATGCGAGGGTGATGATTTGACTATCCGATCTGATGTTTTAAAAATATATTTGTAAACTCTTTCTTCCGGTTTAAATTCTATGTCTAAAATTGGTAAAGTTTTAAAAATTCTACCATCATCTAATCTAGCAATCATAATACACTTTCAACGAATGAAGGACATTCAATACTTATTTTTTTATATAAATCTTTATGTATATTTAAAATATTATTCATTTTTTTAATAATATCATCCGATACATATAAAAAATATTTTTCTGCATCATCTCGAGTCTTAAAAAATTTAAGCCCTTTTGAATTTGCTTCCCATCTAGATAATTTAGTACCATCTTTCATTACAAGTGTTAAACGTGTTATAGAATCATCATCACACCAATAGCTTCGATCGCCTATTTCGATTGAAACTTCTTGTGGCTCGATGTAATCAACATCTACATGCTGTTTTTCATCACCCGCATATTTCTCAATTCTTATTCCAGAAACCCAAAAATTCTTATTCTCTTTTTTCACAGCCGAACGTAAAACAGTTTTTGGAGAAACTTGTGTAATTACTCTTGACATCATTAATTACCATTATTATAATCGTATAGTTTTTTTGCACCATAAGCTAAAGCTACAGAAATTCCGCCGTCAAATATCCCTGCTATTAACATAGCTGCCCCACCTGCACCAACCCAATAAGTTTCTTCATGTTTTAATGCACTTTTAAAATCGATTTTCGAACTTTTTGATTTATTTTTCATTCTTTCATAAGCATTCGTTCGTTTTTTCATCTTTAGACCTTTTTAAAATATTTCTAAATTATATATTAATTTATCTTAAAAAATTCTTAATTCTTCCAGCCAGATATTTTTGATTTACCATCCAAAACATTAATAACATCCTCAATCTTTTGAGCAATTTTAATAATATCTCTTTTTTCTATATGTGATTTATTAATAGTTTTTTCAACCATAATGATTGTCAAATCTATCCATGCTTCTAATTGTTTTAATAAAATTTCTTCTTGAGTCATGTATCTAATCCTCTTAAAATTTTTCCTAATATTGCGTTTATTTTGAACATTTCATTCCGGAGATATTCTTTATTTTGAACAATATTAATTTGGGAAAAGTCAATTGATTTTAAATTTTGTGAGATTTTCTGGAGGTTGATTTTTATACTCTGTTGATCCATATAAAATAATCCCTTTTTAGAGATTATTTTACATTTTTTTTAATTTTAGTAACCCTGAATTACATATCTTATTTGTTCGGCGTCGCCACTAGCTAATGAAATTTTTACTGTATTTACATCAATAACTTCAGTTACAACCAAATCAAACCGCCATACAGATTCTGTAGAATCATATACCTGTACTGAGACATCAACAAATTCAGTATTAAGATTATGGGCAATAGTATATGTATCTGATGCATCTTCTTCTGCCACTTCACCTTTAACATATCTATTTTCAATATCATTTATTTTTGTATTCACTAATGAAGCTATACCATCCAATGTATTTTTTAGTGAATCAGCATTTAATTCAATTGTTGGATTAACTATATTTGTATCAGATTCTGTATATCCTTCATATCCAACAAAATTAGTACCATTACCAGCAGTAGTAGCAATCAAATTATCATAATTTGTTTTAATAGTATTATCTAAAAGAATATCAGCATTAAATAATGATGTTGCACTAGAAATATAATTTGTTGTTGAATCAGCATTATAAGTATCAGATGATAAACCAGATGCAGAATTAACATTATCAATTCTTTCTCCCAATGCATTATCATTAGAGGTTCTTATTGATATTTCATCATCGATATTTGTTTGTAAATTTGTTTCAGCATTAGTTGCTCTCGTAACTTCATTATCAATATTTGAATCCACTTCATTGATTGCATTTACTAAAGTATCTTTTGCTTCAGTAGTTAAATTATCTAAATCGCCAACTTTACCATCTACTTGACTTTCAATATTTGTAACTCTCGAATCGATAGATGTAATATCGTCTGAATTAGTTTTAATAGCAGAATCCAATGTTACTGTGGCATTATGAACACTTGTTGCAGATGAAATATAATTTGTTAAAGCTTCAACAACATAGGTGCCATCATCATTTAATCCTGTTCCAGTTTCAATTCTATCAATTTCAGATTGTAGTGATGTATTAGCATTAGTTCTATTTGTAACCTCATCATCAATATGAGCATCAACTTCATTGATTGCATTTACTAAAGTATCTTTTGCATCAGTAGTTAAATCAGCTAAATCACCAGTTGCACCACCAACGTCAGACTCTAAATCAGATATTCTATCATCCAATGCATTATCAGCATCTGTTCTAGCCGTAACTTCATTATCAATATTTGTTTGCAATGTATTATCTGCATTAGTTCTATTTGTGGTTTCATCCACTAAGTCTGAGGAAACAGTATCAATATTTGATTGTAATATATTATCCGCAGTATCAACATATTCTTCTGTTGCTATTTTTTTAAGTGTACCATTATCTTGTACTTCAACTTGATCTAATGTTTCATTCCATTGAATTATTGTTGTTAATCCATCATTTCCTCTATCAACCTCTAATCCTGCATTTTCAGTTGGATCAACAGCACCAATACCATCATTCAATGTTATAATATTATCAGCTACTTTTAATGTTTCAGTTTCTATTGTTGTTGTTGTACCACTTACAGTTAAATCACCATGAATAATTAAATTATTTGAAAATGTAGTATCTGCAGCAACAGTTTGTGATGTAGAAGTCGTTTTATTTAAATAATTATTTGATAAATCATTATTAGTATCTATAATTGATTGAGTATTAGTATCAGTATTAGTATCGATTTCATTAATTGCATTTACTAATGTATCTTTTGTGTCAGTAGTTAAAGTGGTTAAATCTCCTTCTACTGATATTGCTCTAGATATTTCATTATCGATATTGGTTGTATTAGTATCAGCATTAGTATCGATTTCATTAATTGCATTTACTAATGTATCTTTTGTGTCAGTAGTTAAAGTGGTTAAATCTCCTTCTACTGATATTGCTCTAGATATTTCATTATCGATATTGGTTGTATTAGTATCAGCATTAGTATCGATTTCATTAATTGCATTTACTAATGTATCTTTTGTGTCAGTAGTTAAAGTGGTTAAATCTCCTTCTACTGATATTGCTCTAGATATTTCATTATCGATATTGGTTTGTATTGTTGTATCTGCTGTAGTTCTATCTGATATTTCTTGAGCAATTGCATCAGTATTAGCTTGTACGTCAGCACTATTATCAATACCAATAGGTTTTATTTCAACTGATGTTCCAGCTTCATCTAAAAATCCACCTTTAAACGTTTTATCAGTATTATTAAACCATAAACGTCCAACAGACTCTACGCCTGTTAATGATGGGTCTGATGTTAAATTCTCAATTACTAGATTTGAAAACTTACTATTTTTAGCGAGTTCGGGATTATGTAATTTTATTTTAGCCATTATTAAATTTCTCCATTATAATTTATTATTATTTATTAAGATGAAGAAATTTATTGATATTATAATTTAACACTTCTACTGGAGTCATTTCCAGTTTTATAGATTCAATAACTTTATCATTTTTATCAATAATAAAAAAGGATGGAGTACCTTTCATATCATAATGTGAAGATAAATAATCAAACATTGAAATGTTTTGGCGCCATATATCCGAAATATCCTTATCCCATATAATATCAGATGGATTTAATGGATTGTCAGATAGCAACTGTTTATATGCATTTAATGGATTTTTTGATTTAAATATTGCTTGTATGGCTAATTCATCCATAGGACTGAATGGAGCCAATAACAATTTACGTGTCAATGGTATTTTTTCACACATATCATTTTTTTGTAGTTCTCTACAAACCGAACAATTTGGATTGGTCACAATCAATAACGAATATTCTGTTTTTTTATCTATTACTATCATAATTTATTCTTCCTTTTTTATATAATATTTATGATTATATATAGGAAGAAATATATATTTTCACCCACTACAACTTATGCATTCCTCTTTTTCTGAAACATCAGATGAATTTTTTTGGACACTCCTAATATAATATACAGTTTTCATGTTACGTTCCCATGCATACATCAATGTTTCATACATATATTTTGCATTTACTTCTGGTAAATTTAAATTAAATATCAATTCCATCGATATACCCGTATCTGTCCATTTTTGTATTATAGAAATTATACGCACTACATCTTTTTGGGGGATATTTTTAAATTCTTGATAGAACCACATTTTATCTTTGATAAATGGTGGCATTATTGGTACTGCACCTTTAGAATTTTTATCAACATAAAATTTACTAAAAATTGGCAATACCGATGCCGAACACCCTTGCACTAACGATGAACTTGTATTTGGAGCTATCATATGTAGATGTGAATTTCTAATACCATATTTCTCAAGTCTATCAAAGGTTTTCATCCATCTATCTGGATTATCCGTATTTTCTTTATACCATTGTCTATCTCTACCTAAAATTAATCCTTTAGACCACTCTGAGCCATCATATTTTGGATATTTTCCTCTTTCTTTAGCTAAATCAATCGATGCATTAATAGTATAGTAAGCTATATTCTCAAATAATTTATCAACAACTTCATCAGATTTAGTATATGCGATATTACGTTTAGCTAAATAATCAGCTAATCCCATAGAACCAACACCAATAGTTCTATATATGTTATTATGGATTTCTCCTTCTTTAATAGGAACATCAGTAAAATCTATAGCATTATCCAATAATCTTACCGCTGTTTCACAAGCACTATGTAAATCGGCTTCATCTTCTATGTTGGCAAGATTAATACTATTCAAATTACAAGTATGTACTAGCCCTGCTTCAGTTTCTCTTATAATTTTAAATTTACCATTTTCTTCTTCAATTTTATTCTCGATCACCTTAGATGGTCTAAAATTTGAATATGATTCTTGACATAAATTACCATTACCAATCATACCATCATGCTTATTTGGATTAGCTCTATTCATAGCATCTTTAAAAGTTAAATAAGGCATACCCGTTTCAACTTGAGTTTTCATTATAGTTTTAAATAATTCTCTTGCTTTTGTACGTCTAACTAATTTTAATACTTTATATTCATCCTCTCTTCCAGAAATTAATCCGCTATACGTAGCATCAAACTCCTCATCATATAATTCAGTTAAATCAATATCAGCCTCTTGACCAATTTTTAAAATCATCTTTTCGATTTTTCTATAAACTTTTTCAAATGTTTCACCCCAAGATTCTGCTAAATCAACATTAAGTTTTTTCTTAATTTCATAAGGATCAACCATAAACCAGTCTTGGTTCTTTTTATTTCTACGCATAAATTCATCAGGAATAACAACCTGTGGAAATATATCAAATGCCTTTGTTCGTTGATCACCATTTTCCGTTTGAAGTTCTAAAAAATCCTCAATATCCATATGCCATATATCTAATGCAACAGTACAAGCTCCAGCTCTTTTCCCTTGTTGATTAACAGCTACAACAGTATCATTAACATTTCTAATCCAGGGTACCACACCACCAGAGGCATTTGGCATTTGTCCAATCCATGAACCTTTACAACGAATTCTAGAAACGTTTAAACCAACTCCTCCACCATTCTTAGATATTTCAGCAATTTGATCAATAACATAATAAATACTATCTCTTGAATCATCCATTGCTGCAATAAAACAACTCGATAAATTACCAAATGGTTTTCTTAAATTCATAAGCATAGGTGTGGCTAGAGATAATTTTCGTTGTGCCAATTTTTCATAAGTATCTTTAATTCTATCCAACCTTAATTCTTTTGGTTGATTTTTTTCAATTAATAATGCAGCAGTTAAAAATGCCTCTTGAGGTAATTCCCACGGTTTAGATCCACGTGTTAATAAATATCTGTTTATCATTAAATTTGCACCAGCATAATCAAATGACATATCATAATTAACATTAAGAAATTTACCAATAGTTTTAATCTCCGATTCATCATAATAATCTAATATCGATGATTCATACAAATTCTCTTTTATAGACTGTTTAATATGTTTTAAATAACTATCATAACCAAATGTCTCATAACCTTTTTCAAATTTTACATCTTTATATAGATCCATAAGTTTTAGTCTTGCCGCTAAAATTCTCCAATCCGGTTCATCAATGGAAGTTAGTTGCAATGCAGTATCAATCAAATTTTCCTGTATTTCTTTAGTCGTCATGTTATTACGAAATCTCATATGAATATTTGATTCTAGTTCAATAGGATTTACATTCAACCCATCAGCAGCCCATTCAATAACCTGTCTTATTTTTGTTATATCTAATGGGGTAATATCTCCGTTTCTCTTTACTATTTTATAATGTTTGGCCATTCTTGAAATCCCTTTTAAATCTGTTATTTGTATAATATATTGGATATATTTATAGTGTTAGTTTATACTATTTTATGAAAATTTTACAATATTTTTTTTCTTTTTTAATTTATCATATTTTAGAGAATAAATAAAGAAAATATAATAAAAAAGGATTAATAATGGCTTATGATAGTTCTGGATTTGCAGGCGACATACACACAGCAGTAGGAAAATCTGATGTTGTAATGATGCATTATGAATTAAAAATTGGTACTATTGATAATAAGGGCGATTTAACATTGCTAGCTGATACATATTCATATAAAACTGGCACATCATTGTCCGAAATAAAGTGGGGCTTTGTTAATTCCGGTTCATTTGGTGATAAAACTGATGCAAATATAACATTTACATTACATGATATTGCCGGTGAAACTTTCCAGAATTTTATGAAATTACAAACAGGATCATATTGGATTTATTTTAAAGGTCCAGATTCAACTGGTTCTCTTTGGTCTGGTGATGCGGCAATATATGTACCTGATAGAGAAGGTTGCTCTGTTGAATTTTCACCAACTCAAGGTTTTACATACACCTTTACTGGAAAACCTATGTTAATGCATGCTAGATCTGAATATGTTACAAATACTGAAGAAATAGAAGTTAATGGGTGGACTGAACCAGGAACAAATTTTATGCAGTTTTTATCAGAACTTGAAACTGAATGGAATACTGCAGCAAAAAACCACAATAAATGTAATGCAAAAACAATTAAGCTTAATTTTGGAAATCCATCAAATAAATTATGGTTGACTCCAATCCATAGAGTTGAAAAAACAGAAGAAAATGTTAGAACTATTGAACCATATAAGATTGCAGCAGGTAAAACTATATCCGATGCTATCATAGATTTCTTCAATATTATATTCTTAAACGAAAAAGGTGTAAAAAATGATAAACCCACTATTGAAGTAAATTTTGAAAAAACTGAGGGCGATATTATACATATCGATGTTAAAATTTGGGGTCTAGAAGATGAAAAAAGTGTAATTAGTTCAGATAAAATTTGCATTGGTACCGATGATAACTGTAATGGTTCCAGATTCAGAGGACAATTAGTTGGTATGGATTTTAAACCTCTTTTAGCACTATTAGCAACACAAGTAATTGATGAAGAACTTGCAAATACAGGAACGGGTAAAGGTTCTGCTGAAACAATAGGACAATGTTTACCAGAAAAAAATACACCTATCGAAGGTCAAACACACACTCAAGTAACTGGAGCTAATAATCCTCATGAATTTGCAGCTGATGGATCTTGGGCAGGTATAGATACTCTTTTAAATAAACTAAAATTTCCGAAATTCGTGATTGAAGTTGAATTACCATATTCATATGGATTTACTCCAAAAATACATGGTGGTTTATTAAAAGATGCTATTGAAGGGTCAACTGGAGGAGGAATACATATTATGCAAGGAACTCAACTTGATTTCTTCTGGTATACTTCCCCAGACTGCGATAAATTAGACTTAGTGAAAGGAATTTCAAATAAATATCGTATTTCAACCGTAACACATACAATAGGTTTAAATGGTAATTCAACACAAATTAAATTATCACACTTATATTTTGCAAACCAGTAGAATTTTATAATAAATGGAGAAATAAATGAGTACATTTGATGAAAATGGTAGAAGAGAAATAAATCGTCTTAGAAATGTCGATGGGAATGGTGTTTTTGGAATTGCAAAAGTAATTGGTCGTGCCGATCATACTAATCAAGGACGTATCAGAATTGATGTTGAAGCATTAAAAAGGAACGTTGAAGATTCAGAACAAGTACATACTGATGCAAAAAATAAAGAGATTGAACGATATAAATGGGCCGAACTATTATCACCAATAAGAGGTGAAGGTCATGGTGTATATTGTGTTCCAGAATATGGAGATTATGTATTTTATACATATATTAATAAATTATATATTATATTAGGATCGATTAATAGTCCTAGTTTAAATTTTCCTGGAACAAATATTCCAGTTGAAGCTCAAAATATGCAAAACAACTCATTAGAATACAATTCATCCCATTGGCCTAATTTAACAACTCGAGGACTACATTTAGCTAAACCTGTTTTAGGTGATGTATTTCAACCAGCTTCATTTCTTCATAGATGGAGAAAAAATGATCATTTAATGTACAATACAACAAAAATTCACGATAAATGGGGTTCAGCAGCAAAATTAGTTGAACATAGATCTGCAGAAAATAATTTTTTACAGATGGTAGATATAGGAAATCATAGTATTTCTCCTGGTACAGCTGGGAGAAATCATAAAAAATATTCCCCAGTTAGACAATCAGATTATAGAGATTTATGGGAGGGTTTTAATATAAATAAAGAGTTTTGGACTCAAAGAACTGACAAACCACCATTATCACATGAATCACAATATATTAAATTAGCAACAAATGGTCATGATTATCATGAAGAGCCACACCCAGATACCGGAGCCGATTTACCTGATAAAGTACGAGGTGAAATTCGTTTAGATGATAGAATAACCGATGGTACACATGAAACTTCAAAAACTTATTGTCCTATTTATCAAACATTGAAAGTAGCAATAGGGGATGAGAGATACGTTAATGATAAAATGCCGAAAGTTCCTTGGATTGCTGGAGCACCATTTAGAAGAAAACTTAAAAAATGGATTGAAGATACTGGGGATAAATATGATCCAGAAAATCAGCATTTTAATGTAGGTCATTATTTAACTTTATCTAATACAATTTATAAACGTAGAGCAATGCTGTCTACAAAAAAAGGGCATCAACTGGTCATGTCTGATATTGATTTTGATGAAAAAGTCCTATTAAATTCATATAGAGGCAAGCATATTTATATGGAAGATGGATTACCAGACCTTTATGATGCTATGTGGTTTGCTTCACAAAAACATCATATGTTGTTTGTTGATCATATGCAAACACCATATTTAATCGATGATATGGGAGAAGAAAGACATAGATTATTAGATCCAAATCAAATTGACTTTTCTTCATATCAATTAATTCAAACAGAAAAATATCAAAAAATATGGCTTGCTGATAGTCCATTATGTCCAAGGATTCATGCACATACAACATCAGGACATGAATTATTATTATTAGACCATGATCAAGGGACCATTGGTCATATGCAAGCATCTAACAAAGGCAAAATACAACTAACAACCAATGATAAACAAATGCAAATTACTATGGATGTTGAAAATGGTGATATTACTATCCAAAATCATAACCTTGTAGGTAAAGGTGCTGGTGGTAAACCATTTACTGGTGATATTAGTATATATGCAGCAAACAATCTATTATTACACGCTGATAATATGATTCAAATGAGAGCAAATTTGGGTTATGATATTCAATCATCTGAAGGATCGTATAATGTAGTAGCTTGTGGTATTTCTCATTCTACTCCTTGTGGAGCCCCAACTATACCAGAAGTAATAAGACCAACGGTTTTAACAGATATTGATGTAACAGAAGGTGTATTAATAAATAAATTTGATCCAAGTTAAAAAAAGGAGTTAAAAATGGCTGCAAATCCAATCGATATGAGTCCAGTACCACCACAAGCTAATAATAATCATAGAATTATTCAACTGCCACAAGATTTCGGTGATGGTGGAGGACAAAGAACACAAATCATTACTATGCAAGGGCATGAAATAATTATGTTAGACTCTCCAAGTGGTAGGAGTAAAATTCAAATAACTACGAGTGATGGTTCACAACAATTAATCTTAGATGAAATGAATAAGACATTTTATATTGGTGTTGCTGATGCAGATACAAAAATAGTAATAGAAAGTGATGCTAAAATTGAGATACGCTCTAGACAAGATATTTTTGTTGATGCACCAAATATAAACTTTAATTGTGAAGACTTTGATGTTCAAAAAGACCAACAACCTTCACACCCACCAACAACACCAAAAGATATGGGTTATGAATAATTTAGAAATTTTAATCACTCAATTATTAGAAAATGATGAATTTGCTTTGATACCATTTAATAAAAATATTGATGTCGAACTAAAATTTTATTTTGATTTTTTTATCAATTTAAAAACGGATTTATTATTACGTAATTTATTAAAATACCAGGATCATAATAATTTTGATAAAGCTTTAAATATAATAATTCACTATAAAGATAAAATTTCGGATAGTAATATAATTTTAGATTTTAAAACTTTTTTAATAATTAAAGATATATTTACAAAAAATAAACAGTTTGAATATGAGTGTACTTTCTATAAAGAAATTACTAAGCAAGTTGTAGCTGGTGAAATATTATTCATCGATAATAAATTATTAGATTTTATATATAATAATGATATTGACAATTATATAAAAATAGCATTAAAACTGGATATAAATGATGCAATAAATAAAATTTTTGATAAAGACAAATATAAAATATTTAATTGGTTAAATAATCATCCTAATAAATTTACCGAATTAAAAAAATTAAATCAACCATATTTTATTCTTACCAATATGAATAGTAGATTAGATATAAATGATGAAACATTAAAATATTTCTTTGAAGTTGCTCCAATAGATATTTCACTATATAAAAACCTACGCCAGAATTTATCATTGGAAATCATATATAAATATAGTAAAAATAAGGTTTCAGATGAATTTATTTTTGAACTCGTCGAAACCTTTGACGATATAGTTTTTATTTTAAACTTAAATAATTTAAATCTAAATACTCTAAATTCCTTTATGAATAAGATTAAAAATGATTTTCCACATGTTTACAATAATCTTAATTCTTTATTACTTATGAAAAAGGAAATTCTCTAATAAATAAATAAAAAATATATTAGAGATGGAGAAATGATATGGGTTTAATCGTTAAACACGCAGATGGGAGTGAATTCCTTAATATTGCGAATAAAACATATGATGATGTATCAACAAGTTTAAAATTACCAGGTAAAGGTGTTTTAAATTGGGGTGAGGCATATGTAAATAATTTTGTACACTTACTAGAAAATTTTGCTAGTTCAATTGAACCACAAAACCCACAAGTTGGTCAATTATGGTATAATACGGGTTCAGGTGTTTTATCAGTTTATACAATAGGACAAGAATGGGAAATAATTAATAAAGATACGGATATTGAAGCTAAATTTGATGCTTTAGTTGCTGAATTACAAGAAAGTAATGCAGGGACTATACCTCCAACAGATGTATCTATTGGTACTACTTGGTTCGATACAAACGTAAACGTATTAAAAGTTTTTAATGGTACTGAATGGGTTTCATTTGGTTTCAATTCAATAGCATCTTTTATTCAACCTAGTGATAGCGAGGCGTCAGATTTATGGTATGATAAGAATATTAATAATCTTAAAGTTTATGACGGTTCACAATTTCAAAGGTTAATTTCGACTATTGAAAGTACAAATCAACCAACTAATTCGCCTGTTGGTCAATTTTGGACAAATACTACAACAGGTCAAATATTTATATACAAACAAGAACCATCTACAGGTGAATATTATTGGCAAGAATTAGGAGCAGAAATTGTTACAGAAGGTGATGTTTTACCGACCGTTGCCAAAACTGGTGCATTACATATAACTCGTACATCTTTTTCAAATATCCTATATATTAATAAAGGTACTAAAACTTCTCCTGTATGGGTTGAAATTCCAGAATTTGGTGGCGCTATAAAATCCGTAAATGAGCCTGTTGATGCTAAAGATGGTATGTTTTGGTTAGATGGGAATGATGTATTAAAAATTAGAAAATCTGGAGTATGGACAGATATTGACCAAACTGCAATTTCATATATTTCCGAAACAATGCCAACAGATGCTAAAGATGGTATGATATGGTTCGATACTTCAACTGGTTCTATGAAAATTAAAGTTGGAAGTAATTGGGAAGCTGTACAAGATACAGGATTAATTGAATATGGTGTAGCCCCAATTTCACCAAAAGAAGGACAATTATGGTTCGATAATACAAGATCTGAACTAAAGATATTTAACGGCACTTCGTGGATAGTTGTTAATAATTCAAGTACTATCGTAAGTTATCAAACCCCGTTAGATGCTACTACTGGGCAATTATGGTTAGATACTACAAGTTCAGAATTAAAAGTTATGAAAGATGGAAGATGGGCCGCTTTACCAGAAAATGCTAGAGCACATCTAACAATTCCTGCTAGTCCTAAAAATGGTGATATGGCTTATGTTAATAACGCATTAAAAATATATGATGGTTCTGATTGGAAAGATATTAATATAAATATCGATAATAGTACAACAGGAGATAATGTATCAATTAATTATGATGAAATTTCACATGAAATAGTTATAGTTTCAGATGGTATCTCAACAAGAGTGCCTCTAGCAGTTAGTAGAGACGTTATTGTTGAGAATGTGGGTATAACATCTGACGTTGTTGAAGTTATACACCCAGATATAAGTGAGGGCGAACGAAGAATTATTAATATACAGAAGGTTAATTTAAATAGATCTTTTTTCGTTTTTAGAAATGGTAGATTTACTGATAATTATTATACAGACTCCCAGGATTTAATTCTTAATAATGCGGCTGGAGATGATGAAATCGATATTTTACAATTTAATGGCGATATTTCTATAAATTATATAGTTAAAAAATTTAAATCAACTATTAATGGCAATTTTACTATTGATAACTATACTAGAACATTAGAAGAACAAGAAGAATACGATATTATTAAAGCTGAATATGATGCTAAGCTAGTTGAATTAATCGCACAGTACGGCGATAATAGTTCTGAAAGTGATTTAACTGATGCTGATTGGACTATATTGGATGAAATCGAAAGTAGATTCCCTGTTAAAATATCAAATCAAATAGCAGATTTATCATTAGGGTCTATTATAGTATTTAAAGAGGGTATTTTTATACCCACAGACGATTTATCAATCAATGAGTTAAATGAAAATAAAATTATTATTCCTAACACGAATGCAGGCGAAATTTATACAATCATACAATTGATTGCGGGTAATGACTATAAATCATCATTCTTCAATCGAGAAAATTCTTTTACTATTGGATCAGTTGAAGATACAACAGAATCAGCTCTAAATGTTGCAGGTAAAATGATGACTGATATGCTTCAAGCTGCTTCAAAAAATACTGCTGGATATGGTGAAGTTGATGTAGATTATGTTTTTAACAATACTGAAAAAACTGTTACCTTCAGTTTGATGAATATTGATACAAACTATCATTTCTTTGTAACTAGAAATAATCTTTTTGTTTCACCAGTAAATTATACAGTAGATACAATTAATAACACATTAACAATGCATGCTAATTCTTTAGATGAAATACGATTTTTTCAATTCTATTTACCACATAATTATGTACCTATTGAATTTAATTACAAAGAAGCTTTAGCTGCAAATGAAGGATGGATAACAATCGAATTAAGTCAAGATTTTGACTTAAATAGTCCTCTACTAGTATATAGAAATGGTATGCTACAAGAATCAGCAAACATCAATATTATTACTCAAGAAACACTTGTTGATGATAATGGCATTACATATACCGTTGATGGATTAAGAAAAGTACAAATTTTTGGAGATGCAGAAACAAATGATGAATCTGTATCTGGAGTACAAATAGGTGATATCGTAACTATTATGCAAGTTTCACAACCGGAATTTTATAATATTTATTTAGAAGAATTTGGTGCAACAGTTGATGGTTTTAATATTTTTACCTTTAATGATATAGACAGCCAAAAAGATATCTTAGTATATAGAAATGGTATGAAATTAGATGATGTAAGTTTCTATATTAATGATGATGGCAAATTAGTAGTCTCAGATTGTAATGGACCAACAATCGATGAACTTAATATCGATCCTAATGCTAGAGGCGATACAATTATCGTTTATCAATTTTTTACTAAAGATGTAATAGCTGAAGATGATTTAACATTCACTAAGGAAATAATTACAGCTACAACAGATGGTTATGAATACTTCCAATTACAAAATACAGAATTTATAGCGGATGAATTCCTTTTAGTATTTAAAAATGGTCAATTAATTACAAGAAAACAACCTGAATCTGAAGATACAAATCAAACTCAAATAAATACATATAAAGTGTTTGCTGAAAGAGTTTATAATAATACAGTCCCAGCCTTAGATATTAACGGTGATCCAATTTATGATAGTGAAGGTAACCCAGTATTAAATGTTGATCCTGAAGATTATACAGATATTATGGCATTCAGTTTAGATAATGTTGTAGCTGGTGAAGAGATAGTAATATATGAATTTAATAAAAAAGTTACTAACGTAAATAATTTATCTAGCGAAAATCATTATGAAATTCTTCCTAAAAATAATATCCAGCGAATTTATACTTCTAAGTTTGACCAATTATCAAACTTAACAATGGTATTTCAAGACGGTTTAATTATCGATAGAAAAGTAGATAGTAATGGTAATGATAATGCTAGAATCGATGGAATGTTTAGAATATTAGATCAATATGCAGTCGATAACATTACAAAATCAATCATAGTTAATGATTGGAAAGTGGGTGGTAAATTAAGAATTCAACAATTTACAGCACAATCATCAGATATAAAAACAATCACGTTAAGCGTAACAATATTAGCAGATGGAACATATGATGTATTTTTACCAAACAATGAATCATATACACCTAATGCTGGAGCAATTGAAGTGTATGTTGATAGACAAATCCAATGGACTGGTGAAGATTATCAAGAAGTTGCTAATAATAGAATAATGTTTACCAGACAACTTATGAAAGATCAAGTTGTAAAAATGATTATAAGAAAATAGCTTTTTCTTATCACTCCTTTATATAAATAAATATATAAAGGAGGGCTTATTTCATGAGTAAATATTTCAATAACACAGAGTCATTATCTACACCTATTTCAGAAGTCTCAGAAGAAAACGACTCAATCATACCCACACATATTCAACAATTAGATGACAGCGGAAAATCTAATCTTCAATCAAAATTAAATAGTACCTTTGATGATGAAATAAAGAGAGTTGCTTCTCAATCTGCAATTATAGATGATAGTATGGACGAACTCAAAAAAGTTACAGATTCATATACCGAAATTGAAAATGCTTTAAAAAAATTTAAACCATTAGAATTATTCGAACGTTTGAATCAAATAACATTTTTGATGATTGAAATGAGGAACAGATTGGATGCTATTGAGAATCATTTGAAAATTGATGAAGAAAAACCACCAAAATCACCAATAGAACATTTTAATGAGTCTTCTTATAATAAAGATAATGATCTTATGAATCCAAAAGTTGTTAAAGAGCAATTAAATAATATACAGAGGGGAGGTATCCCAACCATACCCAATGAAAATTATATTGAAAATGGTGCAAATTTAGAAGAAATGTTTCCTGGTAAACCAGATGAGGCATATCAAGCAGCATATAAAAGTTTAGCTGAAAATCAAGATAAATTAAATACTCAAACTACCTCAAAATCTCCAAAAGGAGGGATTCAAGGTATTAGATTCTAAATTTACCACCCTTGGATTGTTTGTGAACCATCATTACCCCATGTTTTAGTCCACAAACTAGATGTAGAATTGTAACTCCAGCCTGTTGGATCTGGAGTTACTAATTTTTCCTTTTGTGAAAAACTTTCAGTATTACGAAATGACATAGGAAATACCATAATCTTATGACTGTTTAGATACGACTCCATCGTTTCTTCCATTTCATAATTAAGTGTTACTAAATAATCTATTTTTTTTAAAAAATCTTCCTTTTTATTTAAACTAGGATAAATAGATTTAATATTTAATTTTTCTTGTTTTAATTTTTTTATCTCATTAAATTCATCTCTAGTTGTTACGTAATGAAAATCTCTAGAAGGAAATAAGGGTATCATATATTCTAATAAACGTTTATTAAATGGTAAAAAAGCAAATTGATCAGATATAGGACTATTAAATAAAACTGTCAATGTACGTTCTATTTCTCGTTTTAATGCATATATCATTTCATCTGATAATTCTAAATCATCATCAGCAATAACTCCAATATTTAAATTATTAATTTGAATAGACTTCTTTGCAGGATTTATATCTTTATTTTTTTCTATATCTAAATTATCATCAGATCTACTGGTTATTTTATATATTAAATCTTTATAGTTCATATAGTAATCCTTTTTTCTTTATTTATACATTGTCAATCTTTTTTTATAAAATATTTATTTTATTGAATAAATAAGATTAAATTAATTAGGAGTTTCGACATTATGCAACTTAAAGAACTAAAAGCTATATATGAAGCTAGAGATCAAAATGAAAATAGACTTTTTAAATATTGTTCATTTGAATGGATTTTAGATTTACTAAAAGACGGCCAAGTATATTCATATGATAAATCATTGAGAGATCAAAGAAAAGGTATTATTGATGGTAAAAACTGGATAGCATTAACAACTAAACGTAGTTCAACAATCAACCAATACTTAGAAGAATATGGTACTATTGAAGTAACATTTGATAAGGAATTATTAAAGAAAAGTAACGAAATATTTACAGTTAGATATTCTACTGAATGGCTAGATAAAAGACCAAGTATTTTATCATTTATAACAAAAGGCAAATATAAAAGTTCTAAAGATTATTTTAAAGAAAATTATAAAAATATAAATTGGAATAACACCGATAATTTTTCATTAAAATTCTTTGATGATTATATGAATAATGGTATATTAGATATTGATTTGATTTTATCTGAAATGTCGGTTGCAGAAATTGAAGATTATATATATGATACCAATTATATACCTTTTGAGAATTATATAAATTCTTTAGGAACCGAAGATGAATTAGTTATCGTTGACTCCCCTTTAACTTTAGTTAATGATGCAATTCTACAAATTGTTGTTCCAAGACGTTATAAAGAAAAAATAAAAGAGTACGAAACAGAATATAAAATTCGATACGAATAATTTTTAAATTACAGCTGATTTAACACTTGAAAAATAATCAGTTGTGTTTTCATTAGAGGCCGTTGCTGCAGCACTAGTTAAAATATTGGTACTACTAGCCGTAGTACTTTGTCCTGTTGTTACGGAAACAACTCCGGCTCCAAGAGATGAACTGATTATAGCCTGACCACTTGAATCAGGCTCCATACCAAGTGCACCACCGATGGTATTTGTTGTTAGTCCTATTCCATCACCTAATGTTGATGAAATGGTACCGATACCTGTATCCAATCCAGAACCTATAAATTTTCCTGCTTCCGCTATTGAAGGACCAGCTAAAGCCATACCTAAATCAGCGATAGCATTTAACAAAGCATTATTGCCAGATCCACAAGGATCATTATTAACATCCCCAGAACCTTGTCCTCCTCCGGCACCACTAGGACAAGGTTTTGCTCCTAACAGATTACGCATAGCAGAATCAGCCGTATTACCTAATATTCCAGTTATAGCTGAACTTGTTCCACTTGTCAATGATACTGATGCTAAGGGGGATAAAACATTGTCTGGATCAAACATAATTATTCCTTTTTATATTTATTTATCAATTATTTTGATTTATATCCAAATAGGACTATTACCTTTTTTTAATACTCTAGGGGATGATCCCTGAATAACATTAAATTTTTCTACCTTAAATACAGCTTGTACAGTATATATAGTTTCATCACCTTCATCATCAGCCGCATCAAAATCAAAACTACTTAATACAGCATTTTCAAATTTATATTCTAAATGATTATTTGTTTCAACACTTAAATCATATATAGAAAATACAGGAATTAATATCGAATCTCTTAAAAGAAAAGTACCAGTATTACCAACAGATTTATGATCCCATACATCACCAGTAAAATACGAATATAAAGTCGAAACTGTTTTATGATCAACATCATCCCAAAATGTAACACTAACATCACCAATATTATATTTTACTGGGTATTGACGTTTAACATTAAATCGAATTTGTTCAATACTCTCTATATCAACTTTAGGCCTATCTATGGTTTTAACCATCCAATCTAAATCCGATAATTTTGAAGGGAATTCTCCCATATATGCATGTTTATTTTTTGGCTGTATATGTTGGGATATTATTTTTTCCAATTCACCATCAGTATTAGCCATTTTTGCATCAAATTTTAAATAAGTACCTTCGTTTTTAGGATTTAATTTATTTGTTGTATCTCTATAAATTTGATCTAAAATAAGGTCTTCGGCTGTTTTCTTTTTTAGTTCTTCTATCTTATGTGTAGCATCATATAATTGGGTTGCAGCATCTTGTTTTTCTCTAATACTTGCATTAGGATCATTAACAATTTTATTTAAATCCGCTATACGCTTCTTTTCAGCAGATATCTTTGCTTGAATAACGGCACGTTTTTTTGCTATTTCGGCATTCTCTTTATCTTTTTCAATATTCTTATTATTCGTTTTTAAATTTACCGCATCTTGTTCTTTTGCTACTTCAACACTATCAACCATATCTTTATAAATTTCTGGGTAATCTTCAGCTAATTTCTCTTTTATTTTTTCTTCATTCTCCAATGATTCTTTATAAATATCTTCGCTTTTTGATACATCATTTTCAAGAGTAGGTAGTTCATTTTCAGCAGTTTCAATATCGCTATCGTAATCTTCTATATCATCTTCTAAATTACCATTTTCAGTTGCTAAATTGTCATTTTCAGTTGCTAAATTGCCATTTTCAGTTGCTAAATTGCCATTTTCTTTCTCTAAAGCTTTTCTCTTAGCTACAACTTTTTCATATGCCTCATTTGCTGCCGCAATTTCTTCCGGAGATTTTGAATTATCGATAGCAACATTGTATAATTCCTTTTCCCGAACTTTTAAATTATCTATTTTATCATTATTTGTATCTATTTTATCATTATTTGTATCTATTTTATCATTATTTGTATCTATTTTATCATCATTTATATCTATTTTATTTTTAGCTATCTGTTTTTTGTTTTCCAATTTACTAATATCATTCTTTTTTTGTTGTAAATTAGCATTTGCATCCATAACATCTTGTTTGGCTTGAGTTGTTTTTTTACAAGCATTATCATAGGAAGAGCTTTTTGCTCTAATGGCGTTTTTTGCTTTTAAGGCATTATTAGTCGGTAATGGTTTTGATGGTGTTGTTGTAATAGTACTCATTTTTAAGAAGCCCTTTTATTAAATTGATATTCATATTCATACATTCGATCAAGCATAGGATTTTCTTCTATAATAGGTATAAAATTATTATCAAATTGAACATCTTTTATATATCTATAATCAATTATATACTGCATTATTGTTCTCATTTCTTCTGGAGCTTGTTCAACTATTAAATTAAAAACATCATAATTTCTAGTCCATTTGATATCATAATATAAATCTTTATCTAAAAATTCATTATTAAAAATTTCTTCAAATAACGAATCTAGCACAACATCATCTTCATTTTCAAGAAATATAGTGAATATATCTATATATTTAAGATAGTTTAGTTGATCAAATTTAAAAAGACTATTTAAATATTTTCGCTTATCATTTATTATTTTATTAATATTGTTTATTTTTATTTTATAGTTGTTAATTTCTCTTTTTATACGTAAATAATTTTCATCTTTTTCTAAAAGCTTATATTGAGATAAAACTATTTTATCTGGAATTATAGTTTTGTTGTTTATTTTCATTTGTTCATATAAAAATAAATTGTGAAATAGATCTTTTTTTATTGATAGTACTTGATCATTCAATGTATTGTATTTGAATTCTAATGTTTCTAGTTCAGTAATATATATTGATAAAGTATTATCTATATTATCTAAGAGAAAATCTTCTTTATTGTAAACTTTCATTAGTTACTCCTTATTATAATTTATTTATACCAATTAATAAGATTATATTATGAAAAGTTGATTTTGCAGCAGTATAGTGTATGAAGTTTTTATAGAAGGTCTTACCTTCTATAAAATAAGTTCTAGTGGATATGAATAGTTAAAAATTAAGAAACAGTAATCTCTACTTGATAAGTAAATGAAAGTGTTCTATTTTCAGTTTTAGTAATACCATCAAATGTAATATGTGTTAATTTTTTATTAGATATATCAAATAAACCCAATTCATTAAACTTAACACCATTAGCTTCTGTTGAACTAATAGTAGCATTAACTTCAATAATTTTTGAGTTTGGTTCAATTATATTATTAGCATCATCCGTAATATCTAAAACTTTGATACCGTTTCCAGATCCAACTACATCTTCCGAATGTGCAGCTTCAAATAATGTGTCCGTAGATACATCAGGAGTTTTTTCATTACCATCTACATCTTCTCCACCTGATCCAAATCTAATAGTTGCTATTCTATACGCATCAGCATTAGTTACATCACCATGAACTGCTCCAAATGCTAATGTTCTAACAAAGTTATCTAATTTAATTTTGTTTCTTTTTTCAACAACTAAATCTAAGCCATCAAATACTTTTAATGTACCAATTACACTTGGTGTTGACATTTCTTTCATACTCATTTTGGTTCCCCTTGAACAATTTTTTATTTGTTTTATTTTATTTATATTCAAATACCTTTTTTTATTTTAAAAAAGATTTTTTTATTAAGATTTAAAGATACACATTAGGATTTTCAGCATATGTTCCTTGTATTTTATCAATAATTCCAACTTCAGTATAATCCCCGAATATTAATTCAACTATTGATGAAGTATTATCCTTAATAACCGTCATTGATTTAGCTATAGAACCATCTGTTCGTTCTTTATATAAATCTATTTTTGTTTTGTAATCTGTATCTAAGGACATATATTCATCAAACTTAAATAAAGCACTTGTTAATATATCATTATTTATATCTATATCTATTTTTTCATACATACGATATTTAAAAATTGATTCGATAATTTGATTAATATTTGGATCCAAAATATCTATACTCTCTAATTTATATTTTTCATTATAACTAAATGTATGATTTTTAACTAAATCATCAAATGTATAAGATAACTTCATTTGTTCAGTTCTAATTCGTGCTTGTATTTTTTTATTATCTACTACCAAATATCTAGTATCAATTTTATCAATCATATTCATATTTAATGTTTCATGGAATGTAGTTATATATTGATAATAATCAAAACCAGAAACATCTTTCATTGATATATTTAAGGTATCTTTAAAATAATAATCAAATCCAACAATCAAATTATCATACACACCAGTTGTAATTTGAGATAAATCATCACCTTGTTGATCGTATTCAAATTCATTATATGGTATTTCATCATGGGGAATTTGTCCGACCCAAGTCTCATAAGGAACGTTATATCCAAAAGATTCCCATTCTTTATAATCCCATATATAATCATAATAACCAACTCCATACATAAGATTATCAGAATTATTAATTGAGATAATATCTTTTGTATTTATTCTTTCCTGATTAAGAGATGTATTTAATACATCATCAGGATATACTGTTAATGTATCTCGGATAAAAAATTCACTTATAATATTTAAATCATCGAATAGACCTAATGTTGCACTATTATCTATTGAATAATCATCATAATATTCCATACCAACATCAGCTTTTTCATGTATTACATTGTCTACACCATATCTATTCACAGTCCATTTTCTGGAAATATATAGTTGTTCATCTCTAAAAATAGACACATCTAAATTATCATTAAATATCATACCGTATTTTAAACGTTCGTATGTTCTTACTGATGCAATATTACCCTGCGGATCATTCACAACATTATATTGGAATATTTCATTCATTTGCACATCAATGTCTGATGGATTATCGGCAGATTCATCAACACTCAATCTATTTAATATAAATCCTCTTATTTTATCTGTAAACCATTTACCCGTTCCATATGATATTTGTTCATTACCAGCTTGAATAGTTAAAGAATCTGTAAAAGTTTTATCATCATTCAAATATAATTTATCACTTACTGTTACATATATACTATCTTCTAAATTTAAAGTACGATATTCATCAATAAGAAGAGTATCTTTAATTTTAGTATTAATAGCATCATCATAAAAAATATTCGTGTCATAAATTTCTAATAAACTATCTGAAAACACAATATTAGTTTTTTCTTCTTCCAAATTAAATTTGGTTAGTAACCAATCTGATAAATTCACTTTAAACATACTTTCACTTATTTTAGCATCTTCAAAACCATAATCAAGGTAATCAGTCATTTGAATATTCATATAATTGTCTCTTAACTTGTAACCATACCAAACAGTATCAAATATTGATATATTAGTTTTATTTTCAATATTTTCTTTTCTAATAATACTATTATCATGATTTTGAATATATAATTTATCTTTAAAACCAAATTCAACAATTTTTAACTCGTCGGCTATTGATATATTTGTACCTATTTCATCTATTTCTATTTCTTCATAAATTAAAATTTTCTCAGTAAATGTTATCAATGCATTTGAATCATATAATAAATTCATAGAATCAAGTCTTAAATATTCTCTAAGCTCCGTAGTTATATCGAATTCTTCAGATATACCATGGAACATATGCGGCAATTCATCATGACCAAATTTATCAAATTCTTGCCATATCCAAGGTTTTTTAACTATATTAATATATGTGGTTATCGAATCTATAATACTTACAGATACACTATCCTTAATATTATTTGATATATCTTGCATTAAATAATCATATAAAGAAATATAATTATCATCATAAAATGTATCAGTCATAGTAAAAATTAAACTATCATCTAATTTTGATGTAATTGAACGTTCTATTGATTCATCAGTATAGCCCATTTGACCATACAAATCATGATATTCTGATAGTCGTCTATCATCAAATTCATATTCTATTGCAACATCTTCTAAAAACGTTTTCTCTGTTTGTGAAATAACTAATGAATCACTATATATTTTATTAGACAAAACATCTATAAGTTTATCATTTAGCGATATTGTCATTCCATCTATAATAAATTTACTTTGATGTCCATAATATAATCGATCTAATAATGATACTTCTTGTTTTTCTAAATTTATTTGTTTTATACTACCATATTCATTTTCATTTAATAAAATAGTAGTTTTTTCAATCATATTAAAATAGGTTTTAAGATTTTCCATTAATCTAGTTCTTAAATTATCATCTTTATATTTAAGCAATACAAAATTATCCTCTTCAATTTTTATTGATCTTAAATAATCTCTATCAAATTTAGTCATACCTCTTTCTATTTTCATTTTATGCTTTGTATCAATATATACATTATCACTAATTTCTAATTTAAATAAGTTATCTCGCTCTACATTTGCAGCATTAATTCCAAAAATACCAACTATTGATTCATCATTAATAATGCTTGCATATTTATCCAATGATACTACGTACTCTCTAAAGTCGTATCTTATATGTCTATTAATTAATGAATCGGTAATTTTATTGGCAAAATATTCTTCAGAAATATTATCATTATCAATCTTTGAATATATTTCACTTCTTAAATTTTCATCAATTATATCAATAGTATAAAAATCTAATAGATTTATACGAATTATATCCTTACTAAAAACATGTATATCATATAATAATGAATCTCTAACTCTTGCATTATGCATATCTGAACCAGGTTGATTAGCTCTATAAAACTTTTGTGAAATTAAATCACTATATGGATCTATTGGTAGCATTCGCATAAACCCAAAATCTATACGTATAATACCTAATGCATCAATTAATAAAGAATCTACCATATTAGCAATTCTATCTAAATCAGCAGAGTTATGATAAAATTCATCGTATGCAAATTCATTATGTCCTGGTATAAATGTTCCATTATCAGTTATAAATGATTCTCTTTCTCGTCCTGCCCAAATATGTATTTCTGTATGTATTGTATCAATTGGCTTTATCTGAATATTTTCACTTTCCACCATATCTAATTTAGCAATATATTTATCTTTTAATGAAATATCATTCATATCTAATAACTCTGTTTCAAAACCTTGTTCTAATAGTGAATCATAAACCATAGCACTTATATCCTGTCCCAATATTGTAGGATTGCTTTGATGAAAATATTCGTCAATAGCAAATTCATCATGTCCTGGAATATCAAGTACATCATATAGAATACATATATCAGTCCAAATAGAATCCAATACAGCAATATTTAATTGTTCATAAAATTCGTGTAAAATAGTTTGATGCATTAAATCTTTCATACCGATTAATGTTGTTTGATCTTCAGGTCCAGAATATTCATCTAAACCATATAAATCCATAGGTAATTGTTCCATATCATAAAATCGAATATTAAATTCTGTATCAATGTCAATCAAATAATCTTCTATAATATTTGTTTCCGTAACATCATCAATATCATTCATAATATCAATAGTAGGTATATAATCTATAAAATGTGATTCAATAATATTATCTTGTTCAAAAATATTTTGTTTGATATGAAAATAATCATCAATATAAGTATCAACTACTTTCTCAAATTCATTTTCAGGTATGCATTCCCACCATAAATTTGCTAAATTAGGTGGAGTATATATAGATTCAGGTCTCTGCTTCCAAATTTCTTTATTTAGTACATACCATTCATCATCTATACCATATGTTTCATCATCCATAACCATCAAATCATGTCCACCAACTTTTACACTTCTATCATAATCATATGGTATTTCATCATGGGCGCCACACAGTTTTAATCCTTCAGATGGAAAAATTACACCAATTTTAGATGTTATTATAGAACGGTCTATTGTTTGTATTCTAATGTTTTCACTAAACGCAGAAATAATATCGATGATATTTCTATCTCCTACCACAATATCTGCTTCTTTAGAAACTGCTTCTGCTGATGAACTTTCCATAATCTTAATAGTAAATATAATTTTATCTAAAACAGTATGAAAAGGTAAAAATTCATCAAATAAATCTTGGACTATTTTCTCATAAATATCATAAGTTGCATCACCTTTACTATCCTTTATATTAATAGCCATAGATAAATCTAACATTGAAGATGCAATTACATCTTCTGTAAATAATGCTAGTATCTTAGTTATTAAATCATAACGTTTGATATTAAATAAATAGTCAAAATAATGTTCTACTGGCTGCTTAATATTGTCTAAATACGTTAATTCTTCAAGATCAGTTATTTCAAGATTTATGAATGAATTATATACTAAGTTTGAATCGGTTATTACTTTATAAATTTCATCTACATTGTTACCTAAATCCGCAAGGAGAGTATGTTCTTTTATTTTATTATATTCCACAGATAAATTTGGATGATCAAATTGCTTTAATTCAAAATATATCACTTTTTTAAATTCTTCAACAGTCTTTACATCATTCATAAGAATATAATTTGGTAAAAATCTCTCAACAAACCATCGAATTATAACTAAATTAACGCTTAATATATCAAATCCCTGTTCAATAGATAACCGATTTAATACATCTAATACCTCAAATAAGTAATCTACAGGTTTATTTAGTTCATATTTAATAATATCTTCATATTCATTATAATTATCAGAAAAACTAACATATGAATTAGTAATCATACTATAATCTAATAATCTATAATCTTTTTTAGAAAAAACACCATCATCAATAATAGGACGGATTAACAATAACGGTTCTTTCCAATCAACAGACATTTTAATAAATCCATTTATATCTAAAATATCATATTTGAATGGTTTTTCAAAATGCACATGATTATTATCTTGAATATCATTCCAGTCTGAATAATTTATAATTGGTTTATACGTTTCAATAGTATCTTTTTTTATCTTTTCTAATTCATCCGTAAAAATATAAAATAACCGTTCTTTATCATACTGATTAAATGTCATCATTGAAACTTCAGAAACAATTGCATTATCAGCATTTTCTTTTATAAAATCAACAATATCTTTTAAATTATTCTCTATCCATACATTATGAATCAAATAATAATCGAATTGTTCTAGTAAAAAATCATCTTCAAGATATTTTCTTATATATTCTATCAATATATTATGTATATTATTCGTATCTAAAGAAAAATGCTCATAATTATTATTTTTAAAAATATCAATCAAATCATCATATGAACCAGAAATCAATTTCGTCTCCATTAAATCAGCAACTAATTCTTTTAATGTATCAACAATATAGATTGAAGATGGTAATACAGTTGAAACTCTAGCCCATTCAGATATGAATTTATTACGTTGAACCATATAAACCGATGAAACATTTATATCATTTGAAATGGCTTTTAAATTTGACTTTAAATATGATTCCAATCCTTTTAAAGACGAAGTATTCGTTTTAAACATTAAATATGGTTCTTCTTCTAAATTTTGAGGTTTTGCATTATTAATATCTATATCTAATTGTTCACCCAATAAATTATGTTGTTGTGAATCATTAATTTTATCCTGTCCTCTCCCTAACATATATACATTATCAGGAATCATCATAGATGAATAAATATTTTCTCTACCAAAAAATTGACTGTTAGAATTTTGAGGTAATACATTTCCTGCATAAAAAATTGAATTTACGGTCATACCTCTATCTCTATGACTATAATTAACAAATTCAGTTTCTTCTAGTTCTAATTCAATAGTTATTAAATCATCATATATAAAAAATAATTTTTCTTCTTTTGAATCAAAATAAACCGAATTATTCATTTTTGTATCAATAAAAATTTCACTAGTTAAATTGATATCAATATACATATCTATTATTTTTAATCTTGGAATACCAGTCAAACTATCTATATATATTATTTTATCATAAAGACGTACCTCGTCATTGTTTGCTATATATAAATTTTTAATATTAAATCTCTTTTCATTTATCTCAATTATAAAGATCATCTCAAAACTATCAAAATATATACTATTAATTATAGGTTTATTAATAGATATTGGAGAAACAGCTTCTATTTCATCATATTCTTCTGTAATTGGATTTTTTAAATATATTTTTTTATTAGCAAAAACAAATCCTTCTTCACATAGCTCTTGGTCGCAATAATTAATTTTATTTTTAATATTATCAAATTTGAGATTATCAATATGTAAACCTCTATTTAGACCATCGTTTAATTGAATTATTAATTGCTCGTTACAATAATTAAATATAATTAAATTACGTTCTTGATCATAATTAAATTTATTTAAAAAAATAAGATTCCGATAAAATGGAATTTTTTTAATATTGTCAACTATTGTTGAATACACCACGGTATTACGTTGTTTATATTCAACAAGTGTAATTTTATCAATAATTTCAATCACATTTTCATTATAAGGATTAAGGATATTTGAATAATTATATCTTTCAAAAGATTTTTTATATGCTTTACCATTATCCATAAATACAGTTTTTCTAATATTATTATTAAAGTCATTTATCTCAAAATCGGAATAATAGTTAAGTTCAAAATTATCATACATAATATCATCTATCAAGACATATTCTATAATAGTATGAAATCTAAAATTTATACTTTTATTTAAGTCATTAAAAAAATCTACATAAATTTTAGGTTCATAAACATAGTTATATGTATTAAACCCAATAATCAATTTTTCATTTTCAATTATTAGTTGGTGTGATGATTCATCCAGACCAACTATTTCATATGTACGTATATATCTTTCTTCTTGCTCTTCTATACCAACTTTTACTTTAAATGCAACATTTAATTTCTCATAAAATCCAGAATCATTATATTTATAAATTATAAAATTATCTAAAAAACCTGTAGTATATATGGTTAAATTATTATATTCTTTTTCTTCAAATACAATACCAATTATATCAGTATCAATTCTAATGTCTTCTATAATATGATTGATTGATAGACCATTTAAGTCATAAATAATATAATCTTTAACTACTACCTTGTAATACATAGTATTATCATCAAAATAATTTTTTATAAAATACCCATATAACTCTTCACCATCTAAAGGAACTATTCTTTCATATATACGTTCACCATTTATATACAATTTAAATGTTGATTCATCAACTTGTAAATTTTTATCTAAATAAAAATAAATTTCTAAATTATTATCTTCTTCATTTAAAAAATAAGTAAGATTATCACTATCAAGATTAATAGTTTGATTACTAAATACATCTTCTCTAATAAGTTTTGTTTGACTTTTTTCTAATGCATACCCCATTCCGTTGTTATCTACCAATATACTTTGATATTCTTTATATTTTTCAACTATTGATGATATTTCTAATGAAAAAATAGCTAACAAATTAACTATGTTATCAATTACAAAATTATCATAAGAGATTTTTTCTTTTCCAGAAAAAACATATCTAACAACATTTTTATCATATGAAATGTAGTCTTCTAAATATACAACTAATACACTCTTTGCGAAAATTATTTCATTATCAAAAGTTCTAATATTTAATAATGAACTTAATGAACCAGCTATATTATCAACGATTTGATGAATAGAATACTCATTGTGTTTAGATAATTCTGTTAAAATTATATCAAATTCGTCTATTAATTGTTTGTGTTCATCTACTATCAATTTATAATGTTCATAAGTACTTTTATAAACTTTCTTTTTATATATTTCCGGAGTCTCTAAATATTTTTTATAATTTTCATCATATAATTCTTTGTTTATATTGTAAGTATCCTGTAATTTAAAATATAATGAACAAATAGGCTGTAAAAAATTATACTCTTCTATAGCAAAATAAAAAAATATAAAATCTTTAATATCATCAAGAGTTTGCACTAAATCTTTTTTTGAATAACGTTCTAATTTTATTTTTTCTTGACTATCATTCATATAAACATGAAATGCTCTAGGATCGATATTATATGGTATTCTAAATTGAGGCAAGAATTTATTTTTATAATATATATCTTTATTTAATAATTCACCAACAGTATATGAATTTTCATGTTCTATATTTATATCACGTACTTTTTCAAATAATAGAGGATTTAAGACATTATAAATAAATTTTGAATCTTCTTTTTCTAGAATTTCTCTAGGTAACGATTTTAATAGATTTGGCATTTATTTTCCTTATGAAACTATATCAATTGTTCTTGATGGTTTTCTTATAGTATTTATAATTTTATGTTTTTCAACAATCTGTGTAAAAACTATTTTATCTTTTAAAATATCTAATGTTGATGATGGAGTTATCTGACTACCATTAATATCATTTATCATCTCTATATGTTGTACTTCCTCAACATTACTATGAATCCATTCAATCAATCTGGATAAATAAAAATGCTTTCCTAATGGAATATTACTAATATCAAAGAAACTGTCAATTACACTATCAATCTTAGACTTTAATAATTCATTTGTTATTGAAAATGTATGAGATTTAAAAATTTTCATAGCAATTTCAATTTCAAAAGTATTCGAATTATAAACTTGGACTATATCAGAAATCATTTTTCGTTGATTAATATTATTAATTAAATTATTAATTTCAGAACTTGTTAATGGTTCATACAAATCAATATTCTTTTTTAAATCTTTTTTTATTGCAGTAACATATATCTCAACTATATTTGATTTACTAGGGTTAATAAATATATCATCTGATTTATAATGCGTCCAAATATATGATAAATTTACTTCTGGTAAATATATATTTTTTGTCTTATATAGTAAAGTCATAGAATACAATGTATCGGTCGATGTTAAATTAATATCAATTATATCAATATCATCAAATAACTTATTCAATGATAATAAAATATTAATCTTATTATCGTCTAAATAGTTTTCTATATCATCTTTTGATATCGCATCAAACTTAAAATATAAATATTTATTTGTATTCGATTCAAATACTATATTTTTAATTGAGTAATCAAGCATTAAAATATTATTTAATGTATTTTCATTAATAATACTTAAAATATCATTTTCATTAACCTTTTTATTAATCAATTTAATAATAGTCCCTTTAGTTTTCCTTTCAGTAAACTCAGACGGATAACGATACCAAAGATTTGCTGGAATACTATCTATATCAAAAATTTCAAAATAATATTCTTTACTATTTTCTATAAATTTAATACTATCAAATTTGTCAACTACTGATGGTTCAGTAAAATATGCGGTTGGAGTAATTATAAAAATCTCTTCATCAAATCCATCTTCAACTAATTTAAATACAGAAATATCCATTTTTTCTGCATCAAAGAATATATCTATAAATTCATTAGTCATTCTAGCACTATTTTTACCAATATAACTACGTAGAATGACCGTAGAGTATTTAACCCTTGGGTGTAGCATTCCTGCAGTTTCATAGTCAGATGCCGTTACAAATCGATCTTGAATACTTCTTAACTTTCTGGCCATATATTTGATTTGTTCATCACTTTCTGCCGGGGTACCATCTTTAGCACTAAATCTATCTATAACATCTAAGCTTAATGACGAAGATTGTGTTTGTTCAATGTAACTATCGAAATATTCTACATCTAAACTTATAGCTGGGATTTTTGCATTCACCACATTCATAATTTCATCACTATTATTAAAATTTTTTCTATAAAATAATAATGTTTTTGCAGCAGGTAAAAGAATTTCTGAATTTTTACCATCACCAAATAATAATTCTATATGTCCATCTGGAGTATTATTTACTTCATAAGCATATTTATGAGTGTGATTATTTAAATTATCAACTTCAAAATAAGTTCTTAATAAATTATCTTGTGCATCATATTGACGTACTAATGTTTTATTATCAAATATATTTTCTTCATATGAAGTCATCTTAAAGTTTTTTATAGATTTTGTTACTTCTATTGGTCTAGTAAATGTACCACCTTGAATTGCAGGTATATACATAAATACATTTTTATCCAAAATATTATAACCTTTATCATATCGTAATGTAAATTCAAATCCGGCCTCATTAAACGGAGCATATAATGCATCTTCATTATAAGATAGCGCATCTTCTGTATTTTCACTATTAAAATAAGTAATACTATCAAATAATAAACTTTGTAGCTCAAAGGGCTTGTCCTGTCCCATATATTCTGGATATATATTAGTATTTGGTTTATATCTCATTTGAAATTTATCTATAAAAATTGATCTTTCAAAATATTCAAAATTATCTTCTACTATACGTTTCACTTTAATATTTTCAGTTTCTTTGAAATCAGATAACTTATCAAATATATTATCTAGTGTATTCATAAAATCTTCGGCCGTTACATTTTTCAACAAATAATCTAATTTATATTGAAAATATCTACTTACTGTAAATTCAATAGGTACAAAGGTTATATCGTTGGTTTTTGAAAGTATATCATTTACAGATCCAACATTTTTAACCTTATTTAGAATCTGTGCTCCAGATGCACCATTTGAAAGGTCTATTTTTAAAATTGAAATCGAGGGTTTAATTCTAGCATATTTATATCCCAACATATCTGCAATTTTAATTATGTTTTTTCTTTCTTTGGCAGAAGATAAATACACTTCATTCATATTAGTATCCATACGATATGCCATCATTTCACCATAAAATGCAAATAATTCAATCAACATCATAACATAATCAGATCTGAAATAATCATTATAGTTCGGATAAGTTTGTTCAATATAATCTTGAAGTGTTTGCCTAATAGAATGAAAATCATATTCCTCAAAATTATAATTTTCGATAAGATTAGTGAATTCCGTAGATAATTGTTTAACTTCTCTTTCAAAAGTTTTTACTGCCATATTAACCTCTTTTTTCCTATTTCCTTTATTTATTCTATTTTTAAACAATTTTTTATTAAAACATTAAGCTTAACCATTTATTTAAATAAATAAAGGAAATAGGAAAAAAGAGGTTAATATGGCATCAGGAAGCTGGAAACAGGGAAAATACACACCAACGAACCCAGATAAATATAAAGGGTCATTACCAATAGTTTTTAGAAGTAGTTGGGAAAGAAGAGTTTTTTATTTCTTAGATCATCACCCAGCTGTTATATCTTGGGGTAGCGAAAGTATAATTATACCGTATATTTATCAAGTTGATAATAAACAGCATAGATATTATATAGATGTTGATTTTATAATTAATGATAAAGATGGGAAACAAAAAAGGTATATAATAGAAATAAAACCTCACGATCAAACAATCCCTCCAAAACCACCAAAGAAAAAATCAGCAAAAGCTATGCAAAGATACAACCAACAGGTTTTGGCTTTTCAAAAAAATCAAGATAAGTGGATGGCAGCTGAAATTTGGGCTAAAAAAAATGGATATATTTTTAGTATATGGACAGAAAAAACATTAGGTTTATAAACTCTGCGAACATAAAAAAAGCCAATAATTAAAAATAATTATTGGCTATTATATAGTTAAATATTAATTTAGGAATTAACCTAAATTAACACTTACTTTACCATAGTATGCATCAGCACCCATCATATTGTCAGCGATACCATATCTAGTACTTAACATTACTCTAGGCATAAATGAATTACCATCTAAAATTGTTGGAGATACTTCTAATGGTACATATGGCATATAAACAATACCAGTATCAGTTTCAGTATTACCTTTGTAACCCATTAAAATATCATCAGTTGTTCTGATAATATCAGTAAAAACTTTAAATCTACCTTCAATTGTTCCAGCTAAACCAATGTTTGTTGGATCAACATATGAACTTGCAGATGGAGCAAAGTTAAAAGATTTAAGAGTTTGAAGAATTGTTAAAACATTAGGATTAACGATCATCCAGTTTGCAGCCCCTCTTCTAGTTCTTACAGCAATTTGATTAGAAACTTCTAATACTTTAGTGTACATAGCTTGATATTTTTCAGCCATTGAGTTAGTTCCAGAAACATTACTATAATCATAGTTTGCTGTATAACCTACTTTTGATTCAATAGTTTGTAGTAATTCTCTATCAATATCATTAGCAATTGTTTGTGCAAGCGCTGTAATCATTTCTTTTTCAATATTGATACCTAATGAAGCTTGAGCATCTTGTGCTGCTTCTAAAGACCATTGTGCTGCTAATTTTCTTGTTTTAGCAGTTACAGTAGTTTGAGTGAATTTTAAAGTTGTTTCTTTAAACTCATTGTAAGTTGGATTAGCAACTGTATTAAGAGTCATTTTTTCACCATCTTCAGTAGTCATTTTACTTGCATACTGATTAACACCAGCTACATATGATACTTCTGCTCCAGCTGGGTATGTTACATTTGTACCATCAACAGTTGCTTTTGGAGCATCTGGGTCGTTTTGTACTAATGCATTATATCTAGCTGCTTCTGCTGTTGCAGTATTAGCATCACCTAAATCAATTACTGAATCAGATGCATAAACATATTTAAGAGACATACATATACCTGTTCTCTCTTTAAGTGGTTGAACACCTACTAATTGATCAGCAACAACATTTGTCATTACTCTTCTTGCCAAAGGCATAATTAATTTTGGAACCGATTTGATAGCTCCACTAAAAGTAGCTTCATTTAAAGTTTCAGCATAATTCGCTTCATTTTCTAAGATTACTCTCATAGAATCTTTTTTGTGTTCAGCTACACCTTCTAATAATGATTCTACTAACATTTTTGGTTGTACTTGTGCCATTTTAATTTCTCCTTAAAAAGAACTTCTGTTTTTTATTATTTCATTTTTATTTATATCGATATTTTAAAAAATATCATTTTTTAAAAGATTTTAACCTTATTTTAATAAGATTTCTATCTAATTCCCGCTAATGACATTAAATTTGTCAATTCATCTGATGTTTTTGTTTCTGTATCACCTGAACTTATTGAAGTTTGTACCGATTCAACAATCAATTCTTCTTTAATTTCTTGTTCAACATTTTTAATAACTTCTTCTTTTGAAAAACCTGCATTAAAAGTATCTACAACTGATTCCATTAAAGTATCAATTTGTGTTTCAAGTTTATCCGATTCAATATTTTCAGCTAATTTTTCTAAAGCTTCTTTTTTATCATCAGTTAAGATTGATCCTTTTGATTCAACAATTACTTTTTTCTTTAAAGTTTCAACTTCTATTTGTGACTCTTCTAATCTTGCATGTTCTTTTTTCAACATATCTTTATATTGTTCAACTTTTGCTTCAGTTTCTTTTTTCATTTCAAGAATTTCTTCTGCTACTTCTTCATCAATATTCCAATATTGTTTAACAATACCTTTAATTGATTCTAATAATTCTCTACCTTGAACTTCTTTCATAATAGATTCTTTATCAGCTTTAACTTCAGCTAATTCTTGTTCTAAGAAAATCTCTGTTGATGTAACTAAATTTTCTTTTATAGATTCGATTCTTTCATCAGCTTCAGCTTTCATTCTTTCTTCTGTTTCTCTTATAGCTTCTTCTACTCTATCAATAGATTTAGATTCAACTAATTCAGATTCTGCTTCTTCTAAATTATTTTCTAATTCATTAATTGTTTCAACTAATTCCTTATTTAATAATTCCGCTTCTTCTAATGATTCTTCTAATTCAGTAATAATAGATGTACTACTCTCCATAGCAATTTCAAATGTATTATTAAATTTTTCCTTTGCTATATCAAATGCAGCCTCGTATTTTGCTTCTAATTCTTCAGTTAATTTCGCTTCTGCTTCTTCTAAATCACTTTCAGAAATATTTACAAAAGGTTTTGATTCTAATTCTTCAATATTATCTTCAAGATTTTCTATTTCCTCTTTTGCCGCCTCAGCAACACTTTTAGCTTCCTCTAACTTTGTTTTATAAGATTCTTCTAACGTTTTAAAAGTTTCTTCAAATTTAGTTTTAGCAGCTTCAAAATTTTCTTTAGCTTTTGCTTCAACTTCAGCTCTTACCGCTTCTTCTCTCGCCGCAATAGCTTCTGTTAAAGAAACTTCTAAAGTTTCTTTTACTTCATCTGTTAAAACATTATTTTCCAATAATGGTTTTAGGATTTCTGTCATCATAGTCTAACTCCTGTTCAAGCTTTTTCTTTTATTTATTTTTATTTATTACAGAATTCAAAAACTTCTGAATTTCTTTAGTAAAATATTTTTGAGCTGCTTTATCTTCAACTACAGCTTCACTTAACGAAACAATTTTTGGATCATTATAAATTATATTCAATGATTCTTGTAAACTATTTGGAAACGCCTCTGGTGCACTTGGTGTAGCAACAATATCCACAGTAATTAAATTAAAAGATTCTACTAATGTAATACCATCTTCATGTTTTGTTGAACCAGAACCCCTAGAAGAAACACCTAATTTTATACCCTCTTTAAGTAAAGCTTTAACAATTTCACCTTTTGGAGTATCTAATATTTTAGCTCTACCAATCACATCATTACCATTCCAATTAAAACTCTCAATAACATGTGAGACATTATTAAGATTTACCGTAAGTGCCTCAGGGTGTTCTAATTCACCTAAAACAGTATATCCTTTTAGCATTTTATCTTGAATTTTAGATACTGCCTCTGTTAAAACAGATTTAGGATAAATTCTACCATTACCATTTTTGGCTTCAGACTGCATAAAAATACCTTCTAAATACCAATTTTTACCATCACTTTTTGATTCTTGTAAATTAGCTATATTTGGTGCTAATGACTCAATTAATAAATCAGCCATAATTACTCCTCATTAGATAAATCTTCTGATTCATCTAATTCTTTCTTTAATTCTGCTTCTTCATCATTAGGATTTTTATATGTACCACCAAATACCTCTTCATTTGAAAGATATTTTTTTCCAGCCATATATTCAGCTAAAGATGTTTTTAATGCTTCTCTTGCACCATCAAAATCTTCACCTTCAATTGCATCAACCATTTTTCTAATATTTGACATGTCTTAATCTCCTTACAATTTTTTAAAATTTATTGCGCAAAAAAATTGTTTTCATTAGTATTTATTACAATTAAATCTTTTTTTATATATTTTATGTGTTTTTCATAAATATAATACATCATTAAATTATATTTGTTTCATTATTTTTAAATTTGAAGATAATAAATGTGAGGGGGGTTATCTGGAGAAAATTCTCCAGATAAAATTATTTAAGAATTATTTTTTATTTTTGTGAAAATGCATTAGATGTAGTAGCATTTGAATCATCTGTACCATCATCCACAGCAGTACCATAACTAAATGAAGGCATCCAAGTAGTAAAGTTAGCGTATCTAATACCTAAATTTACAGATGAAAGTCCTGCATCATCCGAATAGTCTAAAGTACCAAAATCACAAGTCATTACTACACACTTGTGATAATACCATGCCATTAATGCCGTTCCATCACCACTTAATTCTTCCGCAGTCATGTTGAAAAAATATGCTGCAGCAGATTTAGCATGATAATTAGTATCAAAGTTTGCTTGTTTTTGTAGTTGTGTTTGAGCTGCTCTTGAAACTGCTCCGTCTAATGAGTCATCCAACTCAACTGTTGCTTGATCTTGAGTTTTTCTACCTGCAAAATAAACTTTTGAGTTTAACTTAGGTACTTCAATCTCAGCAAATGTAACATTAGGTTTTGTTATTGTTTTAACATGATGTCCTACAGCTCTAAATACTCCAAATTTAACTCTAAATCTGTGCATTAATTTTACTTCAACATCCTCTACGTTATGAGCTCCGTCACCACCAACATTAAATGCTGCCGATCCAAATTCATTTCCACCAGTAGCTTTAGAATCAGCAAATGCATCTGCTGCTGCCGCAGAAGTTCCTACTGCAGTTCCATTATCTCCATTATACCATGCCATAATTATATCTCCTTTATGAGTTATTTTTCTATTTCTTTTAATTATTTATATCGAAATAATTTTTCTTTTAATTTAGAAATAAGTTTATTCTCCACCTTCAATCTGAGTTTGAATTTTTGACCATTTTTTAAGTTGTGTAATATTTTCTTGAACTTCTTCTTCTGACCAACCAAGTACTTTCTTTTGTAAATATGTAGGCGCAAATTGCTCCATAGGAAAGCCTGTAAATACCGATTGTCTTTGAATCATTTTTTCTAATTCTTGATTTTCAGCAACATTTATTGACTCTCGCCATTTCATATTTAATTGATCTGATGAAATATTAATTCCCCGTTCTTTAAGAAACTCAATAAATAATGATTTAAAAGACCATAAAAATTGTTCCCTGATTTCTGTAAGCCATTTACCGAACCTTGCTTCTTCTGCTAAAGCACTCCCGACTTTACCATCATTCCAAGTAGGTTGATTTTCTAAATTGAAATATGAACTTGGGACCCGCATACCAGCTATAAGTTTTTTGTAAAAATAATTAACATCAGCTATTTCACCTAAATTTGAAGCACCCGGTAAAGTTTCAACTCTTGATCCTCTACCATCAGCTCTTTGGGCAAAGAAATAATCTTCCTGCATTGATAGTGGATTGAATGATGATGCTATACCTAACTCTTTAGATTCCTGAGATGCTGCCGTTCTTCTTCTTTTAATTTCTTCTTTAGTTTGAGTTACAACTTTTTCAGCAATTTTTGCAGGTGCTTTACCAACATCAATATAAAAAACTCTTCTTTCTGGCGCTCTTACAATCCTATAAATAATCAATGAATCTTCCAATAATGAAACTTTTTTCCAATATGGAAATATACTTTCTAAATAACTTTCACCAAAAGGGAAAAATTTAGAATTTTGTCCCTTATTCATAAATCTAACCATTGATGATGAAGGTATGATATAAAATTCTTCTCCCTCTTTAACTGCTATACCTGCCGTCTTATCTTCTGATGCCTTTGATAGGTTTTGGTATTTTAAAAATTGTAAATAACTTCCCATTTGTGCAGAGTCAATTTTTGATTTAGCAATATAATAATTTAATGGTTCAATTCCAACTTCATCATATTCAATAAAATCAATATCCTTATTTTCTATTCTTCTTAAACCTGCAATTCTGTTTTCTTTATTTTTAACAACAAAATAAAATGAATCCCCATATTTTAGTGATTGTCTTACCGCAAACGGTAATATCTCTTTCAATTTTAAGGTATCTGTAAATTGACTTATAGCTTTAGATAATACATTTTCTGGGACTTTATCATCAGTATCAAATAGGAAAGGGGAATTAGCTATCGGTTCAAACATAAATATTTCTGTTGATATTATATCCAACGCTAAATGAATTTCTGGGTAACGATCCATTTCTTCATAGGTTTCATATCGTTCTAAACGTTTTCCACTCTGCTCTACAAACTGTGTAAATGCTTCCATATATGACATCCACATAGGTGTTGGAGACTCCATTAATGATTCATCCTCATTCAAATAATGATTTAGTTGTTCATTTAATATTTCCATTTAATACCCTTTTATACTTAATTATTATTATTTATATATATTTTTTCCATAAATTATAAATATCTTTTATCTATATTGTGCTTTACTTATATCTCTTTGACGTATATTATCACTAGAATCAACATCACGTTTATATGATTTTTGAGCAATCTTATTCTGTTTTGTAAATTCTTTTGATGTATTATTAAGATGACCCAATTGTTGATTTTGAACCTGTAACATTTGCTCTAATAATTTTTCAACATTTAATAAGGTAGATGGTTCTGTTTTTTCATTATTTATTGTTGTTGAACTACTAGAATTATTATAGTCTTGTGTTGAAACATTATTCAATTTTGGACTTGTATTAATACCCGATGTACTAGTTCCAGATATAATACCGGATGTTGGTTTTGATGCTTCAGATGAATTAGACATTACTAATTGGTCGAATATAGATACTAATGATTCAGGTATTACCTTCTCATTGGTATGAACAATTCCTGCTGCGCCTTTCATACCAGTTAGAGTTTCTAATATAGGATCTGGAGCCGATGGTGTTTTCCCTCCTTCTGCAAATCCAAAGAAATTACCAACAGATGATGCAACTGAAGAAATTGTATCTACAACCACACTAGATCCACCTCCACTAGATCCACCTCCACTAGATCCACCTCCACCTAGTAATCCACCTAGTGTACCACCAAGATTATCCATTATATTACCGAAATCAAATGATCCTAAGGCTCCAGTTAAGCTTTCCCCCATACTTCCAGTAATATTTTTAAAGGTTTCTGTTATGCTACCATCACCATCAAATGCATCCATTACAGAATCTAATGGACCGCCTTCTGCAGTAAATGATGAAAATGTTTTAGATAGATTGCTTGTTAAAGCACCAGTTACATTAGTTAAAGCATCACCAATACTAGTATCACCATTTAATACACCCGCAATATTTGTTGATACCAAATCTCCAGCACTACTTAAAGTCGTTGAAATGTCACCAATCGTATTTGTTAAGGTTTTAGGTAAAATATTTGTTAATGAACTAGTTACATTAGTTAAAGCATCACCAATACTAGTATCACCATTTAATACACCCGCAATATTTGTATTTAAAGATGTTCCTACATCTTTAATACTTGAACCAACATTTTGTACTATATTTTGAACCGAGGTAGGTAATAACGACGTTACATTCTGTGCTAAATTTTGTAATGATTGAGATGCAGTCCCACCAATATTTGTTAATGCTTCAGTTATTGTACTCTTTCCATTAAAAACATTAGTTATTCCATCCATAACACTTTTTCCAATATCAACTTGCCCACCAAAAAATGATGTAGCCGTCGCACCTAAACCTGTGGCTAGAATACCTAATTTATCTTTAAGTATATTTTTAACATCATCAAGAGTATTAACCATAGTATTTGCTTGTTTATCATCAATACCTTCTTTTGTTGTCTTTTTAACTTGTTCATCTGCTATTTGTTTTTGTTTTGATATAATCTCTTTTTGATTATTACGTTCTTTTATTTCTGTTAATTTATTACTATTTTCAGGTTTATTACTTGGTATTATTTTATCATAAGCATTACTAACCGCACCTTTAACAGAATCAACTGGAGCACTAATAAATCCTTTGATACTATCTGTAATTTTACTAAATACATTAGTCTCTGTTTTTTTAGATTCTTTTTTAGATAATGTTTTATTATTTGAAGTTGAAAAATCTAATAATTTATAAAATGAATCAACTGTGTTTGCAGGTATAACAAATTCACCAGGACCATGGACTCCTGCAATACCATTAGGTTCTGCTGAACCGGTTGGATCTATTAATTGTGTTAATGCTTTGTTTACTGTATCACCAGTATACCCACCTTTAGCTTTAGCTTCTACTTTTATGGTTTTTGCATCAGCCCCATTTTCAAGAGCTTTAATAAGTCTATCTAATTCATCCTCATACTTACCTTCTAACCCAGATTCAGATTTCATAGCTTTTAATTCTTTTAATCCAATTTCACCAGAATTTAATCCTTCTTGAACTTTAGTTGTGTTTAAAGTGTTGTAGCCATAATCATCAACCCAATAACCTTTCTCTTCAAGATCAGCAGATGATTTTTCTTCTTCTGAATCTGGACCCATACCAGGAATCATACTAAGAAGCCAATTTATAGCATTACCTATTGGTTTAGCAACAACATCATACAATCCATCAAATATTTTTTTACCTGCATCTACAATACCATTAAACATATTTTTAAACATTTCTAAGAGACTCATATCTGGATCATTAAAATAATCTACCACAGCCTGAAAAGGAGCAGTTACCAAATCGATAAATCCACCGAAAATATTTTTAACTCCATCTACAATTCCTTGGAATGTAGACATAATATCAGTACCAAATATACCATCAACATAATCAATTATAAATTTAAATGGAGCAGTTACTAAATCAGTAAATCCATTAAATAATGATATTACACCGTTTTTTACACCATTAAATATCTGTTTTACGGCATCTATAAATGATAAGTCACTAGAAATCCATGCAGAAATAGCTAAAAATGGCGCTTTAACTATGTCAATAAATCCTCCTAAAATATTTGAAACAGCATTTACAATATTATTAAAATAACCTTTTATAGCATTTACAAATGAATTGAATACATTTGTAAAATTAGTACCAAAATATTCATCAACTAACCCAAAAATCCAATCAAATGGTTTTCGTACTAGATCAACAATACCATTTAAAGCGCCAGATATAGCATTTTTAACATTAGTAAAAATATCCTTTACCATAGTATCAAATGATATTTCACCTTTGAAAAATGACGTTATTGATTTAAAAGGTGCAGTTATAAGTTCATAAAATGTACCAAAGATATTTTTAATTGCTGTAAATGAATTTCTGAAAGTTCCAAGCATATCTGTTCCAAAAATACTATCAACAAAACCCAAAACAGCTTTTAATGGAATTGTTATTATATCTAAAAAACCATCGAAAATTGTTTTTATACCCTCACCAATTTTACTAAAATTACCCGTAAATATACCAGTAATAATTTGGAAGAAACCATTAATATATTTAAATATACCTTTAAAAACATCTCCAACCACACTTAATAAAGGCTGTATTCTATCAAATATCCATCCTATTACTTCACCAACTTTAGAAAAGAATGATCCTAATGCACTACCCAACTCGTTAAATGCAGCAGTAATCCCCATTTCATCCATTTTTTTACCTAACCATGAAAAAGCTTCAGCTACTTTGTGAGCCACATGTTGCCCATCTAACATACCAAATGTTAATGCTTCAAGTGCTCCACCAACAGCTGAAGCTGATTTTTGAGTTAAAGAAGCTCTAGCTTCTAGTTTATTACCATATTCATCTTCCCATTGACCATTAACAAAAACCGCTTTTCCCGTTTTTGATAATGATTCAGCGTATTTTTTTCCTTCTTCAGTATTTTTCGTTAATAATTCTTTTTGTGGTTCTAAATCTTTTCCAAACCATTCGGCTGCTTTACCCCAACCTTCCATTCCACCTTGGAGTGCTTTCATTGCGGCTCCAGCAAGAAAAGCAGGACCCATCATACCTTTTAAACCGCCACCTATGGTTTTTAAACCACCACCAAGTTTAGTTTTAAAGTTTTTCCAGTTTTTACCTGCTTTTTGCCAAAAGTTACTATTATCTTCCATTCCAGGAGGAAGTGCAGGTCCAGCACCCTGACTTCCTGTTTTAAATGACAATTTGATATTTTTAAAGGTATTTCCAATACTTGAACCCACATTTGAAAAAACATCTTTTATTTTTCCAATTCCCGAAGATAAAGATTCTTTAAATCCTCCAAAAATATTTGATAATCCGGACACTGCACCTTTTGCAGATTTACCAATAAAACCTATTATTTTTAATGAAGATTTACCAATGTTGGTTGCTAAATTTTTCATTGTATTTGGAAAATTCATTAAACCTTTTGTGAATTTACCTATACCAATTGCTATACCTTTCGTAACATTCCAACCTGCAGTACCTATTAAATTAGTAGTTTTCATTATACCGGAACCAAGTTTCGATATAGTACCACCGATTAAATCAAATGCTCCAGAGCTTTTTAATAGTTTTGCTAAAAATAATCCTCCCATAACCATTGCAATAGTATTAATATTTTCAGTTAAAAACGCTAAAGCTTTATTTAAATACGGAAGTACATCATTAACCAATTCCATAGTTTTATTTTGAAATGCATATAATGCTGAGGTCGCTTTTTGTTCTATAGTATCTTTAGTATTTTCAACCCCTGTACTATTAGCCTTTATTTGTTTTTGTAAATATTTAGGATCTTCGATCGTTTTTTTAACATCATCACCCGTTAAGGCACTACCATCTTTTTTTGTTAAACCTGCCATAGTTAATTTTTTACCATCTTTAGCTAATTTAATTTGTTCTTTTATTAAATCAGCATTAGAAATTTTAAAAGCATCTTTTTGGTATTCTGCATATTTTTTAGGGTCATTCTTTTTTAACTCAGCAAGTTGAGTTTCACTCATTTTGGAAATAATCATCATTTGTTTTTTTGTTTCTTCGGCATTTTGATCATTCGATATAAGTTGATTTAACATCTTATCATAACTTTCTTTATCAGTAGCACCCATTGAAACTAAAAGTTTATCTAAATCAGCAGTTGATTTTTCTCCTTTTGAACGAGCTATAAATTCTCTAGTCCCTTCTTTTTGTGCAGCAACGGTAGCTGCAACACCTTGCTGATTTATTTTATTTGCTACTTCAGAATCTTTAGCCCAATCTTTATTTTGTTGTAGCATTTGAAGTTTTGCTTTCTCGCTTGCTGTTGCAGTACCATCATTAACTTTTTTAGCTAGGTCAGAATACATAACCTGTTGTGCTTGAACATTAACTTGTTGCATTTGTAAAAATAATTTCTTATCTTTTTCACTTAATCCGTCAAATCCTACAAGAGATGCTTTAGCTGCTAAATCATTTGCTTCTTTTTGATTCATACCGATAGCGTCTAATCCCTGTTTTAAGAAATCAGCTCCTTTTCCACCCATCTGATTCATCATATTCATATCTTTAATAGAATCAGCTATAGCTTCTGGGTCTGCAGCAATATTAGACACCTTCTCTAAAGTAGCTTTTATATATTCTTCTGAAAATCCAGCTTGTTTCATACCAGAGGCCATTCCACCCATAGTTTTTTCAATTTCTTTAGCAATATCAGCATTCATACCTTTTGTTATCAGTTTTGAATTTTCATGAATAGCTTTAATTTGTTCAAGAGCATATTTATTACTAACCCCCATAGTTTTCGCAAGTGCTGAAGTTTGTGCAGCTAAATCATCCATCATTCCTGCTGGTGATTGTCCTTCTAAGACAGTTTTTAGTGAATTAAGTGCTTCCATTTGATTTTCAGCATACTCTTTACCCATAGTACGTTCAGACAATCTTTGTTTTACGGCTACCTTCTCCATTTCAACACGATTATTATTTAACGAAACATTAAATGTAGTTTGTAAATTATCAGATAGAGCTTTTAATCCAGCCGGATCTATCAAAGAATTAATGTGCATATTTTGAAGATCTGAAATCATATTACCACTAGTATCACCCATTGATCTTGATATATCTAATTGATTATGATACATACCTATCGCTTTAGTAGCCATAGCCATTGCGGCTCCTAATGCTGCTACTGGTGCACCAACACTACTAATCATTCTTATAAAATCATTACCTACGTTTCTAACTTCACCAAATGATTTCATACCATCACCAACATTATCAAATGCGGATGATAAGTGTCCTGCTGCATCACTCACTTTATCTAATTGATTAGAAAATCCTTGTGTACCTTGAGAAAGAATATCAAATTTAGATTTTGATTTTTGTACGGCTTCATCTAATTTTTTTTGAGATTTTGATTCATTTTTAATATTTTGATTGTCTACTTTTTTTTTGGTTTTACCTTTTATTGCAGGACCCAAATCATTTATAACTTTAGCATTTTCTTCTTGTAATTTTATAACTGTTGATAATGAATCTTGAGTAGATTTTAAATTCTCCGAAGCTTTTATAATTTCGGACTTGTCAGCACCATCATTAACTAGACGTTCAATTAGTTTTGTTTGACGTTCAGTTTCTATTTCTAATCGATTTTGTTCAGATATTAGATCATCACTTAAAGTATCTATACTATCTATAAAAGAAGAAGTATCACCATTAAAAGTGATATTACTACCATCTACATTATAAATATTTTCAATATTTTCTTTCAAACCATCATCAATCAAACTATCAAGTGTAAACGAATTATCACCCAATGAAATATTATTTGTATTTTCTGATTTCTCTTTAGATTTACCCAAATTTGCAACATATGAACCCAACATTTCTTTTGCTTCATTACTATTTGAATTCTTACGTTCTTCAGCAATCTCTTTAATAAATGCAGCAAACTTTTCATCATCTTGATCATTAGTAAAATCATGAGTAACTGAATTTAATTCTTTTTTTAATTCATCTGCAAAATTTTCTTCTAATTGATTTAGCCTGTTAATAATCTCAGTTGGATTAATATCATCATTAAGAAAATCATCTCGTAAATTTATTTTTTCACTTGATTGACCAGATAATTTTTCAACAAGTGTATAGAGCTTTGACATTTTCTCCGATGCATTTTTATAATCAATTATTTGACTACCTTTATTAAATTCCATATTATTTTAATAACTCCATTCTTAATGATTCTATGGATTCACTTATAATATCATCATCTAAATCTCGTAATGATGGATTATTTCTTAAAAGTCTTACAATATTAGCTTTATTCCATAATTTATTATTTCTTCTATTCATTCGCATATTTCTTTTTTCTGAAAAAATATCAAATGGTATATCAATATAATTTAAAGTATCTTTATAAAAACGTACAAAAGTAAAATCAATATTACAACCTTTTGTAGCTTTCTTTTCTGCTTCATCAAGAATCTTTTTAATTTTTGAAATATTTCGCATAAAAACATATTTAAAAAATGATCGATATGAAGTATGACCTTTGTAATAATATATTGACATCAGTTCATATTCAATTTTGTTCAGTTTCGATTTCACTAAACATGTTTTAATTTCTTTACCATATGAATCATCAGTTACATTATTACGTTTTTTTAATAGTGATGATAAACTTCCGAATAAACTCATATAAAATCCTTTTATTTAATATAACTATTTATTCATTTTTTTTATTTTTTTCTTTAAATTAAGTATTTTGTAATCTAATATTACGTTTATCAATTTCTAAATAACTCAACCATCGCTTATAAGAAACTTCTTCAATAACTTTTATTTCTTCAGCTTTATAATTTCTATATGCTAATGAAAGTTCTGGAATGATTTTTCTAACCATTTCGATTGTTAAAATTGGCATTTTTCCACTTTTTATTCGTGGTCCATTAATTTTTAAAATTTGTTTAACAAAGAATTCACGAAATACCGGTATTAAATAATGTAAGTTAATAGCATTAAAATTTTGAAACTTACTATCATAGGAATTTAGAAAAATTACTAATGGGAATGGATCATGTTGATAATTTTTATATTTTATCTGATACATTTGTCCTAATTTTATTCCTCGTACAATTTTAATATGATTAGTTTTCCAAACGGCACTATCTTTATAATCAGTAACTAGATCTAATATCGAATCTAATAATAATTTTGTATTATTTTTATATTTTCTTTTTAGTATTTCGTATTCTTTTAAGTCATATTTTGTTTTATATGAAAAATAGTTCATAAATTGATCTCTAATATCTGGAGTCATATTTTTTAAAAATTTATAATGTAATGGAAGAGTTTTATCGGTAGTGGATAATAATTTATCAAATAATTTTTTAAGTTTTCTATCAATTTTGGGTTTAATTCTAATTATCATAAATTCACCTTTTAATTTTATTTATGATAATTAGAATTAAAATTTAATAGGGTATTCAAACCCTATTAAAAATAATTATTTAAGTATTTTACTACTAGCCTTCATATGTTTACCTTTGTTTCTCATATGTTTAAGAATACCAGGTATCAAAACAAATTGTAAATATTCATCTGAATATGCTTTACCCGTAGCTTGTTTATGAGCTTTTGCTGCTTTCTTAACATGTTTTCTTAATTTACCAGTTAATTTATCCATTGATAAATCTTTGATATCTTCCCCACCATGTAATTTTGGATTTTTCATATAATATTTTTTTGCATCTTTAGCTTTTTTCTGCGCACATTGAACATCACCAGGCTTACATCTAGTAAGTTTTTTCTCAATTAAAACTGTTGCACCTTTAGCTTTTCTTAATAAATTAGCTCCATCTTCATCTTCTGCTTCTGCTAATATTTCTTCATTAACTTGTGCCATTTCTTCTAATAAATCTTCTGTATCTTCATAATCATCTAAAAATTCCATTAATGATTCACCCTCATAATCTTCAGAATCAAAGTCAATTACACCTTCATTTATAGCTTTTTCTAATTTATTAGAAATTTCTTCTACTGTTTCTACTAAATCCATAGTTTCAACAGAATCATCAAGATCTAAATCTTTTGCAGCTTCTACAATATCAAATACCATTTCAGCTGGTAATGATTCAACTGTTTCTTCTCCTAACATCTCTGTTAATTTATTTGTTACGATTGATAAAAGTGTTACTGATGCTGTTTCATCTTCTTCTAAAAATTCTATATCAATATTTTCAATATTATCTAGTGCTTCTTCAATTATTAATTCTGGCTTAGAAGCATTTTTTCTAGCAGATTCTAAAATAATATTTAAAATTTTTGAACCATCAACTGTTTCAGCTATAATTTTAGCATTTTCATCTGTTTGTGTTTCTACAAATTCAACCAAGTAATCTAAATGATGTACTATATCAAATTCAATATCAGTCCCTTCTTCTAGAATTGTTTCAATAAGATCTAACTTGGATTCTGATAATGTTCCTAATTTTGACTCAATGTCTTCAACGATTTCAACGATTTCAACAAACTTCATATTTCTTTCTCCTATTTTCGGTTAATCTATTTTTATTTATACACTATTAACCATATTTTTTATTTATTTATTACATTTTTTTAAAAATCATAGATTTTTACTAATAAATAAAATAAATCTATAAATTATATAGAAAAAAGGAGATTTTTTATGAGTGTTATCAATCCACTATTACAAAGCCAAGAGCCAACATATTATGATACAGAATTACCATCACACGGTATCCCATATGAGGATATTGAAGAAATATTTGAACCGGGAACTATTCACGATGGTATTGTTCAAGTTAGAGCATTAACCACTAAAGATGAACTTATTTGGACAGATCAAAAATTAGTTGAAGATTTAAAAGCCCCAATAATCATTTTAAAAAATACAGTTTTAGGATTAAAAAAACCAGAATTATTAATTCGGGCTGATGTTGAAGCTTTATTACTTCAAGCAAGGGTACTGACATATGGTAAAATGACAAAAGTTAGTTGGACTTGTTCGGAATGTTCAAATACCAATGAAATTACAGTAGACTATACAAAACTACCTATCAAAAAATTAAATTCATTCGATGAACTTATGTTAAAATTTAAAAATTATGAAATATTTATGATACCTATCGTATTTAAAGAAGCCGTAGAAATACAAAAAGTTAATGATAATGATATAGCCGAACAATTAGATAAAATTGTTAGTTGTATTCAACGAGTAAATGTAATCGATCAATCGGGTGAAAAACAAACCGTTCAAGATAAACAATTTATAGCTCAATGGGTAGAACAAGTAAATCCTAAAGATTTTAAATATATTATTGACCATTTTACTGAAGTTAATAAAATTGGTACTGTATTAGATTTAGACGTTAAATGTGCACATTGCGCTTATAAAGAAAAAACTGATGTCGTGGTGGATATAACCAATTTTTTCTCCGAAGAGGATTGAAAAACTTCACAGAACATGATGTTATTCCAATCCTCAAATCATTAAAAATACAACAAGATAATATTTTATTTGAAATTTGGGCATTAAATTATCATATGAATACTCAACGTAGTGAAACTATGTTGATGACACCTGACGAACGAAAATTTTGGATTGAAGAGTTGATTAAACAACGTGAAAAAGAAAATGAGGAGATTAAAAAATCTTCTAAATAGTACAACCAAAGAATTTAATCTTTGGTTGGTATGTTAATCATATTAGCTAACTGATATAGGAATTATAAGGTGTTCCATATAAGGACTCGGTTTAATTGCTACTAAAGCATTAAGTTTAGATTGTGCTAATACAATCGGTGGATTATATTCTTCCGTTACACTTGCTTCTGCTTCTGCTAAACAACTATTAACAACATACGTATTTAAATATGATTGGAAATCATTTTGAATTCTATCCCATAATGCAGGAATACTTAAATCAAATAAATAATTTTTACCAGCCATTGTTAAATCTCTTACAATTTGTTCAATCATAAGCATTGTTCCCACTTTTTGCATAGGGGATGTTTTATTATAAGTTGTTTTTTGTCCCATAATATGAATACCTGTTGTTAGACCTTTAGTAATTGGATTGATACCCATTCCATAAAGTCTGTCTCTCATTACTTGTGATAATTTAATATCTTTAGAAACAGCTACAGCATCATAGATTACACCTCTTACTGTTCCTGCAGGAGCATCACAGATTTTACCATTATTAAGTGTTAATGCCATAGATTGTAATGCAGAACCACTTGGTGGTACAGCTACAACTTTTTTAGTCATAGTATCTAATTTCATAACCCATGGGTAATAAATAGACTCAAATTTAGAATTATGATTGCCACTAATTCTCCAATTAATAACTGCTTGAGCTGTTAAATCTGGAGTATCAATAACACAATGGAAATCTCTTCTGCTTTCAGCTAATGAAACCATTTCACCACTAACAGCGCCATATTGTGAAAAATAAGGGCACGCTAATGCTTTATAAGCAAATTCTTCAAAGTTTTGAACAGCCCATACACCCGTTTGATGAGCAACAGATCCAGCAATATACGGTATCAATTTTTCATCATTTTTATAATCATCTTCCGTAAACATATCAGCTCCACCCATTAATTGGACTGGTTTTTCACTTCCTGTATCTGGATCTATATCATTAACTGGATGTGTTAAACCGTTTGCTGGATCTACTGGAGTAGCAATACTAATAAGTACATTTTTAAATGTTAATTGATCAGCTTTATATGATACTGATACACCATTTTCAATTTCAACTATATCCGAACCACGCTCTTCATAGATATGAATATTAACTTCATCAATTGAAACATCATAATCAACAGAAACTTGATAGTTATTACCCCATTCACCTGGAGAAATAGCATCAACTCTAAACGCTTGATTTGCTGGATCTTTCTTAATATTATTCATTTTTTCAATAATTTCAGCAAGTTTTTCAGCTGCATTAGCAAATTGTACAACAACATTATAATTTCTACCTGTACCTTCTATTGCTGGCAATGTAGCAGGGCCATCTGATACTTGCGGACAATCTTTCTTAAATAATTCTCCTAATAAGAAAATATCTTCATCCGAATTTAAGAAATAATTATGTGTTGTAACGTCTCCACCTAAAGGCATAACATAATTTCTAATTTCACCAACTGTAAAATCTCTCTCTACACCATCAATATCTCTTAATGTGATAATAGTTGAATCACCAAGCGCCATGTTAGTTATTATAGGATATGCTGTTGCATATGCTACGGAACCATTAGAACAATCTACATTGTTATAAGTACCCCAATCTATCAATTTATCCGAATAAACCACTTGTTTCATAGTGTCTAGAGTTAATCCTGAAAGTACTAAAATACCATTATCACGCGCATATTTTTGTACATTTATTGGTAATTGCACATATTCATTTTTTGCCATTGTATAGTTATCTGATTCTTCTCTAAATTCTGCTCTAGCTGCATCATATTTTTTGAAACCTGCTAAATTGAATATTGGTGCCCAAGCCGATTCTATAGCATTCGATCCACCTGCAAAATTAACAGTCGCTTTAAGTTTTTCTATCAAAATAGTTGATGTGAATGGCTCTCTCTCAAATATAAACATGAAATCTTCAGTTTCATTACCATTTACCAATTCATTAAATTGTTTAACACATTCATCAGACACTGGATTATACAAATATTCACCAAAATGATTAACTTGGTCTGCATCATCAATAGCAGTATATACTCTTTGTGTTGCAAAATCTATATTAAATCTATTTTTTCCAGGAACTGGAATAAATTCTGGATATGGACTTGTTTCAGTTTCAGCCCATTCTTCAGGAGTTAAAGGGTTCTTCATTTCTATAAGAACTTGCATTGTAACCACACCATCAAAATTTATAGGGTTTATATCTTGAAAAACAGCTCTTAATGAATTACCAAATTCACCACTTGTTTTATACCTAACTGTTAATAATGGTTTAGCATCTCTGGCTTTGATTGTTGTTTCAGCAAAACCCGGAGTGTCTGCTCCTGCTCTAATTATCCATGCAGCAGAACCTTGTTTAAAAAATTCATAAGCTGCAAACATACCATATTGTTTTTTTGAAAGATCTGCTTCTCCAAAAATTTGTAAAGCTTCTTGAGCTGAACCACATAAATACGGTTGATTAACCGGTCCTTTACTTGCAAATGTTACGATTGTTGGAATAAATGATGAGTCTCCACCAGGATATGATGGCGAATTATCAATTAATTTTGTTTCTACACCTACTAACATATATTTCTCCTTATTTTAAAGATTAAAATCTTTTTATTTTATTTCAATTTTATTTATATAATGTGAGAAAAAATATACCAATTTATAAATTTATTTTTTTGAGAAAAAGTTTTATGTTATAAATAGTGAGTTTGGATAAAAATCTAGGTCATCCAATTAAAAAACCTAGATTTTAATTTTTTTTATATTATGATATTATTAAGTCTGTTGTTTGATCTATATCAAATCCATCAATAGTACTAATCATATATCTTATTTTTGTAGATTCCGAAGTTTCAATCAATATAGTATTTTCATCAATTACTTCAATAGGTAATATATCGAAAAACCATGAACCATTATCTTCTCGTTGAATTTTAACATCAACAAACACAGTCCCTAAATTATGTGAAATTTGAAATGAAGTTCCAGCTGTCGTTGTCTCACCAACTCTCACATTATTAATTCTATTAAAAGAATCATGATCAATTTTCTGAACTATATCATCAACAATACTATCTAGTTTTCCTGCAGTTACTTTATACGAATAATTTAATGCTTCTGCTTCTGTTGCACCATTATTAACAGCTGTTATATAATTTATACCATTATAACCATCGTAACCTATCCAAGATGTACCGGACTTATCTAATATTTCTCTACCCAAAGTATATGAATCTATTATTTGATGTAATTCATATGATGGAGTAGCCGACTCATAATTCCATATCGAAACATTAGCCGTTGCCTCTTTTAATGTTTCATCAGTTGAAGTATCAGTTGATTCAACCCATTTAATTAAATCGACAATACCTTCAGATCCACGATTAACAGCTATACCTGCATTCATATCAACATCTACACCATCAACTATTGCTGATGCTAATCTTGGATCTTCTGTTGTTAAATTACTATTTAAAATAATTATATTGTCTGCAATTGTCATATTTTCAGCAGCGATATCTACTTTTGTAGTTTGTCCACCAACAGTTAAATCTCCAGATATAATCACATTACCATCAACCGATACATCACTATTAATATTAGTAGTAGCATAAGATATTGTTAATTCATTATTCGTATGATCAGTAATAATTTTATCAACTATACCATCATTTATTATAAATGAATCTGTTGAAACTATTTTTGTAGAAGTAGTATTAAATTGAATATCTACACCATTATATTCAAATAACTCATTTGATATATCAATATTTAATAAATTTGATAAATCACTTTTTATAATCGATATACTATTTTTGAATTCTATTTCAGATATAATATTTTGAATCCTAGTATCTGTTTTTGATAAGAATTCATCAATATATACTTCACCATCATTAATATTTACAAATTTATATACTTCACTTTCTGTATTATACCAAATTCTACCAGTTTCTGGTATAACAGGTGTAACATTAGATAGGTCATTTATAGCTAACTCGTCATCATTATTAAATTTTTCAATAACTGCATTGGATAAAAATGATTTTTTTGCTATTATTGGATTGTGTAATTTACTATTAATCATCAATCTAACACCTCTTTTTTATTTATTTATATCTTTGAATCTATTATTCAAAATAAATAAATATATAACCGGTTACGGGATCAATAAATTCTACTGTTATTTCGTTTTCGTCTATGATAGATATTGAACTATTAACCATACTATTTAAATTACTATCAAAAATATTATAGTTGAAAAAAATAGTATTTTTATTATGGCGAATATTTATAGTATATACATCTTCAAATGTGAATTTAAAACTATGCTGTGAAATACTTTCATCAATATATTCATTAAGACTATCTTGTAATGATAAATTAGTCAGGAATATTTGTATTTCATTATCTCTCCAAGATTTAAATACTTTTTCAGTAGTATTATACCATACAAAACCATTTTCTTGAACTGATGGATCAAATTCTAATTGTTCTACTTTATTAATATTAAATGGATATTTCATTGTCACTCCTTAAATTATACGAACGTTTATAATAGCTTTATATCGTTTATCTTCTAAGAAATTAAATCGAATATATGAATCATTCTCTTCAACAGAAATAGGATTTATTAAACTATTATTATCAATATCTATAATTTCAACAGAGAAAATATTTTTAAATTTTTTAGGTATTTGTAAATATGTTTTAGGTTTATCAATTTTAATATGCCAAGTAGAATAATAATCCCCAATAGACCCACCATGTTTCCATATTGTTAATAAATCATTATTTTTAACTCTATATACCAACCCATCGATCGTTAAAATATTATTAATTATAGAAAATTCATTATTTTTTAATAATATACCATTTAAATCCACAGATAAACTATTAATATTTGTTCCTTCAAGAATACTTTCAATATCAAATTGTGTTTGTCCAGATAAAGTATAAATTTCATTTTTTTTATTTATTTTAGGATTACTTATTCTATCTTTTGGATGAAATACAAATATATATAAATCAATTATATTTGATTCTTTTAAAATTATTTTTTTTGAATCAAAAGGATCTATAATAAATTTAACTTCATTCATATTTTGATTATATATTATAATATTATCAATAGTAAAATTAAAAATAGAGTCATCTAAAATAAATTCTATTTCATTCAGATCGTATTTGATAAAAATTTGAACATCAAAAGTTTTATCATATTCTGTTTGAACCCAATTATCTCCAAACCATCTATATACCATATGATCATTTTGATTAAACCATGTTTGACCAATTATAGGATTTATAGGTTGATATCTACCATAAAAATTTTGAATAACCTTAATATAATTTTCATTTAATTCATCGGCTATATCAATTATATTATGACCAAACAAATGCAATGAAAATTTATCATAGTCGATTGTATCAGGGTCTATCCATGTTATATCTTTACCATTTATATCCGAAATTAATTGTGTGTTATTATTAGCCATATACTACCTCTAACTTGCTATAAATATGAATATGCAATTTCAGAAATTATTTCATTTGTTTCAATAATTTTGAACTTCCCACCCATATCTTTAAATTTATTTATCTTATTTATAGTTGATTCAATAGTTTCAGTAATATTAGATTTATTGATAGGCGAATATAACAAATATTGATTTGATATAGAAACGATTGGCTGCCCTTCAAAGTTTTCCATAATAAGAACTTTAGGTTTATTTGATTCCGGAACATCTATATATGATATAATTTCTTTAAATAAATTATCAACAATTATCATATTCTCAATTTCTAAATTTTCAGATTTAAGATTACGTATAATTGTTTCAAGATATTTTTCTTCATTCTTAATTTCAGTTCCGAAAATCTTTGTTTGTTCTAATCTCTTTTTTGCTAAAGAACGATATTTCATTTCAATAGGAGATAATTCAATTGCAGGCAATTCTTCATTAGAAATAATCTTAGTGTCTAAATCATACGATACATTATCAGTATAATCAATAAGTATTGATTTTTGAGATTCAAGTTTAAATTTAACAGCAACAACTTCAAGTTTTTTATCTATGCGGTCTTTGATAACCTCATACGTTACTTTAATATCAGATTTATCATTAACCTCTTGTACAGCTTTTTTTAATATATCTCTATTAAAATTAGCCCATTTTTGTAAAGACGGTTTATTAATAATATCAACATTCAAAATAGCCTTTAATATATTTATCTCTATACGTTTTTCATACGAACCAACATAATCTTTTAAAAGTTCATACAATAATTTTGAATATTTCGATTTTAATCCTACTTGGATTTGTAATGAGAATTTAGTATAATAATTTTTTACATTCAAAAACATTATCAATAATTCTGGCTCTATCCATACTTTAACTCTCTTGCTAGTAGTTTGTTTATCTTTCGACCATGCTATTTTTCTTAAAAAATGAAATAAAATAGACTCTTGTGTTTTATTTTTATGTAAAACATTTGTTAAAACCTGTATTTTAGATATTTCATGTAAATTTTTTATTATCTCATTATAATATCCATTTTTATATTTACCTAATACGTCAGATATTGATTGTAAGTTAATTTCAAAATGATTTAGAGATGCCCATTCATAAATCTCTTCTTCCGTTAATTCCTGTTGTAACATAATATCAGAAATAAAGAAAAACATAGTCCCAATTAAATCAACTTGAATAGGTGTTAAAACAGCAAATTCTTCTTTTATAAAATCTTTATAATATAAAACTTGACATAACTCTGATGGTTTTCTTAATTCTAAGTTTTTTGTTAAATCTTTTTTACTCATAGTTTCAACCTTATTTTTTTGTATTTATTAGATTTTACAATCACAATTAAAATTACACAATCTAATCACAGTTTCTTCCCATTTTTAATATTTTGTAAGTATATTTATCCATATTTATATAGCATTTTATCTTTTTTTTAAATTACACAATCTAATCACAGTTTTTTTCTTTTTATTCTTATCATGTATAATTATGGCAAAAAAAACTTAAAAAAAAAATCTTAGTTAAATTTAATATAAATTTTAGGCAATTTTCATAAGAAAAAAACTTAAAAAAAAAATCTTAGTTATGGCATTTTTTTTAATTAATGGTTTTCAATATAATATTTTCTTATATCTTATTTTTGTATATTGTCAATAAAATATATATTTAAATAATATTTAACTAAAAAATATTTTTTAAGGTATATAAAAAACTAAAAATAAATACGTAAGTTAAAATTTAAAAATTTAACTAAGAATTATTTTTTGAGTTAAAAAATGGGTTTTTTGCCGCATTTTAACACTATAAAATAAAGGTACTTTTTATGGTTCACAATCTAATCACGAAAACTACACAATCTAATCACAGTTTTTTTCGAGGGTCACTGGGAAACACTATATTTTCTCGTGCAAAAATAGGACTGTACAAAATACAAATAGAATAAAGGATAGATATATAGCCTTCGGCATGAAATAGATTATTTGATCCAGACTATCTTTATTTGATATGATTTATTTTCATATAATACCTATTAAAATTAATTGTATAATAAAAAACAAATTATTAAATTTAAAGGTAAGTTATGTCAAATAAAATTACAATGAGTACAGATTGGCATTTTGGTAAATCAAATGGGAGATTCGATAATATTATTTTAAATGGTATTATTGAACAATGTAATTATGCAAAGAATAATAATATCAAAGTTATGATTAATCTTGGCGATACATTAGATGTAAAACAATCAATTACTACTAGTACTATGAATTATTTAGCTAAAGCATTTCAATTAATAAATGATACATTCGATAAAGTTTATGTATTAGTTGGTAATCATGATATGTCAAAGAAAACTTATAATAATGATGGGCATAATTTGCATATTTTTTCTGGTTATAATAATATTGAGGTTATCGATTCTCCAAAAATAATTTCGATATTTGATTCAGATTTTTATTTCATGCCTTATTTCCCAAATGATTATCTTAAAAATCATATTTTTGAGGAAGCTAGATTTATGTGTGCTCATATTGAAGTCCAAGGTTTTATGTTGAATCAATTTGTTAAAGCTGAAGATGGATTGAATATGCAAGCTATAACTAATATATATGATAATGTTTTTTTAGGTCATTTTCATAAGCGACAATCTAGAGGAAATGTATCTTATATTGGTAATATGTGTAGATTTTTTTATGGTGAAAATGATGAAGAACGTGGTTGGACTATTCTAGATGTTGATACGAATAAGTATGAATTTATTGAATACCATCATCCGAAAATGTACAAATTTAAATTATCGACATTAATGAGTCTAGATGAAGATTTAAATAAAATATTTGAACCAGGCGACAATCTCAAACTAGTTATTGATAAACAATTAAAATATTCTGAATTAGAGGAATTTAAAACAAAACTAATTTTGGATTATAAAATTAATGATTTAGTATTAGACGATCAATTTTATGCGTTTGATATTGATGAAATAGATGATGAAGATGAAACAGATGACAATGTTGCTGATTTAGATCCTAGTTATATGGAATATCTATTAACAGAAATGACTAAGATTATTACAGATGATAACGCTGTAGAAGCTCTAGAATATCTTAGAGAAAAATCTAAAGATTATCAGGAATAAATGTCTAATAAAATATAGTTTTAAAATCCTATTAATGTAAAATATGTAGAAAGATAAAAAAATGGAAGATAAATGAAGATTAAATTTCGTAAAATTGAAATACAAAATTTTTATAGTTATGGTGATAAACAGGAAGTAGATTTAGATCAATTTAAAAGTACAGTTGTTTTGATAGATGGTATAGATAAAGATACAGAGGGGTCAAAAATTGGTTCTGGTAAATCATCATTCCTTGCAGCGATAACATATGCATTATTTGGTGAAACTGTTTCAAACGTAAAAGCTAATGAGATTGTAAATTATATAAAAGGTAAAAATGCATTAGTGGTTTTGACATTTGAAATGAATAATACACTCTTTAAAATTGAAAGGGGTAGAAAACCAAATATATTGAATATCTATCAAGAAATTGATAAAGATGAAAAAGGTACTATTCAATGGGAAAATATATCACGAGCTGATATTAAAGATAATGATAAACTTATTGTCTCATTAATAAAAATCAATTTTGAAACATTTTTACAAACATCATTATTTTCTGTAGCTTCAGAACATAATAAACCTTTTTTAAATATGACGCCATCAAATCAAAAAAAAGTTCTTGAAAATATCTTTAATTTTGATTTATTTAATAATATGATTAATGAGATAAAAGATGATGTTCGAGATAAACAGATTATTAGAGCTGAATTAGAATCTTCATTGAGAGAGGTTCAAATTTCAAATGAACAAATAGAATCACAAATAGAAAGACTGAAGGAATCTTCAGAGAAATTTGAAAAACGTAGAAATAAACGTATTAAAGAACTGGAAGAAAGTATAGTTTTTTATAATAATATTGATATTGAAGAAGAAAAAGATAAATTTGCATTTATAGATGAGTTAAAAGAACATAAAACTAATATTATGTCAACTATTTCAGAACTAAAAATTGAGTTGAAAGATATTCAAACTGAATTAGCACGAGTTGATAGAGAAATTGAATTGTTAGTCAACGATTATCAATCAGAAGAAGAAAATAATAAAAGTTTGAAAGGTAATATCTGTCCAACTTGTCATCAAGATTGGGAAGATCCAGATGCAATAATAGCAAGTGATGATAAATTAAAAAAAATTGGGTCAGAAATAATTTCATTTGAGAAGAGCTTAAATGAATTTGAGGAAGTTGAACAAAAAATCTTAAAAAAAATTAAAGATAAAAAAAGTATTTTATTTGAAATTAAAGAAGCGATAGATGAAATCGAAACACAAATTGATAAAAAAGAATTGGATAATATTGATATTATATTATCGAATATTAAGAAAGAATTAAAAAATGAAATGAATCAAGAAAACCATTATTTGATGGAAATAGAGGCAAATAAATCCTTACTTCGGGAAATAGATACAGAAACATTAGATAAAGTTGATATATGGATACAAAATATCAAAGCATTTATCAAATTGTCTGAAGATCCTAAAACAAGAGGTAAATTTTTAAGAAAATTTATAAAACAGTCCAATGAAATTTTACGAGGGTTTAAAAAATTAATACCTGATTATAATATTCATATTCAATTTAACCCTGATTTCACCATTAGGGTTATGAAATTGGGGAAAGAAGTTAATCCTGCATCTTTATCGAATGGTGAAAAGAGGATTGGAAATATTATGATAATGATAGCATTAATGAAAGTATTTAAACTTAAAAATAATGTTGAATTTAACGCTATTTTTATGGATGAAGTTCTTGATAGTGGTATTAATGGTGCGTTATTAGAAAGTGTTTACACTTTTATAAAAAATGTAGCAAAAGAAGAACAAATGCGGGTTTATTTGATTTCTCATAGAGAAGAAATTAAAGAAAAAGTTAAAGAAATTATAATGGTTACAAAATCAAGAGGTATTTCAACTATTGAAATAAATCCTATATGAATTTATTGTAAAATAAGTATGAGAAGGATATAAAATGAAATTTTCAGATTTAGATTTAGATATACCTTCTAAATTGTCAAATGATATTAGGTCTAAATTTATAAGGGCGTCGGTTAAAAATAATGGAAAATATCAACCTCATCCAGCAGGTATATATTTGTATAAAAATATACCTCAATTTAACAAAATTGCAATAGCCGATTATAAATTTATGGAGAATAATAATTATCAAAAAATTGATATTTTGAATAATACATTTTTAGATAATATTACAAATGATGAAATGGATGAATTTATAGATTTAATTGAAATGGAAGAAATTGATTGGAATAAACTATATAAGTATAATGAACCATATCAACTTAGTAAATATCCATCGATATTAAAAGAATTTCAGGTTTCATCGGTATTTGATATTGCTATGGTTTTATCTATAATAAGACCTGGATCAATTAAAAAATATGATACTTTAAAAAAAGCTATGAAAATAAAAAAAAAGATTAGTAAAGATATAAAGTATTATGATATTTTAAAAGACACATATGGTGTCCCCATTTTTAATGAACAATATAAAGAAATGGGTATTGATGATGGTGTGTATAGATATAAAAAACCGCATGCTATTGGCTATGCGTATGTATTATTGATTGATTTTTTAAAAAAAAGTCATAAAATTAAGGAATAATTGTATAAAAAAAGATTTTTGAGGTCTTTTTTGATATAAATAAAAATGAATTATAAAAATAAGGTTGATATCTTATTCAAATTAAAAAAAAAGGAAGTTAATATGACAAAAGCAGATATGGTAGTACAACTACAAGAAATCATTGGTGAAGAAAAAGTTTCTAAAGCAGAATGTGAAAGAATCTGGAATGGTTTAATTGAAATTATTGCAGAAGAAGTAAAAGATGGTGGAGAAGTAAAATTTGGATCGTTATTTAAAGTGTATAAAAAACATAAAAATGCTAGAAAAGTAAGAAATCCAAGAACTGGTGAAACTTTTATGAAAGAAGCTAGAGATGAACTAGGCTGTAAAGTTATGAGAGAAGGTAAATACCTTATTCAAGATTAGGCATAAAAATGAATGTTAGAGTTGGTGGACCAAATTCAGAAATAGAAGCTGAAGCCAAAAAGAAACTTATTACTGAGAAAAGGATTAAAGAAATCCTTTCTCAAAATCCTTCAAAACACGATTTAGACTTACTTAAAGTTAAAATACGGGATTTAACTCAATTTTATGAACGTATAATCCAATCTATCAATCATACTATACGTATGGTGAAATCAAAAACACAGATGACTTATTTAGAACAAAAGAAATATATTCAATCTCAAGAGAAAGAATTATCACAAGCTAAACGTGAAAAAAGTAGATTAAGAAAATATTTGAAGGTATTAAATGAAAAGTTAGATAAACTTTAATTAATATAAATAAAAAGAAAAAGGAAAATTTTATGGCATATGAATATACAAGTGTAACACCAGGGATATTTAGTTTTACTATTCCGGGAGAAAATAAAACAGTAAAATTATTTACTGGTGATAAAATTATCGTTAAAAAACAACTTACGGGTACATATCTTAAAATGTTTATTTTTAATGGTGAAGTTCCAGATGGTGATGAATTAAAAACTAATAAAACCAATCCAAAAGCAAAAGTAGCAGATAAAATAACGTCAGTTGTCGAAACTGAAGATATTCAATCAAATGATAATATAGATATTGAAATTAGTGATGCTATTAAAGAAGTTGAAGACAAACCAACCCCTAAAAGAAGAGGGAGAAAGAAAAAAGTATCATAAAGATTCTTTATTAAAAATATTATGACAAAAGATTTCTTAAAACAATACATTTTATCTATGTTGGGAGCATCACAAACAGATGTTGAATTGTCTGATGAAGATTTAGATATGTCTATATATCACGCTATAAATTATTATGGTCATAATTCATCTGAGGCATGGAATGAAGAATGGGTTGTCATACCATTAAAAGCAGGCGAAAATTATCATGAAATAGATGATTCGATAGATTTTATTATAAGTATGAATGCTATGGCAGGGCAACAAGGGACATCCTTAATTCCAGAAACAGTAGGTAAGTCTTATGAAAATGCTATGTTAGCTATGAATAATCAAGATAATGATTTACAACGGGTAATTAATCCTGTATCTACAAGGATATTATATAGGGATAATAAAAGATTTATACAAACTGATTTTGCTCCAACATCAGATTTAAATGTTGCTGCGAAAGTTATGAGGTATAAAGATTTAGCTCCAATATATTCTGATCCTTGGATACAAAAGTATGCTTTAGCTCAAGCAAAATTTACATTAGGTATTATTCGTAGTAAATATTCAAGTGTATCTGCTCCTCAAGATATGTCTATGAATGGATCAGATTTAATTTCACAAGCTCAAACAGAAATTGAAAAATTAGAACAAGAGTTATTTGATAAATCGGTTATTATGAATGGTGGTATTTATATCGGATAGTTTATAAATTTATCGAATAATAATGAACAATAAATAAATATATGAAATAATGGAGATAAATTTATGACTAGAACTGATTTTTTAAATGAAATATTACCTACATCATATACTGTAAAAGGGACATTATCTGAATCAGGACCAAATTCCAGAAAAGTTTATAATAATAAACCTAAAGATGTATTGTTTATTAAACGTATTGCGAGAGAAAAAATACATCTTGATGGTGCTCCAATCTTATATTTTCCAATTGACCCAGCCTCAAATGATTCATTGCAATCTTTAGATTTTGATAATAGTTTAAAAGATCATACGCATATAACATTAGGAAAACCATTAGAAATGGTAGCAACATGGACACCTCAGGAATATCAAAATGATTTATCAAAATGGGGTGTTATGATGCCAGCCGGTTCAGACCACCAATTATATATTCATGTAACAGATTTAGAAGAAATTTTAAAACGAAAACCATTAGTTGGTGATATAATCGAAACTGTTATGGATCGAACAAAATTTAAAGTAGCTGATGTATTTTATGGACACTCAAATTTATGGGAAAACATATTTTGTATGGTAACATTAAGTAAAGTTACTTATGATAATTATACCTCACAATTAGATCAATATGATGAATCATATAAAGATACATATACAAAATTGGAAAGTATTTTAGATATTATGGATGGTACGGAACATCATAAATCTAATGCAGAAATACAAAAAGAAAAAACAAAAACTGATAGTCATAATAATAGTAAACCTAGAAAAAAATCTATTGATACTGCATTAGATATAATGACTATGACATTATAAAAGGAATAGTAAATTATGAATCAAAACTTTTATTATGAAGGTCGACAGATAAAAAATTATTTAATTGGGTTTGCAAGTATATTTTCTGAAATACCTTATAAAAATCGAAATGGTAAATTAGAAAGTGTACCGATTCATTATGGTTCTCCATCAGATATAATATCGTATTTAGAAATGAACGTAGATAATGATGAAACCCATAATAGAAATAGATTAAAAGATATATCCGTACCTTTATTTTCATTTCGTATGACATCTATGGAGCAAAATTTAGAACGTAGAAGAGCTCCTCTTGATACTATTACTGTTGATTTACGACCATTAGGGTATGGAACAGGTTATGTAGCTATGAAACCAGCTCCCTTTAAATTTACATTTGAATTGTTATTGTGGGCTAGTAGTGATTATCAAGCATTTGAAATAGTTGAACAAATAGTACCTTACTTTAACACTCCTCAACAAGTAACAATAGAGCCACTTCCTAGATGTCCAGTCTCAACAACAGAAGTTTTTTTAGAAAGTTTAGACATTGATACTGAGCCAGATTCTCAAAAATATTCTGCGCTAGTAACAATGAATTTTAATTTGAGTGGATGGTTATTATCACAGCCACGCATTTGGTCAACAAATATGCAATTTGAATTATCTATGCTAGATAAAGATAATATTACTCAAGGGGTCGATTTAAATGCGACTGATTATTCTGTTGGGCATGAGATAATTGATAATAATAGTAGGAATATTAATAAAGAAACACAAAATGAAACTACTATTATATCATTTATAAAGAATTCTAATTTAAAAGAAATGTATTCTGAAACATTAGATATAATTAATATATTGAAAGATGAAGGGTATATTAGTTATGACGGTCATATTTTAACTGATGAAGATATTTCTATAATATATAAAGGTCAAGAAAAAGTCCTTTCTATTGAATATATAAATTGGTTAATTGATGAAAATGAAGATCTTGAATATCTCTACAAAAATTTTAATATGCAAGAAAAATTATTAGCACAAGATTTGAAAGCTGATAATTTAATACTTGATACTATAATTCATGATGATAGTGAGACTATTGAAATTTATTTAAAATTATTAGATAATAATTTGGTAACATTTGGTTTTAACTTAACAGATATACAAATATCTAATGCTGAAAAATTAAATATATTTGGTACCCCTAGAATTGATATCGATGATGTTTTAAATAGAATGAAAATGTATTATAGTGTACTTACTAATTTCAAAGTAAAAAAAGAATCTATATTGTTTAATATTGATAGTAAAATTAAACCTACATTTATTAAATTTGAATTACCAAAAGATTTTGAAATTGATGAACGATTAAAAATATATAATACTAACTTCATAATTGATAAAATTGAAACTGTAATTAATGAGGATTTAAGTGTCGATATGTATCTGAAATTAGATTCTAACCAAAAATTATATTATTTAGAAAATGATAATTTGATTGAAATGGAATATGATGAAAAATTTAATTTTAAACCTGTATTAGGTACTATGAATATTTATGCTATAACAATAGATACACAATGTTATATATTTGGTGGACTATTATATGATCCAACGGATACTTTATTTGATTCCAATAAATATTTTATTAATGGACAAAAAATTCCATTAGAGTTAAGTAATGATATTCAAAAAGTGGTTGATATAGAAAAAGTATTAAATTCTTCATTTAAAAATATTGATAAATTTATAATCGCTACATTATTATTTAATAAAATAAAAGATAATTTATTAGATATTAATGATTTAGATGATTATGATTTATTTAAAATTGCTAATAAAAAATATAATATTACAAAATATGACGTTGTTGAATATGCGAATATTTTATATTCGTTGAATACAAAGCTAACTAATAACATTGATTTAATTAGTATTCCTTCAAATTTACCAATTTCAACCGATGAATTTAATAATAAGCAAATTGATATATCACCGGATTTATCTATGGTGTTAGCATTAGATAAAAATAATAAACCTATATATGATGTTAATAATGACGGTTATATAAACAAGACCGATTTGGAAATATTAGGGTCTGAAGTTGATGATATAGAATCATATGACTATGAACTAAAATATGGTATTTGGTATAAACGTTTTAATATTAATGATGTATCAGAAGAAAGAATACTTAAAATATCACAGAATCTTAAAACAATCTATTATTTAACTGAAAAAAATGATATGATAGAATTAAAATTGTATTTAGAATTAAAAGATCAAGGATTAGTATCGGATCAATATTCTATAATTTCTACGGAAAAAAATTTAAAAAAAATAAAAGCTTTAGGTTATAATTCGGAAGAATTAGAAGATAAACTTCTTTTTATGAGAATGTTTGTAGAAGCGGTAAAAAATATAATGATTGATGATAGAGATTTTATATTATATCAAGTTCCAGAAATGAATGAAGACAGTAAGTCTTTGTTATATCGAACTGAAGGATTGGATATTGATAGTATCGTTTTAGGTAAATTCATTGAAAAATATTTTCAATTATTGGATGATTATGATCAACGTATAAAAGATGATATTCTATTTAGACAATTATTATCAAAAGATATGGGTGAATTTTATAATGCTGCATACGAATTTAATCTTATGTGGGTGGATATAGTAAAAACGGATTTTTTTAAAAATAGTTTGCAAGTAAAAACTCCAAGATTGGATGAAATTTTACCATATGTAAAAGAAAAAATAGATGAAATCCTAAAATAGAAATAAATAAAATAAAAAAGGAGATTAATATGAGAATTTCAAAATTATTTGAATCTGCACCTAGAAAGAAAGGTAAAACTACTGCTAATGATGTAAGAGTGTGGTTGGATAAAATAAATAACGGTGAAGCTACTGAAGAAGATATTCAATTATATGATGATTTAAAAAGTATATCACGAAAATTGGGTGGTAAAACAACAGTAATAGAAATACTTAAAGCTATTTAATATAGGGTCCACCCTATATTAAAACAAAATCAAAATATTTTACCTAATAAAACTCTCGATAAATCTTCAGGTTTATATAAACTTACATCTTCAAACCAATGTATATTAACACCAGAACCTTTTAAAAATTCTAACGATTTAAAATATGCATCTCTACGTTTATTTAAAATCTCTATATCTAAAGTATCATTAGAGTCTACCAAACCATTTTTAATATCAGATTCCGTTCTTTCAATTATTAAATCGTTTGGTAAATCAAGGAATATAATATCTGTCGGCATTTTTATAAATTTATTTGTATTGAGAGCAACTTTTATAAATTCTAAATCAGTTCTACTATTATTATAAAATGCTTGGTATGCTAATGTGGATATAAAATAACGATCAAATAGATAATTTGACTCATTAATTATGTTAGTATTCACAATTTGATAATTATTACTATTATTATCATTAATAAGTTTAGTATTTAAAAATAATTCATTCATCCAATAGTGACTCATTTCGGATAAAAAATTGGGTGTGTTTACTATCGATGAATCCGGATTTGATGAATTTAATTCATTTCTAATTATAGCTCCAATAGGGGTAGATGGATTTGGGAATGAAAATCTATTTAATTTTTTTCCATTTGTTCCTTGTATTTGATTCCATACCATTTCAAACGAATCACAAAATGAAGATTTTCCAGTTTTATCAAGACCTTCAACGGCTATAATTTTATTAATTATCATAATTTAATACCTTTTTATTTTATTTATTTTTTATTTTACAATTTTGTTTGAATAAAGAATAAATAAAGATAATTAATAAAACGGAGATTTAAAATGTCTAGACTGATTGATATTCTAAATAAGAATAAAATGATAAAATTAAAAGAAGCTGATGAAGAGGCTCCGGCTGAAAATACTGATGAACTGACTTTGGATGATGCTCAAACTGATACTGAAGATCCTGGAGCAGGCGAAGCTCCAGTTGAGGGTACAGAAGAAGTTCAGGATGATACTGCCGAAGATGAAGATGCTGTGATTGGTGATGAAACAGACAATTCAACTGATGTTCCGCCAGAAGAAAATAATGATATGGAAACACCCACAGAAGATATTGATAAAGCTATTGAGGAAATGATAGGTATGACGGAAATTCAGCATACATCTAGTTCGACGATAATTGATTTTGAGGATGGTGGTCAAGTAATGTTTGTTCACCCAATGGTATCATTAAAAAGTGAAACCTTGAATGAAATAATTAAATTGATTATGAAAGACATAACAAAGACGTATGCTTCGAATAAAGATGAAATAACAGGGAAGGATTTAAATAAAACTAGGTATTGGAAAAGTTTAAGTACTCTTATTGAAACAATGGTTAGAAGTCAATTAACAAAAAGTGATAATATGAATGGTTTGATTGATGAAATTAAACAAGTATTTAAAGTTTTAGAAGTAAAATAATAGGATATAATGATGGCTCAACCTTTGATGATTCAATCAATAGTGACTGATAATAGAATAACTGCAAAATTTTCTGATAATGAATTGCCTAAATATGCAAGGCACGGTGAATTATATGTTGTCAATGGTGTATTATATATTTATGTTGATTTAGATAATACTGGTTCAGATATAGGTCAATGGTTTCCTATGACGTATGAAAAAGAAATTGTTATGTATGTTGAAGTTGAAGAAAAGAATATATGGTCATTTCCTATATCATTTTATACTCATAATATACATGTTATTGTATATGATCAAAATGATAGAGTGTACACATCCAATTTTAACTATACTATTGAACATGGTATAATGACTTTATCTTTTAATGAATCAATATCAGGGAAAGTCTATATTATTATGGATAAAGGTTTTGATTGGGTTGATTCGTCATTAATCGTTTCTGATAGAAAATTTGCTATAACTTCAGATGAAAATAATTTTTATTATATTGAAGTAGATACTGAAAATTTATCTATTGATAAAAATGGTAAAATTATTATTAAAAACGATTTATCTGTAAATGGTAATTTAGATATTAATGGTGACATAAATATTACTGGTGATTTAAAAATAATGGGTGAAAATGTTGAAATAGAATCTTCAACATTAACAGTCTCAGATAATGTAATAACGTTAAATAACGGTTTTGTAGGTTCACCGTTTCAAAATACCGGTATAGAAATCGATCGTGGAAGTTTGGGTAAATTAAATATTCTAACTTTTAATGAAACGATGGATTATGTTGAAATTCCAGTTATAGATAGTGATGATGTTATTAATCAAGAAGAAGTAGCTACCAAGCCATTTGTAAATAATTCAATATCAGATGAAACTAATAGAGCAACAGCTGCTGAATCTACTTTACAAACAAATATAGATAATGAAGTTACTAGAGCTCAAGCTGCTGAAACTACATTACAAACAAATATAGATAATGAAGTAAACAGAGCAACAACTGCTGAATCTACTTTACAAAGTAATATTGATAATGAAGTTACTAGAGCTCAAGCTGCTGAAACTACATTACAAACAAATATAGATAATGAAGTAAACAGAGCAACAACTGCTGAAACTACATTACAAACAAATATAGATAATGAAGTAAACAGAGCAATTATAGTAGAAGGTGATATTAATAAATTACAAACTAACTCTAAATTAAATTTGGTTTCTGCTATAAATGAAAATGTTGAAAGTATTAATGTTGAAAAAGAACGCATTGATTCAATCTTATCGGCTAGTGATGCTGACAAAGATTCATTTGCAGAGATAGTGTCATTGATAAATTCGGTTGATATTGAAAATGATGATGTTTTCGCTAATTATGTTTTGGTTAATGATGAACGTAGTGATAATATTGAACAGTCAATATCAGATGAAACTAATAGAGCAACAACTGCTGAAACTACATTACAATCAAATATAGATAATGAAACTAATAGAGCTCAATTAGTGGAAGCTGATTTAAATAGTGGGATTTCTACATTAACAACAAATATAGAAACAAATTTTCTCAATAAAACAACATCGGCTGAACAGATTATAAATCCTAATTTAAAATTAGATGGTTCAATACTAACATGGTCCTTATCAACAGAATGGTTTTATTATTCTCTAAATGAAAATCTGACTACTATCGATATTATTAGTAGTACAAATATAAATGAATATATTTATACTATGGATACTATTGAGACTATTAAATTTAATAAAAATGGTCAAATATGGTCGGTATTGTACGGTAATTTAGAAGAATATTTCTTAGGTATTAATAGTCAATCTAAAGATAGTTTATTACTAAATGGTTTAAATGAAACACAATTTGTACGAACCGATATAGACACTACTATGAATGAAAATTACCATATATTGAAAGATTTAACCGTAGATGGTACACTTACAGCAGGAACAATAATTGAAACATCTTCTATTAAATATAAAGAAAATGTAAAATTGATAGAAACACCATTAGAAATTGTATCTAAATTAGATGGAGTTCGATATACATGGAAAGATACAAAAAAAGATGATATTGGATTTATTGCTGAAGATGTTAATTTAGTACTTCCCGAATTAGTTCTAATTGATAATGGTGAAATTGAAGGAATGAATTATTCAAAAATAACTGCTGTTTTAGTTGAAGCTATAAAAGAACAACAAAAACAAATTATAGAATTGATGAATGAGGTAAAAAAATTAAAAGGAGAATAAATGTTTTCATTACCTATATACCCTGATCTTGAACCGAAGTATATTAGAGAAGAATTTATCCCTTTTTTAAAAAAACATAAATCATTAATATATGATTTATATTTTACAGTACGTATTCCACCTTTTGAACAAGATGCTATGGGTAGTATATTTAGTGATGAAGATATACCATCATTAATTTCTAATGCTTTAATTATTCAGAATGAAACAAAAATACCTATTTCAGCTGTATTTAATAATATTTTTATATCTCCATCAGAGAAAAATTTAGATATATTTATTAAACATTTTACACCATTATATAATTTGGGTGTTAAATCGATAACAATTCCTTTTACCTCATGGCTTATGTTTGGTAAATTACAAAAATCTTTTCCTGATTTATATATAAAAAATACAGTTTTGCAAAGTGTATCTGAACCAAGAGAAATTTACAATCTAGCAATAAATGGATTTGATTATATTAATTTAGATAGAAATTTATTACGTAATCAAAATAAACTTAAAATTATAGATAAAGCCAGAAAAGCTGCAGAATTAAAATTGGGTAAGACTATTAAACTTAGTATTTTATTTAATGAGAACTGTATAGGTAATTGTCCTATACAGAATGAACATTATTTATACAATGTACATAATGATATTAAAACCCAACCAAATATTTTTTTTAAATCGTCAATGGGTAAAATTAGTTGTCTTGAATGGGAAAAGAAATCTCCAGAGTTACTATTAAAAAAAGCATCAGTCATAAATGATGAGAAATTTATGAACGGTTTAGAAATGATTGATGCATTTAAACTTCATGGTCGTGAATCTAAAAATGTTTTTTTAAATAGCTTAAATATAATTAAATCTACGTATGACAAAACCGAAATAATAGATGAGTTATATTATACTCGTATTAAATATAATATAAAAGATATTGAATATCATACATGGATAGAAAAAGTAAAAAATTGTAATTTTGATTGTTGGGATTGTACTTATTGTGATGATTTATTTAAAAAATGATATGAATGCAGAATTAATCCATACTATCAGTAATAGAAATATACTTCCTAATAATATATATCGAATAGAAGGACTAACTAGTTTTAAAACTCAAAATATATTGGCTGAATTAGCAAGAAATAAGGATGTATTAGAAATAGGTAGCTTATATGGTGCAACTACTCTAGCATTATCATATTATGCAAAAGAAGTTACGACCATAGATAATTGGTCTGATATTGAAATTTTACCAATAAAAAATAATATTAAAATAAAAAAAACTGTAATAAATAAGACATATGATATATTTAAAAATAATATAAAATCTATTGATAATATCAAATTAATTGTTGGTGATATTTTTTCAAAAAAAATTTGGTCTAAATTAAGATTAAGAAAATTTGAGTTGATATTTTATGATGGTCCTCATAATGTTAAAGATATTATACAGTTTATAAATTTATATTCATTTTTATTTAAGAAAGATACTATATTGATTTTTGATGATTATAATTTTGATGCTGTTCAAAAGGGAATAAAATATGGATTTGAAACTATAAATATAGAAATAGAGAAATCGATTAAAATAGAAACTGAAGGTGAAAGTAAATATGAAATATGGAATGGTATTGCGGTTTTTCAATTTTAAAAGGGATATAAATGGCTGATTTGATAAAAATAGAAACTGTTGATGGTCAAGAAGTAATTGATTCTAATGCTCAAGTTAATTATGATGCAATTTCTAATATTCCTCCAGCTTTAGTTGATACTAGTACTCATAATCATGATAATGAATATATGAGTAAAAATACTATTGAAGATGAATTTACTCGTATAATGAATAAAGTAGCATCTCTAACAAAGGCATTAACTATTAGACCATTAAAAACAAAAGGTTTTTTAAACGGTGGTTATAAAAGTGGATATGTTTATGCACAAAGAGTTCAACGTTTTAATACTGTTACTGAAACTGGAGTTGAAATCGGACAAATAGGTACAGTTGCATCGTATTATACACCTGGAGCTTCATCGGAATTGAAAGGTTATTATTTTGGTGATGCCAATAGTAGTACAAAGGGTGGAGATCATACTAGAACAGGGAGAGATTTAGATAAAATTACATATTTAACAGAGGTAGAAGAATATTTAGGAAATATTACGTTGCATAATACAAAATCAACAATCTATAATATCTATTCACAGTCTAAAATATTTTTATCAAATGCTGATGCAGGTTGGTCTAAGTTATCTGTTCTGACTGATACTATTGATAGTGTATCGTCTACACTTAATGGGTATGGTATGGGAAGACAAGGTTTATCTTCAGAAACATTTGGATATGTTGTTCAAGCTGGTAATTATGAAAGAACTTCATTAAAATTTGATTATTTAACAAATGTAACAGATACTGGTACTACACAGCAGATTAGACAGCACCCTGCTGGACTTTCAAAAGATAAAGATAAAGGTTATTGGATAGATTATGGAACTGCTAATAATTGGCGAGTAGATATGTTGAATAATACTGTATCTAATATCGTCTGTTTTACAGAAGGTTTCGGTGAAAGTAATGCGTTAGGGTCTGAGAAAGAAGGGTTTATGATGGGTGGCTATGATGGTGCACAGCATGGGAAAGTTCAAAAAATGGTATGGGAAACAGAGACTGCTAGTAATGTATTGGGTGGATCATTAGCAATACCACAATCATCAGCTGGAATGGCAGAATCATAAGGTAATAAACAATGGCAAAATTAAACCGACTTAAAGTAGATAATAATAATATATTTGATACTGATAACAGGATAGATTGGACAAGATTTAAAAATATACCATCAACTTTAGTAAGTGCTTCCGGACATAATCATGATGATTTATATTACAAATCGTCGATAGTTAATGATAAATTTAAATTGGAAGAGGATAAGCTTGATTTGCTTGAAAAACGTATTGAAGTATTATCCTATAAAACAGATATAATGATGGCAGGTGGACTATTAAATAACACTAAAATACATAATTATAATTTTTCAACTGAAGTAACTAGTGAGATTTCAACAAATACTAATATGATAAGTATTAATGCTCCTGGTATTTCGTCAAAAGAATTTGGTTATTTTACTAATACAGATAGAATAATTGATAAATTTTATCACTTTACATTAACAATTGAATCGGTTCAACAATCAAATATTGAACCAAAAGCATCATTAATAGATTTTGCTGTTCAAAGCTTAGGTTTTATTACGGATGGTATTGGTTGGAATAAACTCAATCAATTATTAGATATATGGGAAACTAAAAGTGATAATCCGGTTGATGTATCTGGACGACCATTTTTATCATCTAGTGTTATTGGGTATTGTAAGGGGTCAGACTTAGGTATGGTAAAAGAATTAACATATACAACAGAAGTATTAAAAGAATTATCAGAGATAAGAACAATCGGAATAACAACAGGCCTAAATAAAAGTTCAAATTTAGGTTATTGGATTTCAAAAATAAATGGTAATTATGAGCATAATTATCTAACAGAAAGCTTTAGATCAATAAATATTTTTATAGATGATATGGATAATTCATCAACATCAACAACTGAATTTTTTGGTATGATTGTAGCAGGAGGAATAGATGGTGATTTAACTAATAAATTGATGTGGTCTACTCTTTCAATTACACAATCTGTATCTCTTTCTTTAAATAAGAGTGGAGCCAGTTCAATAGAACTATAACAAAACCGGAGAATATAATGGATATATTAAAACTAGAAATTAATAAACAAATAATATTAGATGAAGCGAATAAAATTGATTGGGGTAAAGTAAAAAATACACCTTTAATAAATATTACTAGTAATGCTCATACTCACGATGATAGATACTATCGCCAAAGTGATGTTGATAGTAGAATAAATTCACTAAGTCTAGCTATAGCAGATTTAGAAGAAAAAGTAAATAACTTAGGAGTATAAAAATGACAATACCAGAAATAGATTATCCAATAATTAACAAAGTTAAAGATAAAAAAATTGTAATATATACAGCTAATAATGTAGGTGAATTTCCACATAATTTCACCAAATCATTTATCCCTAGTAGTATCCCTATAAAATTAGACTGGTACGTAGGATACACAAATATTATATTGGAAGATTTTAATATGATAGAAATATCATTAGATATTGCTAAGGGTTTACAAACATTTAATATTATTAATCATTCAAAAAAAAGATATGATCAATATAATAGACCAAACCCAAACAATGAAAAAAAAGAAATAATTATGACTGATGATGAGTTATATTTACAAGTGAAAGCTAAAAAATTTCTAATAGAGAAAGAAATTATCCGTATGTTTGATAAAAAAATTGATAATTTATATAAACAATATGGTCGAGAATCTGATTCATGGGATATACAATACTCAGAAGCTATTGAGTATAAAAATGGGGATATGGATACACCTTTTATAGATATTTTATCTTCAGAACGAAATATTAGTAAAGAAATATTAATTGAAAAAATTATTACTAAAAATAAAGAATTTAAACAAATTTTTGCTAAAATTATTGCTGAAAAACAGATACTTGAAGATAGATTAAAAATTATGGATACAGATATATTATTGAATTTATTTATTGATGAAAATATTGTAAAATAATTTAAAAATTGTGAGGTGTATCTATGTCTAAATATCAAAATGAAATCAAAGAACTTATTGATATGCAACCTACAACAATGTCTAAATATCAAATTGATAATTTTGTTATTAATGAAAAAATGACAGACTATAAGATTCTAAAACAAATATTATTAGAATTAGGAACTCGATATAATGCGTATGAAGATATACTAATAGATTATGAAATTTTAGAATTAGAAATAAAAAAATCTGAAGAAGAATACAATAAAATTAAAACTGATATAACTAAAAAAATTAAAAAATTAGAAATTCAGAAACAAAAAAATAATTTAAAACGTATGAAGAAAACTATAAAAAATCATGAATATGAAATTGCTATTTTTGAGGAAAATTATAAAAAAATTAAAGATAACTATGAATCGCCAAAATTACTTTTACAAGATGAAACTGGGGAAGAAATATATTGGGTTAATAAATTTATAAAAGAAGCCCAGATTGATATAATGACTAATGGACGTATTGGTAAAGGTGTTTTAGATGCTATTCTTATGCTTCCAGAAAGATTACAAGAAATAATAGTGAATAATGCAGTTGCTCAAGCTGCTAATTCCAATTCATATATAGGATTTAATGAAGCGGAAATTATTGAATCTATTAAATCATCTAAAAAGGTTTCATTGATGTTGAATACATTAATAGGTGAGAAAAAAGATGAGGTAGACTAATGGGTTTCGATTTTAATAATTCATCTGGAGAATCATTTGGTAATATAGAAGATGTTTTTTTTAAAAAAGATGGGAAACCCATTATAGATTCCACAATTGGTAATAGTTCAGAAAAGGTTAATTTGAATGAATTAAAACAATCTATCCATGAAAAAAGTGTACAAAGTACTAATAATACTTCTGGAACAACAATAACAATATCTAAAGAAATATTAGATTTAGATGAAGATAAAATTGTTAAACTAACCTCGTTAGAAGAACGTAGAATGAATATTTCATCAGTACGTAATAAATCATTTATCAATATAAATGATGGATCAGAAATTACTATTGTTGAAAAAACACAAATGTATAATGGTGTAAATTTATATACTGCTAAACAAGAAAATGGAGAAATGATAACATACCCTCGTAGTATGTTTGTTGGTTCTACAAAACAATTTGTACCAAAAGAATTTTATATTCGAGAGGCTGAAAGAGTTTTGGAGGATACAATAATAAAACAATATAATAATATTAAAGCTTTGATAGAAAAACAAGAATTATTAGAAGAAACACCTGATAGCAAATATTTAGAATTAATGTTACCAGAGCCATTATCAATAGGTTCTATGGTTGTCCCTGATAAAGTTCAAATCCCCGTTAAAAGGATATTTGATATGGAATATAAAATAATGTTTTTGGAGAACGTTATTTGTTTAGATAATAAAATAGCATCATTGTTATTTATTGATATTTGGTTCTAAATTATTATTAATTAAATAGTTTGTTAGATCACGTATGAATACGGAATTATTTGATGTGATAGGTATATCTCTAGGCAAAGTTTCTTTATCTAAAAAAACCAAAACATCAGATATTTCAAAATGGTCTGTTTTTTTAATAGAGAATAATTTTCTATTCATTTCGATTTTTCTTAATTCTAATTGATCTAACATAAAAAATTCCCTACATACTTTTAAAATTGAATGAAAAAGATAAATCATCACTTTCTGTATTTTTTTCATCTTTTAATTCTGATTCAATTAGTTTTTTAATTTTCTCAGCTCTCATTTTTTTAACAATAGTTTCATTTATTTTTGCTAATGTTTCTTCACTATAATTTGCAGTAGGTATATTTGGATTTTCATCAAAACTCATACTTATCACTTCATCATTTACGCTATCGAATGGTATTTTTTTTAATTCTGCCATTTTTAACTCCTTCTATTTTAATAGTATTTATATCAAAAAAATGTAAAATAACTAAAAATATAATATAAGGATAAAAAATAATGGGTATGACAAACGAACAAGAAGAATTTTCTAAAACACGAGACACCCATATATTGGCACTAGCATCAGCAGGAGCAGGAAAAACCCATACATTAATTCATTTTATTCACGATAAAATTAAAAGTGGATTGCGTCCAAACCAGATAATTTCATTTTCATTTACTCGTAAAGCTGCAAATGAATTGAAAGATAGAGTTAATAGTCATTTTAAAGGTATGGATTTTGATTTTAAATATATATCGACTATACATTCTTTTTGTTGGAATGAAATTATTAAGCCCTTTTATAATGAAATTGGTTATACATCAATACCAACTATTGTACATGAGTTTCCAGATGAATTTATGGAAAAAGAATATAAAGAACACGGTAAAAAACAAGATAGAGCTGGATTTAATCGCAAATTTATGGATATAGTTTCTAAAGATTTACAAGAAGAAGATTTTACGGCTCCAGAGACAGTACGCTTACTACAATATCTTGTTAGTCATAATCTAACTATGTTTGATTTTATGATTCATTTAGCTAATTTTGTATTGAAAGAAGAGCCAGTTAAATTACAAAAACATATAGGTACAATAGGCTATGTTATAACTGATGAAGCGCAAGATTTAAATCCAGCACAGTATAAATTTACTAAGTTACTGCAGTCAGTTTTTAGTAATGAAAAGAATAATGTAAATTTAGTAAAAGTTGGTGATTTTAAACAATCGATATATGGATTTAGAGGTAGTGATCCTAGAATAATAAACACATTTGTTGATGAATTTGATCCTGTTGTTAAAATATTATCATATAATTTTAGGAGTGCTCCAGAAATTGTAGATTTAGCTAATGAGATTGCCGAAACTATTGATTTAGGGAATGATGCACTTAATGAGTCGAAATATGCTCAACATGGGTCTAGTATATCTGAAGGAGAAGTTTATAACATATACGATGTTGAAGAATTTATTGATGAATTAAAATTGATTGAAAAACCATTAGAGCAAACTTGTATTTTGGCTAGAACTAATATGGTTATAAAATCATTAGCTAAGATTCTTGGAAAATTAGAAATACCGTATTATCTACATACTGAATTTGATATATTAAAGAGATCAGAAGTAAAATTTTTAATGAGTATGTTGAGTGTTGTGAGTCATGGATATAATAAAGCTATAGTTTTGGATATTATTAAAGCTGCAAAAGGTGGGATACCTATGAAAGTTGCTGCATCAATTAATAAATGTGATAATATGCAAATGGTTGGAAGAATGTTTCAAGATATTAAAAAAATACCAGAAATTATAAAAATTTATAATGATTTAGAAAAAGGGTTGTTTAATGCGGCGATACCTAAAATCGCAAAACTTATGGAAACTTCAAAAAAATCATCTGAACAAATTCAACAATCATTGGAACGTTTTTATCGTGATTTGAATACTGTTAAAACAACTGAAGGATTGGATTCTTGGATGGAAGCATTAGAAGAATTATTGTTTGAAGCTCAATTTTTAGAAGAAAAACAACAAGGTAAAGTACAGTTAATGACAGTTCATAAAAGTAAAGGGTTACAATGGGATAATGTTATCTTTATTTATGATTTCAGTTTATTAGAGCAGGTAGAAAATGATTTTTATGATTTAGAAGAAGAAAAGCGTGTAGTTTATACTGCTGTAACTCGACCAACAACTAATTTAGTTATCTGGGATTTAGAACAACAGATGATTAGTAGTTACTTTACAAAAGGGTCATTGTTAAAGATGATAGAAAATGCTCTAAAAAAAGGTATTTTAGATATAGAGGATTTTTCAAAATATTAATTTATAATCAATAAATAAATTTATGATTGATATAAAAAAAATTAAAAAAAATGATAATGTTTGGTGTATTTCACAGTCACTGGAACAAATGATATACCCTTTGAAAGCAACGTTTATTAAATTGGAATCTTCAAAATCTGATAAATTAGTTCTTGTAAATTTTAATAATAAAACTATATGTTATCCATTACATCTGTTATTTGAAACAGAATTAGATGCTAAGATATATGGTTCTGTAAATTTTATGAAATTGTATTATAATTTTGATCCTTTTTTTGTATCAGAAAATATTGATGAACAAATTTTAAAAGAAGCATCATATTTAATGAATACATTTGAAAAAAATAATCCGTCTAAATTTTTATATTATTGGATGGGAAATGTACCAAATAGATTCTAAAATGTGGGGTATTGTATATAAATTTGATACTCCAAAATTAGTAATAATTAAAGATATAATTGAGACTAAAAATAGTTTGATCTATAAAGTTAAATATAAAAATAAATTGTTTGATATTTTTAATATTGATATATATCCTTCTAAGATAGAAGCTGATATATTTTGGTCAATTACTATACAAGAAGAATTTAAATATACGCAAAAACAACCATCATTATTTATGACGGATGAATTTGAATTTGCTGTAAGAAAAGCAAACAAGATATTATTGTATTATGCTGACAATAATCCGGATATTTTATTAAAATATTTTTAAGATAATACCGCTTTAAATTCTCTACCTGGATAACGATCTTCATTTTTATAAAATTCACATTTAAAATTTCTTTCAGAAACTCTAAAACCAAATTGTTTTTTTGCACTTTTGAAAATCGAACAATCATTAAAATGATCACAACATATACACGCGTAGTAAGTACACGATTTTTCATTTAATAATGTATTTAATTTCATAGAATACCTCTTGTAATTTTATGTTATTTATATAAAAAATGTAAAATATACTAAAATCTTATAAGGGTAAAATATGGATGAATTAGCACCAGGTCTGATATATCTTTCTGATTTGAATAAACTTGTATATTCAAACTCATATATTATAAATTCTGGAAGTAAATTGAGTTCAATTTCTAATGATTTAGGAACATATGCTGAGTATATTTCAGACGATGATAGAGATTTATTATATGCAAAGTCTATTGGAGTTAAAGTTTTTAATGAGATAGTAAATGAATTTGATTATTCGCTTATAAATGATATTGATACTGATAGAGAAATTGATAAATTAAAAAAACAATTTTCTGAATTAAGTGATTTAATTGAAGATGAATATGATTATATCAAGTTATCAGCGCATAATATTCTTTTATTAAAAATGGCTTTTATACTTAAAAAACATTTAGATTCATTAAATACATCAGTTTATTTAATGCGTGGATCTGGAGTATCATCATTCATATTTTATTTAATAGGTTTAAATAAAGTCAACCCTATTAAATTTGGGTTAGATTATAAAAATTTTTGGAATAATTAATGGAGAATAAAATGGAAGAAGAAGTATCAACAGAACAGGTTAAAAAAAAGGGTCGACCTAAATCAGAGCATTATGTTAAAGAAAGCGAATTAAGAGATGAAATTGCGATAGCCCAGCAAAATGCTATAAAGGCTATTGATGAAATCACCAAAGAATGGGATAAAAAAATTGAAAATGCATCAACAGAACCTGAAAAAGAAGCATTGCGAATTGAAAAAGAAAAAGCTTTAAATAGAGCAAAGACCAAAACGTACTGTACCCCAAGGTTAGGTGAAATTGTAGTATTAACAGTTGATAGAGTCGGTACACAAACAAAATTTAGACATTATACTTATTTAGATGATATGAAAGCTGAAGCTATTTATCAATCCATTAGAGGTATTATAAAATTTAATTTAGATAAAACAAATGATGCTGGACAAAAAAGTTCATCATTTTCTTACCTTACACAAATCATTACAAATGCATTTAGGCAAATTTTAAAGAAAGAAAAGAAAAATAGAGAAATAAAAGATCAGGCAATTGAAATGGCATTAGATCAACATAGTGATATTGATGTTGATTTTGAATCTATAAAAAGAAAGAAAGATCGTTTAGATATAGCACATAGAGATTAATTTTTAATTTGATTTTAATTTTAATTTTTGTATAATATGTAGAAACAAATAAAAAAGAAGGGTTACCATATGACATATTTTGAATTTTTAGATGATATCATAGAAAATTTTAGAGTTTCTAAAATGATTGAGATTGTTAAAATTGAACAAGACGTAGAGGAAAATGAATTACTTGCTGTTGCTTATGAAGCAACAAGAAGTTTAATTGTAGTTGCAAATTACAAGGAGAGACCGGATATTGATATGCCTCAAATTCAAGGGTTTTCGCAATTAGATTTTGTCAAACAAATTATCAATATTGAAAAAAATGCTAAGAAAAGTTCTGTTAAGTTTAAAGAGAATGATGAATTAGCAGTTGAAACTATTTTTAAAATGGATGCTGCTACTATTAAAAATAAAAATGTTGCAAAGTCACTTCTACCTGAAACACCTAAAAAACTTTCAGGATTCAAACCTGATATTGAAGTAGATTTAACATCAGAGGATATTTCATCTATTGTTACACATTTAAGTCTTAATATTTTTAATGCTAGTGTATTTTTAACAAAATCATCAAAAGGTAAATTAAGCTTTAAACTTACAAATGATGTAGATACTGTTGATTATGATACTGACTTTGATGTTGAAGACGGTATTCTCGAAGAACCATTTAAAATTGATTTAGAGAGATTACTTGCTATTTTAAGAGTTGGTAAAGAAGGTGTTAAAGTTGCTATTTCTGAAGGCCAAAATTTAGCTAGAATTATCAAAGAAGATGATAAAGCAGAATATAAATATTTTATGATTAAAAAAGCATCATAAAAAACAATCCTCCTATATAAATAAAGAAAGTATAGGGGGATTTAAATTATGATAAATAGTATAAATGATATTGATAAAATTCTATTAGAATTTAATTTAGAAAATTACAATAATCAATATATTGATGATATTATAAATTATATATTGGTAGAAAATAGTACTGTTTCATCATTAATTACAGAAATCCCCGAAATTATATCCAGTAAAAAAATTTTTGATGGTCAATTTGATTATTCGTTTGATCCAATATTAAACGAAAGTAATATATTATTAGTTGAATTAGTCCAGCCAATAATCGAAAAAGTCATTCCATCACATATATATAGAAGTTTTACTAATTTACATATAAATCACATAACTTCAGAAATATTAAATATTGATATTAGTGATGTTATAAATATTAATGAAATTAAAGAAAAAATAGCTGAAGCCTTTTTATCTGGTAATATCACAATACCTGTACAATCTTTACGAACCGAACTTATTACAGATAATACAGTTAAACATGGGTTATTTGCACCATCATTGTTTAAACTTGTAAAGTTAGATAAATTAAGTACCGCTAAAACTATTAATGATTTAGTTTACTCACTCGATACTGATATATATAAAATTAATATTATCTCAAAATTATTACAAATAAAAAAGGATTCTATATGCTAACAGAAGAATTACGTATATTAGCCGGATTACAAGAATCAAAAGAAATAATAAATCCATTACCAAAAATAATTAAAAATGAAGAAAATCATAACAAATTAATTAAATTACGTAAAGAAAATGAACAAAAAACGATATTAAGCCATTTTCAAATATTTGAAAATAAATTTGATAATGTATTAAATATAATAAAGCGATTTGATAATTTGATAAAAAATAAAGATATATTCATGGATGGTATAATAGACGGTAAATATCAATACTTACAAAAAGCAATTGAAACAATGATAAATGATTCTACCGTAGACTTTATGAGATTTATAAAAAATAATAAAGCTAATTTAATAAAAGAATTTGATAGATTTGATTGTATTAAAGTGAACATAGATGAATCGAAGCTTAAGGATTTTTTTGTAGCATCAGATTTAAACAAGACTTTATATACAGATATTTCATTAAAAGAGAAAAAAGATAATATTGCTATTGAATATGGAGATCATATTTTAATATTGGATGGAGATTTGGCTATTATAAAAAAAAATAATAAACGTTTTTATTTTAAATTAACAGAGAAAGAAATTTTATATATGATAGATAATAATATATTATTATAAAACAAATTTCAATATAAATAACAATAATAATCAAAATAGAAGGAAAAAAAATGAACATAACACGTTATATACAAGAATTATCTCTATTAGAAGAATCTGAAAGAAAATCATATATTACTCATTTAGAAATAAAAAATTATGGTTCAAATGAATTAACTGAAACTGAAATGTGGATATTAACAAATGCTAGTCAAAATGCAGAGTATCTTAATGATAAATTAAAAGAAGCCGAAGAATTATCATTGGATTTAGAAGCTCCAGAAGAAACAGAAGAAGTAACTATTGAACCTGATTTGACCGTGGATGATGAAAGTGATAGTGAAGAGTTAAGTTTAGATATACCTATAAACCCAGAATCAGCAACTGAAATAGACTCTGATACTACTAATGATGAAAAAAATACAGAATTAAGTTTAGATATATCTGATGAAGAATCAAGTGAAAATGATCAAGTAAGTACAGATAAAGATTCATCAGAGAAAAAAGAAATAGAAACTTCAAAAGAAGGAATTGGTATCCTACCTTTATTAGGTGAAATTCAAGAAAAATTAGCAAATGGTAAACCATCAGAAGTTGAATTAGCAGCACTTAAAGCATTAAAGAAATTAGTAGGTTAGTATATTTTAAATATATGATTTGATATATTCTAATATTGGGTTTATATTATTTTCTGAACTGATAAAAGATTTGTATCTGATTTTATTCTGGAATAGTTGGTATTTAATTAAATTATCTATATGTGTTGATTCCTCTAAATTTTGAACTCTGCCAGATTGTTCATAATTTATTTCTAGATTACGTTCTAAATAGATATTGATATTTTCAGATTCACTAAACCATTTTAATATTGCTGCTTGAGTTTTATCTTTATCTGATGTATTATCAGGGTTTATCATATTATATACTAAACCATGTAATAAACACCCATCAGTTATAATAAAATCTGTTTTATTATTCAATGCCTGAATTAATTTATTTTGATAATATGATACATGGTATTGGTTATTTAATAAATCAAATTCTTCAGTCCATACTAATTGTTTCGCATATTCTGGAACAATTTCACAATTCATTCCAGACATTTTCATATTTGCAAAAATTAATGATGTCATTACAGATTTACCAACTCCAGGACCAGCTATAAAATTAATAACTTTACTCATGTACCATACCTTGATGTTTTTTAACATTATACATTTTTTAAAAAAATTGTTACTCTAATCTTTAAAATAAAAGTATAAATAAAGATAAATTAACTTAATGGAGCGAATATGATTAAGATTGAAACGTTAGAAAATTCAAAATATAAATTTGGATATCCGTATAATGATTCGATAGACGCTTTTTTTGAAAGTCTACCCGAAAGTTTTATAAATGTTTATAATCTAACTGATACCGAAATAACTCTTATAAATGAATATAAAAATAAAGTATTAGAACTAGACAGATCATTATTTAAAAGTCTTTTAGAAATCAACACCTTTATATTTGAATTTGATAATGTTGGAAAGGTTCTACACGATGATTATGATATACTTATGAATGATTATAGATCTTTATTAGTTGAATTAGATAATTTACGTATAGAATTTGATCAAATAGCTGAAACATTTGAAGCATATTCTGATACAATCTCACAATTTAATGATGATATTGTGAAATTGGATGAATTGATATTATATTATTCGAGTAAATTGGTTAATAATACATATGTATATAATAGTGATTATATTGATAAAACTACATCAGATTTAATGGTGATTGATGATGTGATTGATCAATCTAATCAAGAATTTCTATATTATAAAGATAAACTTAAAATTACTATCGATGAAATGATTTCAAAAAAATCAAATCTAGGAGACTATAATTTTTATCAAGTAAGTTTAAAGATTTCATATGAAGAATGGCTCAAAAGACCTGAAGAGTATTATAAAAAATTAGTAGCATATTTTAAAGAAGAATATGATTCGATATGGACCTATGGTAGTAGTCTGATGTATGATGAACATTTAGAGTATGTTAATATTTCTAAAGCCTTAGTTGAAGAAACATATTATACAATGCGAAGTAATTTATTTAAAAATTATTCATTTGAAATTGAGAAGGAAATAAAACTTTATTCTTTAGAATGGTTAGAAAATCATGAAACATTTGAATATGATGAATTTACAATCGTAATAGAAAAAAAGAAAAAAGATATTATAGAATCTAGATTAATAGAAATCGAAGATATTATATCGTCTTCATCTTTTGCATTAAACTCCGTTATTTCAAAAGAAGATATGGACGCATATTATTTGTATAAAGAAATAGTATTAGAGAAACGAAAATATATATATCTTCATATTGATAATGTTGTAGATGACATGCTTGAAAATTATGATATACGTATTGAAGAGTTATATTCAACATATTTAAAAGTTGAAAATAAGCTTAATCAATCAACATATTGGATTTATTATTATGATTTAGAACAATATAAATATATACGTGATGATTTGCAACGTCAAATAACTCTTTCGGATCTAATAATTAGTCAAGAAGCTCAGCAAACTTTAAATAATAATGAAGAATACATTTCAAAAATTAATTTTTATACTTTGGAAAAAGATTCTTTACTATTAAAAATAGATAATTTGATAGAATTAAAAGATAAGATTGAAATTGAAAAAAATGTATATAGTGATGAAATAACAATAAAAGAATCAAAATTATTTGAAATGTTGGAAAAAAAAGAAGAATTAGTGAATAGTTATAAAAATTATTTTATGACTAGATTAGATTTTTATATTAATAATATTATACAGAGAGATATAGATATTTATACTATTATTGCAGAAGGATTTAATCTATCATATACATTACAATTAGACGAATTAGATAGTACAATCCCAAATAATATTTCATGGTATGATAAAGATGATAAAGATAAATTAATCAGTTATTACTATTATATACTTGATGAATTAAAAAATAATTTAAGTAAACAATGGGAAGTAGAATTTAATCATGAAATTTATATTGGCGAGTATATTAAAACTATGAATGATTATCTAAATATAGTTATTCTTGAATATTTTGCTTGGAGTAATAAATTTTTATTAGATGAAATCTTTGATAACGAATTAAACTTAAATATTGATATGTATGAAAATAAACTATTTAATATATTTGAGAAATTATCAGAGAAAGCACTCAAATATAATATTAATATTGTGGTTAAAAAAGATATGTTTAATTATGAAAACGAACAAGTTTTTTATATTGATAATGATCTAGGTAATATCGAAGGTATTAACAAAATTTTTAAAGGTATATTGGATAATATTCGATACATATTAGTATCTAAAAATAATGAATATAGATCTTTAATAGATAAGATTAAAGAAAATATAGAAATTAATAAAATATGGGAACAAATTGGGGTATAACAATGTTTGAAGAGAAATTTAATGATTTAGTAATTGGTATCAATGCCTTTATTATAAAGACAAAAAAAACTTTAGTTTTTGAAACACTTGAAGAAAAAATCGATTTTTATCATAATTTAGTTGATAATTTTAATTTTTATACGTTACTTATAAGTGAGTTGAGTGATGAAGTAGATAAAGATAAATATATAGATATTTATTCATCATTAAGTGATTATAAAGAAGATTTAAATAATGCATTTGCTATTATTAAAGATAACCCAATTATCAAAGCTTATATTGAAGATTTAAATAATGATATTGTAACGAAAGGATTATATTCTGAAATATATAATTATGAACGAAGTTTAGTAAATACACCATTACATAAAATAGATATTGAGTATATTCAAAGAGTGATGGATGTTGTTAATAATTATAATATTGAACTATTTGAATTTTATAAAAATAATCCGTATAACGTAGATGAAAATGTAGGTTTAGTAATTCCAGAAAAAGTAGAATGTATAGATAAAAACGATTTTACAAATAAAATATACAATTATTTACTTGAATTATTTAATATTTATAAAATACAGAATAAAGTATTATTGGAAGAATTAGAGGTTCAAGAAAAAAATATTGAGGAATTACTCTTTGAAACTAATACAATACTTCGAGAATATAATAATAACAAAGAAATCTACGAATATGGTATGACCGCAGAAGAATATTATAATGTTGTTAATACACGTATAGATACATTAAATGATTATATTTCTAGATTAATAAATTTCGAAATTGAAAGATTTTATAATAAATATATTTCATTTGAAGTATTACAAATTCAAATAAAAAGCTTAATATCGTATTATACAGATAATGGTTTATATAAAGAATTTTTAGATAAAATTAAATTTAACAATCTCTTAGAAGAATTGCAGTCGATTCTAACATTAATAGAATACGGTAAAATTAATATTGATAAAAATTATATAGTTGATAATATTAATTTAAAGGATATTACTTTAGAAATTGTTAAATTATCATCTATATTAAGACAAAAAATTTATTATGTTGAAAATATTAATATTACTGGTGTACCAATACTTAAAGAGTTTGAGTTTTATCAAACTGCAGACTTTCTAGAAAGTATTAAAAAATACTATTATAATTTAGTTAATAATACTATCTCAAATAGTTCACAATTAACAGTATATGAAATAGGTGATAATACTATTGATAATATTCGTAATGAGTTCTTAAATATATATGCTAATTATAAAAAAATGATTTCATTTCCTATTCAATATATGACTTTATACCAAATTGAAGATTACATCAATAAAATTATTAAAACTCAAGAAGAATTAAAAAAAGTAGCTACCATATTTTATAATTCTGCAATCTTAACTTCGCCCCCAACATATAAAACAAGTATTGAAAATCAATTTAATCTTGTTTTATATGAGATGAAAGAAGATTTAATAAATGTATCTAATTTAAAAAATACAAAATCTCTCGATAGTTTAGATGAAAACTATGAATATGCAAATATAATAATGGATAAAATTCAAAATAATTTAAATGTATTGAAAGATATTATAGCTTTATCTGATAAGACCATTCTTATGGGATATAAAGAATTTATATCTGATAAGTTAATAAGTAAAATCGATATTATGTTTGCAAAATTAAAGCAATTTTATAATAATAAACAATATATAGAACTTATCGAATATTATAATATTGAATATAAGAAAAATCTAATAGATTTTAATTTTATGTATAGTTTAGAAAATTATACTGAGTTATTATCAGGTATTATTGAAGATGAACAAAATATTGATAAATTATTCATGGATGCACAACTATCTAAAGAAATTGATAGTTCTATGGAATACATACAAGTATTTTTAATAGAATTAATAGAAGAAGAAAAATATAAAACTATAAGAGTAGAAATCTATAAAAGTCTTGATAATCTATATAGTTATTTTATTGATGATGATATTTATGATTTAACATTTTTAAATAATGAAAAAAAGCTAAAAAAACTCTATTTGGATAATATCTTAATAAAGGCAAATTATATTTATTGGTATGACCAAATTATCAATGTTATAGATCGATTCAATCATATTGATAAGACATTATTTAGTAGTGGCTTATTAAATTCTAAAGTGTCAGAATTTAATTCATATACATTATTAGAACAAATAGAAAATCTAATTATGAATCAATATAGAATTATTGCAGATATTAATAGAATGATACAAGAAGGGATATCTAATACTTATGATAAAAGCATTGAAAACACTATTGAAACTATTGATAAATTTAATATTAAATTTATAGAGGATTTTAACAAATATCAAAAATTAGTTGAAAATATTGAAAAAATAGAAGCAAGTTTTAAGATAGATTTAGAATTTAATACCAAAATATTAAAAGCTAAAGAAGAATGGGATAATTTGATTGAATCGAATAATATAAGAGATATAATCCCAGTCTCATATAGTGATATAGAAATTATAACGGGTAATATTCCTTTTAATGTTGACTTTAGTGCTAGACCAGAAATTATAGAATTTAATAGTAATGATGTAGTTGAAACAACCTTTAAATGGTATATTGATGGTAATGTTATAGAAGGGGATAAAATAAATTATACCTTTTATAGAGAAGATAATTATAAAATTGAGTGTGAAATGTATTATCCTGATGGTCGTATTTCTACTCGTAGAATTGAATTAGAATTGGGGGGACCAACAAATTCACAAATTGTTAAAGAATCAAGCTTATTATATAATCCTATAAAAAATATTAATCAACCGAAACTAACTTATTTTGATAAAGAATTAAATATACAGCGAACAATACCTCTTATTATAGATGGTGATTTATCACCAATGATCGATGAAGGCAATATTAAAATAGCATTGGATGATAATGATTTATTAGAGAACAAAGTAGGGTATATTATAATGGGTTATGAAGGTGTAATATTTGCAGGACAAGATTTTGATACAAATCAAATATTTTCTGATGATTTTGAATTTCCTAATGATAATGAATTTTTATTTGATTTTCATGTTAGCGATCCCGTTATAGGTAAGTCATATTTAACAATTAAAAACTCTAAATTAGTACAATATATGATTAAATTATCACCTGAGAGAATTAATTCAGTCTATGAGATAGATGATGCGTCAATATTTTTAGATTATAGTATAGAAGAAACTGAAATAATTAATGGTGATTTAATCCTTATGAAGAATATTTCTGGTAGATATATGGTTTTTGAAATTGTTGAGATAAATGAAAATACTAATACAGAGTTAGAAGAATTTTACTTTGAGATGAATTTTAAGTTTTATATTAATATTGCTATAAATGAATATGAACGTTCAACATTTAAACCCTTAACTACCAATTATGTCGTACCAACATTGGTTTTTGAGTTAGATTCTAAAGAAATTTTTAACTCTCTTATTTCTAGACTTGAAAAGATAGAATCACTTAAATTGGAATTGGATACAAATAATGATTATGAAATGGCAATAAATATACGTAATGAAATAGAATTATTAGAAAATGAAAATAAAAACTTTTTTATTTTTGAAGAATTAAATCATATTATGATAAATATAAATCAACTTAAAGATAGTATGGTGGATTTTAATTCGTGTATTATAGATGAAAATAATGTTGATGATTGTATTAATATTGAAGAATACGCTCATAAGTATAGAAATGAAATCGATACTTATACTACTTTTGATCAGTTAGTAAATAATATAACTAGTGTAACTTTTAAGGATAATATCATTCATAAGAAAATCATATTGTCTTATTACCAGGAAGAATATGAATTATTATCCTTATTAATTGATACTTTTAGTTATAATAATTTTAATATTTTATATTTTAAAGAAAAACTTAGTATTATCTTATCTAATGATATAATATTTAAAAATGAAAATAACTATAATCTATTTATATATGAGGTGGTTGAATTAATACGTAAGAGATTGTATAAACTTAAATTGGTTACTAACATGCTTATAATGAGTACTAAAAATAATATAGTCCTCACAACGCCTTATTTACGTTATTCTACCGATACTAATGATAATATTGTTTCATATGAAGAAGATAATATGTATTTATTTTATAAAAAATTAGAATTAAAATATGGATATGAAAATTTAAAATTGGAAGAAGGTGAAAAATTGATAGATTTCCTTGCTGATATAGTTTCAAAATCTAAAAAACTTTTTGGTAAAGGACTTTCAGAAGATGAAGAAGATAATCTGTCTAACTATATTAATACTTTAGAAGATCTTTTAATAACTGAATATGATAATTTTTTTATGATTCCATATTGGGTGGATTATTTAAAACAAAAATAATAAAAATATTTTATATGAGAATAAATAAGATAAAATTAAGAGAAAATTATCTTAGGCGTGAATAAATAAGATAAAATTAAGAGAAAATTCGTTAGAATAGGAGAGATTAATGGGACGATTAACGGAATTATTGTCATCTAATAATGTGATTGTGGATAAAATAAAGAAAAACACATTAATTAAAACAATAGAGACTAATAACACAATTAAAAGAGAAATGGATACCATAGGTACATTGACATTTGATGAATATCAAACAGTTAAAGATTCTATAAAACAAATTGATATGCGTAACAAAACAAGAAGAGAGATCATAATAGGTATGTATGGAAATATTACTAATCCTAAAACTAATAAACGTTTTGTTATACCTATGCTTTCATACCAAGATGAAGATTATATATATCAATATGCAAAGTATATGAAAACATTAATTAATAGACCTGAAGAGTTTACAAAAATAATGGAAATGGAGTAGGAAATGAATAAATTGAAATCTATAATTTTAACAGAAGCGTCATTACATGATAAAATAACATCTAGAGCAAAAATAACATATGATGCATTAATAGCAATAATTTTAGCAACTGATGAAGGAAAAATCACAGATAAAAATAAGAAAGAAATAGCTGATGAATTGGATATTACCGTTCCTACATTAGAACGTTATATTAAACAAGCAGTATCAAATAAATTTATTAATTCATCAGGCGAAATTTATGACAAGTATAAAAAAGAATCTACTGGTAAAGTAAAAGCATCAGGAAAAGTATCTCAAGCATTAAATGCTAGAGTTAAAAAATTTAAAGCTCCAAAAGTTTCTTCTAATAATTTATTTTCTGAACAAGTATTTAAAATGTTGTCGTTAATGGAAGGTCAAGCTGCACAAGCCGGCGTTAAAAACTCATTAATGCTAACAGGAGATCCTGGAACTGGTAAAACTTCATTCATTCGTAACTTTGCAAAACTATTAGGTCTGCCACTTATTCCAATAGAAGCTCCACATATTACAGAAGAGCATATTATAAATATCCCTTTTATGATTATTAATGGTAATAAAGTAAAAAAAGAAAATGCTATTATTGAAACTGCTGAAACAGCTAATTTAAATGACAAGCAAGAATTTGATATAGTACAAGCAGAATCAAATTTAGTTACTAAATTGAAAGCTATGAAGAATTTAAAATTAAAAGATCAACAACATATAGCATCAATAGCTAGTGATAAAAACTTAAGACCTATCTACTTAAATTATAAATCATTGATTGATTCTATTAGAGATAGTTACCATTGTATTTTATTTTTAGATGAATATTATAGAAATGATAATATGAAAATTAGAAATATTCTTAGAAATATTCTAAATGGTAGGATAGGTAATGATAAAATACCAAAAGGTACTTTTATTGTTTATGCATCAAATATGGAAGATGATGGTGTTGAAGATATTCCTATGAATAATGATTTTGCGGAAATGGAATTTAAAACACCTGATAGAGAACAATGGTTTAAGTATATTTTAAATAAGTATGAAGAAAATTCAGGAAATGATTATCCTGGTGTTAAACTACAACCAGAAGTATTTAATAAATTTTATGATGTATTAGAACAATCCGATTTATCGTATGAGGATGCTACAGCAGAAGTTAGAAATTCGCCAAGACGATGGGAGCAAATTTTATTATATGTTAATGCCTCTTTACCAGTATCAAATATTAAAGAAGCTAAAACATTAATGTCAAATTTACAAGTTAATTTTAGAAATTATACTGAAGAAACGGTCTCAAATTTATACCCAAAATTTGAAAAAATGGTAGTTGAATTGATTAAAGAAACTTCTGGTATTGAATTTGATGGTCGTCCTACAAATCAAGTTGATTGGAAAGATACTCTACAACAGCAATTAGAAGTTAAAATTAAATTAGACGGGCAAAGTGATTCTGAGAAAGAGGTACGACAGTATGTACCTGTTGTTTCGGGTGAACCAGGTATAGGTAAAACGGCTCATATGAGAACCGTAGCTGATGATTTAGATCTTTATTTTATTCATATTGATGTTTCTACATTAACTAGAGAATCAACAACTGGTATTCCTAAAGCAAGTCAAGCAACAGATATTGATGGTAATCCAGAATTTGATCAGAATGGAAATCCTGTTATGACAACGGAATTTTCAAAACCTGAATTATTGGATTTAATTGAGAAAAAAATGCAAGAAGAGTTAGTTGAAGATGAAATGTTTCCGGAAGATCAAAGAAAAAAAGGTAAAGGTAAATATAAATTTTTACTATTATTTGATGAATTAACTAGAGCAGATGCTCAAGTTTTTAATGCTATTAGAAAATTACTTTTAGAAAAATCATTTAATGAACAATACGATTTACCTAAATCGATTATGACAGTTGGAGCATTAAACCCAGTTGATAATGGTGCTGAAGAATTAACAAAACATATGAGAGATGTATTGGACATTATTCCATCTAGAGCATCATGGGCTAAAACTGAATCATATCTATTAAGTGAAGAACGACCTGTTGGATTAGAAGAAGTTATGGGATTTGATTTAAATACATCAACTGTTGGTGCTCTGAAAGGTTTATTACAACAATACCAATCTAAAGATGAAGATTGGCGAGGAAACCCAGTTTCAAAAGAAGAAAGATTATTCAATTTACGAGATGGTTCAAATATAATTTATATTTCACCAAGAGAGATTACAGATATTGTTACAATGACTAATGCTAATATTGTTAATAGATTAACAAAAGTTGGTTTAAAAAGTTTTTCAAGTGAAGTTCAATCTGAAGAAGTGGATGATATGAGTGATGATGAATTTATGCAACTTATGATGCAACAAGCTGAAAACCCAGATAGTGTAAAAGAAAAAATTGCTCAAGATAAGGGTCTTTTTAATTTGCGAAATAGATATAGTGAAGAAGATTATGAAATTTTTATAAGAGCTATGATTAATGAGTTTCGAGAAGCATGGGCTTCAAAATTAACTTTTATTTGTAAAAAAATGGATATTGATGCGGCAAATGTTTTATCATTAACAACAGGCTTTATATCTACAAATAGTATGGTGTATGATCAATATGAGGCTATCAAAACATTAGTTGTGGATGATGTTAAAAATATTGAAGAAATATTTGATGCGTATTGGGACAATCCTGAAGAATTGTATGATTCACCCCATTTCGATAATTATTTAACGGTGAATTTTACAGCTCCCCAAAAATTCACACAAGAAATAACAGATTATTTAAGTGATAAATTGGTAGAAATTGAACAAGATACTAGTACTGCAATGGTGACTGTTGAATCTGAAAATGGGCCTGTGGAAATCCCTAAACATATAGCTAAAAAGATGGAATTATTTTACAAGTATATTCTATATACCAAATCAATATTAAAAGTTTTAACTGATAAAAGTGAATATGCAGGAAAAGTAAAAGATGCTCAAAGAACTGGACAATATCTAAGTAATCTTTACATTGCATTACAAATACAAGGTAAAAATTTTATGACTCAAAGTGATTTGCTACTGTACGTAAAACATAAAAAACTTGATGCTAGTATGGTTAAGAAAATATCAGAAGCAGGAAATGAAATTAGAGAAATGTTAAAGAAATTTGGTATTGACTCAGAGAAGGATAAAAAATAATGAATTTTTTAGAAGATATAGTGAAATTGACTTCAAAATATTTAAATGAAGCAGGATTAAATTATAATCATAATAAAAAGGGTGAAACCTCCTTTGAAAAAACTAATGGGTCTGAATTTCATATTCAGACTATTATTGAAAAATTCGCAGAAGCTAATAATATTACTAAACAAGAAGCACAACAATATTTTGATTTGAAAAAACAGGAAGCTATAGATAATATGAAAAAATCTATGAAAATCAATGGTACTATGATTGATAATATTAGCGAGAGTATCGCATTTGAGATGTTGGAGTCTATTAAAATAGAAGATGTTAAATTTAATAAACGTACTTTTTTAGATTTATTTGAAAAAGTAAAATATGAAGTACCCGAATTTTATCCTCTTTCTAATTCATTTGAACCTCGACGAATTGAGCCAAAAATTGTTTTTGTGCCTGACCCATTATCTCCAGAATATGCTAGTATTGGTACGGCTGCATGTACTCCAACCGCAACATTGATATTTAATGTTCCTTTTTTAGAAAATCTCATGAAATTTTCAAATATAAAAGGTCTTAAAGCTAATCCGAATTTTTTACATGGACAGAAATATATATCTCAAGGTGGAGATATTCCAGATGCATATTTATATTGTGAGTTTGTATTGTTACATGAAATTATGCATTATGCTAATGGAGATTTCTTTTTTGAAAAAGCTTTTAATTTAAATGGAAAATTAGTTAATTATGTTGGTGATTTTATAACTAATTATAACTTGGTTAAAAGTGGTTATGCTCAATTACCTATGGGTCTATTTAATGATGAAATTAATTATGATCGTTATAATTCATATCAAGAAATGTACAATGTTGTTGAAGACGAAATGAAACGTTTATCAGATGAAGAAAAAGAAAAAATGATGGATCAATTAGATCAGTTAGGTGATGAAATGCCAGATGAGGGTGAAGGTGCAGACCCCGAGAATAAAAATGGACAACCTCAAGATGGACAACCTCAAGATGGACAACCTCAAGATGGACAGCCTCAAGATGGACAACCTCAAGATGGACA